>Ga0207719_100681_pt1 | contig 15369 bp, 16 predicted proteins | sample A23P1SouthBayCA_2_FD_187279 | JGI IMG/M metagenome (GOLD analysis project Ga0207719, IMG submission 187279) | Aerobic enrichment media microbial communities from Eden Landing Ponds, California, USA - A23 P3 (3) (SPAdes) | ecosystem: Environmental > Aquatic > Marine > Unclassified | place... | reverse complement strand
CCCCCCCGAGGCCTCGTCGGGGAGTTCCGGCTGATCGTCCGCGTCGTCCGAGTCCTCGTCCGGGACGGCCGCGGCCGCCGGAGCACCGTCTGCGTCGCTCGCCGCCTGCTCGGTCCCGACGACGTTCGGCACCGACTCCGGGTCGGCCGTCTGGTCCGGCGGGGCGTCGTCCCCGTCGCCGGCGAGCCCCAATCTGGCGAGCAAGCGCGCGAACGCCGACGGGCCGTCGTCGGACTCCTCGTCGTCGTCCTCGGCAAACAGCGCTTCGAGCGCTGCGAGGGTCCCCCCGTCGTCGTCCTCCGGCGGTTCGTAGAGGTTGTACCGGGCGAGCAGTTCGTACGTCTGGTCCTCGATGACCCGTTCGCGTTCCTCCTCCCCCGAGACCGCGATCGTCTCGTCGGCGTACTTGATCGCGGTCCGAAGTTTCCCCTCCAGAAACTCCGTGAGTTCCGCCTCGATCCGCGTGAGATGGGGCTGGACGACGTAGTACTTCTTCTCGTTTTCCTTGACCGAGTGGAAGATGACGACGAAGGAGTACGGCTTGTTCACCCAGTACCGTTCGACCTCGCGGAAGTGGCTCTTCTTTGCGAGCGGGACGGTCTTCTCCAGGTCGTACCGGTTGGCGATGGTCGTGGCGCCGTCCTCGTCGGTGAAAAACGCGTCCTCGTCGAGTTCTGACGACACGTCGACGGTCCGTTCGTCGACCAGGTCGTCCGTCTCGCGGGCGCACTGGGCCCCGTGGGCCAACACCTCCTCGATCCGGTCGGGATCGAAGCCGACTGCGTCCGACCGATCGAAGCGCTCGATCTCGCCCTCCCCGTCGCGCGGGCGGGAGCCGTCGTCCTCGTAGTAGTACTCGCGTTTGTAATGCTCCCAGGTCCACACGTCCTTGCGTACCGGCGTCGTCTCGGGGTCACAGTACGCCTCGAAGTCGTCCTGGAGGCGCCCCGCCGGCGCCGCCGCCTCCGCGAGCGCCGCCTCGGTCGCCGTCGGGTGGAAGCCGAGATACTGGACCGGGTCGAGGTCGACCCGGGCCCAGTCGTCGGCGCCGGGATAGCGCGGTTCCGCCTCGCCGTCGTCCCAGCGATCGCTCTCGGGGGCGGCGTCGATGTCGCGGTAGAGCGCATCGGCGTCGCCGTCGACGCCGAACTCGCCGAGAAACTCCCGCCAGGTGTACTCTCCGACCCGGACGTCGACCGCGTCGCGGTCGGCGGATCCCGCGTCGCGATCGGCGGATCCGGCGTCGACGGTCCCCTCGATCTCCGGGAGTTCGGAACCGTCGGCGTCGTCGGAAGCCATTGCCCGTCCATGGATTCGGAGCCTGAAAAACCCTTCTCCGGCGTTAATGGTTGATTAACCCAGGATCCGACCGCGCGTCGGCCCGGCGAAGCTCGGCGGCGAGCGTCCGAATCGCAGTATGGAGAGGAAACCGTGGCCGGGACGACGACGGGCCGGTCAGGGGGTCGGGACGGGCGTTCGGCCGGCCCGACGTCCCGGTGAGCCCCTAGCGGTCGCGTTCGTCCTCGGGGAGATGTTCCTCGCTTCGCAGTACGACCTCGTCGTCGGAGACGTTGCGGATCTGCTCGGCCCTGAGCGTGTAGTCCTCCTCGTCCGCGCTCCCCCACCCGAGCGCGGACTGGATGCGCTCGGCGAGTCCCGGATGGACGTCGACGTGCAGCGTCCCCCGGTCCTCGTCGACCCCCGAGACCATGCCGACCTCGTCCCCCATCGGGTTGACGACCGTGTTGCCGACAGCGTCGTCCGCGAGGTCGACGCTGCCGGTCGTCCCCGCCGCCGCCTCGTCGCCGGGCGGACGCTCCTCGGCCACGACGTCCCGGGAGTGGATCGTCTCCAGCCCCAGCAGTTCGCCCTCGGTGACCTCGGCCCGGAGGCGCTTCCGGTCGGCGACCTCGTCTTCGACCGTGCGCTGTCGCGTGAACGTCGTATGGACCCGATCGGGCTCCGCGATCTCGCTCTCGATTTCGGAGTGGGCGAGAAACTCGTCTGCCGATCGCTGGTCGTGGATCAGCCCGCTCTCGGCGATCGACCGGTGCAGTCCCTGGACGTCGATGTCGTGGTCCTCGATGGTCTCTGCCTCGGTCGTATCGACCCCCGTGACGCGGCTTTCGACGGTGAACTGCTCGGTCAGTTCCCGCATCACCGTCCAGGTCTCCTCGACGTCGACCGCGAGGTGGTAGGGGACGTCGACTGCCGTCGTGTCCATCGGCTCGCCCGTGTCAGTCCGATCGCTCGTCCCTGTCCCCTCGCCCATCGGCCGATCGCCCGTCCCCATCTCGTCGTCCGCGTCCGGCCGGCCGGCGGTTTCCGTCCCGACGACGGCCGACCCACTCCCGAACGTCGCGAGATACCGCTCGCGGTCGAACTGGTCGCGGGTTTCGATCGTTTCGTCCTCGACGAACTCGCAGTTCGTACAATCGCGCCCAAGGAGTTCCACGTCGACGATCCGCTGGTCGCGGATACTGGTGTCGACGAGTTCGCTCTCGACGTCCATCTCCTCGACGACCACCGCCTCGACGACAGTGGTCTCGGTGATCTCGCTCGTGACGGTCTCGCCCTCGATCAGACGGTCCCGGACGTTCTCCTCGTCGACGCGGGCCTCGAGGTCGTCGTGACCGGCGACCTCGAACGGGTCGTCGACACCTTCGCCGTGGTAGATAACCGCGTGGTCTCCCTCGTGGAGGTGATCGAAGAACTCGTCCCACTCGAGGCGCTCGTGCGACTCGCTCATCCGGTCCTCGGAGACCATGCGGAATCGGTCCGTCGGCTCCCCCGCCTCGCGCTCCCGAACCGGTACGACGCCGTGTCGGTCCGCCCACCCGCGAATCGTCTCTCTATCCCTCGATATCTGTCTCTCTCCGCGAGAACCTGAATCACGAGACATGCCCCTGACGGGTCGTCGTCCACGCGAATAAAGCAGCAAGACCGTTTACGGGGGAAGGTTCGCGTTTCCCGACAGTACACCGAGCGTACGGCCGGTTTCTGGAGTGCGCCAGCGGTGGCCGGCGGCGAACTCGCGAGCGGACGTGATCGGGAACGGGTTCGGATGCGACCCGTGCTCCTCACGTGCGTTCGTCACAGAACGGGCGTGGCGGGATTCGAACCCGCGATCGAGAGGTTAGGAACCTCTCGCCCTGTCCGCTAGGCCACACGCCCCGGGTACGTCTCCACGCCCCCCCGTAAAAAGAAATGTGCTCCGGCGCGCCGCGGCGGGCAGGTCCGATCGACCGAGGGGGTCAGGAACTGGACTCGGTCTCAGTCTCTTCGAGTTCCTGCTCGCGCTCGCGCTTGCGCTCCTGGAACTCCTCCTCGTCCTCGCCCGGCTTCTGTTCCATCTCCTTGAGTTCCTCCTCGATCTCCTGTCGCCCGCGCTGGAACTCGCCCATTGCCTGCCCGGTCGACCGGGCCAGCTTGGGGATCTTGTTCGCCCCGAACAGCAGGACGAGCACGAACAGCACGATGAGTAGCTCGGGCCCGCCCGGCAGCCCCGGGAACAGTGCGATGTTGCCTACCATCACTACCCCAGCCTAACCCAGTCGTAATTATAGGCTTTTTGCTCGGCGCGAACCCGCCCGTCCGCCGGGGAGCAGTGCCGATAGCACAACCATCTTCCCGTCGTCGTCCGAACGGTTCCACATGGTTTCAGTTGGCGACGACGCACCCGACTTCACCGCACCGCTCGCGAACGGCGACCTCGGCTCCTTTACCCTCTCGGAACGCCTGGACGAGGCTCCGATCGTCCTCGCCTTTTTCCCCGCAGCGTTCACCGGGACGTGTACGACCGAGATGTGTACGTTCCGCGACCGGATGGCGAACTTCGAGGACGTCGGCGCGACGGTGTACGGCATCAGCATCGACACGCCGTTCACCCTCAACGAGTTCCGCGAGCAGAACGACCTGAGCTTCGGCCTGCTGAGCGACACCAACCGGGAACTGATCGACAGCTACGACGTCCGGATGGACTTCGCGGATCTGGGCGTGCACGGCGTGGCCAAGCGGTCCGTGTTCGTGGTGAACGGCGACGGCGAGATCACGTACGCCTGGGTCAGCGACGACCCCGGCGTCGAACCGGACTACGAGGAGGTCCGGGAGGCCGCCGCCGAAGCCCCGGAGGCCTGAGCCGCCGGGCGCGGGGCGGCCCGCACCCACAGGCGTCACACTGGCGGCTCGTTCGGACAGCAGCTTTTTGCCCGCGTCGGCCCGCAGGACGTGCATGAACGTGTTGTCTACCACCGACAGCCACCGCCGGCGGGACGGCGAATGAGCGACGACGACAGCAGGCGGAAGTACGACCCGTCTGCGAGCCACGCGTTCCCCGACGAGCGGCTGAACGAGGTCCTGGCGACGCTGATCGAGGATCCGGAGGTCGGGACCTACCTGGAGGCCCAGAACGTCAACGCGGTCGATCGCAAGGGGTACAACGACCACGGCCCCAAGCACATCGAGATCGTCCGCGACCGGGCGCTACAGCTGTACGAACTGCTGAAAGCCGGCGGCGTCGAGTTCAACGGCGCCGGGGACCAGGGACTCACCGAGGCGGACGAACCCGTCATCGTGGCGCTGGCGGCGACGCTGCACGACATCGGCCACGTCGTCCACCGCGACAGCCACGCCTACTACTCGATCCCGCTCGCGGCGGACCTGCTCGACCGGCTGCTCGACCCGTTTTACGACGAGCGCGAGGCCGTGCGGATGAAAGCGGAAACGCTGCACGCGATCCTCTGTCACCACACCGAGGAGGACCCGCTGACGACCGAGGCCGGGGTCATCCGGGTCGCCGACGCGCTCGACATGGAACGGGGTCGCTCCCGGATCCCCTACGAGCAGGGCGGCCGGGGGATCAACACCCTCTCCAGCCGGGCGATCACCAACGTCGTGCTCAAGCCGGGCGACGGGGTGCCCGTGCTCGTCGAGATCGAGATGGTCAACGCGGCCGGCGTCTACCAGGTCGACAGCCTGCTGAAGGCGAAACTGGAGAACTCCCTGCTGGAAGATCAGATCCGCATCGTCGCCATCAACACGAAAAGCGACGACCAGCTCGTCGAGCGGATCGAACTCTGAGGTCGCCGGGCGAAGGGAACTCCGGGGTTCGCCGTGCGGTCGGCGCGGGCGGAGTCGCCCGCGAGCCCGGTCAGTCGTCGGCGGGCGACACTTCCCGGAGCCCGTCGACGGTGAGCTCGCCGCTCAGCGTCCGGTTCGGGAACGGGATGTCGATGCCCTCCTCGTCGAAGCGTCGCTTGACCCGCTTCGTGTAGTCCGCGCGGGTCTTCACGAAGTCGGCCCGCGAGGGGTTCGAGATCCAGATGCGCGAGGTCAGCGTCACCGAGGAGTCGCCGAGTTCGGTCAGGCGAACGGACGGCGCCGGCTCGTCGAGGATCTCCGGGTCGGAGTCGGCCTCCTCCACGATGATCTCGGTGGCGCGCTCGACGTCGTCGTCGTAGCCGATGCCGAAGGGCACCTGCAGCCGGAGCGTCTCCTTGGCGACGGGGTTTTTGATCACGCCGTCGGTGAGATCGGAGTTCGGCACCGTCAACAGTTCGTTGTCGAAGGTTCGCACCCGGGTGACCCGAAAGGAGATGTCCTCGACGATTCCGGAGTTGCCGTCCCACTCGATCCAGTCGCCGATGCGGAAGGGGCGATCGGTGAAGATGAACACGCCGGCGACGAAGTTCTTGAGCACGTCCTGGAGCGCAAAGCCGATCGCGAGCGTCGCGGCCGCGGCGATGGTCGCCAGCGACTGGAGGAAGTCGCCGTACTCGGCGAAGCCGAAGGCGACCGTGATGGCGACGAAGACGACGACGACGCCGGTCAGTTTCCGCAGCGGTTTCCGGGCGTGAGCTTCGAGGCCGCGCGCCCGGAACGCCCGGTCGACGAGGGGCAACACCACCGCCCGCCCGACCAGCCAGACGGCGACGAACGCGACCACGAAGGAGAGAAGCGACCCGATCGACTCGGCGTAGGGGACGCCGAGGTCGGCCAGGTAGTTCGCGATGGCGCCGCCTTGGGCCTGCAGCGGAATCACCGATGGACCACCGCCGTGTTGCCGCGCGTCTCGATCAGGTCGGCGTCGACCCGGTCGGTCAGGTCAGCCGCCAGGTCGTCGACGGTCGTCCCCCCGCGTGCCGACCGGTGGAACTTCACCTTCACCAGGTCGCGATCGGCGAGCTGGTCGTCGAGTTCGTCGACCACCGCCTCGACGCCCGCCTTCCCCACCCAGACGGTCACGTCGAGGTCGTGTGCCCGCTTCCGGAGCTCCTGTTCATCCATGCCTCTCCTGTAGCGAGCGGGGGACAATCAAAGTTTAGACATCGGCGTCCGGGTGTGGGGCCCTGACAGTCGCCCCGCCGGCGTCGTCGTCAGTCGTACGGGTAGCGGGCGAGTTCGCCGCAGTCACACCGGATCACGACGTGGCCGTCCTGGAGACGGACGCGGGCGTTGACTCCCGGGCGAAGGTAGGCGTCGCAGGCGTCACAGCTGAACCGCACGAACGTCCGCGGCAGCGAACACCGGTGACGCTCGGCGATCCGGCGGGCGAGCCGGACGTACTCCCGCGCGCGTCCGAACTCGCGTTCGGCCGTGGCCTCCCGCGAGAGCGCGTGCAGGCGGTCGATCCGCTCCTCCGGGATACCCATACGTCAACGCGGACCGAGACGCCTTTAGGCGTTCCGACAGGCGGCTACCCGGGGCCGCGGGGACCGACCCCCGGCCGCCACCCGCCGTCGCGAGTCGCCACGCTCAAGCGGTGGCTCGGAGAAGCGGCCCCCGTGCGCGTCTGCAACTACCTCGAACTCGCTTCCTACCTGGACCGGAGCGGCATCGGCACCGCGGCGGCCCAGCAGCGGGCGGCGCTGGCGACGACGGACGTGGACGTGATCACGTCGCCGTGGCGCCACGGCTCGCCCGCGTCGGCGGCCCGGTCGTGGCTCGCCGGACGCGGAGGGGTCCGCGACTACGACCTGGTCCACTGCAACCTCATCGGCCCGGGAAGCCTCGCGGTGGCGCGACACGCCCGCCGGACCGGCCGGCCGCTCGTGCTTCACGTCCACGTCACCCGCGAGGACTTCGCCGAGTCGTTCCGCGGGTCGACGCACCTGGCCGGGCCGCTCGGCCGCTACCTCCGGTGGTTCTACTCGCAGGCCGACCTCGTGCTGTGTCCGAGCCGGTACACCAGGCGACTGCTGGCGGAGTACCCCGTCGACGCGCCGGTCAGGCCGGTGACCAACGGGGTGGACGTGGCGTCGCTGTCGGGGTTCGAGTCGCTGCGGGAGCCCTACCGCGAGCGGTTCGACCTCGACGGGCTGGTGGCCTTCGCGGTGGGGAACGTCTTCGAGCGCAAGGGGCTCACCACGTTCTGCCGGCTCGCGCAGTCGACCGACTACGAGTTCGCGTGGTTCGGTCCCTACGACACCGGGCCGCAGGCCTCCGCGACGGTGCGGCGCTGGGTCACCGATCCGCCGGAGAACGTCACCTTCACCGGCTGGGTCGACGACAAGCGCGGGGCCTTCGCCGCCGGCGACGTCTACCTGTTCCCGACGAAAAACGAGAACCAGGGTATCGCCGTGCTGGAGGCGATGGCCTGTGGCAAGCCGGTCGTGCTCCGGGACATCCCTGTCTTCGAGGAGTTCTTCACCGACGGGGAGGACTGCCTGAAGTGCGAGACGGAGGCCGAGTTCCGGGCTGCTCTGGACCGGCTGGCCGAGGAGCCGGCCCTCCGGCGTCGCCTCGGGGCAAATGCCAGGGAAACGGCCGAGGAACACTCGCTCGAACGGGTCGGAAAGCGTCTGCGGGAACTGTACCGGGCGGTCCTCGACGGCCGCGAACCGCCCGAACGCGACAGCGGCGAGTCGCCCGAGCGCGACGGCCAGCACCGGAAGTGAGCGGCGTCGGCGGGAGCGACGCCGGCGGGAGCGATGCCGGCGGAAGCGACGCCAGCGACCGGGTCGGCGGCGAGTCGCAACCGTTTACAGGGCGGTGGGCGAACCCGCGGCCAATGGGTCACGTCGTCACGTTCACCGACACGTACCACCCCACGGTGAACGGCGTGACCTACACCGTCGAGACCTGGCGGGACGAGTGGCAGGCCCGCGGCGGCCGGATGAGCGTCGTCTACCCCGGCGCCGGCGGCTACGACCCCGCGCCCGGCGAGTACCCGGTCCGGAGCCTCCCCTTCCCGTTCTACGACGGGTTCCGCCTCGGCGTCCCGCGCGTGCCGAAGGGGGCCCGCGGCGCCGACATCGTCCACGCTCACACCCCGTTCGCGCTGGGCCTGAGCGCGCTTCGGCTCGCCCGGCGCGAGTCGCTGCCGCTGGTCACCTCCTATCACACGCCGACCAGCGAGTACGCGGATTACCTCACCTCCCGCGAACGGCTCGGCCGCGGGATCGAACGGATCTCGCGGGGGTACGAGCGGTGGTTCTTCTCGCAGGCCGACGCGGTCATCGTCCCGAGTGCCGACACGAAACACCACGTCGAGTCGACCGTCGGCGTCGACGGCGAGGTGACGGTCGTCCCGAACGGCGTCGACACCGAGTTCTTCCGGCCGGTCGAGGCCGCGGACTTCCGCCGGCGCCACGGCCTCGACGAGGATCGGCCGCTTTTGGGCTACACCGGTCGCCACGGCTTCGAGAAGAACCTCTCGGAGATTCTGGCCGCCGCCGACGGCCTCGACGCCACGCTCGCGTTCGGCGGCGACGGGCCGGCCCGCGACCACCTCGAACGCGAGGCCGAGCGGCGCGGCCTCGACGCGCGCTTTCTCGGCTTCCTCCCCCGGGAGGAGCTGCCGGCCTTCTACAGCGCGCTCGACGCCTTCGTCTTCCCGAGCCCGGTCGAAACACAGGGGCTCGTCGCCCTGGAAGCCATCGCGTGTGGCACCCCCGTCGTCGGCGTCGACGCCGGCGCGCTCGCGGACACGGTCGACGACGGCGAGACGGGCCACCACTTCGAGGGCGGCGACGCCGCCGACTTCCGGGACGCGATCCGGCGGACGCTCGACGCGAGAGGGCGCCTCAGCGAGCGCTGTCTCGACCGCCGGGAGGCCATCGGCGTCGACCACGCCGTCGACCTCCTCGCCGACGTCTACGACCGGATTGCCGCCACTGACGGCCGAGTGGCCGGCGACTGACGAGCGTCGACCTTGGCTGTCCAGGGGTGATCTCGCGGAAAATGGATCGGGTGTCGCGGGAACGCCTCGTCGTCCCGGATCAGTCGTCTTCGAGCGCCTGGGCGATGCGCTGGAGCTGACGGGTCGCGTCACGAACCTCGTCGCGGAGCTGTCGAACCTCGCGGACGAGTTCCTCGTTGCCGGCATCCTCCTGGCCGCCGGGGCCGCCGGGGCCGCCGCGACCGCCCGGACCGCCCTGGGCGCCGGGGCCACCCTGGCCGCCGCCCATGCCGCCCGGGCCGCCGCCGCCCATCATGCCGCTCATCATCTGGGCGAAGGGGTTGCCGCCGCCGCCACCCATGCCGCCCGGGCCGCCGCCGCCCATGCCGCCCGGGCCGCCGCCGCCCATCATCTCCTCGGGGTCGGGTCGCTCGCCCTCCTCGCGCTCCTCGCGGCGGCGCTCGCGGATCTCCTCGACCCGCTCGCGGAAGGACTTCTCCTCGCCGCCCTCCCCACCTTCGCCGCCCGAATCTCCGGAACTGTCGGTCGCCTCGTCCGTCGGCTCCGCGGAGTCGTCGTCTGCCATGGATCGCCGTTCGCTATCCGCACCGAAAAGGGTTGTCGTGTGCGACGGGGAGTCACCCCGGCGCGGCGTAGATCGCGTAGTTGAGCGCGAGCGCGAACGACACCCACGCGAGGTAGGGGACGAGCAGGGCGGCCGCAGTGCGACTGACCCGGTCGAAGGCGACGATCGTCCCGGCGACCGCGATCCACAGCGCCGCGATCACCGCCAGCCCGAGGTCGGGTCGCCGGAGGCCGAAGAAGGCCGGCGTCCACGCGAGGTTGAGCGCGAACTGGAGGGCGAAGGCGCCAAGCGCGACCTGGACGTCCCGCCGGTCGGTGCCCCGCCGCCAGAGGACGAAGAGAGCGATCCCCAGCAGCGTAAACAGCAGCGTCCAGACGATCGGGAAGAGGATCCCGGGCGGGTAGAACCACGGCCGGTCGATCCACCCCGTGTCGGAGCTGATGAAGGCTGCCGGAAGGGCGCCGAGAGCGTTCACGGCCAGCACCAGGCCGAGACCGACGAGCGCCTCACGGAGATCAGGTCGACGAACGCGGGAGAGCATGGGGGATCTATGCGGTCGACGCGGGTAGTCGTTCCGGCGGGGCGGAGGACGGACGGGACACGACGAGCCGCGAGCTAGAACGCCCCGAGGCTGGACTGGAGGCTCCGGTCGGTCGCGCCCTCGCGCAGTTCGTGGCCGACCAGATCCCGCAGGTCGACGGCGTAGGCGCTCCCGTCCCGGTCGAGCACCAGCACCCGCCCCTTGGTGCCGCGGACGGTCCCGGTCGCGAGCGTCTCGAAGACCGGGCGATCCCGCAGGTCGAGGCCGTAGTCGAAAGCGAAGGTTCCGAGGACGTCGAAGTCGGCGAGCAGCCGTTCCCAGGCGTCGGCGTCGACCGTCCGGTGGAGTCCGTCGACCTTGGTCGGGACGCGCACCCGGTCCGTGAGGTCGCGGGCCAGTTCGGCCTCGACCTGCCGGGCCCGCCGGCCGTCCGCGACGGTCCGGACGTGGGCGGCGCGGTCGGCTCCCTGCTCGCGGAGCCGCGTCTCCAGGCGCCACGACCGGGTGACGCCGACCTTGAACACGTCCGGGGCGAAGGCCGCGAGGTAGACGGCGTGTTCCTCGTGGCAGGCCTCCAGGGGGCGATCACAGTTCCCGGTACACCGGGCGCAGGGCCAGGCGCTCGTGTGCTCCGGACAGTACGGGGCCCGCTCGCGGGAGCAGGGGACGTGATCGTCCCCGTCGAACGCGCCAGCACAGTGGCGGTCGCCGAGCGTGTACCGGAGGTCCCGGCCCAGGTCGAGGGCGACCCGACGGACGCCGTCCTTCTCGGCGACGAACAGGCCGGCGGGGTCGGCGTCTGTCGCCGTCTCGTAGCCGACGATCTGCACGGGTCGGGGTACGGGATCGGGGGTACAAAGGGGTAGTCATCCGGCGTCGCCGCCCGTGCAGTCGGCTATAGTTCGACCAGCTGTCGGGCGGCCTCGCGGACGGCGTCGTCGCTCGACAGCGCGGGCTCCCAGCCCAGCGCCGAGAGCTTCTCGATCGACAGCCGCATCTTGGGGACGTCGCCGGTCCACCCGCGGTCGCCGCCGGTGTACTCGTAGGCGGGCTCTAACCCCATCACGTCGCTGACGATGTCCGCGACGCGGGTGACCGAGGTGGTCGTCCGCGTGCCGAGGTTGTAGGTGTTCATCGCGCCGTCAGCGTGTTCGACCACGTGCTGGATCGCCTCGCTGCACTCGGTGACATGCATGAAGGACTTCTCCTGGCGACCGTTGCCGAGGATCACGAGCCGGTCGGGATCGGCGCGGAGCTTCTCGACGAAGTCCGGCACGACGCCCGCGCCGAACCGCGGACCGACGATGTTGGCAAAGCGGAAGTTCCACACGGTGAAGTCGTGGGAGTGGGCGTAGACGGACAGCAGTGACTCCTCGGAGAGCTTCGCGGCGCCGTAGACGCTGATCGGCTCCAGGGGGGCGTAGTCCTCGGGCGTCGGCCGCGGCGCCTCGCCGTACACCGTCGACGAGGAGGTGTAGGCGATCCGGTCGACGCCGACCTCGTCCATCCGTTCGAGGATGGTGTAGGTCATGTGGCCGTTGACCTCGAACTGCGACCGGGGGTCGTCAGTGTCGACGTACTTGTCGGCCGCCGCGAGGTGGAAGACGGCGTCGAGGTCGCCGGTGACGACCTCCGCCACGCGGTCCGGATCGGTGAGGTCGGCCTCGACGAACTCGACGCCCGCGGGGACGTCGTCGCGTTCCGCGTTCGAGAGGTCGTCGGCGACGACGACCTCGTTGTCCGCCGCGAGGTCGGCCGCGAGCCGGGAGCCGACGAGCCCCGCCCCGCCGGTGACCAGCAGGCGACGTCCTGTTAGTTCCATGCCACTCCGTCCGTGCGGGACCCAAAGTGCGTTGCGGTCCGGTGTTGACACGGCGGGGCCGACCGGCTCGGACCGGAGTTCGAGCCGATTGTACGAAAAAGTGATATGCCGGCCACGGGAAATCGAAACCGATGAGCCAGCCGCCGAGCCTGGGGAACCTGCTCGAGAACGTCCAGCGGCGGCGCCGCACGGTGACGGTGTTCGCCGGCGGCGAGCCGGGCTGGATCGACGACCTGCTCGGCGAGGCACACGTCGCCGTCGACCACGAGCCGCTCCCGGCGGGGAAGTCCGACCCGTTCCTGACGGTCCGGGTCGACGGGGAGTACCTCGGGAGCGTCCGCCTGGCGGACCTCGAAACGCTCGTCTCCCCACCGGCCCCGGAACTCGGCGCCGAGTCCCTGGCCGAGGAGTCACACCGCCGCCTCCGGGAGATGCTCGCGGACACGGTGTTCTCCTCGATGGACCGGGGGCAGTTGCTCGGCGCCTCGCGCGAAATCGAGGACCGTGCCTGGCGCGTCCGGTCGGGCGAACTCCACGCCGGCTTCCAGTCGCTGTCGGCCATGCGTGGCCAGTTCGACGTCTACGAGTCGCTGGCCGCGCTCCCGGAGTTGCGGGTCCACGTGTACGGCCGCGGCGACTGGGTTCCGGATGTCGACGGGATCGTCGTCCACGAGGCCGAGGACGCGGCCCTGACCGACTACTGGTTCGTCGCCTTCGACGGCGGCGGCGACCCCCTCCAGCAGTGCGCGCTCGTCGCCAGGGAGACCGACGGGGAGTACGACGGCTTCTGGACGTACGACCAGTCGATGGTCGACGACCTGCTCGCGTATCTCCGGTCGCTCGCCGACGGGAACCGGGTCGACGGGGCGTAGGTCCGGCCGTCGGCGGGGCCGCAGCGACGGGGCCATCGAGCCAGGTCAGCGACCGAGCGGAAGCGAAAGGACCACCCCGGCGGCGACGCTCTACCCGGACATGCAAGGCGAACCCGAGGTCGTCGTCCTCCGACTCGGCCACCGGCCCGGTCGCGACGACCGGATGACCACCCACGTCGCGCTCACGGCGCGCGCCCTCGGCGCCGACCGGGCGATCCTCGTCGGCAAGACCGCACAGGCGGGGGAGACGGTGCGGGACATCACCGACCGGTTCGGCGGCCCCTTCGAGGTCGAGGTGGTCGACGGCCACCGCCCCATCCTCGACTCCTGGGAGGGGTCGGTCGTCCACCTCACGATGTACGGCGAGCGGGTCCAGGACGTCGAGGGCGCGGTGCGGTCGGCCCACCGCGAGGAGCCACTGCTGGTCGTCGTCGGCGCCGAGAAGGTGCCCTCGGAGGTGTACGAGGCCGCCGACTGGAACCTCGGGGTGACGAACCAGCCCCACTCCGAGGTGGCCGCGCTGGCGGTGTTTCTCGATCGGCTGTTCGAGGGACGGGAACTCGACCGCGAGTGGGAGGACGCCGACCGGCGCGTGATCCCGCAGGCCTCGGGCAAGCGGGTCGTCGAGGGCGACGAGGACTGACACCCGGCCCGCCAGCGGGTGTCGAGACTGACGCCGTCGAGGGAGCGTCCTACTCGGAGTTGTCCCAGAAGGCCCGCCGGTACTGGATTGGCGGGTCGAGGCGCTCGGTCGCGTCGAGGCGGTCGGCGGCGTGGAGCGCGAAGTACGGGTCCCGGAGGTGCTCGCGCCCGACGATGGCGAGGTCGCCCCGGTCGTTGCGCACGAGCGCGTCGGCCTGTTCTGGGGTGGTGATGCCGCCGACGGCGCCGACCCGGACGTCGCGCTCGGTCCGCTCGCGGATCTCCTGGGCGTAGGACTCCTGATAGCCCGGCCCGCTCTCGGGCGGCCGCGACTTCGGGTGGATGCCGCCGCCGCTGACGTCGATCAGGTCGACGCCGAGGTCGGCCAGCCGATCGGCCAGCCTGATCGTCGATTCGAGGGTCCAGCTCTCCCGGTCGCGGAGCCAGTCGGTCGCGGAGACGCGGACGAACAGGGGCTTGTCGCCCGGCCACGCCTCGCGGACGGCGGCCGTGACCTCGCGGGTGAGCCGGCTCCGCCCCTCGAAGTCGCCGCCGTACTCGTCGTCGCGGTCGTTGGTGACCGGCGAGAGGAACTCGTGGAGGAGGTAGCCGTGTGCGGCGTGGATCTCGGCCACCTCGAAGCCGGCGTCGTCGGCGCGCTCGGCCGCCGCGCGGAACGACTCGACGACCGCCGCGACGTCCTCGGCGTCCATCCGGCGGGTCGGCGGGGCCTCCCCGGAGTCGTAGGGCCACGGGGAGGCCGTCGGCGCCAGCACCTCCCAGCCGCCGTCGTCGACGGCGATGGGCCGGCTCCCCTCCCAGGGGCGGGTCTTGGAGGCCTTGCGCCCGGCGTGGGCCAGCTGGATCCCCGGCGCCGCGCCGTGTTCGGAGACGAACTCGGTGATCGGCCGGAGCGCCTCGACGTGCTCCTCGGCCCAGATGCCGAGGTCCTCGGGCGTGATCCGGCCGCGGGCCTCGACCGCCGTCGCCTCGGCCATCACGAGCCCCGCGCCGCCGACGGCCCGCGACCCGAGGTGGGTGCGGTGCCAGTCGGTCGCGAGGCCGTCGCGCGCGTCACAGGAGTACTGACACATCGGCGACACCATCACCCGGTTGCGCAGGGTGGTCTCCCGGAGGACGAGCGGCGTAAACAGATCGGCCATGCGATCGGTTGTGCCGGGCGGTACAAACTGCTGACGGAGGCGGCGGGGCGGGCCGGCTCTCCGCGTAGTCGCCCGAGAGAGCCCCGGGACCGCTTCCGTCTCCCCGCTGTCGGACCCGGAGATCCTCATGCGTCTGCCGGCCGTCTGACGGGGACTGATGCAGCCAGCGGAGAACGGGGACACCATGTCCCGGCGAACCACCACAGTGACCGCAACCCACCGATGCGAACGGCTCCCGGACCTGGCAACGATCGAAGCGGTCGCCATCGGCGAGGGCGAATCAGCGGCGGGTGCTCGCGCGGCCGCAAGCGACCTGGCCACGAACGTCCGCGAGTCGCTGACGGCGGTCTCGGCCGAACGCGTCGCCACCGTCGAAATCCAGATCGAAGAGACCGACCGGATGTTCGACCCTGCGGTCGACGCCGCCTATCAGGCGACCGAACGGCTCCGGATCGACTGCGTCCCCGAGACCGCCGAAGACGTCGTGATCGAAGCGACCGACGCCGGCGGGTCGGTCCCGACGATCGAGTTCGAGTTGCACGAGGACGTCCGGCGACAGCTCCAGAACGAGGCGCTCGCGGGGGCCGTGGAGCGAGCACGGACGAAGGCGGAACGGCTCGCCGCC
>Ga0207719_100678_pt1 | contig 15475 bp, 15 predicted proteins | sample A23P1SouthBayCA_2_FD_187279 | JGI IMG/M metagenome (GOLD analysis project Ga0207719, IMG submission 187279) | Aerobic enrichment media microbial communities from Eden Landing Ponds, California, USA - A23 P3 (3) (SPAdes) | ecosystem: Environmental > Aquatic > Marine > Unclassified | place... | reverse complement strand
CGTGACGCTGTGGCTGACCGACGTCCAGCCGTGGCGGCTGTTCGTCGGCGGCATCTTCGTCGGCATCGGCACTCGGATTGGCAAGGGCTGTACGTCCGGGCACAGCGTCTGTGGCGTCGGATCGGCGTCGAAGACGTCGATCGTCGGCGTCGTGACGTTCCTGACCGTCGCCATCGGGACGGGCCAGATCGTCGCCGCGCTGGGGGTGAGCCCATGAGCGACCGGCACCCGCTGTTCAAGCCGCTGATTTTCGTCGGCGGCATCGTCTTCGGATTCGGACTCGGGTTCAGCCAGATGGCGCGACCGGAGGTCGTGCTGAACTTCCTCCAGTTCGACGACCTCGGCCTCCCGTTCGTTATGTTCGGCGCCGCAATCGTCTCCGGGATCGCATTCGCCCTGTTGCCCCGGATTCGGGACGCTGCGCCCCTCACTGGCGACCCCTACGAACGGCGCCTGAAGCCGTTCGACCGGAACGTCCTCGTCGGCGGCGCCGTCTTCGGCGTCGGCTGGGGACTGTCCGGCATTTGCCCGGGCGCAGCCTACGCGAGCCTCGGTGTCGGCAACGTCACCATTCTCTGGGCGCTCGCCGGGATGTTCATCGGCGCGTACGCCCAGGGCTACTGGCGGAGCCGGCGTCAGGTGCGTGACACGGCTGCGACGGGCGCAGACTAACCCCGTCGTCGGCGCCCACAGCGCGATGTACTTCCTCCAGATCGCGACCGGCGGATTCGCGGATCGGATCGGTCGCCGTCCGCCCGCCATCGCGGGGAGGTTCCTCGCCGGCGCGGGTGTCCTCGGGATGGTGCTCGTCGATAGCTGCATCCTGTGGGCCGTGCTGGTGGCGTCTCCGGGCTGGGGATGGCGTTGCTGTACCCGAAACTGATGACGGCCCCCTCTCGTGGGCACCACAGGCAATCTGAGAACTGGCTCGAGCTGCCGACGCTCAGCGATCTCGGGACCCTGATGGCGTCTCTCTCAGACTGCTCGGGGCGGCGGAACGAGGAATACGTTCCCCGTCGCCTGTGCGACAATCTCCTCTGAAACGCTGCCCAACAGGAGTCGCCGGATACGGCTTCGTCCCTTCGACCCGACGAGGATCGTCGACGGCGTTACGTCTGCTTCGACGGCGAGGATTTCGTCAGCAGGATCGCCGTGCCGGACCTCGATGCGCGTTTCGATGTCCCAGTGTTCCAGCGTACTCGCGTACTCGGTCAGTTGCTCCCGTGGGCTGGCATCGGCGTCGACGTCTTCGTCTTTCGGCGACCGCACGTGAACGAGCGTGGCTTCCTCGGTCGCATGACGCAGGTACGAGAAGGCGTCGAACGCCCGGTCCGCGTGTTCGGAGAAGTCCGTCGCAAAGAGCATCCGTTGAAAGAGATGTTCTCGGAGAACCTCGGGGTCGTCGGTCCCCCGCTCGATGCGGTTGACCAGTAACGGAACGACGGTCGTCCGCGCAAGGTTGCGGGCGGTTGAGCCGATGATACGATTTTCGAGCGGGCTCTGGCCCCGGGAGCCGACGACCGCGAGGTCGGCGTGGACGGTTTCAGCGATACCGTTGATACGCCGATAGGGGGTCCCACGGACGACGTGGGCCTTGACGTCGAACCCAGCGGACTCGATTACCCTCCGATACTGGTCGAGCGCCTGTTGGCGTCGCTCCTGGAAATTCACGCCGGGCATTCCGGAGTGGACGTTCGCCGGGACGACTGTCACGAGATGGATCGTCTCAACGCCGATACGTCCCAGGCACTCGAGGCAGGTTTCGTTCTCTATTGCGGCCTCGCTCGCAGCCGACAGGTCGGTCGCGCACAGGGCCCTCATATCGGGTAGTAGTCGTGTGCCGACAACATGGTTTTGCTCAACAGGTGAGCACTGCCGTGGTGTTAGTCTGAGTTGCACCGGCTGATCTCCGGAGCTGCCTTGGCGAATATGTTCTCTCTAAGTTATCAGAACTCTCCTCGTGGTTACGCAAATATAGTATTGTGCCATAATCCCAAAACTGTTTTGTACTCTGGTCAGCTACGTAGAATTGCGCAGAAAAGTATGAAACGGACAAGTCTAACCGGCATAGGAGAGGTGGCGTGCAATGATCGGTGTTGAATCGCTGGGCGGATGGGGGCAGGCAGCGACCGTTATCGGAATCGTGCTACTGGAGGCAGTCGTGCTCTACGTCGGGTATGGAGCACTTGAGAAGGTCGTCGGCTCGAAGATCATTGCCGCACTTCGGGGTGACCAGTGATGGAGATCTTCGGTATCGCTGCATCACTACTCGTGATGTTCACCGGGTTTGGCCTGCTCATCGGACTCTTGTTCGGGTTTTTCGGCATGGGTGGATCGTTCCTCGTCACGCCAGCGCTGCTCGTGATGGGATACAAAACCGACGTAGCCGTCGCGTCCGGACTCGCCTTCGTGTTCGGAACGTCGGTCATCGCGACGCTGAAACATCGAGATCTCGGTCAGGTCGACTACAAGCTCGGGGTACTGATGATCGCCGGTACCACGGCAGGCATCGAAGTCGGCAAGGAGGGACTCCATCTACTGCAGGACCTCGGCCTGGCAGATACCGTGGTCAGCGTTGCCTACGTCGGCCTACTCGGTGGCATCGGCCTGTTCGTTACGCGCCAGGCGCTCAAAGACGATGGCGGCGGCGGCATCAGCCACGACGCCGACGTTGACGGTGAACTAGACGCGGACGATATCCCCGACATCGCGAAAAAGATCCAGTCGTACCGGGTTCCGCCGATGATGACGCTTCGCGGCGGCGTGACGGTCTCGCTGTGGATGATCCTTGCCGTCGCGTTCGCCACGGGGCTGTTGTCCGGCTTCCTCGGTGTGGGTGGCGGCTTCATCCGGATGCCTGCCCTGTTCTACCTTGTGGGTATACCCGTGCCCGTCGCAGTCGGGACCGACCTGTTCGAAATCGTGTTCTCCGGCGGAATCGGGAGCTTCCTCTACGCACTCGATGGGGCAGTCGATCTCGCGATCGTCGCACCGTTGCTTGCAGGAAGCGCCCTTGGGGCCCGGATCGGCGCTGCGGCGACAAGTATCGTCGACGAGGACGAGATCAAGGTGTACTTCGGCGTGATGCTCCTGCTGGGAGCGATTGCCGTCGCCGTGCGCAAAATCGGCGGTGTCATCGAGATGCCCATTCTTGACACAGTCGCACTGGTCATCATCCTCGGTGCAGCACTCCTGGTTAGTAGTGCGGTCGTTTACAGTTCCATCCAGGAGCTTCGGACGACGTCTGCCGACACTGATTCCATTACCGCTGACTGACGGACTCTCCTGCTGTTTCCGTCACAGCACAGACGTCTTTGTCCGGCCGAGATTTTTGTTTTCCCTCTGCTTTGATCACGGTTTCGTACAGAATTGTGAATTCTATACACAAGTCTTATAACAGTCCAGCACGTACATATACGTGATAATAATGCCAGATTCGATGTCTGAACAACTCCGTCGAGATATGGAGTGCGAGGGACTGCTTGCGTGCTTCCACGGTCTCAAAGAACTCGACAAGGAGTGCTTCCGGGCGCTCGTCGATGCCGAGGAGCCGTTAACTGTCGACGAAATCGCCGAGGCGGTCGATCGTGAACGGTCGACTGCGTACCGGGCCGTCCAGCGCCTCCTCCAGACGGGATTCATTGAGAAGGAGCAGGTCAACTACGAGCAGGGGGGGTACTACCATGTCTACTCGCGGACGGACCCGTCGCAGATCACCGACGACATGCAGCGGCTGCTCAACGATTGGTACGCGAAGATGGGCCAGCTCATTCAGGAGTTCGAAAACAAGTACGAGCAGTCCGACACCTCAGCTCCCGCTGCTGAAAGCTAACTCTCTGCAGTTTTCTGTATCAGATTTCACCCGTTTCGATGGTGAGCTGGGATTCCTGTAGCACAGAGGTACCTGCGGAGGCGCGCACGAATTCTATTGGTTAGTATTGTACTTACTACACAAAACTCTTAATTGCCGCCGGTGCGTACGTACTCGTGATGGCAACCGATACTGCATCCGACGCTGACACCGCTACCACGAGTGAACCGCTTAACATCAACGGCCAGTCCCAACTTGATGAGGTCGTCACCGAGCACGATGTCGTCCTCACGGACTTCTACGCCGACTGGTGTGGTCCGTGCCAGATGCTCGAACCTGTCGTCGAGCGCCTGGCCGCGGAGACTGATGCAGCCGTCGCCAAGGTCGACGTCGACGCGAACCAGCAACTCGCCAGCGCATACGGCGTTCGGGGCGTTCCAACCCTGATTCTGTTTGCCGACGGCGAGCAGGTCGAAGAGATCGTCGGGGTGCAGGGTGAAGAGCAACTGCGCTCCCTGATCGGGAGGTACACCGAGTAAATGGTTGAGGACAGACAGGATCTCGTCATCGCCGGATCCGGAGTCGCCGGTCTCTCGGCGGCCGTGTACGCTGCCCGGGCCGATCTTGATCCCCTCGTTCTCGAGGGCGACCAACCGGGCGGGCAGCTCACACTGACGACCGCTGTCGAGAATTACCTCGGATTCCCCGACGGCGTCGGCGGCATGGAACTGATCCAGCGCGGGAAGGAGCAGGCCGAGCAGTTCGGCGCGGAGTTCCGACACGGCCGCATCGAAGACGCGGCTGTGGACGACCAACCCCTCGAGCTGTCGCTGTCGACCGGGGACACGATCTACACACGGTCGCTGATCGTCGCGACCGGCGCGAGCGCCCGGTGGGTCGGCGCCGAGAACGAGGATGAATTGATGGGTCACGGACTGTCGACGTGTGCGACCTGTGACGGCGCGTTCCACCGCGGCGACGACGTGCTCGTCGTTGGTGGCGGCGACAGCGCGATGGAGGAAGCGTTGTTCCTCGCGAAATTCGCCGACTCCGTGACGGTCGTTCACCGCCGCGAGGAACTGCGTGCGTCCGAGATCATGGCCGACCGTGCTCGCGAACACGACGACATCCAGTTCCGCTGGAACACGGAACTCGAAGCCATCCACGGCTCCAAAGAGGAGAGCGTTACCGGCGCCACGCTCGTCTCACATCCCGAGGGGTATCCCAGAGAGAAAGCCGAGTCCGGGATCGACGTTAAGCGGGAGACCATCGAGGTCGGCGGCGTGTTCTACGCTGTTGGCCACACGCCGAACACGCAGTTCCTCGACGGTACCGGCGTCGAACGGGACGAGAGTGGCTACATCTTCACGCAAATCGACGACGCTGGTCGGCCCACAGCCCAGACGACTGTCGAGGGGGTGTTCGCGGCTGGTGATGTCGCTGACCCGCGCTACCGACAGGCGATCACGTCCGCCGGCACCGGGAGTATGGCTGCTCTCGATACCGAGGAGTTTCTTGAGGCGCTTCAGGGCACAAGCAAGTCGGCCGCTCCAGCGACAGCCACACAGTAACAATCGGTCCCATGACCTCAAAGATCACTACCACCATCGAGGGTAGCACTGTTGGCTCAGTCCTATTGATCGCATTTACCGGGATTGCCACCGCACAGCACGGCGGTGGTCACTCCGGTGGAATGGGTGGGCTGGGCGGCGGGATGAGTGGCTTCGGCTGGTGACCCCTCATCTGGTCGCTAATCTTGCTGAGTGTGGTACTTATCCTCGGCTATACAGTCTACGTACACGGACGTACACCGGCTACTGAGCGATCTGACACGGACACTGCACTGTCGACGCTACGCTCCCGGTACGCTCGTGGAGAGATCCCCGAGGAGGAGTTCGAAGAGCGTCGTCGCCGACTTGAGGAATAACTGGTGGGCAACTACCAGACCAGATCCAGTTCTTGTTTGACTACTCTTCCTGATTCGAATGACGGGATGAATTGGTTCGAGCACGTCGATGAGTGTCTCTGCCGTTCGACTACTCCGTCCGAAGGCTCGCGAACGACCTCGGGATCTTCTGACTCCCAGGCAGCGAGGTAGAACGCCGACCCGCTGCTGTCCAGTCCACAGTACCGGCCGAAAACATATGCGATCGCCTCGGCCTCGACTTCCTGTTTCGATAGCTCTGTGTCGTTGTCGACGCCGAAGTGGAGCAAGGCGTGGGCGTACTCGTGAATCAGCGTCCGCGCGAGGTCGGCCTCCGTGACGAACGACGTGGCGCCACAGGCGCCACACGCGGCGGGCGGCTCGTACTGGTGGCAGCCGTCGATGTACTTGACGATCGTGCTAGCGCGAATGATCTGGCACTCGGTGTAGACGTACTTTTTCGGGAGTTCTGGCGAGTGCTCCCTTCCGCTACAAACCCGTGAATTGTGGAAATAAATTTGTTTTTAGATACTTTTCCTCGACGTTCTCGGATAACGGTCGCAGCAACCCGGGCGCTCCAGTGACCCCCCGTTTGCCACACGCCGGGCGCTCAGTCCACCAGCGCGGCCTCCAGTAGCTGGAGCGGGTGCCGGATGTCGTAGCCGGTGCCGTGCTCCATCTGCATCGCACAGGTGGGACACTCCGTCATGCCGACCTCGCTCTCTGCAGCCCTCATGTGCTCGAACATCTCCGCGCCGATCTCCATGGAGTAGTCGTACTTCTCCGCCTTCCAGCCGTAGGTCCCGGAGATGCCCGAGCAGGAGTCGCCCACGTCCTCGACGGCGACGCCATTCACGTCGTCGAACGTCTCGATGGCCTGCCGCGCGAGCCCCTGGTTCCGGGCGTGGCAGGGCGCGTGGTAGGCGAGTTCCTCCCCGTCGAGCGAGGCGTCGGCCAGGGCACCGTCCAAATCCTCATGGATGCGGAGGTACTCCAACGCCTCGAACGTGTGCCCGGCCACGTCCTCGATGCCGTGGATATCGAACAGTTCGGGGTACTCCTGGCGGAGCGACAGCGAGCACGACGTGCAGGAGGCGATGATGTCGGCGCCCTCGCCGATTGCGGCGACCAGTTCCTCGACGTTCTTCTCGGCGTGCCGGCGCGCGTCGGCCAACATCCCGTTGGCGAACATCGGCGTCCCCGAGCACTTCTGGGGCGGAATCATGACCTCGTAGCCAAACCGCTCGTACACCCGGACCATCGCCTTCCCAACCTCGGGTGTGTTGTAGTTGGAGTAGCAGCCGTGGAAGTAGGCGACGCGCTTCTCGGGGTTCTTTACCTGCGCGCCGCCCCGCTCGCGCCACCACTCCCGGAACGTCTCCTCCGCGAAGTCGGGGAACTCGCGCTCGCCTGTGATGCCGAGCAGTTTCTCGCCGGCCCACTGCGTCACGGAGAGGCCGGTGACGAAGTTCGCGAGCCGCGGCGTCTTGCTCGCGATGGCGGCGAAGAAGCGGTAGTTCGAGAGGATGCGGTTGCGGACGTACTCCGTCGAGAGTTTCTCCATCTGTTCCTCGACGAACTCGGACCGGGCCTCGTTGTGCATCTGCGAGAGCGGCACCGAGGACGGGCACGCCGAGTCACAGCGCATGCAGTTCGAGCAGTCGGTGATCGACTCGTCGATGTCGGCGTCCTGCTTACGTTTGAGCCGCCACTGCTCGGGCCCCTGGAACTTCGGGCCGGGGAACGAATCGTCAACCTCCGCGACCGGGCAGGAGGTCTCGCAGGTTGTGCACTTGTAACAGGAGTCCGCGCCGTCGCGCAGGTCGAGGGCACCGGTGTCGAACACGTCGACGGCGTCGTAGTTCGACGGGTCGAGGTCCTCGGGCAGGTCGAACCGGTAATCCGGCCCGTAGACCGCGGGTTCCTCGTCGCGGCCGAGATGGGGGACGCCGGGGCCGGGATCGTCCCGGGGCGGCTCGTCGGTACAATCGTCGCGCGGCTCGTCACCGTCGGTGTGGTTGTGTTCTGTCATCGTGCCACCTCTGCTGCCGCCTCCCGCCCTGCGACCAGGCCTGTGGCGAGGGAGACGCCGCTGGCGGATTTCTCGCGGGCCACGTCGGCGCCGCCCAGCGTCGCGCCCGCGACGCGGACGTTGGGGAACTGCACCGCACCGTCGCCGTCGAGCGGTCGGAGCCGCTCGTCCGTGTCGACCCCGAACCGCGCGTACGGCTGATCGCCGAAGGCGTCGTCGACGTACCACTCGTAGCGCTCCGCGGGGTGAGGGACGTGACAGCCGAGGACGGGCTCACGGACGCCCTGACGGTCCGAATCGATGCCCTTCCCGACCAGCCCACCGGTCGCGAGCACGACCGCGTCGGCCGCGTACGGGACCTCGGTCCCCTTCCGGTCGACGAGGAGGGCTTCGAGGCGACCGCTCGCGGCGTCGGAACCGTCTCCGGCGCCGGCGTCGGTGCCGTCCTCCTCGCCAGCGAGTTCGCGGCCCACGACCGGGACGCCGGTCTCATACCGGACGCTCGCGTCGTCGAGGGCGTCGTAGAGGCGGTCGGCGAGGCGGAGTCCCGGCAGGCTCGGCGGGCCCATGGGAATTTCGAACACCTCGGCCCCGAGGTAGTCCGCGAGGTCGGCCCGGACCGCGGGCGCCTCGTCGTCGCCGAGGAACGCCGGGAACCCGACGCGGGCGTCCCCGCCGTCGATGGCGTCGAGGTGTGGATCGACGGCGTCGGCCAACGCCCGGCGCGCAGGCGTCCCGTCGATGGACTCGTCCAGGTCGAGCGCGCGGGCGAGCCGTGTCACCATGGCGCCGTCGCGGAACGCCGCCGGGAACGCAACCTCGGCGCCGACCACGGGGAACGGGACGCCCGCCGCTTCGAGTCGCGCGGCGACCTGCCGGGCGTCGAATTCTGTGAGCGACCGGAAGCCGACGACCAGCATCGGCCGGTCGTCGCTGGCCAGCCCCGCCGCGGCCGCCTCGGGGTAGCGCGCGGTCGGCTTCACTGTCCCGCCGAACGTCGGGACGAGTGCGTTCCGGTCGGTGTGTGCCCCCTGGTAGCCCTCGACGACCTCGTCGAACAGTGCGAGCCCCTCGCGGAGCGCGTCCGCGCCGACCAGCCGGTAGGGGTGCCCTTCGGGGAGGTCATCGATAGCCGCGAAGGGATCCGCGAGCGGGCCCGCTGGGTCCGGACGGTCATGGACACCGGTCCGGCCCGCCGTGGGCGTCCTCGCCGGATCGGTGTCGGTCTCGGTCCGCGTGTGCGGCACGTACCCGAGCGCGTCGACCAGCCCCGAGGCCTGCTGGAGGGTCGACTGCTTGTGCGAGACCAGCCGGACGTCCGCACCCTCCCGGGCGGCCGAGAGCGCCGCCGTGATGCCGGCGAGCCCGCCGCCCACGACGAGCACGTCGCTGGTTATGGCCATTCCGACCCCTCCATGGTCCCGCCGTCGGCGACCGACGACTCGCCCACGGCGTCGGAAGCGTCGGTCGACTCGGTGCCGTGGTCGAACGCCCCGAAGTCAACATCGGCGTCGAGCCGGGCGGGGTCGCCGTCGCGGTTCATCGTCGTCCCGTGGAGCATGTGGTTGAGCATCGCCTGCGAGAGCTGCTCGCCCCAGAGCGCGTGGCGCTGTCCCTTCCAGCGCTCCTGGTAGAGCTCGTCGAGCGACTCGCGGGCCTCGTCGGCGCTGAACTCCGGTTCGAGTTCGGCGGTCATCCGGTGACAGCAAAACCCGCCCTGACAAGTGCCCATCGAGGCGCGGGTACGCAGGCGGACCGCGTTCAGGTCGCGGCCGGCGTCGTCGATGGCGTCGCGCACCTCGGCGCGGGTGACGGCCTCGCACTCGCAGACGGTGGGGTTCGGGCCGTCGGTCGAGAGCACCTCAGCGGTCCGGGAGCCGAGGCGCTGGGCCGACCGCCGACTGACCGGCGATCGGAGGCCGAACTCGTCCATCCGGTCGTGGAGGGCACCGATGTCGTCGCTGCCGGGCAGGGAGTTGTCGGCGGTCCGGCAGGTCGCGCGGACGCCGAGTTTCTCGCAGACGTGGTCGGCGATCTGTTCGCCCATCATCCGGTAGGTGGTCAGTTTCCCGCCGACGATGCTGGTCATGCCGGGCAGGCCGTCACGGTCGGCGTGGTCGAGCAGAAAGAAGTCCCGCGTGATGTCGGTTGGGTCCTCGGTCCCCGTGCCGGGCGGCTCGTACAGCGGCCGGACGCCCCAGAACGAGCGGAGGGTGCGCGCCTCCCGCAGGATGGGCACCAGCTTCGCAAGTTCCTCGATCATCAGGTCGACCTCCCATCGATGCTCGGGGTAGTCCTCGGGGTCGTCGACCTCCTCGTCCGTCGTCCCGAGGATGCATGCGGTCTCGTGGGGCACGACGATGTCGGCGTCACCCTTGGGCTGGCAGCGGTTGATGACGGTGTCGACCTGCCGGGTGTTCATCACCGTCATCACGCCCTTCGAGGGCCGGACCTCGATGTCGACGCCGGCCATCGCGCCCAGCTGGCCGGCCCAGGCACCCGTCGCGTTGACGACGTGGTCGGCCTCGATGCGCTCGGTGGAGCCGACCTGGGTGGTCGCCTTGCGGGGCCCCTCGCCGTGTCGGACCTCGACGCCGACCACCTCGCCGGCCTCCACGAGTACGTCCGTCACTTCGGCGTGGGTTGCGATGCGTGCGCCGTGGTCGGCTGCATCGGCAGCATTGGCGACACAGAGGCGGAAGGGATCGATGGCGGCGTCGGGCACCGCGATGGCCTTCTCGACGTCGGCGGCGAGGTACGGTTCGCGCTCGCGTGCCTCCTCGCCGGTGAGGACCTCGGCAGGGATGTCGCAGGCCCGACACCCCTCCAGTTTCTCCTGAAAGTACGTCTCGGTATCCTCCGGACGCTTGACGAACAGGCCGCCTGTCTCCTCGACGCAGTGCGCGGCGATGTCCCGTAGGACCAAGTTCTCCTCGATGCACTCTCGGGCACTAGCCTGGTCGGAGACGGCGTACCGGCCGCCGCTGTGGAGCAGGCCGTGCATCCGGCCGGTCGTGCCGTGGGTCAGGTTCCCCTTCTCGACGAGCGTGACGTCGACGCCGCGCATCGCCAAGTCCCGGACGATGCCACAGCCGGTCGAGCCGCCCCCGACGACGAGGACGTTGGTCGTGTGTGTCACGGGTTCTTAGCACGTTGTGGGCGAGGGGACTTATTCTTATCTCCGATTGATGTCTATCAGTAACAGTCGGATGTGATCCCCAGCTGGCATCGATATCAGTTGTGTTTCGGTCCGTCTGGAGCGCTCAGAGACGGGTGTGTGTCATTATCATCCAAACTTTTATCTTCCCTTGCACAGTTATTGACTTCTGGTACCCTACCAATGGTAAAATATTGGTCGGCAGTGCTGGCCAGACAAGAGGGGCCACAACGGAGAAGCAAACCATGGCACCAAACACGTACGTAGGAGCGATCGACCAGGGGACGACAGGGACCCGCTTCATGGTCTTCGACCACGCGGGCCAGGTCGTTGCCAACGCATACGAGAAGCACGAACAGATCTACCCGGAACCCGGCTGGGTCGAACACGACCCCATGGAGATTTGGGAGAACACCAAGACCGTTGTAAGCCGCGCACTGCGCGAGGCGGGCCTCGACCCCGAACAGCTTGAGGGACTCGGCATCACCAACCAGCGCGAGACCACACTGATATGGGATGTCGAGACCGGCAAACCGATCTACAACGCCCTGGTCTGGCAGGACCGCCGAACTACCGACCGCGTCGAGGAGATTCAGGAGGCGGGAAAGATCGAGTGGATTCGAGAGAAGACCGGGCTGGAGTGCGACGCCTACTTCTCGGCGACCAAAGCGGAGTGGCTGCTGGACAATGCCGACCCCATCAAACTCGAGCGAGTCCGCCCGCAGGATATTCGCGACCGGGCCGAGGAGGGGGAACTCCGCATGGGGACCATCGACTCGTGGCTCATCTACAAGCTCACGGGTCGGCACATCACGGACGTGACGAACGCCTCCCGGACGATGCTGTACAACATCCGGGATATGGAATGGGACGACGAACTGCTGGAGGAGTTCAACGTCCCCGTCGCGCTGCTGCCGGAAGTCCGACCATCCAGCGACGAGGACTACTACGGCCACACGGACCCGGAAGGGTTCCTGGGCGCGGAGATTCCTGTCGCGGGCGCGCTAGGTGACCAACAGGCCGCGCTGTTCGGCCAGACCTGCTTCGACGCGGGCGACGCGAAGAACACCTACGGGACGGGGTCGTTCTTCCTGATGAATACAGGCGACGACCCGGTCAGCTCCGAGAACGGTCTGCTGACGACGGTCGGCTTCCAGCGGTCCGGCGAACCCGTCCAGTACGCGCTGGAGGGCTCAATCTTCGTGACCGGGGCCGCCATCGAGTGGCTCGAGGATGTCGAGCTCATCGACGATCCGGCCGAGACGGCCGAACTCGCCCGCTCGGTCGACTCCACGGAAGGGGTGTACCTCGTGCCCGCGTTCACCGGGCTCGGCGCCCCGCATTGGGACGGCCGCGCCCGCGGGACCATCGTCGGGATGACCCGCGGCACCCGGCGCGAGCACATCGTCCGCGCGACGCTGGAATCAATCGCCTACCAGACCCGCGATATCGCCGAGTCGATGGAGGCCGACGCGGGCATCGAGATGAGTCGGCTCCGTGTCGATGGGGGCGCGGTCAAGAACAACTTCCTCTGCCAGCTCCAGTCCGACATCATCCAGACAGACATCGCCCGGCCGGAGGTCGACGAGACGACCGCCTTGGGCTCGGCATACGCCGCCGGGCTCGCGGTCGGCTACTGGAACGATGTCGACGAACTCCGGGAGAACTGGCAGGTCGATCGTCAGTTCTCGGCACGGATGGACGCGGACGAGGCCGACAAGATGTACAGCCGCTGGGACGAGGCCGTCCAGAAGTCACTCGACTGGGCCCAGGACGAGGAGGAGTGAGTGACGATGTTCGACGTGCTCCTGCAGGTGCCGCTGCTCGGCATCGAGTGGAAGCAGTTCATCCTGCTGGTGGTCACCGCCCTCGCCGGCGGCGCGTTCGGGGCCGCCATCGGCGCACTGCCGGCCTTCATCTTCACCGGGTTCGTGGTCTTCCTCGGTGAGGGTGTCGCGATACTCCGGCGAGCGCTGACCGGAAGCATCGAGGCGGTCCCAGCCGGGGAGTTCGCGGCCGGTATCACCGGCGTCATCGGGTTCGGTGCCATCACCGGCCCGCACATCGCCTTCGCCGGTGGCGTGGCCGCCTCCGCCTACGCGGGCAAGAAGTACCCGGAGATGGAACCCGACGGCTGGGACTACCACTTCGGGAAGAACATCCTCTACGCGTTCGGGACCCAGCCTGACATCCTCGCGGTCGGCGCCCTCTTCGGCCTGCTGGGAATGCTGATCAGCCGCGTCGGAGGAGCCCTCGTGGTCGTCGGCGGAGTCGCCGCGACTGACATGATCGCCGTGTCCGTGTTCACGACTGCGTTCATCGCCCGCGTGGTGTTCGGCTACCCACTCGTCGGGAAGTCCCAGGGCTCCGGCCTGTTCGACATGTCGCCGTTCGAGCGCGAGGAACCGCATCCGGCCACCGACGGCGGCGAGGTGGCCGCAGAACACGACGGGCGCCTGGCGACCGAGCCGTGGCTCCCCCACCAGTACAAGTGGTCGAACGTCGCGCTCATCGGGGTCGTCGGCGGCATTCTCGGCGGGTTCATCTACCTGCAGACCGGTAGCATCTTCCTCGGCTACGCCATCTCGGCGATCAGTCTGCTGTTCCTGAACCTGGGAGTCGAGAAGATTCCGGTAACCCACCACATCACCCTTATCGGCGCGGTCGGAGCGGTGATCGCGACGGCGGCCTTCGGGGATCCGTCGAGCGCGGTGTTCCCCGTCGACGCACTCGGAGCGATTGGTGCCACAGTCGCGATCCTGGCCGCCGGCGTGTTCGGTGCTATCAGTGGGCTCCTGGGTGAACTCACACAGCGGCTGTTCTACTCCCACTCGGGGACCCACGTCGACCCGCCGGCGATGGCGATCGGCATCGCGATGCTGATCGTCGGCATCCTCGCCATCGTGGGTGTGCTCCCGAGTGCCGGGTACCTCTAGCACCCTCCCGTTCCAGCACCACACCGGCCTCGACGGTCTCCATCTCCGTCGCGCCGACGATTTCCCCCTCATGTACACCACTCACGTTCACAGACACGACACGAGATCCGCTCCGCACTCCACAGCTGCCCGCCACGGGGATACAACCCCCCCTGCCAGACCCCGGGCGCAGCAGAAGCGGGACTGTTTTGTCCCGTATCCTGCTAGCGTCTCGAAAGCGTCGCTCCCCAGACTGGTGATACGATGGATCTGAAGACCCGCATCCGGCGACGTCAGCGCTCCGGCGCCAAGTCCCCCGTTGTTCGCGATTACGAGGCTATCAGCCCGGCGGCCCACGTGGAGGAGCCGCCGGGACGGGGGCCGGCTCTGGAGCAGCTGCTCGACTACCTCGACCCAGTGTTCGAGGGACGTCTCCCCACCGACACGTACGTCTGGGGACCGGCCGGGTCGGGAAAGTCGGCGATCATCACCGCCCTCGTCTCCCACATGTCGCGGCTCCTCTCCGGGTCCGCAACGGTCATCCACACCAGCACGCGCGCCCAAAGCGCTGACACACCGGCATTCGTCTACATCGACGCCAGGCACTCGGATTCGGCGTTCGGCCTCTACCACGCTGTCCTCGACGGCCTGGTCAACGAGTCCGTCCCACGGCATGGGGTCGGCACCGAGACCATCCGTGACAGGCTGGTCGAGCATCTCCAACCAATCAAGCGCCGCGCGGTCGTCGTGGTGGACCACGTGAACGAACCCGAGGGGATCGACCTGGCGACGATGGCCGAGACGTTCTCTGTCGTCGAGGACTCACTGGCCTGCATCGCAGTCGGCCGGGACCACCCTGATGACCTCGGGGCCGACCTGCTTCCGCCCGGACGCATCGAGATTCCCCGCTACGAGCGACACGCGCTCGTCGAACTCTTGACCTCCCGGACCTCGGACGGCCTCTCGCAGCAGGCAATCGACCACGATCAGGTCCGCCGCATCGCCGACTGGGCCGAGGGGAATGCCCACGACGCGCTGGCGGCACTGTTCGGCGCGGCTGACCTCGCCGACAGGGCCGGCTATGACCGCATCCGCGAGCAGGACCTCACCGACGGGATGAACGCGGTCCCCCGGCCGTCGGCCCCACTCGGCCGAGTCCACACCCTCCCGGACAACCGACAGCTAGTGCTCCGGCGGCTGATCGACCTCGACGAGGCCGACACCGGCTCCGTCGATGACGCCGCGGCGGCCATCACCGAGGCCCGCAGCGTGGACCTCTCGGCGGGGACGGTCAGGCGCTTCCTCTACGAACTCGCCGAGGCCGGCATCGTCCAGCGCGTGACCGCGCCGGCCACCGGCAGCGCCGGTCGGCCCCCGAGCCGGCTGGAACCCCGCTTCCCGACGCTGGTGTTCCGCCGGCTGTACGACCTCGAACATAACTGAACCATGAGAATCGCACTCATCGCACACGACGAGAAGAAGCCGGAGATGATCGACTTCGCGAGCGCCCACAAGACGACGCTCGCGGCCCACGACCTTACCGCGACAGGGACGACCGGGAGCCGACTGAACGACGAGACCGACCTCGAGGTCGCCGCACAGGCCTCGGGCCCGCTCGGCGGCGACCTGATGATCG
>Ga0207719_100677_pt1 | contig 15527 bp, 16 predicted proteins | sample A23P1SouthBayCA_2_FD_187279 | JGI IMG/M metagenome (GOLD analysis project Ga0207719, IMG submission 187279) | Aerobic enrichment media microbial communities from Eden Landing Ponds, California, USA - A23 P3 (3) (SPAdes) | ecosystem: Environmental > Aquatic > Marine > Unclassified | place... | reverse complement strand
CGACGCCGCCCATCGTCGTCGGATCGGCGCGCTCGTGGACGACGTGGGTGTCGGTCGCGCCGCCGATCCCGGTGACGAGGGCGTAGTCGTCCGCGTACTCGCGGGCGACCGACTCCGGACACAGGAGCAGCGCCGACGAGCCGTCGGTGATCGGGCAGAAGTCGTACAGCCGCAGCGGGTCGGCGACGATGGGCGACTCCAGCGCCTCCTCTCTGGTGATCTCCTTGCGGAACTGGGCGTGGGGGTTGTCGACGCCGTTGCGGTGGTTCTTGACCGCGACCTCGGCGAGGCTCTCCCGGGGCGCGTCGAACGTCTCCAGGTAGTGTCGGGCGGTCAGCCCCGCGAAGGAAGGGAGCGTGACGCCGTGTTTGTACTCGACGGGGTGGGTGAGCGACGCGATCACGTCCGTCGCCTCGGACGTCGAGCGGTGGGTCATCTTCTCGCCGCCGACCAGCAGCGTCATCTCCGAGGCGCCGGAGGCGACCGACTGCCAGGCGGCGTAGACGCCGGCGCCGCCCGAGGAGGAGGTCTGGTCGATCCGGGCGGTGTAGGCCGGCACGGCCGCCAGGTCGTGGGCCAGCGCGTTCGGTACCCCGGTCTGTCCCTCGAACTCCCCGCTCGCCATGTTCGCGACGTAGAGGTGGTCGACGGCGTCGGGCGCCACGCCCGCGTCGTCGAGACACGCCGTCCCGGCCTCGGCGAGGAGCTCGCGGATCCACGCGTCGCGCTGCCCGAACTCGGACATCGACGCGCCGATGATGGCCACGCGTTCCATGGTAGCTTCGCGACGGCCATCCGCTTGGTCGTTTCCCTTCAGCACGTCCGGATCGACGTTGCCGGCGGCCTCACCGTCGGCCACCGGGGGACGATGCGTCTCGAAGCGTTTACCCTCGCCGCGGTCGGACGCCCGTCCATGGACACCGAGGTAGCCGCCGTCCGTGCCGGCCTTGTCGCCTGCGTCCTCGTACTCGTCGTCCTCGCCGCGCCGTACGTCCTCCTGACCGACCCCTCCGGGCTCGGCGCCTACTACGCCGCCGGCCCGATCGGCGCCGGTGCGCTCGTGTTGTTGGCGCCGATCGAGGTGGTCGCCCTCCTCTCGGGCACCCGGGGGCAGGCGGATCCATCGACCGCCGCCGGGGTCGCCACCGTCGTCGGCCTGGCCATCGCCCTCGTGGCGCTCCTCTGGGCCACGGGGGTCGATTCGAACCTCGTGTTTAGCTTTCCCGCCGCGGATTCCTGGATCGAGAACCACCGGTGGGTCGTCGTCGCCGCGTCGGTGCTCGTCCCGGGGAGCGCACTCGCGTGGGCGCGGACGGTTGTCTGATCTTCGGTGCCTCTGATTCCTGGTGCCTCTGATCCCCGGTGTCTCCGAACCCGCCGGTGCTGGGGTCCCGACTTGCGGACGCGCTCAGACGATCCCCGACGCAGTCGTGCGATTCGAGCCGCCGCTCCGGTCGTCCGAGTCGAAAGGTCCTTAAGTTGGACCCCAGTAGGTGGAGATGGACTAGGTCGGGCAGTTAGGCCCTGCTCTCCACCCGCGACATGGTCTTGAGCGGGGACCGAACCCGGGCGCGTCCGGTAGACCGGTGCGGGCCCCGGGAGCCGACTGAGAAGCCTCGTCCTCCGGGGACAGCGGTCCGCAGGGATCGTCCGCAGGGACGCCCCCCACGGTTCGCCGGTGGCAGCGGGTCAGGCACGGAAGTGAGCAGCCCACCGCCGGACGCCCGTCGCTCGGAGGGTTGCGGGGTGGAGGAGGCAACCGGGATTCCCCGTGTCGGAACGCCGGGCAACCTCGTCGTCCGCATTCATACTTCGTCATCCGTCCTCGACCGTTCGTCGACGGCGACGTCCCGCAACTTATAACATCGACAAGCACCTCGCTTCCGGTGTGTCCGCCGCTGTCGCCACGCCGCGGTCGTCCGGCCTGCAAGCGATCAGTGGCGCATCCTTCTTCCCGAAAAAACGCGCCCGGTAACGCTCGTTGCGGGAGTGGCGATCCCGTCTCGGGCGGTTCACGACGTCGGACCCGCCCCGACCTGTACGTCGACGGCGAGCCCCGACGACCCGTTCCGGGCAGCATCGATCGACGACCACGCGACGCGACCTACACCACCATCACCATGACAGACATCGACTTCGCCGGGGTCTACCCGGCCATGTGCACCCCGTTCCACGAGGACGGCAGCATCGACTTGGAGACACTCCGCGAGAACGCCGGCCGCCTGATCGAGGCCGGCGTCGACGGCCTCGTCCCGGTCGGTTCGACCGGCGAGTCGGCGACGCTCAGCCACGACGAACACATCGAGGTCGTCGAGGCCGTCGTCGCGGCCCGCGACGAGAGCGACCGCGACGTGCCGGTGATCGCCGGCACCGGATCGAACAGCACCCGCGAGGCCCTGGAACTGTCCCGGCGCTCGGCCGCCGCCGGCGCCGACGCCTTGCTTCTGGTCTCGCCGTACTACAACCTGCCCGAACAGCAGGGACTGATCGAGCACTACCGGACGATCGCCGACGCCGTCGATCTCCCCCAGATCGTCTACAACGTCCCCTCGCGGACGGGGCTGAACGTCGACCCCGACACCGTGGTCGAACTGGCCGGCCACGCGAACGTCCGCGCCTACAAGGCCGCCAGCGGCGACATGGTCCGGATGGGCGAGATCGTAGAGCGCACCCGCGACGAGGACTTCGCCGTCCTCTCGGGCGACGACGGCATGACCCTGCCCCTGCTCTCGGCCGGCGGCACCGGCGTCATCAGCGTCGCCGCCAACGTCGAGCCGGCCCGCTGTGTGGAGTACGTCCACGCGGCGCTTGCCGGCGACTTCGAGCGTGCGCGGGAGATCCACCACGAACTCGGCCCGCTGTTCCGGGCGTTGTTCGCCGAGACCAACCCCATCCCGGTCAAGGAGGCCATGGAACTGCGGGGCTACGGCCCGGCGCACCTGCGCTCGCCCCTGACGCGCATGCGACCCGACAACCGCGAGGAACTGGCGGGCGTCTTGGAGGACCTGGCGCCCCCCGCCGACGAACCTGCAGTCGCCGTCGCGGGGGGTAGCCGGTGACGCGGCTTGCAGTCACTGGCGCCGGCGGTCGGATGGGTCGGGAGGTGATCGAGGCCGCCGTCGAACGCGCGGACCTGTCGGTCGTCGCCGCGGTCAACCGGACCCCGACCGAGGCGGTCGCGGGCGTCGACGTCGCGGACGCCGACGACCTGCCGGCCCTGCTGGACGAGCGGACCCCGGACGTCCTCGTCGACTTCACCGGGCCCGAGTCGAGCGTCGAGTACGTGGAAGCCTGCGCCGACGCGGGCGTCGCGGCCGTCGTCGGCACCACCGGCTTCGACGAGAGCGACCACGAGGCGCTCCGGACCGCGAGCGAGTCGACGCCGGTGCTCTTGGCGTCGAACTTCTCGCGGGGGGTGGCCGCCCTCCGCCGGGCGGTCCGCGAGGCCGTCGCGGCGCTGCCGGGCTACGACGTCGAACTGACCGAGACCCACCACAACGGCAAGCGCGACGCCCCCTCCGGCACCGCGAAGACGATCCTCGACGACGTCGACGAGGTGCGTGGCGACTCCGCCCGCCAGCGCACCGGCGACGAGGCCGGCGCGCGCAGAGTCCACGGGCGCGAGGGCATCCAGCCCCGCGAGGACGGCGAGATCGGCGTGCACGCCCGCAGGGCCGGCGACGTCACGGGCGAACACGAAGTCTTGATTGCGGGGAACCACGAACTGGTGTCCGTGACCCACCGTGCGCAGGACCGCGGCGTGTTCGCCGCGGGCGCGCTCGACGCCGCAGTCTGGCTGGCCGGGCGCGACCCAGGCTGGTACGACTTCGGCCGGGTACTCGATCAGGACCAATCAGCATGAGTCAGACGCTCGAATCCGACATCGACGACCTGTGGCAGCGCTACGACGCCGGCGACGTGGACGCCGACACCGCGACCGCCGACGACACCGACGTCCTCGACGCGTTCCTCGACGCCCTCGAGGCGGGCGAGGTGCGCGCCGCCGAGAAGGACGGGGACGACGTGACCTCCTGGGTCGCAAACGAGTGGGTGAAGCGGGGTATCCTGCTCAACTTCGGCCTGCGCGAGACCCACCCCCGGGAGTACGGCGGCGTCGCCTACCACGACGTGCTCCCGCTCCGGGAGACGGCCGACCTCGCCGACAGGGGGACCCGGAACACGCCCGACGGCACCGCGATCCGCCGGGGCGCGTACCTCGGCAGCGACTGCATTATGATGTCGCCCTCGTTCGTGAACATCGGCGCCTACGTCGGCGACGGCACGCTCGTCGACTCCTGTGACACCGTCGGCTCCTGTGCCCAGATCGGTGCGGACGTGAAACTCGGAGCCAATACGCTGATCGGCGGCGTCCTCGAACCGGTCGAGGACGCGCCAGTCGTGCTGGAAGACGGCGTCTCGCTCGGCGCCGGCTGTCGCGTCACCAGCGGCTTCCGGATCGGCGAGAACACCGTCGTCGGGGAGAACACCCTGCTCACCCCGCGAATCCCGGTCTACGACCTCGTCGCGGAGGAGGTCCTCTACGGCCACCTGCCCTCGGACCGCCGCGCGTTCACCCGGATGGTCGAGTCCTCCATCGGGGACCACGACCTCTTCGCCGGCGGCGCCTACAAGCCCGCGGTGGTGGCGATGGACATCGAAGAGGAGACCCTCGACGCCACGCGCCGCGAGGAGGCGCTGCGTGAGTGACGGACCTCCGTCGCGGGTGTGTGCATGACTGACGGGGACGGCGACGCGGACGTCCACACGACCGCCCACGCCGGCGACGGCGGTCCGGCGATACGGCGGCTGGCCGACTGGGACGGTGCCGACCTCGCCGACCTGGCCGGGCGGTACGGCACGCCGCTGTACGTCGCCGACCTCGACCGGGTCCGGGAGAACTGCGCCCGCCTCGACGCGGCGTTTCCGGACGCCGAGGTCGCCTACGCGGTCAAGGCCCACACCGGCCGCGCGGTGCTCGACACCGTCCGGGAGGCCGGGCTCGACGCCGAATGTGCCTCGGCCGGCGAAGTCGAGCGCGCGCTCGACGCCGGCTTTCCCGGCGACCGGGTGCGCTACACGGCGGTCAACCCCCCTGACCGCGACCTCGACTACGTCGTCGACGCCTGGCGCGAGCACCCCGAGCTGACGGTCGTCGCGGGCGCCGCCGACACCGTCGACCGTCTCTCGGCCCGCGGTTTCGACGGCCGGATCGCCGTCCGGGCCAACCCCGGCGTCGGCGCCGGTCACCACGAGAAGGTCCGGACGGGTGCGAACGCGAAGTTCGGCGTCCCGATCGACCGCGCTGCCGATCTGGCGGTCGCCGCGGCCCGTGACTTCGGGATGGACCTCGTGGGTGTCCACGCCCACGCCGGCAGCGGCATCTCCGGCGATGACCTCTCGGCACACCGGGAGCTCGTCAGGCGGATGGGCGACCTGGCACGGGAGCTGGCGGACCGGGGGCTGGATCTGGAGTTCGTCGACGTCGGCGGCGGCTTCGGGGTCCCCTACCGCGAGGACGAACCGCCGCTGGACCTGGCGGCGGTCGCCGAGGCGACCCGGGAGGCCCTCGGCGACGTCGACGCGACGCTGGCGATCGAACCGGGCCGGTACGTCGTCGCCGACGCGAGCGTGCTCCTGACGCGCATCAACACGATCAAGCACGCCGCCGGGACGGCCGTCGTCGGCGTCGACGCCGGCATGACGACGCTCGCCCGCCCGGCGCTGTACGACGCCTACCACGCGATCCGGAACCTCGGATCGGGCGGTGAGCCCGCGGAGTCGGCCAGCGGTGACGCGGCCGGCGACGATCGGGGGCCCCTGCCGGTTGCGGAGCGCGAGGGAACCCCCGTCACGGTCGCAGGGCCTATATGCGAGTCGGGCGACGTGCTCTGTGAGGACAGGCCGCTCGCGCGGCCCCGACGCGGGGAGCTGCTCGCGGTCGGGAACGCCGGCGCCTACGGGTACGAAATGGCGAGCACCTACAACTCGCGCCCCAGGCCGGCCGAGGTCGTCCTGACGGACGGCCGGGCCCGCCTCGCCCGGCGACGCGAGAGCCTGGCAGACATCACGGACACGGAGGAGGATCAATGAGCGTACTCACGGAGTCAGTGCAGTTCGACAAGTACCACGGCACCGGAAACGACTTCCTCGTCGTCGACGCCGGCGAGTCGATCCCGAGCCGCCCCGCCTTCGCGGTGGCCCACTGCGACCGCGAGACGGGCGTGCTGGCGTCGGATCACGTCGGCGAGTCGGCCGACGTGGCAACCGATCACACGGCCGACGACCTCGACTCGCGCCGCGGCGCGGACGGGGTCCTGTTTCTGGCGCTCGAACGAGGCTACAACCCCGCGCGGGTCGTCATGACGCTCGTCCAGCCGGACGGGTCGGTGGCGGCGATGTGCGGCAACGGCGCCCGGGTCGCGGCCCGCTGGGCCCACGACCGGACCGGCGGAACGGCGTTCATGATCGACACGCCTGCGGGCACGCGGCGCGCGGTGGTCCGCGACGACGAGACGATCACCGTCGAGATGGGCGTCCCGAGCTTCGAACCGCGGGACGTCCCGCTCGCGCGCGAGAACCCCCTCGTCGACGAACCGGTCGCGGGGCTGTCAGTCACCGCGGTCGACACCGGCGTCCCCCACGCCGTCGCGGTCGTCGACGACGTCGACGACGTCGACCTCGACGAGGTGGCGCCGCCGGTGCGCCACGCCGACGTCTTCCCCGAGGGCGCGAACGTCACCCTCGCCTCGCGGGCGGGCGACCGGCAGTTCCGCCAGCGCACCTTCGAGCGCGGCGTCGAGGGCGAGACGCGCTCGTGTGGCACGGGCGCGGTCGCGGTCGGCGCCGTCGCGCGGCGGCTCGACCTGATCGACGGCGACGACCCCGTCACCGTCTCGCCGCCCGGCGGCGACCTCGAAATCGGCGTCCCCGAGGGCGGCGCGGCGACGCTCACCGGCCCCGTCGCCTACGAGTACTCCGGCGAACTGGAGGCGGCGCCCGAGACGTGAACCGGGAAAACGACTCGGAAGGGGACGACGCCGGAGCCGCAGGCGGCGACGCCGAGTTCGACCCCGTCGACTTCCTCGACCGGGCGGTGCCGATCGCCTCCCACGAGGACGTCGAGCCGATGACCGAGTTCCTCGTCGAGACGCTCGCGGCTCACGGCGTCGCGGCCGACGTCGACGACGTGGGGAACGTCGTCGCGAGCCGTGGGTCCGCGGCCGCCGACGCTGACGACGCGGACGACCCCGACGGCACGCACCTCGTCCTGAACACCCACCTCGACACCGTCTCGCCGCACGTCCCCCACGAGCGGACGGACGACGAGATCAGGGGCCGGGGGGCCTGCGACGCCAAGGGGCCGCTGGCGGCGATGGTCGCGGCCTTCCTCGCGGTCGACCCCGGGGACGGCCGGATCACGCTCGCGGTCACCCCCGACGAGGAGACGGACTCGACGGGCGCGGCGACGCTGGATCTCGGTGCCGACCTGTACGTCGTCGGCGAGCCGACCGGGCTCGACGTCTGTCACGCCGGCAAGGGGCGCTACCAGGGGACGGCCACACTCCGCGGCTCGGCGGCGCATGCGGCCGAACCCGAGAGCGGGACCAACGCGGTCGCCGCGCTCGAAGGTGCGCTGGCGGCCGTCCGGACGTTCGACGACGGGCGGGACCCACACCCCGAACTCGGCTCGCCGACGCTCACCCCCACGGTCGTCGCGGGCGGCGACTCGGCGAACCAGGTGGCCGCGGAGTGCCGGCTCACCCTCGACCGCCGGCCGCTCCCCGACGAGACCGCCGAGGAGTTCTCGGCCGCGCTGACGGCGGCGCTCCGCGAGGCTGTCCCGCCGGACGTCGAGGTCTCCTTCGATCTGGTCGACCGACCCGCGCCCTTCTTGGGATCGTACGAGACCCCGGAGACGCATCCGCTGGTGGAGACCCTCGCGGCGGCCGTCGCCGACGTGCGCCCGGAGGCCGGGGCGGTCCGGCCGTTCGGGGCGGCCTGCGAGGCGTCGTTTTTCGCGCCCGCACCCGTCGTCGTCTTCGGTCCGGGGGTGCTCGCGGACGACGAAGGCGGGGTCGCCCACGCCGACCGCGAGTACGTCCGGGTGGACGACGTGCGGGCGGCGGCGCGGGCGCTGACGGCTACCGTCGACGCGCTCGTCGGCTGAGCGGCCGGATTTCGACCCTTCTCGATCCCCCTCGACCCCTTTTGACCTGACCTCGCGCCTCGCCAGCCCCGGACGTAGCGGCCGTCAACCACAACCCGGATGTAGGCGGCCTCCGTTGGTCCGGGCATGTACGAGGCGGTCCACGCCCACCCCGACGGGGGGAGCACGGTCGCGCGGTACGCCCGGACCGCCGCGCGCTACGGCTTCGAGGGCGTGGTGGTTCGCGCCCGGGAGGCTACGCCCGACTTCGGGCGCCTGCGCGAGGCGCTGCCGGTCGACATCGTCGACGCCGTCGAGGTGGTCGCGTCCGATCCACAGCACGCCAGCGGCGCGGTCGGCAACTACCGGCCGAAACACGAACTCGTGCTCGTCCGGGGCGGGACGCCGGCGCTCAACCGCTTTGCGGTCGAGCAGGACCGCGTCGACGTGCTCACCCGCCCGCTGGCCGACGAGGGCGACGTGAACCACGTGCTCGTCCGGGCCGCCCGGGAGCACGGCGTCCGGATCGAGTTCGACTTCGGCCCGGTGTTGCGCCGGGATGGCGGCGCCCGGGTACGACACCTGCAGGCGCTCGCGAAACTCCGGCGCCTCGTCTCGAAGTACGACGCGCCCTACGTGGTGAGCGCGACCCCGGCTTCCCATCTGGAGCTCCGGGCGCCCCGGGAACTCCGGGCCGTCGCCGCCGAGGTCGGCTTCGATCCGGAGTGGATCGACGAGGGGCTGGCCGAGTGGGGGCACCTCGCGGTCCGGAACCGCGAGCGTCGCTCCGAGTCGTTCATTGCGCCGGGGGTCAAACGGGGACCGTATGAAGAGGACGCTTGAGGAACACGCCGCACGGTTCTCGGAGATGGCCGGCGAGTACGACGACACCCAGCAGTCCCCCGAGTACCGGGCGTGTGCCGACCTCGTGATCGAGCACGCCGCCCCCGACCCCGAGGACGTGGTGCTCGACCTGGGGACGGGCACGGGGGCCATCGCCCTCGCGCTGGCCCCCTCGGCGGCGCGGGTGATCGGCCGCGACATCAGTGCAGGGATGCTCGACCGCGCTCGCGAGAAAGCCCGGGAGGACGGGATCGACAACGTGGAGTTCGGCGAGGGACGCTTCCGGGCGCCGAAAGTCGACGGCCCTGTGGACGTGGTCGTCTCGAACTTCGCGATGCACCACCTGAGCGACGACGAAAAGCGGGAGGCCATCGCCGTCGTCGCCGACCTGCACCCCCGGCGGTTCGTCCTCGGGGACGTGATGGTGTTCGGCGAGGCCGACCCCGAGGAGCCCTTTTACTCGCCGGACGTCGACGACCCGGCGACCGTCGGGACGCTCGCGGACGCCCTCACCGACTGTGGCTTCGCCCTCACCGCCGTCGAACGCGTCCACGACCAAGTCGGCGTGCTGGTCGCCGAGCGGGCGGGCGACGGCGACCGCGACGCGGTCACCGGCGCCAGTGACACGATCATCGGAGACCGCGACGCAGCCGAGGAGGACGACGCGTGAAGCACCTGCCCAAGCACCTGCAGCCGCGGTGGCGCTACCTGGGCGTGGGGGTCGAATCCTGGCCCGACGCCTCGCTGTCGCGGGGGGCCTTCCAGCGTGAACTGTGGTACGCGGCCCAGAATCTCTACGGCGACGCAGGCAGCGCCGAGGTCGACCTGACGGTGCTCGATTTCTCCATCGAGGACGGCGTCGGCGAGACGATCGTCCGGGCGCGGCGCGGCGAGGTCGAGCGGGCCCGGGCGGCGCTGGCCTGCGTCGACGAGGTCGACGGCCATCCGGTGGGGCTCCGCGTTCGCGGGGTGTCGGGCACGGTACGTTCGTGTTCGGAAAGGTATTTAAATCGGCGGACCGGAAAATCCACCGAGAGAAACGTCGTGTTCGCGAACGACCGCCGGCCCGCCCGGACGGGGGACGACGCCGTCGACGTGGAGGTGCCGGCGGGGTTCGTTGGCGCGACGCAACTCGATCTTCCGTAAACTATGCAGGGACAAGCGCAACAGCAGGCTTACGACCGCGGGATCACGATCTTCTCTCCGGACGGCCGACTCTACCAGGTCGAGTACGCCCGGGAGGCCGTCAAGCGAGGCACGGCGAGCGTCGGCGTCCGCACGGCCGGCGGCGTCGTGCTGGCGGCGGACAAGCGTTCGCGTTCGCCGCTCATGGAACCGACGAGCGTCGAGAAGATCCACAAGGCCGACGACCACGTCGGCATCGCCTCGGCGGGCCACGTGGCCGACGCCCGTCAACTGATCGACTTCGCCCGTCGACAGACCCAGGTCAACCGCCTGCGCTACGGCGAACCCATCGGCATCGAGACGCTGACCAAGGAAGTCACCGACCACATCCAGCAGTACACACAGGTCGGCGGCGCTCGCCCGTTCGGCGTGGCGCTTTTGATCGGCGGGATGGAGGACGGCGAGCCCCGCCTCTACGAGACCGACCCCTCCGGGACGCCCTACGAGTGGAAGGCCGTCTCGATCGGTGCCGACCGGGGCGACCTCCAGGAGTACCTGGAGGAGAACTACACCGAGGAGATGGACCTCGACGCGGGCATCGACCTCGCGCTGAAGGCCATCGCGTCCTCGAACGAGGACGGCCTCGAACCCTCCGGGGTCGACCTGGGGACCGTCGACGCCGAGAGCGGGGAGTTCCGCGAACTCGGCAACGAGGAACTGGAGTCCCATCTCGCCGAACTCGACCTCCTCCCTGACGGGGACGAGGACGAGAACGGCGACGAGGAATAGTCGGCGCTCATCCGGTCGCGGGCGCCGGTCCCGCGGTCTGTCTTCTCCGCGCTTCGGCGCCTTCACATCTCGGTAGACAGGGTCCCGTCCGGTCACGAGCGCAGGTCCGGCCGTCAGGTGTGCAGGTCCGACCGTCGCGGCCCCCGTCGATGGGGGCGAGCGATCAGGGCGACTGGCTGCCCGAGCGCTGGGTCTGGCGGAGTTTGTCCGCGAAGGCCGTGGCGTCGTCGACGTTCCGGATCATGATCTCCAGGCCCGTGCCGCCGCCGCTGGCCACGCGGATGTTGCCGACGCCGACGATGGCCTCGATCGGCGATTTGCTCTCGCGGACCGCGCGGATCTTCTCCATCGGGACTTCCTTGCGGACCAGCGACAGCAGCCGGAAGGAGTTCATCACCCGCTGGTTGGTGATGTAGTACGTCGTGAGCGAGTTCGTCCAGTAGGTCAGGATCCCCGTCGACAGCAGGTAGAGGCCGATGACGAAGGCGATCATCGGGTAGATGTACGGCCGTACAGTGAAGAACATGAGATAGCCCGCGACGAGCAGAAACGGCAGGCTCAACACGACCTTCGCGAGCGGGGCCTTCTGGGTGGGGTGGCGGGTGTCGATGAGCTTTTCGTCCTCGCGCAGCGTCGGCTCGGGCGGCGCCGCGACGAGGTGGACGTACCACCCCATCGCGATCACGAACGCGCCGAACACCAGCAGCGGTGCCCCGAGCAACTCGGGGTACGGCGTGTCGCCGAAGTAGATGTACGCGCCGCTCCCCAGGAAGGGGAGGCTCAGAATCGTGCTCCAGACGCCGGGTAGCCCTCGTGCCATTTGTTTGTCACCTCATGTCTGCTCGCCGAGTAGTTGCATCACGATGCCCACGATCGAAACGACGATGCCCGCCCAGGTCAGGGACACGGGGTCGTTGAGGAACGCCAGCCCCGAGTCGGGGTCGTTCGTCAGGAAGCCGCGACTCCCTCCCGACCCGTCGTCGGAACCGGACGATCCATCGCCGGACGAGTCCCCGCCCGTGGCGATGTCGCCCCCGCCCGACGAGCCGCCGCCCCCCGTGTCGCCGCCGTCGTCCGAGGAGCCGTCGGCCGGTTGGAGGACGAGCGTCGACTCGGTGGTGCCGACGACGACCCGGTCGTTCGCGACGGTGATCCCCCGGACCCTGCCGGCGGTTTCGAACTCCCAGACGATCTCGCCGATATCTAGGGAGTACGCGTAGGCGAAGTTCTGTTCGGTCCCGAAGTAGACCGTGTTGTCGACGACGACGGGGGCGCCGCGGACGCGTTCGCCGATTCCGATCTGGCCGACCTCCTCGCCGCTCTCGGCGTCGACGCCGTAGACGCGCCCGTCGTCGTTGCCGGCGAAGACGACGCCCTCGGCGACGGCGACTTCGGAGTTGAACCCCTCCATGCCCTCGAACTGCCACTGCTGGTCGCCGCTCGCGGCGTCGTAGGCCGTCAGCGTTCCGTCGGCCGCGGGCCAGTACACCCGGCCGTCCGCGACCGCCACGGACCTGACTCCGAACCCGTCTCGGGAGACGTCCCACACGACCGAGCCGTCCGACCGGTCGAGGGCGTAGAGGTGGCCCGTCGCGTCCATCCGGGAGGGGGATTCGAGGTTCAGATCGGCTTCTGGGACCCCCTCGAGCGTGGCGACGTACACCCGCTCGTCGTCGACCGCTGGGCGGAAGCCGACGCCGCTCGTGTCGCCGACCCAGCGGAACTCGTCGGCGTTCTCCTGGCCGGCGATGACCGGTCCGTCCATCGTGGGTGCGAACCACTCTCCGCTGCCGCCGAACCCGAGGCCGAATCCGCGATCCGTCTCGACTTCGACGGTGACCTCGCCGCTCTCCCGGTTCAGGGCGAACAGCCGTCCGCCGATTGTCCGGCCCACGAGGAGGGGCCCCTCGACGAACTCCGGGATGAACCTCGCGTCAGTCGGGGAGTTCGTCCACCGTCGCTCGCCCGTCTCGAGGTCGACGGCCGTCACCTCCGCGGTCTCGCCGTCGTGAACGTAGACCGCCCCGTCCGCGAACAGGTAGTCCTCGCCGATGACCGGCGAGAACTCCTGGAGTTCGGTGAGCAACACGAGGCTCGTCGGGTCGTTGCCCCCAGGGTGGTAGCCAGTGTTCCCGTAGTCGAACCGCTGCATCGGCCACGCGTCGCCGTGTGCTGCGGCGGCCGACTCGACTGCCGTTCCGTGGGCCGCGAGTCCGGCCCCGGCGAGGGCCACCCCCGACCTGAGCACCGATCGGCGCGTCGCCCCCGGTGCTCCCCCTGTCCCGTTCGATGGCGGTGTATTCACGTCGATACGGAGTAGCGAAATATGTGTAATTAGCGTTTTGATAGTTCATCCAATGAAAAAATTCTGATATGCATTCAGCACGCGCGGCTGCGTGGGGTTCACGGGTCCGTACAGGATCGGGAGCGATCGCCGGAGAACGCCGCCCGCGGCTGGCGGTCAGTAGTCCTCGTAGGCGAGGTTCATCAGCCACTGCGAGAACGCGTCCGAGCGGGCGTCGATCTCCTCCTCGCCGATGAACGGCGACAGCATGTCACCGGCCATCAGCAGCGAGAAGTCCAGGTCGCGGGCCGCCGGCTCCAGGTAGTAGGTGTTGTGCCCGTCGTAGACGGTCTCGTTCCGCTTGATGAGCCCCTCTTCCGCGAGGCTCTCGGCGATCCGGCTCCCCTTCCGCGAGGAGATGTCGAGCTCCTTCCAGAAGTCGCTCTGGTGGATTCCGCGGCTCTCGCGGATGAGTTCCAGGCCGGCGCGCTCGTCCTCGGACAGCTCCGACTCGACCTCGGCCGCGCTCACGCGACCACCCCCGGGTGTCGGCTCATACACCACACACGGCCCGCAACCCGTTTCAATGTTGCCTTCGGACCGTCCACCGCGACCCCTCGAAATGTTGCCCGCCTCCCGGGAATTATTGTGCGGCCGGGCAAACGGCCGGTATGTCCGACGCCTCGCTGTACGAACGGCTCGGCGAACGCGAGGGAATCCGCGCCGTCGTCGACGACTTCTACGACCGCCTCGTGGCGGATCCAACTCTGGGGCCCTTCTTCGAGGGCGCCGACCTTGAGAAACTGCGTCGCACCCAGACCGACTTCCTCTGTGAGGCAGCCGGCGGGCCCGAAACGTACGACGCCGAACCGGTCCGCGAGGCACACCTTCAGGTCCCGTTCGAACCGGCTCACATCGAGCGCGCGGTCGAACTGCTCGAAGCGAGCCTCGCGGCGTTCGACGTCCCCGACGACGACGCCGCGGCGGTAATCGAGGCCGTCGCCGCCTACGAGGCCGACCTGCTCGCGTCCCCCGACGACGCGGACGGCTGATCCGGTTGGTACCCGTCGGACCGAACCGCTCTTTTCGCCTGCCCCCCGAGTGTGCACGTGACCGGGTCCGCCCACCCACCTCCCGGAGCGCCGCTCCCCGACGACCTGCCCGCGGTCGCCGAGCGGGCGGTCCGGGCCGCGGGGGAGTACCTCGCTGGCGCCTTCCGGGACGGCGCCGTCGCGGGCGACTACGGCGACGACGACGTGACGACCCACGCGGACCGCGAGGCCGGCCGGCGCGTCCGCGAGGTAATCGCGGCGGCCTACCCCGACCACGGCGTCGGCGGCGAGGACGTCGACCGGTGGGCGTCGACCGGCGACGATCCGGTCGAGTGGCTCGTCGACCCCCTGGACGGCACGAACAACTTCGCCGCCGGCATCCCATCCTTCGCCAGTGCCGTCGCCGTCCGCCACCGCGCCGAGACGGTCGTCGCGGCGGTGTACGAACCGCTGCCGGACTCGCTGTACCTCGCGGTCCGGGGTGCGGGCGCGACGGTCAACGGTGACCCGCTCGCCGCCGCGACCGACCGCGACCTCGCCCACGGGACGGTGTCGCTCGCGGTCGGCCTCGACGCCGTCAGGGACCCCGCCCTCTGCGCGGAGAGCGAGGCGATCCGCGACGCGCTCGGCGACCGTTGCAAGCGGGTCGTCGAGACGTGGTCGCCCTGTGTCGACTGGGGCCTGCTCGCTCGCGGGTCGCTCGCGGGGATGATCTACGTTCACCCCGATCCCCACGACTACCACGCTGGCCGACTGCTGGCCGCCGAAAGCGGCGTCCACGCTCGCGAGACCGACTCGCTGTACGTCGGCTCGCCGGATCCGGGGATCCTGGCAGCGCTCCGCGAAGCGGTCGACGTCTGACCGCCGAGGGGCCCGGGAGACGGTCGAGGGGCAATCCGCCGCACGTGGGGGGCAGTCGGCGGCCCAAGCCGCGGATCGCCTGGCCGGAACCGGTTCGTTGAAGCCACGGGAGCCAGACGCCCGGGGTATGGCACTCGTCGAAACGGCCGTCGCGACGGTTCACCTGCTCGTCGGCGCGCTGTGGGTCGGATCGGTCGTCTTCTTCGCGCTCGCGGTGCTCCCCAGGGCGGCCGAGGGCGACCTGAACGCGGTACCCCTCGGGGGGCTCGCCGGGTCGCTCACGACCTGGTCCCGGGCCGCCGCAGTGTTGATGCTGCTGACCGGGGGCCACCTCGCCGGCACCCGTTACACGCCCGGGAGGCTCGTCGGATCGTCCGACGGCTACCTCGTGCTGGCGATGCTCGTGCTCTGGCTGGCGCTGGCCGCG
>Ga0207719_100675_pt1 | contig 15544 bp, 14 predicted proteins | sample A23P1SouthBayCA_2_FD_187279 | JGI IMG/M metagenome (GOLD analysis project Ga0207719, IMG submission 187279) | Aerobic enrichment media microbial communities from Eden Landing Ponds, California, USA - A23 P3 (3) (SPAdes) | ecosystem: Environmental > Aquatic > Marine > Unclassified | place... | reverse complement strand
CGCGAGGTCGATCCTCGGGTTCACCGCCGCCCCCGGCGTCCACGAGTTCCTCGTCCCGATCGACTACACCCTCGTGACGCCCGGGATCGAGTTCCCCCTCTACATCCTCATGGGGGTCGTCGTGGCGTTCGTCGGCGTCGGCCTCGTGAAGTTCCTCTACGCGACCGAACACCTCTTCCTCGAGCGGTCGGACCTCCCCGAGTACGTCAAGCCGGCGATCGGCGCCGGACTCCTCGGGCTCTCGGTGCTCGTCACCGCCGTGTTGCTCGGCGTGGACCCGCTGCGGAGTTCGACGTGGCTGTTCGGCGTCGGCTACGACACCATCCGGCGGGCGATCCTCGGGGAGTTCCCGCTGGTGCTCCTGCTGGTCCTCGCGGGCGCCAAGACGTTCGGCTTCTCGGTCTCGGTCGGGAGCGGGAGTTCGGGGGGCGTCTTCTCGCCGTCGCTGTACGTGGGGGCGATGGTCGGCGGCGCGTTCGGCCTCGTCGTCCACGGCGTCGTCCCGGGGACGGTCGTTCCGCCGGCCGAACCGAAGCCTGCCGACGGAGCGAACCGGTCCGGGGGATCGACCCCGATCCACGGAAGCAATCCCGCCGACGCGGCGAATCAGGGAGCCAGTACGACTCCGGCTGACGGAGCGGATCCAGCAGCATCGAGGGGGTCGACGCCGACTGTGGCCCCTGACGCCGAACCGGACGTCGTGGTCGACACTGGCCCCCGGGCTCCCGTCGGCAACTGGCTTCCGAGACGGAAGGCGGTCCCGTCTGACGTGCCCGTGATCGGGATCGTCGACGCGTCGTTTTTCGGCAGGACCCGAGACGGCTGGCGGCGACGGGTGTCGGTGGAGGTAAAGCGGCGGTTCTGCCGGTCCGTCGACGCGCTCGTCTGCGATCTCCCCTCGACGATCGAGGCCGTCGGCGACCTGCTCGCTGCGGGGCGACCGGCGCCGCGGACGCTGCTGGCGCGCCCGGGTGTCGACCGACGCCCGGACGCGGCCGACGTCACCGAATCTCGGGTCCGGGAGCGGGCCCGATCGGGACCGCTCGACGTCGCCTCCGTGGGGCCGGTGGTCCGGTCTGCGGGCGTGCTCGAACTGGTGACCGGGCTGGAACGGCTGACCGCCGACTGGCGGTTGACCGTCGCCGGCGACCTCTCGGCGGACCCGGAGTACGTCGATCGGGTCCGGGCCGCGCTCGTCGACCTCGACCTCGAAGGTCGCGTGCGGATCGCGGGCGACGTCGACGACGAGACGCTCGCGGCGACGCTCGCGAGCGCCCACGCCTTCGCGGCGCCGACGCTCGCCGGCGGCGACGGGGTCGCCCTCGTCGACGCGCTGAGCTTCGGTCTGGCGGTCGTCGCGAGCGAGGACGGCCCCGGCGCCGACCTGCTCACCCACCGGCGGGACGGGTTGCTGGTTGATCCGACCGACGAGGGTGAGATCACCGACGCGCTCGCGCCGCTCTGTCACGACCGGGAACGGCTCGCCCGCCTCGGCGCCGACGCGCTGGCGACCGCGCGCGACCTCCCGACGTGGGGAGAGACCGCGACGGCCGTCCGGGCGTTCGTCCACGATCGACTGCGCGATTGAGAGTCGAGCGGGGGTCGGGCCCAGCGCGGGGGATCCCGACCCGATTCGACCCGCCGAACCTGTTCGAACCGACCGAATCCATTTGCGTAATTGATGCCTAATGTCGTTACGGAACCGCCACCTGGTTACCCCGGAGTAACCGACATAGATTACCCGGTTGCGAAGCCCCTAATACCCGCGAGTCCCAAACACCAGTGATACGAACAATGACTGAAGCATCCACGACGTCCCGGGAGACAGAGCTGTCGCTAGAGGGCGACTGGAACAGTATCTACGTCGACGGCGAGTGGCGGGAGGCATCCCACCTGGACCGCGACGACGACCAGAACCCCACGACCGAGGAGCCGTTCGCGGAGATCCCGATCGGGACCGAGGAGGAAGTAAACGAGGCCTTCGAGGCCGCGACAGCGGCCCAGGAGGAGTGGGCGAACACCACCCCCGACGAGCGGGCGAAAGTCGTCCACGAGGTCGCCGACCTCATGGAGGAGTACTACGACGAAATCGCCGAACTGCTCGCGGTGGAGGGCGGGAGCGCCCCGTCGAAGGTGACGATCGAACTCGGCGGCGCGATCACCTTCGTCCAGGACGCCGCCCAGTTCTCCTTCCGGATGCACGGCCGGCACAACCAGTCGAAGATCCCCGGCAAGGAGAACCTGATCTACCGCCAGCCGGTCGGCACCGTCGGGGTGATCTCGCCGTGGAACGTGCCGCTGAAGCTCTCGATCCGAGCGGTCGCGCCCGCCATCGCGACCGGCAACACCGTCGTGCTGAAGCCGTCCTCGGAGACGCCGATCACCGGCGGCCTCCTGCTCGCGAAGCTGTTCGACATGGCGGGGCTCCCGGACGGCGTGCTCAACGTCGTCACCGGCCCCGGTCGGACCGTCGGCGACCGGCTCTCCTCGCACGACGACTGTGACGTGCTCGCGTTCACCGGATCGACGGGCGCCGGCCGGGCGGTCGGCAAGAACACCATCGAGCACTTCGGGCTGCCGGCGCTCGAACTCGGTGGCAACAACCCCCACGTCGTGCTGGAGGACGCGGACCTCGACCGGGCCGTCCGGGCCGGTACCTTCGGCTCGTTCTGGAACCAGGGACAGGTCTGCATCTCGATCAACCGCCACCTCGTCCACGAGTCGCTCTACGACGAGTACGTCGAGCGCCTGGCCGAGCGCGCCGAGGGGCTGAAAGTCGGCGACCCGCGCGAGGAGGACACCGTCGTCGGGCCGATCATCAACGAGGAACAGCGCGACCAGATCGTCGGCTTCATCGAGGACACGCTAGACGAGGGCGGCGAACTCGAAGCCGGCGGCGACCACGACGGCCTGTTCGTCGAGCCGACGGTGATCTCGAACGTCACCAACGACATGTCCGCGGCCTGCAACGAGCACTTCGGCCCGGTCGCGCCCGTGATCCCGTTCTCGGACGATGAGGAGGCGATCGAACTCGCTAACGCCACCGAGTACGGGCTGGCCGGCTCGGTCCACTCAAAGGATCAGGGTCGCGCCCGCGACGTCGCGGACCAGATCGAGGTGGGGATGATGCACGTCAACGACCAGCCGGTCAACGCCGAGCCCCACACCCCCTTCGGCGGCATGAAGGACTCCGGTGTCGGCCGGTACAACGGCGACTGGATCATCGAGGAGTTCACCGTCGACAAGTGGACCTCGATCCAGCGCGAGGACCGCGACTACCTGTTCTGAGCGGGTCTCGCTCCAAGAACGCAGTTTTTTCCGCGGACGTGGTCCGGCCGTCGCCCCGACTACAGCAGCGTCCAGCCGAAGTACAGTCCGACGGCGATCAGGACGACCCCGACCGCCCGAACGACGCGCCGCCAGCGATCGGGGACGGCCGAGTCGGTCCCGTACTCCCCACTCCGGTCGGAGGGAAGCCGGCCCGCGGTGTGGATCTTGACGACCGCGTCGGGAGCGACCACCAGAAGCAGTCCGAGCAGGACGCCGAGGGCGGCGGCCGCGAGCGTTCGAACGTCGACCACGTCAGCCCCGCAGGCGCTCGATCCGCTTCTCGATCGGCGGGTGTGAGGCGAACAGGCTCGCGAGGCCGGTGTTCTCGCCGAAGATACACAGCGCGTTCACCTGTTCGTCGACCCGGGAGTCGCCGGCGCGCTCGTTGCCGCGGCTGATCTTTTCGAGGGCGCGGGCCAGCGGTTCGCCGCTCCCGATCTCGCGGGCGGCGTCCCGGTCCGCGACGTACTCGCGGTACCGCGAGATGGCGAGGACGAACACCATCACGAGCAGCTGGGTGATCTGGCCGACGACGATGGCCAGAAAGAAGTCCGCGATGTCGTTGTCGCCGGTCAGGAGGACGACCCACTGGGCGACGATGGCGACGATCGAAGCGATCCCCTGGCCGAGCACCATCATCACCACGTCGCGGTTGGCGATGTGAGCGAGTTCGTGGGCGAGCACCCCCTCGACCTCGTCGGGGTCGAGCGTCGCCAGGAGTTCCTCGCTGACGACGACGGTGCCGGCGCCCTTGCGCCCGACGGCGAAGGCGTTGGGGACGCCCATCCGGGCGATCATTAGCCGCGGCTTCTCGATGCCCATGTCCCGGGACATCGACTCGACCCGGTCGTGGATCGTCGAGTACTGGTCCTCCGGCAGATCCTCGGCGCCGACGCTCCGGAGCGCCATCCACTTGCCGACCTTGTACTGGACGCCGACGAAGGCGACGCTGCCGAGCAGCACCAGTTCGAGGGGCCAGCCGAACACCCCCATGACGACGACGGCCGCGACGGCGTAGAACGCGAACAGTACGGCGCCGACGACCGCCATCCGTGCCCGTAGGCCGATCTTTTCCATGGCCGGCTCTTTTTAACGGAGCCACTAATGCTCGGCGATCACGCCACGTCGGGCGAGAGAGACGGCTCCTGGCCGGCTAACGGTTATCCGTCGCCGCGACGACCTGGTGACCGCCATGGACGGATTCAGCGTCGTCGATCCGACCGAAGTACCGAAAGAGGAGTTCGACACCTGCGAGACGGCGGTCCGGAAGCTGACCGAGCCGCTGGGCTGTGAACAGGTCCGCGTGAACCAGGTCGTCGTCGAACCGGGAGAAGTGACCACTCCACACACCCACGAGGGCCAGGAGGAGGTGTTCGTGGCGATGACCGCGGGCCAGATTTCGATCGAGGGCGAGGTCCACGACGTGCCGGCGGGCGGGGTCGTTCGCGTCCACCCCGACACCGTCAGAAACCTCGTGAACCACACCGAGGACACCCACGTCTGGACGGCCATCGGCGCGCCGCCCGTCGGAACCGTCGACGACTTCGGCGCCTACGTCGTCGACGAGGACCGGGGTTGACCGCCGGCCAGGAAAGAGAGGCTGCCGTCCGGGGCACAGCGGCGTCCGAGCCGCCGAACCCGATGTGTTAGCCACGACCCGTCGGCTTGCGAGGCCATGGTCCGCCCTTTTTGCCGTTGACGACAGTCCTCTGACATGGCACGAAATTCCATGGGCTGGTTCGGCTGGTTCTCCGCGGCGGGGTTCGTCGTTCTGGGCGCGCTGTACCTGCTCGACCTGTACAACGACGCGCTGTGGGCGTACTCACCCACCTGGACGCTGATCGTCGCCCTGCTCGCCGGCATCGGCGCCGTCGTCCTCTACTTCGGGCACGACCCGACCGCCGACACCGTGCGACGGTCGACGCCGTGACCCGTTCCCCCGGGCGTCCACCGCGGTCGCGGTGTGGTGGTACGCCCGGGCGAGTCCCGGCGTCACAGGGCGCCACGAGCTAGCTTCGCGAGGTACTCGCCTGGTGTGACGACCTCGACGTCCGACACCTCGGCGACGTGGGCCACCGTCTGCTCGAAGGCGGTCGCCGAGACGCGGTCGCCCTCGTCGATTCCGTGGTACATGATCGGGACGAGGAGGCCGTACTCAGCGGCGTGGTCGACCGCCCGCTGGACCGCTTCGGGGTCGTCGCCGTCGACGCGTCCCGCCAGCAGTGGCGCGGAGATCCGCGGTCCGTACCCGGCGCGCTGGAGTTTGAACCCGAGGCGGTGGAAGTCGGCCACGACTTCGAGCGCAACGTCGTCGACGACCCCGAACGGGTAGATGATCGTCTCGGCACCGCGGTCGAAGCCGTGGTCGAGAAGCCACCGCTTGTACTCGTCAAGCGTCCCGCGCAGTTCTTCGCGGGACATCGTCGGCAGCGGGCGCCCCTCGAACTGCGGGTGGCTGCAGAACTCCCACCCCTCGGCGGCCAGGTCGTCCAGTTGCTGCATGGTCATGGCAGCCGGCGTCCCAATCCGATCTTTGATCACGCCGCCACAGCCCGCAAAGCCGTGTTCCCGCATCGCTGGCCGGGCGACCGCGTACGCCGACGCCGGCACGTCATCGAAGGTGAACAGGACGTAGCCCGTGTCCGACGTCGGCGTCGACCGAATCTCGCCGACGAACGTCCGCGAACTTCGGTCCCCGACCCAGGCACCGACGGCCACGGAGACGACCGCCGTGAGGTCGGGGTCGCCCACAGCCGAGTGGAAGCCGAGGTCGAGCCGATGTTGCCCCCGCAGATAGTCGGTCTGGACCGTCTGGGCGAACCGGACGCGGTCACCAGTTCGATCCCGGAGCGTTAGCACGTAGTGGTACCAGCCGTCGGCGGGGTCCTCCCACCGTCCGGCGAGCGAGAAGGAACGTCCCGAGAGGTCCCGCGGCTCGTCGAACTCCCTGCGGGCGGTCGGGGACTGGACGTCGGGCCCCGATTCGAGCCTGAGGACCTGTCCCCCCCCGGACGGGTCGGACACCCGATCGGCCCGGCCCCGGACGGCGGTCCAGGCGTCGTCCCGGAAGTCGACGACCCGGGTCGCTTCTTCCCACTGGCCCGGACGGTCGTCTGACTCCAGTTCGATCGATGCAGCCCTCCCGGTTTCTGGACGACCAAGACAGCCGAGGACGGTCCCCCCCGCGGCCACGGCTCCGGCCTGGAGGAGATAGTCCCGTCGGCGCATCTCACTTCCTCCAGTCGCGGTTGCCACTGAGGAGGTCCGTCCCGACGCGGGCGTACGTGTACGCGCCGACCGGGAACTGCAACAGCCGGACCGGTAACGCAACCAGGGCGTTCGTGAGCGCCTCCATGCGGCGCTGGGCGGTGGCGACGACGATCCCGGCATAGAGTGCGGACTCGACAACGAGGACGCCGAGTACCCACTCCAGGTCGACCACGGGGAGGGCGAGCAGCGCGACCAGTACGACCAGCACCGTCGGATAGAGTCCATCGAACAGTTGCGCGACGACGGCGCGGCCGAACGGTCGCCCCCCGTCGTCGGTCTCCCGGAGACGCGTGGACACGTCGGCGAAGTAGTAGGCGCTCTGCAGGTACGCCGACCCCCAGAGGTACGACTGCCTGGGCAGGTCCCGGAGCGGGGGTTCGGTCGTTCGCATCGAGACCGTGTCGACCTGGACGTTCGCCAGCCCGCGCTGGGCGAACGCGAAGCCGATGAAGATGTCCTCGCTGTTGGTCAGGTCGTCGCCGAGGGACTCCTCGTACGCGTCGAACACCTCGACGAGCGCGTCGCGATCGTAGAGGACGCCACAGCCGGCCGGAAAGAGCGCCGTCCCGAACAGCCGCATGTACGCGCTCTTGACGAACCGCTGCTCGGCCCGGTACAGGGAGTCGCGGTACCGCTCGACCGGCCAGCGGCCGAAGAGATGTCCCAGCTTCGACCTGAGGCCCGACCACCCGTCGATCTCCGAGCCGAGGCGCTCCCGGACGAAACTCCCTTCGTCCAGTCGCGGTGCGATCTCCGTCTCGAACAGGTGCCGCTTTCCGTTCCGCGTGGCGGGTTTCACGCGGCCGAACGCGCACCCGACGGCCGACTCACTGCGGTGTGCCGCCACCAGTTCCGCCAGGTAGTCCTGGTCCTCCAGGTAAGTGTCGGCGTCGAGGACAAACAACAGTTCGGCTGTGCTTGCGCGGGCGACCGTTTTGAGACCGGCCGTTTTCCCACGCGAGGTCTCGTATCGGCGGATCTCGACCTCGAACGGCGCCGCGGCTCCGACCTCCTCGACCACGGCTGCGGTGCCGTCGGTCGAGCCGTCGTCGACGACCACCAGGCGATCCGGCGTGAGCGTCTGGGTCGCGAGCGAGACGATCGCGTACGGGATCGTCGTCGCCTCGTTCAGCGCCGGGATGACGGCGACGACCGGCGGTCGCTCCGCGGAGTCGGGAACCGTCGAGTCGGCGCCGGCGACCGGAGGCGAAGACCGGTTACGGAACAGGGCGTACCCGCAATACAGCGTCGACAGACCGGGGATCGGCAGCGGGGCGCCCACGGCGTCACACCCCCTCCTGTGGCCCGTCGCCGGCCGTCACCACGCGGCGGCGTCCCCGGAGCGATTCGATCCCGTCCCGGAGCGACGTCTCGGGGTCGTACCCGAGCAGTCGACCCGCCCTGGAGACGTCCGCGCAGCGACGGTCGACGGTGTACGGTCGCGGCTGGTCCACGGTCACTACCTCGCCGCCGCCGACGACGTCGACCACGGTCTCCGCCAGCGCCCGCACAGTCGTCTCCGTCCCCGTGCCGACGTTGAACGTCTCGTTGCGGCCCGCGGGGCCCATCGCGCGGACCGTGCAGTCGACCGCGTCGTCGATGTGGGTGAAATCGCGGGTCTGCTCGCCGCTCCCGTGGACGGGAACCGGTTCGTCTGCGAGCGCCCGCGAGACGAAGATCGGGACCACGTAGCCGTACTCCGATCCGTCCTGGCGCGGCCCGTACACGTTGAAGTAACGGAGGACAGTGTGATCGATCCCCCGGGCCTCCGTGTACGCGCGGGCGAACCGCTCGTCGGCCAGTTTCGCCATGGCGTAGTTCGTCTTCGGCGCGGTGAGGTCGTCCTCAGCGTACGGCGGCGTCGGGGCGTCGCCGTACACCTCCGAGGTGGAGGCGACGACCACCCGATCCACGCCGGCGTCGGCGGCGGCTTCGAGCACGTTCCGGGTCCCGTCGACGTTCACTTCCAGCACGCCGAGCGGGTTTTCGAGCGTCCGACGGACGCCCATCATCGCGGCCATGTGGACGACGACGTCCTGGCCGGCGACCGCTCGCCGGACCGCGGTCGCGTCCGTGACGTCGTCGACGATCACCCGCTCCGGGGGGAGGGGCGGGAGCCACTCCCTTTGCCCCGTCGAGAGGTCATCGAATACAGTGACGACGTGGGAGTCGTGGAGTCGCCTCGCGAGGGCGCTGCCGATGAAGCCCGCCCCGCCCGTGATCAGGACGGACCGGCCCTCGGCTGGTGCAGTCGCCCCCATCAGAACCCCCTGTAGGTGAACCCGTGGTCGCGGGCGGCCGACTCGTCGACGGTCCCGCTCACGTCGATCAGGGCCGGCCGGTCGTTCATCTCCCCCGCCAGCCGTCCCAGGTCGAGGTCCCCGAACGCCGAGTGGCCGGTGAACACGACGACCGCGTCGAACCCCGTGGCGTCGAGGGACTCCCGTACGGGGATGTCGAACCTCGCGGCGGCGGCGTCGGGATCCACGTGTGGGTCGTAGCCGACGACGTCGAACCCTCGATTCCCGAGTTCGGCGATCGCCTTCCCGGTCGTCGGCGCGCGGAGGTCCGCGACGTCCGGCTTGTACGCGAGGCCCATCGCCAGGACGCGGCCGCGTCGGTCCGTGGCGTCCCCGTCGACTACGCTCCCGCCGTCGGTGGTGGCGGTCGCGACGCCGGAACGTCGGCTGACGGCCTCGGAGACCAACTCGGCGACGTGCGTGGCGACCCGGTCGTTCACCTCGCGAGCGGTCCGGATCAGCGTCGGGGAGTGGCCCGCCTCCTCGAACCGGTGTGCGAGGTACTGGGGGTCGACGGGGACGCAGTGGCCGTCGACCATCCCCGGTCGGTAGCTGTGGAAGTTCCACTTCGTCTCGGCGGCTTCGATCGCCGTTCCCGGGTCGACCTCGGGAAGCCGGTCACAGGCCATCGCGAACTCGTTCATCAGGGCGATGTTGACGTCCCGCTGGACGTTTTCGAGGCACTTCGCCGCCTCGCAGGCCTCGATCGAGGAGACGCTCAGGACCGGCCCCTCGACGACGCGCTCGAAGAGGTCGACGAGGGTCTGCCTGTGGGTCTCGTCCTCGGCGGCCACCACCTTGGCGATGGTGCTGAACGCGTGTGCGTCGTCGCCGGGGCTCATCCGTTCGGGGGCGTAGCCGACGCCGAACTCCTCGCCCGCGGTCCACCCCGAGGCGCGTTCGACGCAGGGGACGAACTCCCCGTGGGTCCCTCCGGGGTACACCGTCGAGCGGAGCGCGACCAGCGCGCCACGGCGCAGGTTGGCGCCGATCGTTCGGCCGGCGCTCCGGAGCGCCGACGTGTCGGGGTCGCCGCCGGCGGTGACGGGCGTCGGGACCGTGACGAAGACGACGTCGCAGTCCGAGAGCCGTCGGGGGGCCGCCGTGTACGTGATACAGGGGGTTTTCGTCTCCAACCCTTCGTCGAGGGGATCGTCCCCCTGTCGAAGGGTTTCGACGCGTTCCTCGTCGATGTCGTAGCCGGTGACTGGAATCCCGTCGTGGGCGAACGCCAGGGCCAACGGGAGCCCCGCGTACCCGAGACCGACGATTCCGATGCGTGTCATCAAGCTACCATTTACCAGGATGTAATTTCGTAATAGAGACATTTCCGTCGGTTGTCTCTCTCTAGCGGCTGACGGCCGGCAGCACCACTCGCGGCCCATCTGGGGGATCGATTGGCCGCGAACCTCCGAACTGCGGACGACCGAGTCGGGGACGCCAGCGTGATAACAGCCCGTTAAGCTCCGGTACGGGGCTCCGAACACGCCGGTGACGGTCGACGGCCGGGAGCGTCCGGTCCGCGAGGCGCTCGCCGACCGGGTCGCGGCCGAACTCGGCGGGAAGAGCGGGTGGGTTTCCCGGCCCTTGCTCGGCGACGGCGTCGGCGTCGCGGACGTCGGCGACTCCTGTTCGGGCATCTCCGGCACGTACGGCTGGAAGGCCGCGAAGTACGACACCTCGATGGCCATCGGGGAGGAGATGTTCGAGCACATGGCGGCCGCGGACGGCGAGACCGGGCTGACGGAGTGTCCGACCTGTGCGATGCAGATGAAACATGGCACGGGCTACGAGGTCAGACACCCGATGGAGCTGCTTGCCGCCGCGCTCGTCGACGGGGAGTGACCGGCACCGTCGACGGCGCCCGAACCCATTCGGGTGTCGAGGGTCGGGCCGCCGCGGCGAAGTCACCAACTGTTTAGTCAGCCGCGGGAAAACGCCGGACGATGAGCGAACCGCGCGCCTCGGCACTGGACTCGGCGACGGGCTGGACGATCGTCGGGTTCGGCCTCGCCGTCCTGCTGCTGGTCTGGGGGATGATCTTCACCTTCACCGTCTACCGGGGAGAGCTGGGGGCTGCTTTCGGCCTCTCGTCGATCCAGACCTCGTCGGTGTTCTCGATCACGACCGCCGCCTTCTTCGTCGCGGGCGGTCTCGCCGGCGTGGTGATCGCCCGGACGCCGCTGCGGCCGGTCGTCGCGATCGGCGGCGTGGCTATCGGGGCTGCCGTTGGCCTCCTCCAGGTCGTCTCCTCGTATCTGGGCCTCGCCGTCGCCTTCGCCGTCCTGGGGGTCGCCGGCGGCACGCTGTTCGTGATCGTCATCTCGCTCGTTCCCCAGTGGTTCGACGAGCGCGAGGGCCTGGCGATGGGCGTCACCGTCATCGGGAACGGCCTCGGCGTCCTCGTGTTGCCCTTCGTCTGGGTGTGGCTGCTCGACCGGACCGGCATCCGGACCGCCCTGGCCGTCGTCGGCGGCGCCACCGCGGTCGTGGTGTTGCTGTCGAGCATCGTTTCGCGCCGGCCCCCCGGATTGCGAGGTGGGAGCGCGGCGGCGGTCGACCGCGCGTGGCTGAAGTCGACGTTCACAGATCGTCGGTTCCAGGCCGCCATCGTCGGCTTCCCGCTGGTGTGGAGCTGGTACTTCATGCTGTCCTCCAGCCTGGTGGACGTCCTCACGACCGCGGGCATCGAACAGTCGGTCGCGGCGACCGCGTTCGGCATCGTCGGCGGCGTGAGCGTCCTCGCGCGGGTCGGGAGCGGCACCCTCGCCGACTTGATCGACGGTCGGCTGACCTTCGCCGCTGGCGTCACGCTCGGCGGACTCGGCGTCCTCTCGCTGACGGTCGTCGACTCCCCGGTCCTGATGTACGCCGCGATGGTCGTCTTCGGGATCGGACTGGGGACGCTCGCGGCGCTGTTCTCGCCGATCGTCGTCGGGGCTTTCGGCGAGGAACACGCGACCGCCGCGGTCGGACTGTTCAACGTCTCGGAGGCGTCGACGGCGTTTCTCACGCCGATCATGGTCAACGCGCTCGCTGATGCGACCGGCGGCTACGGGGTCCCGCTGGTCATCCTCTCGGCGATGACGCTGCTCGGCGCCGCCCTCTTCTACTGGGGGACCGGCGAGCCGGCAGCGCGGACGGAGGCGACGCAAGGGGAGACCGCATGAGCCAGAGGCTTCCGGTTCGAGGGTGTCAGCGCCCGTCGACGACGGTGTTCCGCAGGGTGCCGACGCCCTCGTAGGTGATCGCCACCTCGTCGCCCGGTTCGACGAGCCCCGGGTTCGCGGGGCTGCCGAAGGCGACGACGTCGCCCGGGCGGAGGGTGAACCGCTCCGAGATGAACGAGACGACCTCGTGGGCGTCGAACAGCATCAGTTCCGTGTTCGCCTCCTGGCGCCGCTCGCCGGCGACGTCGGTGTGCATGTCCAGATCGGTCGGGTCGACGTCGGTCTCGATCCAGGGCCCCAGCGGTCCCGAACCGTCGAAGGCCTTCCGGGCCGTCCGTCCCTGCTGGTCCAGGGCGTCGACGTCGTTCATGATGGTGTACCCGCGGACGACGTCGCTTACCTCCTCGGAGGCGACGTCCCGGCAGCGCTCGTCGATCACGGCCGCCAGCTCCCCGGCGTAGGTGAGTTCGTCGGTGAAGGGCGGGTAGGGAATCGGTTGCTCGTGGCCGAGCAGCGAGGCGGAGGGTTTGATGAAGAAGTCCGGTTCCTCCGGGCGCTCGTAGTCCATCTGGTCCAGCGTCTCGGCGTAGTTGCGGCCGACGCAGTACAGCGCCGTCGGCTCGCAGGGTGGGAGCAGGCAGCCGTCGACGCCAACCTCGTAGACGCCGTCGTCAGCGCGGACGACGCCGTCGTCGTACTCTCCCGCTACGGGTCCCTCGGGTGTGAGGATGCGTGCGAGTCGCATAGCGGAGGACGCGCGGTCGTCGGCAAAGGGCTGTCGGAACGTCGCGGGCCCGACGTCGGGGGACTCCCGGTCGGTCACGGGCGGTCGGGGGCGGTCCGAAACGCATTTTTGCCGAACCCCGGAACGACGGCCATGAAGTTCGCGGTCTTCGGCGCTGGCGGCATCGGCGCGTATCTGGGTGCGCGGCTCGCGGACGCCGGCCACGAGGTCCACCTGATCGCACGCGGCGACCACCTCGACGCGTTGCGGCGCGACGGCCTCCGCGTCGAGAGCGTCGCCGGCGACACGGCCGTCGACCTGCCGGCGACGGACGATCCGGCCGAGGTCGGTCCCGCGGACTACGTGCTCTTTTGCGTGAAGACCCACGACACCCGCGAGGCCGCGGCCCAGCTGGACCCGCTCGTGGGGTCGGACACCGCCGTCGTCTCCTTCCAGAACGGCATCGACAACGAGGCCTGGATCGCCGAGGCGGTCGGGGAGCGCCACGTCGCCGGCGGGGTGGCCAAAATCTTCTCCACGATCAAGGAACCGGGGGTGATCGAACACACGGGCGGCCCCGAGGAGTTCACCATCGGTGAGATGGACGGAACGCGCACCGACCGGATCGAGGCGCTGGCCGACGCGCTCGGGGCCTGTCGCGGCGTCACGGTCGTCCTCTCGGAGGACGTCCGGGTCGACCTCTGGCGGAAGTTCGCGTTCATCTGCGCCCAGGCCGGGATGACCGCCGCGACCCGCCTCCCGACCGGTGCCGTCCGGGACACCGACGCCGCCTGGGAGATGTACCGCCGGATCGTCGCCGAGACCGTCGCCGTCGCCCGGGCGGAGGGCGTCGACCTCCCCGACGGCGTCGTCGACAACCTGATTTCGTTCGCCCAGGGCCTCGACGCCGACTCGTACTCCTCGCTGCACTACGACCTGACACACGACAAGCGCCTCGAACTCGACGGCCTCCACGGCGCCGTCCTCCGACACGCCGACGAGACCGGGGTCGACGTTCCGATGAACGAGGCGGTGTACGCCGTCCTCAAACCGTGGGCCGAGCGCCGGAGCCAGGACTGAGAGTCTCACGAAAATAGCTGGACCTCATTCTGGGAGTGCATCCCGCCAGTCAGTCCCCTGGTGTGTCGTCACCACGCTCAAACGGGGAAGGGTTGTTCCCCCAGATGAGCCGATAATGACTGCCAGAAGTCCATTTATCGGGTGGAGGGCTGGGACCGGGGACTGCCGCTGTCCGGGTAGCTTCCCGAGCAGGGCGATCTGCGGACCGGCAGATTAGTCTGATAACTTTCATATCGTCCTGGGATCGAGTGGTGCAGATCGAGGGTCGGTCGAGCGCATCGTCGTCGGATGAAAACCGTTAATTTCGGTAGCCGCGTTCCGACAGACATGACAGGAATGAGGGGATTGATCGATCGGGACATCCAGCCGCGCGACCGCCTCGTCGAGGCCGTCGAGGACGAGATCGACGTCGAGGTCGGCGGATCGGGAACTGAGGAGGCCCTGATCGAGGACCTCGACGGGGTCGACGTCGTCTTCACCACCTCGCGACTCAAGGTGACAGAGCGCGTCCTGGAGGAGACAGACCTCGGGCTGGTCGCAAAGATCGGCACCGGCATCGACAACGTCGACCTGCCGACGGCGCGGCGACTCGGGGTTCCGGTCACGTACACCCCGGGCCTGAACGCGCTGTCGGTCGCCGAGCACACGCTCGCGCTGTTGCTCTCGGTGACGCGCCGGATCGGGCAGACCCGGGACATCCTGCGTTCGGGCGGCTGGCGCGACGAGGCGCCGCTCGGCAGCCTGCTCACGGGGAAGACGGTCGGCATCGTCGGATTCGGCAACGTCGGGCAGCGGGTCGCGTCGCTCCTGGCGGGCTTTCGACCCCGGCTGCTCGCTGCGGACCCGTACGTCAGGGAGATCGACGGCGAGCCCACCGGGACAGAACTGACCACGCTGGACCGGGTGCTCGAAGAGAGCGACGTCGTCGTCGTCAACGCCGAACTCACCCCGGAGACCGAGGGACTGATCGGCGCCGACGAACTCGCAAAGATGGACGACAGCGCGGTGCTGGTCAACACTGCCAGGGGCCCGATCGTCGACATGGACGCGCTGGTCGAGGCCCTCGACGCCGGTTCGCTCGCCGGCGCAGGGCTCGACGTGTTCGAGACCGAACCGCTCCCGGCAGACTCGCCGCTCCACGACTTCGACAACGTGGTCGCGACGCCCCACACCGCCGCCCAGACCGCCGAGTACCGCGAGGCGGCGATCGACCGCCTGTCGGCTAACGCGCTCGCGCTCCTGCGGCACGACCCGGTCGACGACGAGTGGCTGGCCGTCGACCCGAGCGACGACTGAGGCTCCTGCGCGGATCGACCGGCGACTACGAACTCTAGCGGCTCCGCGAGATCCCGAACCATGCCGGCAGCGACCACGGAGCGACGGCTGGCGGGGTCGGTCGCGAAAAAACGGACTAGGTGGTTGAGCCGTGGGATTACCGCTTGTCCTGGCCGTAGGGAGCGGGTGCGACGGTGGCCGAGATTTCGACCTGTTCGTGGCGCTCGACGGCGGGGCAATCGGCGTTGGGGTCGCCCCAGACGACGGTCACTTCGGTACCGGGCTCGGCGTACTCGGTGTCGAGCAGGGCCAGCGAGAGGAACTCGCGGACGTTGTAGACGTAGGACTTGTCGGTGGAGACGCCGACGTGTTCGCCGTCGACGTGGACCTCGTCG
>Ga0207719_100673_pt1 | contig 15708 bp, 7 predicted proteins | sample A23P1SouthBayCA_2_FD_187279 | JGI IMG/M metagenome (GOLD analysis project Ga0207719, IMG submission 187279) | Aerobic enrichment media microbial communities from Eden Landing Ponds, California, USA - A23 P3 (3) (SPAdes) | ecosystem: Environmental > Aquatic > Marine > Unclassified | place... | reverse complement strand
GCCCCGCCGCGAGGCACGAACCGACCGGATGGTTTCGAGACGCGGCACGCCGCCCCGGGCGCCCGCCTCCCGGGTCGACAGCGACGCCGCGATCACGCCGAGTTCCACGGCCTCGCGCGGTGTGTCGCCGGCAGCGAGGCGGGCGGCCAGGACCCCGTTCAGCACGTCGCCGGCGCCGGTCGCGTCGACCACCTCGACCGTAGGCGGCGTCACGACAAACCTTTCGTCGTTCTCGACGACGACCTCGTCGGGGCCGTGTTTGCGGACGAGGGTGCCGTCGAACGCGTCGATGGAGTCTCCCAGCGCCGCGTACTCGGTTTCGTTGGGCGTGAGGTAGTCGACGGCGTCCTGGGCGACCAGGCGGTCGACGCCCGCGGTCGGGGCGGGATCGAGAACGACCGTCGGCCGCTCGGGGTCGCCAGCGAGGGAGTCGAGCAGCGCCGCGACCGGGCCGACCGGGATCTCGTTCTGGAGGAGCAGGCAGTCGGCCCCGCGGATTACGTCGCGGTGTGTACGGACGTAGTCGCCGTCGACGGCGTGGTTGGCGCCCGGCCTGACGACGATCCGGTTCTCGCCGTCCGGTTCGACGAACACGACCGCCGTCCCCGTCGGGTCGGGGACGACCGCCACGCGCGCAGTGTCGACCCCGGCCTCGCGGAGGGCCGACAGCGAGCCGAACTCGTCGTGGTCCTCGCCGACGGCCCCCAGCATCGCCGTCGACGCTCCCGCGGCCGCCGCCGCGACGGCCTGGTTGGCCCCCTTGCCCCCGTGCCGGAGCCGGTCGGGGTCGGCGAGCACGTCGTCGGGGAGTGACTGCCGCTCGACGGTCTCGCCGCGGTCGGGGAACCAGTCGTGGCGCCGGCCGAGTCTGTCGACCTCGGCCTCGGAGACGTGCCGGATCCGGTCGACGTTGACGCTCCCGAGGCTCACGACTGTCGGGACGGGGCTGCCGTCCGCTTCAGGACCGTCGCGCCGATCGACTGTGGGTTCGTCGGTCACACCGTCGCACCTGACCGGGACCTCGTGGGGGAGCCACTAATGTTGTTCCCTGGTGCCGGGTGTCCGACCCGGACACGCGTCACTGTCTCAGGAGTAACGAAACCGATATCGGTTCATCTCGGGTAATAAATGAGAGATACGTTACCGTTTGTGTTCACAATGGTTAAGTAAACTCGGTCCCCCATTTTTCACACACATGTCCAGTACTAGTGAGGACGCAAGCGAGCGGAAAGAGACGATCCGCTCGCGCCACCGGGAGGCAGCAGAGTCGGTGCTGCCAGAACACCGGGAGCTGTATATCGGCGGCGAGTGGCAGGAGGCCGCCGCCGGCGAGACGTTCGACACGGTCGACCCGACGACGGGCGAGGTGCTCGCCTCGGTCGCGCGCGGCCAGGAGGCCGACGTCGACCGCGCCGTCGACGCCGCCTGGAGGGCCTTCGAGGAGGAGTGGTCCGAGACGACGGCGAGCGACCGCCAGCGCGTGCTCACCGACATCGCCGACCGGATCGAGGGCCACGTCGACGAACTCGCGAAACTGGAGACGCTCGACAACGGCAAGACCGTCCAGGAGGCGAAGTTCGACATGCTCGGCGCGGCCGAGCAGTTCCGCTTTTTCGCCGGCGCCGTCCGGACGAAGACGGGCCAGACGACGAGCGAGGGCCCCGTCTCCGGCCAGGTGATCCGCGAGCCGTACGGGGTCGTCGGCCAGATCATCCCGTGGAACTTCCCGCTCGCGATGGCCTCCTGGAAGCTCGCCCCCGCGCTCGCGGCCGGCAACTGTAGCGTCCTCAAGCCGGCCGAGCAGACCCCGCTGTCGGTCCTCCGGCTGATGGAACTGATCGACGACGTCGTCCCCGACGGCGTCGTCAACGTCGTCACCGGCTACGGCGAGGAGGCCGGCGAGCCCCTATCGCTCCACGAGGGCGTGCGCAAACTCGCCTTCACCGGCTCGACCGAGGTGGGCAAGCACATCATGAAAAACGCCGCCGAGACCGTCACCGACGTGACGCTGGAACTCGGCGGCAAGAGCCCCGTGATCGTCCACGCGGACGCCGACCCCCAGGAGGCAGTCGAGACCATCGCCTTCGGCATCTTCGCGAACACCGGCGAGTGCTGCGAGGCCGGCTCCCGGCTGTTCGTCCACGAGGACGTGGCCGACGAGGTCCTTGAGGGCCTCGCCGCCGCCGCCGAGGGCATGACCATGGGCGACCCGCTCGACGAGGACACCGACCTCGGGCCGAAGGTGTCCCGCGAACAGGTCGAACGCACCATGGACTACCTCGAAGCCGCACGCGAGGGCGGCGGTCAGTTCCTCGCCGGCGGCGACGCCCCCGACGACGAGGCCCTCTCGGACGGCTGTTTCGTCTCCCCGACCGTCATCGAAGGGCTGGACCACGACCACGAGTCAGTCCAGGAAGAGATCTTCGGCCCCGTCCTCGAGGTGTTCCGCTGGGAGGACTACGACGAGATGATCCAACTGGCAAACGACGTCGACTACGGCCTCGCGGGCGGCGTCATCACGAACGACGACGCCAGGGCCCAGCAGACGGCCCGGGACATCGAGGCCGGCTACATCTGGATCAACACCTGGCACGACATGTCGCCGGGGCTCCCCTACGGCGGCTACAAGCAGTCCGGCATCGGCCGGGAACTGTCCGTCGACACCCTCGACCACTACCAGCAGAAGAAGTCGATCAAACACTCGCTGGAGTGAAGCGGTCGATCGAACACTCCCTGGAATGAAGCGGGTCCCGGCGTAGTCCGGGACGCCGTGGGCACTTTTCTCGGGACGCCCGGCGGCGGTCTTCGCGGGCTCCCGGTTTGCGATCCCCGTTTGGGGTCACGCCACAGACGAGGACGGCGAGCAGCAGAGCTCCGACCGGGAGGGAGACGGACGAGCGTGGTCGTTCGGGGGGCACCCACGCTCCGAGTGGCAGTGACGTCGAAACGGGATCGACCACCGAGCGGGCAATATATGCCATCTTTAGCCGGGATTTAAACAGATACAATCGGAGAATAAAGCAAACGGCTGGTGAAAGCCACGTATGTTCGATGACACTTCCCGGACGGGGGGCTGGCAAATTACTGACGTCGAGGGGTTCGTTCACCTGATCGAGCACATCCAGGACGCGATCGTCGCGTTCAAATTCGTCGACGGACAGCCCACCGTCCGGGCGGTCAACGAGGCGTTCGTGTCTAACTTCGGCTACGACCGGGAGCGGGTCCTGGAGCAGTCGCTCAATCGGTTTGTCGTTCCGGAGTGGTTGCTGGCCGAGGCCGCGGAACTGGACCAGCGAACCGAGTCGGGCGAGATCAACTATCGGCAGGTCCAACGCCGCACGGCCGACGGCCTCCGGGACTTCCTCTATCGCGGGATCCCGTACGAATACGGCGACGAAATCGACGGCTTTGCGATCTACACGGACCTCACTGACATCGTTCGAAAGGAGCGCCAGCTAAAGGTGTTACACCGGATCCTCAGGCACAACCTGCGGAACGAACTGATGCGGATAACGGGCTATCTGAACGACCTGATCGCCGGACTCGACGACGAGTCGGAATTGAAAACCCACATCGAGGAGACGATCCAGTCGCCGGTCGACAACCTCCGGACGCTGACCGACGAGGCCACCCAGATCAACAGGGTGCTGTCGGCGTCCCAGGACGACCTCACCGAGGTCGACGCGGTGGCGATCCTCCAGGACAGCGTCAAGCGACTCCGGCGGCAGTTTCCGGGTGCGACGGTCGAGGCGGACCTCCAGTCGACGGCCCCGGTCGTCGCGACCACGGAGCTACGAACGGCGGTCGACAACGTCCTCGAAAACGCCGTCGAACACAACCCGGCCGACGCCCCGCGCGTGGCAGTCTCGATCGAGTCCGACGAGGCGGACGAGTGGATCGACATCCTGGTCGAGGACGACGGGCCGTTGATCCCCGAGGACGAACGCGAGGTCGTCTCGGGACGGGCGGAGATCACGCCGAGGAAACACGCCAGTGGCCTCGGTCTCTGGCTGGTCAAGTGGACCGTCGAAACCTACGGGGGGAACGTGTACTTCGAGGAAAGCGACCTGGGCGGCAACCGAATCAGGCTCCGGCTCCGGACGACCGAGTAGGAGCCACCGTCACGGCCCGGAGACGAGTTCGACGTCCGGGCCAGGGTCGACGGCCGCCACGACGTCGGCGGCCCCCGCGTAGAACCGCGCGAGCGTCGGGGGCACCACCCCCTCCGCGACGACGTTGACGATCGTGTCGCCGGGTTCGAGCACGCCCCCGTCGTTGTCGTAGGTGTTCTCGCGGGTGGCCTGCTCGCCGAACGCGTGCAGTTCGCCGGCGATGTTGCCGATCACGAGCAACGGGTCGTCACGGCGCTCTGCGATGACCTCGTTCACCTCCCCCAGCGACCGGGTCGTGACATCGAAGACGTTCCGCCCGGTCGGCCAGGCCTCATAGAGGTCGATCACGAACAGTCGATCCTCTCGAAGGAGCCGGGTGAGCCGATCGTCCCCCAGGTGCCGCGCCAGCGCGTCCCAGGTGAGGGACTGGGTCGGGGACAACGACACGGCGTAGCCGTCCTCGACGGCCGCCTCCACGACGGTCGCGAGGGTCCGGTTTACGTCCGCGGTGGCCGCCTCGGGAGTCGCCCTGAGCACGGCCCGGCACCCCTGTGGGAAGCCGCCGAAGCGTCGGTCGATGGGGTCGACGCCCGACGGCACCGACGGGCCGTCGCCGAGGCGGTCGCGCCGCGACGAGGTCGCCTCCGCCAGGGCCCGGTCGATCTCGGCGACCATCTCGGTCTGCCGCGAACGTCGCCCCTCGATGTCGTCGAGGGCGGCGTCGATGCGATCGGCCGACTCGGCCGTCTCCTCACAGCGGCTGGCGACCCGTTCACTCGCTTCGGCGCCCTGGGACGTCGCCGTGGCGACCTCGTCGAGTCCCGCTGCCACGTCCGCGACGGCGTCGGAGACGGTGTCGAGTTCCGCCTCCGCGTCGCTGGCACGAGCGGAGCCCTCCGCTGCGGTCTCGACCGCGGAGTCGAGGCGGTCGCTCAGGGTCGCCGTGGCCTCGGTAATCTCCTCGACGACCGCTTCGACCTCCTCGGTTCGGGTCTGGGACTCGTCGGCCAGCGACTTGATTTCGTCCGCCACGACGCCGAAGCTGTTCCCGTTGTGACCGGCCTGTGACGCCTCGATGGACGCGTTCAGAGCGAGCAGATTCGTTTTCTCGGCGATGTCGGAGATCACGTCGAGGATCGCGTCGATCTCCTCGACGCTTTCGACGAGACGGTCGACGCCGGAAGCCACCTCGTCGATGGTGTCCTCGACGTCCTGGATCGACGCCGCGGCCTCGGTGGCTGCGGCCCGGCCGTTCGCGGCCGCGTCGGCCGCGTGGTCGCTCCGGGTCGCCATCTCCTCGGCGCTGGAGGCGACCTGTTCGATCGTCGCGCTGAGTTCGGAGACGTCGTCCGACACGGCGACCATGTCGCTGACCTGTGAGGTGGTTAGCTCGTTGATCGTGTGGAGTTCCTCGTCGACCGCGGACGACGTTTCGTGAACCACGCCGACGGCCCCCTGGGCGGTCGCGAGTACGTCGTCGCCACCCTCCGTGATGGCGCTCGCCTCGGAACCGTCGTTCTCGACGCCTTCGGGCGACTGTGATTCGGACACACGCGACATCTGACTGACCGATCGGATAAACATTTTCTCCAAGGTGAGGCCCGACATAGAAGGACGTTGAAGGTATATAACGGGTGTATACTCCCATCCGATCACTTTTCTAGATTTAAGTGACCATTCGTCCGGAGGTCTGGATCTCACAGCGGCCCCCCACCGCCGGCGAAGCGGGCGCCCCGTGCGGGCGTCAGAGTCCGGGCGCAACGCGAGGCGCCGTCTCAGAAGACGAGCGTGAAGACGGCCAACTGGAGCGGCAGGAGGACGAAGATGGTGGCGATCGAACACCAGGCGGTCATCCGGATCAGCTCGGGTGCCTCGATCACGTCATAGGCGAGGATGGCGACCAGCACCGCCGACTGGTACGGGAAGAAGTACGTTCCCAGCCCGATGGCTTCGGTCATGACAATCGGCACCAGGGGGAGCCCCGCCGCAGTCCCGTAGGAGACCAGGATCGGCGTGCCGACGCTGGCGACCGCCAGCCCCCCCATCAGCAACATCAGCGGCAATACGACGACGAACACGAGCGCGAGAACGACCACCAGCGGCGCGTCCGTGGGGATCACGCCCAGCAGCGACTCCGCGAGCGCGTTAGCGACCCCCATCCGGGACATGCCCTCGCCGATGGCGAACACCGCCCCCAGGAAAAACAGGATCGAGAAGTCCACGTCGCCGGTGACCTCCGAGAAGTCGACGACGCCGAGCGAGGGGAGGAACGCGAGGGCGACCACAAGCAGCGCGCCGTAGACCGGGTGGAGGCCGTGGAGGAAGTCAGTGGCCCAGAACGTGACGCCCACCAGCAGGTAGACGAGCATCCGCCGGTCGGAAGCCGTCATCGCGCGGGCGCCGAGCCCCCCGCCCCCGCCCCCGTCCCCCGGTCCGCCCCCGTCGACGCCGACGATCGACAGCGTCTCGGGGTCGGGGCGGTAGAGCCAGTAGGCGATGGCGACGACGAAGCCGACCCGCAACAGGCTCATCACCGGGAACATCACGGTCGCCCACTCCGTCCAAGAGATGGTGACGCCCGCGACCGAGTCGAGGATACCCGACGCGATGATGTTCGGCAGGGCGGCGGTCAACACGCCGACGCCGCCGTAGTACGTCGCAAACAGCGGCCCGAGAAAGAGGCCCATGCGTGCGGTCCGGGAGTCGAACCGCTCGCCCACCTCGACCAACAGCGGGGCGAAGATGAGCACCCGGGCGACGGTCGCCGGGATCAACAGCGCGAGCCCCAGCCCCACCGCCGAGAGGCTGACGAGCAGCCGCCTGTAGGTGTCGTAGGGGTTCGCCGCCGGGTCGCCGGCGGTGGCCCGGTCGGTGATCCACCTGCTTGCCCACCCCGCGAGCCCGCTCCGTCTGGTCGCCTCGCCCATGATGAGGCCGAAGGCGACGAGCCAGGTGGCCTGGGTCCCGAAGCCGACCAGCGCCAGGTCCGCCGAGAACGTGACGCCGATCAGCCCGATGCAGAGGATCCCGGTGTAGGACGGCGGGATCAGGTTGCCGATCCACATCACGATGCAGAAGGCGGTGATCGCGAGCATCGTCGCGCCCGCCGGGTCGAACGGAACCGTCAACCGAACCGCGACTGCCGCAACGATCGCGATCGGCACCGACGCCACGGAGAGGCGCCGCGTCGGGAGGCCAGAAACGAACGACATCTCTCGGATCGTCTCCCCCGACCCGCGGGACCGACTTACCGCTGTCGGTTCCCGACCGGCACGCGCGATCGTGATGTGGATTATGGGAAAAGTTTGAGGTCGGCGTCGGGGACGTGCGTCACATCCTCCCCTCGAACTGTGCGACGGCCTCGTCCCGGGCGTGGCGTCCGTCGTGAACCCGGGATCAGGAGCGAGGGTTCCGTGGATCGGACAGCACCGTGTCGAACACCTTCCGCTCTGCCGTTCGGAGGTGCTGGTGGAAGGTCGGCGGGGTGACGCCGAGAGAATCCGCCACGTCCCCGCCGTCGCTCTCGCGGGGCCACTCGAAGAAGCCGCCGTGGTAGGCCGCCTCCAGGGCCGTGCGCTGCCGGTCGGTGAGCTCCTCGTGGAGGAGGTGATCGATCCACGCTCCGGACCCCTCCGTGCGCGAGAGCTGTCGTTGGGCCTGGAGCTCCGCCGTGGGGTACGCCTCCGCGACGGCGTCCGTGAACGAACGGACGTCCGCGGTCGGCGGGAGGTGGACCGTCAGATGTGAGTCGCCGGCCTCGATGACGAGCTCTTCGACGTAGCCGCCGCGTGCGGCGACCGCCGAGAGCACCGGGGGGTCGCTCATCCGGAGTTCGAACCGGTGGACCCCGTCCCGGTGGCTCACGTCCTCGACGGACTCCCAGTGGGGCAGGGCGGCTGTGGCCGAATCCACGACCGACCGCGCGTCCTCCGTAGCGGTGCCGTAGACTAGGTACGTCCCCTCGCCCGTCGGAACCGTCTGGTCGAGCGTGATGCGGCCGTCGGTCCCGGCGTCGGCTGCGAGCGTCGCGAACAGGTCCCGGATCCGGAACTCGAGTTCGACGACCTCGTCGCTCATCAGGGCCCGCTTGCGTTCCACCGCGGCGATAGCGTGGCCGACGACCTCGCCGAGCTGGCCGAGCACGCGTCGCTCGGCGGCCGCAAAGGCCTGCGGCCGGTCGGCGTAGACGTTCAGGACGCCGTAGACGGTCCCCTCGTGAACGATCGGAAGCGCCGCGGACGACGCGAACCCGTACCGGTCGACGTGATCCCGCCAGGGCTCGTGCCGATCGTCGTGCGAGACGTCCTGCGTGACGTGGACCTCGCCGGTCGAGAGGGCCCGCCCCGTCGGTCCTCGACTCCGCTCGTCGTCGGGGTCGACCGAAACCGTGACCCCGTCGAGGTAGCCCTCGACACCGGCTTCCGTACGAAGGTCGACAGTTCCGGAGGCGGCGTCGACCTCCCCGATCCAGGCGAAGGAGAACGCGTCCGCGTCCGCGAGCCCTTCACAGACGGCCGCCTCGATTTCGGAGCGTGTGGACTGTTCGACGACGGCGTCGATGATGTCCTGAACTACCTGGTTGAGTCCGTTCAGCGCCGCGAGCTGTTCGCGTTGTTGGCGCAGCGCGCGTTCGGTGCGTCGCCGTTCGACGGCCGAGGCGAGGATCGTCGCAACCGACTGGACGAAGCGCTCGTCGTGTTCGGAGAAGCGCCGGGCCTCCGTGTCGTAGGCGGCGAGGACCCCCCACGGGTCCGCCGGCGGCCCGACGACGACGCTCACGCCGCTACGCGCGTCGTGCGCGGTGGCGACGCCGGACCCGTCGAAGCGATCCTCGGTCCCCAGGTCCCCGGCGACGACCGGGCCGTCGGCCGAGAGTGCGTACGCGGCCTGCGACCGGCCGTCGGTCGGAACCGTCGCGGTCCCGACCGTCCCCTCGCGCCAGCCGACGCCGCTCGAAAGCGTCAGGGCTTCGCCCTCGAGCGCGAGCGCACCGGCGCAGTCGGCGTCGAGCACGTCCGCCACTGCGGCCGTCGCTTCGTCGATCAAGGCGTCGACGTCGTTCGATTCGAGGGCGTTTTGTCCGAAGTCGGTGACCGCGCCCTGCTGCCGGACGCGACGTTTGAGTTCCTCCTCCCACTCGACACGGGCCAGGGCCTCCCTGGCGTTCGCGGCGAGCAGCTGCAGCAGCTGCCGGGTGTTCGGCTCGAAAGCGTCCACCTGGCTCGCACCAGCCACGAGGATCCCGCGGTCGCCAAGTGGGAGGAACATCCCGGTGCGAAAGCGGGTGTCGTCAGGGTTCGACCAGAAGAGCGGCGATTCGGTGACGTCCGGCACGTAGCGCGCCTCGTCCTCGCTGTACGCCAGACTGGTGATGCTCCCCTCGTCGACGGACATCGCCGGCGGTTCGTCCAGCCAGAACGCCGGGGCTGGCGAGTGGGTGACCGGGACCAGCCGCTCGGCCCGGTCGTCGGGTTCGTACAGCACCACGCCCGGAACGTCGAATGTGTCGCTGATCGTCTCGGTCAGGATCTCCCCGACCGCCGCCGCCGACTCGGCTGACTGGAGGTCGCCGGTCGCCGCGTTGAGCGCTTCGAGGCGCTGCTGGTAGCGCTTGCTGTCGGTGACGTTCTGTGACATCCCCATAGCTGCGAACACGTCGCCGTCGTCGTCCCGAACCGGGACGAAGTGAAACCGGTAGTGCTGGTCGCCGACGGGGGCCTCGAGTCGGGTCTGTTCGCCGTCGAGGGCCCGCTCGTACCCCGGGACGACGGCCGACACCAGGTCGTCCGGCATGATCTCCCGGACCGGTTCGCCCTCGATGTCCTCCCGGGTCAGGCTGTAGTTCCTCATGAGCGACCCGCCGAAGGTGACGTAGCACAGATCCCGGTCGACGAGCGTGACGGCCCCGTTCGGGAACAGGTCCACGAGCGTGTCGTAGCGCCGCCGGTACTCCTCCAGCGTCCGTTGGCGCTCGATCCGGTCGGTAATGTCGCGGGTGACCCCCACGCGCCCGGTTCCGCCGTCGTCGAACTCGAAGGAATCGAAGCGCGTCTCGACGACGAGCGAGGTGCCGTCGGCCCGGTGGAGTTCCTCCTCCTGAACGGCCACGTCGAGTCGCCCGGATTCGAGGGCAGTCTGTTTGTCGTTGGCCACGTCGACGAGTTCGTCAGAGAACACGCGCTCCGCCCTGGAGCCGACGAGGTCGTCCCGGTCGTATCCCGTCATCGACGCGAACGCCTCGTTGACCAGCCTGAACCGGCGGTCGGAGTCGAGGACGTAGACGCCGTCGTCGATGGTCTCGACGACCCGCTCGTACTGTTCGAGCTCGCGTTCGCGGCGTTTCTCCGCGGTCCCGTCCCGAAAGTACACCGAGAGCCCGTTCTCCGACGGGTGGATCCGGGCCTCGAGCCAGGCGTCGAGCAGGTCCGAGTGGAACTCGATTTCGGTCGACTCCTGGGTCTCGACCGCTCGCTCGGCCGCCGCCCGCGGGTCGCCCTCGGCCACCTCCGGGAACGCCTCCCACGCGTTCGACCCCAGAAGCTCCGAGGCGGGGATCCCGATCAGGTCGGCTGCAGTGTCGTTTACGTAGGTGAGTCGCCAGTCGTCGTCGACGCCGAGGAACCCGTCGTCGACGCGAGCGAACACGTCTTCGAGTTCGCGTTCCAGGTCGTCCCGCTGCCGTCTCAGCCGGTCGTTCTTCTCCCGGAGCTGCGTGATGTCCTCGACGGTGACGAGGACCCTGTCGCCGTCGCCGTCCGCCCCGTCGAGCGGTTCGACGTTGTTTGAGAGCCATCGGCGACCCCCGTCGTCCGTGTCCACAGCCAGGTGGACGTTCCTGACGGATTCGCCGGTTTCGAGGGCGCGAACGTACGGTCGCTCCGCCGGCGGAATGAGGTCGCCTGCGGCGTCGTAGACGTCCTTGACGCCGACGGCGTGTGAGTCCTCCTCCGGAATGCCCAGGAGTTCGCTCGCCCGCTGGTTCACCACCTCGAAGCTACCGTCGTCGCCGAGGACGAGCACGCCGACCGGCGCGGTCCGGAGGACCTTCCGCGTGAACTCCTTCTCCCGGCGCAGTTCCTGCTCCCGTCGGTCTCGGTCGGTCATGTCCCGGATGACCTTCGCGAACCCACGGATGTCGCCCGCCTCGTCGCGGATGGCGGTGATCGCGACCCTCGCCCGGAACCGCTCGCCGTCGGCCCGAACGCGCCAGCCGACGTCCTCGAACCCACCCTCGGCGGTGGCCGCTGCCAGGTTGCGCGCCGGCACGCCCTCGGCCACGTCCTCGTCGGTGTAGAACGCCGAGAAATGTTGACCCACGATTTCCTCGGCCTCGTAGCCCTTGATCGCCCTGGCACCGGAGTTCCAGGTCCGGACGTACCCGTCCGGATCGAGCCCGAAGATTGCGTACTCGTCCACGGCGTCGACCAGGGCCTCGAACTCCCCGTTTCCCGACTGGCCGTGGAACGACTGGTCGTCGACCGAGCGTGCACGCTCGTCGCCCGGCGCAGGTGAACGCACGCCGACGGCCGTGCCGACTGGTCGCCACCACACGCGGGCGCTTGCACCGACCTTCTTGGTGTCCAGGCGGTCGTGGTCGACGAGGCGCTCCAGCCGTCCGTAGGTACTCCGCCGCCCGAGGTCGAGGGAGTCCGCCACCTCCGACGTCGTCAGGGGGGTCCCGCGGTCGTCAAACTGGGCGAGTGTCTCCCGGAGCGCCTCGGTCAGCGGTGTCGACTCCATTGGGTATTCGAGGTGGTCCAGCGATTTAGACCCTCCGCCGGCGGAGGCAGGAACGCTGAGGGTATGCCTGGAGTACGTGGTACGTACGTCGCAAGCAATGGTCAGTACCCCGGTGCGTTCGCCAACGTCTGACGTTCGTCTGACGCTTCGGAAGGGACCTAATCACGAAGGGTTTAGGTTTACACTGTTGGGAGTATTCCAACAGTACACAGGCGAGAGACGCCGAAAGAGAAGCTTACACCATGACGCCATCAATCCAAGAGAACGGACGTACGCACGTGAACAGGGCCGGCGTGAGCGAATCCGACCGGCACCGCCTGCTCGCCAACGAGCGCCGCCGGATAGCGCTGGACGTCCTCGAATTAGGGGGCGAGGCAGTCGACATCGAGGAACTGGCCAGGGAGGTCGCCACCCTCGAAACCGCCGGTGACGTCGACCAATCGATCATAGACGACGTGGCCCTCTCGCTCCATCACGTCCACCTCCCGATGATGAACGACCTCGGCGTCGTCGACTACGACGCCACCCTCGGCCGCGTGGAACCCCGCCGCTACCCCCGCGACACCTAAACGCTCCCGCGACGCTCCCGAAGCCCGAACGCTCCCGCGACGCCGTCGACCTTTGAACGTTACAGCGACGCCGCCGACGCCTGTAGCCGAACGGGGTCGACGTACTCGGGGCGCTGGGACCGGGATGCCGGTGCCCCGAAGTGTTATAGTCGGGTACCACTGGGTACACGACACGTGTCGAATGACACGCGAGAACTATCCCCAGGCGGGCCAACACGACCAGGGGCCACGGCATGGCTGACGACGACGGGCCGTTCGCGGGCGAGGACGGCCGCGAGGGCGGCCGGGCAGCGGTTGCGCTGTGTGCCGCCATCGCCGTCTTGCTGACCGCCACTCTCGTCCCGCTTTCGGCGGCGTCCGGGGGGCTGGCGGGGTCGCCCGCCGGATCGCTCGTGCCCGTCGATCGGCTGCCGGCGGCCGAGGACGCCGAGGGTGGCGGCGGCTTCGGGAGCCTCTCGCCGGACGCCCGGACGACCGTCGGTGCCGCCGACGGGACCAACCCCAGACGGTCGCTGTCGGCCGACGTTCACTTCGTCGCCGAGTCGTCGGCGCCGACCTACTGGCGGACCGGGGCCTACGCCAACTACACGGGAACCGGCTGGGAACGCGAGCAGGGGCGACGGGCAATCGACGGCCCACGTACCGTGACCGGCATGACCGCGGCGGAAGTCAGCTACCGCGTGACGCTGAACCGGTCCGCGAGCGCGCTGCCGACCCCGTGGCGACCGGTGACGGTGTCCCGCGAGGACGCTGGCGCGACGCCCGCGGGGGCCCTGCGGGTCGACGAGTCGCTCCCCTCGGGGACGACCTACGAGGGAACGAGCGCACAGCCACCCAGGGAGGTGTCGCTCCTGCGGAGCGCCGGCACCGACTACCCCGACGGGCTCCAAGAGCGATACACCGCCCTCCCAGACGTGGCGCGCGAGCGACTGTCGCCGCTCGTGGCCAACCTGACCGAAAACGCGAGCACGCCCTACGGGCGGGCGGTGTTGATCGAGCGGTGGCTCGAACGCGAGAAGTCCTACTCGCTCAACGTTCGGCCACCTTCGGAGGAGTACGAGACGTTCGCCGTCGGACGGAACGACCGATCGCCGGACGTCGCCTCGCGGTTCGCGCTCCGGATGGACCGGGGCTACTGTGAGTACTTCGCCACCGCGATGGCGGCGATGCTCCGTGCCGACGGCGTCCCGGCGCGGTACGTCGTCGGCTACACCGCCGGCGACCCCGTCGGCGACTCCACCTACGCCGTCAGGGAGATGCACGCCCACGCCTGGGTCGAAGTGTACTTCCCCGAGGTGGGGTGGGTGCGGTTCGATCCGACGCCCACCGGCCCGAGGCTCGCCCAGGAATCGGCCGCATACGGCCAGCAACGGGGCGACGACTACGAGCCGGTCGCCCTCGCGCGGGACGGCCTGGCCGGGCGGACGCCACGGATCGACAGCCCCACGCGGACGGACCGCCCCGACGACACCGGAGGCGAAGGCGACGACGACGGCGGGAGGGCGACGGAGTTCGCGCTCAACCGGACCCCGATCCCGGGGGCGATGGTGACGGCGGCGGTGTCCAGCGAGGCACGGCCGGTGTCCGGAGCGACCGTCCGCGTCAACGGCGACCCAGTCGGCACGACCTCGCTGCGCGGGGTAGTCGTCTTCCGGGTCCCGTACGCCGATCGACTCGCGGTGACCATCGAGAACGGCACCGTGATCGGCGCCGCCCCGGACGCCGGCCACAACAGAACCGAGCGGAGCTACGATCTGGAGACGTCCCCGGACGTGTCGGTGACCGGCGACCGCGTAACGACCGGCGAGGTGGTCGTCTCCGCGGCCATCGACGACGCTCCCGTCCGCGGGGCGACGGTGCGGGTCGACGGCGACCGGGTGGCCACGACCGACAGGTCGGGGCGAGCGAGCGTGACGCTCCCGGCGGAGCCGGGGAACGTGACCCTCGGCGTCAGGCGGGGCGCCGTCGCCGGCAACCGGACCGTGTCGCTGCCCGAACTGTCGGTGAGCGTCGAGCCTGTTGCCCCCGTCGCGCTGCCGCTCGCGCCCGTCGAAGTCAACGCCACGCTGGACGGCGACCCGGCGCCGGGCGTGAGCGTCGGCGTCGCCGGTCGGTCGGTCGGCGAAACCGGGGCCGACGGCCGCCGCGAGGTGGCGCTGCCGCTCACGAACGCGGCCACGGTCGTCGCGAGCGGCCACGGACAGACGAGCCAGGCGACGGTCGAGGGGGCGCTCACGAACCTCGGCCTGCTCGCGGGGAGCCTGCTCGTGATCGCCGGAACGATCGGGGCGGTCCGGCGTAGCGAGGCCCCGATCCGGACTGCGCTCGACCGCCTGGGCCGGGTCGTCGCGGCGACTGCGCGGCGGGTCCCGGTCGCGCTGGTCGCCGCGGCGGACGCCACCGACGCCGCCGTCGCGAGGGGCCGTCGCCTGGCCGCCGACGCGCCGGGGACGCTGGGAGCGCTCGCTGGCGGTCGCTCCCTCGGAGCGATGCTCCCGCGGGCTCTCGACCGACTCCGCGGGTGGATCGACGGCGGTCCCCCCGCCGACGTGGCGGGCGCAGGGGCGTCCGCCGGCGCGACCACCGATCCCGAGGTGCCCCCGTCGCGGGCGGTCCGGATCGCCTGGCGACGGCTGCTCGATCGCGTGTCGGTCGACGCCCCCGGCACGCAGACGCCGGGCGAACTCGCGAGCCACGCGGTCCAGCGGGACGGCCTCCCGGCCGACGCCGTGGCGACGCTCCGCGACGCCTTCCGGGCCGTCGAGTACGGCGCAGACGACCCGGGTGTCGACCGCCGGGCCGTCCACCGGGCCGCGGCCGCGATCGAGACGTCCGGAGACCCACCCGGATCGGGGGACCGCGCCGGGGACGCCGTGTATCCCGGCGAAGAGGGCATAGACGTCTTAGAGAGCATATACAGCATAGAGAACGGTGCCGACCGACGCGTTCCGAGGGGTGACGCCGGCAACGGGGCGCCGGTGACCGACAGACGGGACGAACACGACGACCGCGACGACTCGGAGGGGAACCGGCCGTGACGGACGAGGGGACACGACCTGACAGCACAGAGCGGGCGAACGCGGACCGGGGAGACAGAGCCACGACGGCCGAACGCGGCCGGGGCGCGGCGACGGACCCGGATCGCGGTGGCGGGAGCGACGGGTACGGGACCGACCGCGACTGGTCCGGCGTCGATGGTGACGAAAGCCGGGACGACGGCCGGGTGGGTCGACGCCGCGGGGTGCTGGCGGGTGCGGTCACGCTGCTCGGCGCGGGGCTGGTCGTCG
>Ga0207719_100670_pt1 | contig 15745 bp, 25 predicted proteins | sample A23P1SouthBayCA_2_FD_187279 | JGI IMG/M metagenome (GOLD analysis project Ga0207719, IMG submission 187279) | Aerobic enrichment media microbial communities from Eden Landing Ponds, California, USA - A23 P3 (3) (SPAdes) | ecosystem: Environmental > Aquatic > Marine > Unclassified | place... | reverse complement strand
CTTGCGGGTCAGGGATGCCGGTCTCCCCCGTCGGACGGTCGTCGGGCGTGATGTCGGGGTTGTTGATCGGCGCGGAAGGGCCGTCCGGCGCCGGCGACGGTGTGTCGCCGGGGGAGCCGCTGGGGGTGTCACTTCCCGGGGGTGTCGGATCGGGGTCTGTCGGGGAGGGGTCCTGTGGCGTGTCCTCGGACCCCGGCAACTGCAACTCGATGGGGAGCCACTCTGGTTCGGGGATCGTGACGGGGTCGAGCGGATCGGGCACCGGCAGGTCGACCGGATCAAGCGGGCCGGGGACGGGGACATCTACCGGGTCCAGTGCGCCCGGCACGGGGACGTCGACCGGATCGAGCGGCTCAGGGACGGGCAGGTCAACAGGGTCGAGCGCGTTCGGAACGGGGACCGGTGGGATGTCCGGGGCCTTCGGATCGAAGTTGTTGAGCGCACTCGTAAGCCCCCCGATGCCGGCCGCACCGAGTACACCGAGACCGATTGCTGCCCCGCCGAGCGCCCCGCCAGCGCCCCGCTTGGCCCGGTCGAAGGTGTCCTGCTCTTGGGCGTCGACGAGTTGGCGCAAGAGGTCGTTGCGCGTTTTTCCCAAGTTGACGAGTTCGTTCGTGTGATCGGTCAGCGACTCCGTACTCGAACCGAGTTGCGCTGACCCACTCGTGCCGGCGCCGGCGCTCCCGGTGACGTCGACCTCGAGGTCGCCGAGGGCGTCCTCGATTTCGTCGCGAGCGTCTCGGAGCCCGGTCGGTCGGACGTCCAGTTCAACCTCGGAATCGAATGTCGTCATGAGTTCACCTAATCCTACCGGGCGCGACTTCGTCCGGGGTGAGCCGGGGGGCGGGGCCGGCGTCATCCTCGCTTCGCTGTTCGATAAGCGCCCGGCGCCGGTCGGCGATCGCGTCGATCACGGTGACACGATTGTCGTAGGCCCTGCGCTCGGCGACCAACAGCAGATCGAGGACGTCGTCGTACTCGCCGGCCGTGATCACCTCGACAGCCTCGCTGGCCGAATCGAGCACGTCCGCCACCTCGTCGCCCGTAAGCGACCGGAAACACCGCACCCCGCCACTCGTTTCGTACTCCTCGAGTTTCGTGGCGATATCGGGGTCCTCGATCAGCTTGTAGGCCTCCTCACGCCGTCTATACCCAAATGTGAGGCCAAGCCCACGGAGAGTGAGGCTCGGAGGGACGCCCTGCGCCCGCCGGAGCGCAACGATATGCGGGGGCATTACCGTCGCCCTCCAAGCGAGTCGCCGAGAGCCTTCAGACCAGGGTACGTCTTCCCCTGCGCGCTACCTTCGAGTTTCGACTCGGAGACGTCGGCAGCATCTGCGATCTGTAGCGAGAGTTCGACGCTCTCGGCGAATTGCTCGGCGACGCCAGCCGCATCGTCCTTGCCGCCTTCTTCCAGTGCTTTCTGCCTCCCTGCGGGGCCGCTGAGTATCGCTCCCAGCGTCTCCAGTTCGTCGGACTTCTGGCGCTCGATCGCGCCGACTTCTTCGGCGACCGCGGTGAGGTTCGTGTGCAGTGCTTCGACCAGATACTCGATGTCGTCTTCAGTCATAGTTATTGGAACATTCGTTCCACGGTGGTAGTTCGGGGACAGCCCCCGGGCGATTCCGTCTCGTGCTGTTCCGTGTCGTCGACGAGCGTCTCGATCTGGCCATTGAATTGCTCAACGGCCTCGACGGGGTTGTCGCCGTCGTCAACGAACTCGGACAGCATCGTTGGTTCCGTGTTCATACGTAGCGGATCCGCTATGCTCGCTCAGGGCGCGACTCCCGAGGTCATCACAGAGAAGCAATCTACGGTGTCTCCGACGGACGTCCGCCGCGAGCAGCGAGCATGTTGTACGCCGTTCGGACGAGCAGCTCCTCGGCCTCGCGCTCCTGGTCGGCCGCAACGAGCGAGGAGAGCGAGTCTCCGTCATCAGTGGCGACGTCGTCGTGCTTCGCGATAGCGATCGGTGCCATCGAGAACGAATCAACCGGCTGCCAGTGGTTCCGCCGGCCGGCGAGCGTCTCGAGTGTCCGGCAGACCGCATCGTCGCGTTCGTCCTCGATTCCATACTCCTCACGGACGTACTCGAGGAAGGCCATCGTTGCCTCGGGTGTGGGTGCGTTTACGATTTCGTCGGGGTGGTGGTGGGCGATTCGCATGAGGTCGCGTGCGACGCGGTGAACCAGCGCGACGACGTCATCGGGGTAGTGCTCTCCGAGGAGCGATGCACCCACCGCTGGGTCGGCAGCCGCCTCGTCGAGGTCCTCCAGAGCCCGCTCCAGCTCGCGCTCACTTCGTCGCATCGTCAGCCTCCTGGTCGAGTCGTTCGGAGTGCCACTCCCCAGTCTCGTCGCGCCAGATGCGCGTCCGCCGGCGTTCGGCGACATCGCCGGCATCGACGTCGGTGATATCCTCAGCATCGTGGGTCGCGTCGGTCGCGACGACGGTGTCGGTGATCTCGATCTCAATCGGGTCGCCGTCGACGCCGACAGCGGCCTGGAGGTCGTCGACAGCGCTCGCAATCTCGCGTTCGCTTTTCCGGGTCACTGAGCATCACCAGCCGAGTCGGCCCCTGGTTCGACAACGCGGTAGGTCGTGCCGTCCGCGTCGCTCTCGTAGGTCACGAACGGCGCCGTGACGCCCATGCCGATGTCGCTAACCGGCTGGTCCGGGCTGTCGACACTGAGTTCCTCCAGGCGCTGCTCGATCTCGCGCGCACTCTTCCGGGTCATCGGTCGACCCCCTGAAGCTCCTCGAGCTGTTCGATCCGCTCGCTCAGCTCCTCGAGCGTACGGTCGTTCGTCACCTGCCGGCGGACGTTGACCGCGTAGGCGAGGCACCGGATCCACTTGATCCGGACCTTCTCGTTGTCGGCATCGTAGACGCGTCCCGAGTCGACCTTCCGCTTGGCCTCCTCGATCGCGACGTCGAGCGTCTCCAGCATCGCGTCGTAGTCGTCGGCATCGTCGGGCTCGCGCGCGCCCGCACTCGCGTCGGTACTCATCGAACTATACCCCCGGGGTCAGCGGCCGGAATCCGGCCATTCTGGGTGTTAATCATGCTATTTCCAGTGTGTTTGGTCGTGGTTAGATACGCCATACTCACGGGGTGATCACGGGAACAGTAGACCTCGACCGACGAGTCGGTGTCATCGGTGGCCGATATCCTCAACCACGAGCCGATCCGCCGTCCTGCCTTAGAGCGCTACCTGAGCAGTCGGGTTCCCCACGGTCACCGCCGAATCGGGGTACTCGGGGTCGCTACAGAGTACTTTGGCCACTCGAATCCAGGGGTCAGCGTCCGGAATCCGCCGACGTAGCAGCGACTCGTCGTAGCCGTCGGTGAACACGGCCGTGAGGAGGTCGGTGGGTGGGCCCCCTTCGGCGAGGACCATCGCGACATCGAACAGGAGGTCTTGGCGAGCGGCGGCGGTATCCTCGAGGACCGCCGGACGGATGGGTTCGCCCCGTTCCTCACGAGTGGGGAGGGCGAAGCGGACGCCGTCGTCGGTACGTTCGACGAGCGACAGTGCTTCGAGGACGTCCATGTAGCGATGGGCCGACGCTGTCGACACGTCCGCTGCCTCGGCGAGGGCACCGGGTGAGAGCGCCGTCGTCGACCGGAGGAGTGCCTGCACCATCTTGCCGACCGTCGGCGGGGCCTCGGGGAGGAGTCGGTCGGTGCCCAGGTGACCGAGGGCGGCCCGCACCTCGTCGGGTTCGATGTCTCGGGCCATTGGTTCGGACCCGAGGGCGTGGAGAGCGTCGGCGACGGCGTAGGGCGAGCCGGTGAGGGCCCGGCAGACCGTGACGGCATCGCGAGTTGGATCGAGGCGTTTCTCCGATCCCATCCGGGCGACGGCCTCGGCGTAGGTACTCCGGTTAGGGGTTCGGACGGAGATCTTGACGGCGATCTCCGGGGCGTCCTCGTGGATCGGCGCCGGCGACGCGAGCTGGCCCTCAACGTGGTTCGCGAGGCGGTGGGCGTCGGGACCGCGGAGGACGAGACCACCGATGTAGCGACCGAACGGATCCGCGGCGTCGACGTCGACGCCGAAGGCGCTCGCTCGCTTCTCCTCGCGTTCCTCGAACACCTGCCGGTAGAGAGTTCGGTCGGAGTACTCCGACTGGATCGCCGTCGCGACGCTGACAGCCTTCGCGATCCCGGCGAGGCGGTCGTGGGGGAGCCACCGGGGAACGCGGAGTTCGCGGACCACGTCGACGCCGGCGACGTCGAGGAGGTGAACGATGGTGCCGGCGAGTCCGTGGGCCGACCGCATGATCTCGCCCCGGAGGGTGTCACGGTCCTGCTCGTGGTCGCCGTGTCGGAGTTTCGTCGTCAACTCGGCGAGGGTCTCGCCCCACTCGACGAGCGTGTCGCGGAGGACCTGGCCGTCCTCGGCCGCTTCGGCTGAGAGCCCACCGATGCACCGGCCGTCGCGGAGTACTTCATCGGGGACATCGATCGCCTCAAGGCGGTCAGGGGTAAGAACACGGTCGAACAGCCGAGGTGAACTAAACGCGAGGGCGGTGCTCGTCACATACTGGAGGGCCGTACTCGCTCGAACCGCGACGACGACCTCGTCACGGCGGTCGTTGTAGGAGACCCACCGCGTTCGGGTCTCCTCCTCGTCGAATCCGGCCTCTACGGCCGTGATACTGCCGTCCTCGACCGCCGCAGCGGCGGCGTGGTGTGCCGGGCGGTTGAGATACCGGGTGCGGTAGGGGTCGCCCCCGGCGGCGGTGGCGTCGGCCTCAGTGGGGAGGGGGGGCTCGTGTGCACGCGGGGTTACACGGCACTGCTGAGAGAACTGAGACGGATCGCTAAACGCGGCATCAAGTTCGGCCTGCCGACCGCGTTCGGCGTCAAGAGCGTCCAAGAGTGCCGATCCCGCTGGGCGGAGTTCGACGTGCTTGTCATCACGAGGCCCGTAGCGTTCGGCGAGGTCGAGGTCCTCGAGTGTCCCGAGGAGCTGTGAGACGCGTCCTTTCGACACAGTCGACGTCGCGACGAGTTCGCTGTACGGGAGCGTCTCGCCCGGCTCGTCGGCGAGTCGGCGGAGAATCGACTCCTCTCGCCCGTCGGGAGCAAGGGCGTCGCGAGCCGCCTCGACCGCGTCGTCGACGGCGGGGGCCTCGGGGCGGTGGGCATCGACCGCATCGCTAAACTCGGCCGGGAGGACGTCACGGTGCTCACGGACGAGGAGCCGCGCCGTGAGGCCGGTCGTGACGACGCGGACATCGCAGGCCTGGCCGACCCGGGCCAGCAGCGAGAGGACCGCCTCGCGCTCTGCGTGCGGTCGCTCTCGGAATTCGTAGTCGAGACGCACAGTGACGGTCGGCTCCACGCCAGCGGCCGAGAGTGCCACGAGTGGTCCGTGCGAGACGTCGTTGAGGGGAAGGTGGCCGAGAATCGACGCCTCGGCAGCGCCGAAGCGGGCCGTCGTCTCGAGGGCCTCCTGGTGACGGTCGTTCTCTGAGGGGCGGTCGAGTGCCCGGAGGACCGTCGCGTAGCCTCCCTCGGCCGCGGTGACGCCGGCGTCCTCGAGCTCGCGACGGCGGTCGTGGTGGGCCACGCCAGCGAGCAGGTCACGGACGCCGTCGACGAGGGCGTCCTGGAAGCCCCGGCTCGTCGCGATCGCCCGCCACACCTGTGCAGAGGTCCGGTCGGTTGCGTCGATCCGTGCGACGGCCGACGCGGGAGCCTGTTCGGACGGTCGAACGGTCATCGGTCGACCCCCAGTTCGGCACGGACGTCGGCCGGAAGGTCCGCCGGTGTCGCGTCGGTGTCGATCTCACATGTCGACGCCGGGCCGAGGTTGGTGAGCGTGACAGTGCGAACGTGCTGGAGGATTGTCGCCGTCGGCGTCGCCCTCGCGAGGGCAGTCTTCCGAGTACTGGCGTCAGGGTGCCAGTCGACACTACGGGCCTCGACGTGGCTGTTCTCCGGTGAGGTCTCTGATGAGGACTGAACGGTCGATTCTGCGTGCGTGGCGTGCATTGCGTCCGGTTACTGCCGGCGACGGGCCGGCGACCGGGAACGCACCGCGAAGGGAAAACGCCTAACACCGGGCACCGCGTATACCCGGTAGGAGACGCCCCTTCCGGCGCGCTCCACCGTTGTGATACTTCGACGGCGCTGCCGCGTGTTCCCAGCACGCGGGGTTATTGGCGCCGTCGTTCGATTCTGGCTGAGTGGCAACTCAATGGGCAGCAACTTAAAACACTGGTAACGGCTACCACTCGGAGTCGCAGTTCAGTTCTCCGGCTCGGTCCGTTCGAGAAGCCGGGTGACGGTGTCGTCGTAGCTCTCTGCAGGGCGCTTCCGCTCGAAGAGGCGGTTGCGCGTCGCTTTGGAGAGCGAAACCGTAGTGCGGTCTGAGTTACTCATGGCGATCGGAGTTCTGAATGCGTGCTACTGCGGGGATACTGGCAGTAGTACGGGAAACGGGTCACTATGAACGAGCGCCGCTTTGAACGACGCCCACGAACAGCCGGGGGAAGAGCGTTCGGACAGTCACCACTGTGCCCCACTCTCGGGTTGGTCACGTGCAACGCAGACCGGAGGCCACGACTCATCCCACTTTCGGGGAGGTCATGGCGACCGCAGACCGTTTATCTGCGGCCGGTCCTCGCGGACATCGTCATCGCCCCCAACAGAGCGGTAGTCTGCCAGCAACTACCCTATGAAGGCCCCCGCTTTCAACGGCGGACCGGGGCAGTACTGGCAGAGTCTACCCTGTGGACACCGCCGCTGTGAACGACGATTAGGGGCGACTCCGGTATGGTTTCCTGTCCTTGCATAACCCTATGCACGGACTAGGTAAAAAGGTAGTGAATGCGGGGTGAAAGTGGTATACAGCGCACTTTAGATCATACTGTATATCTGCCATGGGGTCGCCGAACGCTTATCGCGCTCGCCGTTCGATGCCAGTCATGACAGACAAGTGTCCTGTGTGTGGTGAATCGCCACACATGACGGGGGCGAACTTCTGCGGGAACTGTGGGGAGCCCCTCGACGTCGAAGTCGATCGGGAGTGGATCCGCCAGCAGGCCACTGGATTCCTGCGCGAAACGGAGCGGCGAATGTTACATGCGGAGGTGACAGGAGAGCGTGAGCATCGCCACGAGTTCACCGTTGCGATGGTTGAAGAGTCATTTCGCGAAGCACTGACTGACTTCTGGTTAGTCAACTGGTGGAGCCCATTCGAGCCTCGGTCGGCACTTCCATCGATACAGGAAGACGTGGAAGACGGCCAGGTGCTGCTGTTGAAGCTACTGTGCCTCCAAGAGCTTATTTATCGAGTCAGCGACCCTGACACAGCGGCGGCTCTCCTCGCAGCGGCGATGTGGAATGTCACCGAGATCGATGACGACCGGGAGCTCGATGTCGGTATCTTCCTCGACAACGAACGGATAAACGAGGACGTGGAGCTATATCTCAAGAACGCCAAAACAGAGTAGGCCTCAGTCGTCGATAACGGCCGCTTCCTCGGGGGGAGCGATATAGAACTCCTCCTCGATCTCCTCGACGGACGTCCCGGTCGCTTCAGCGAGCTCCTCGCTCAGCTCGTCCATCGAGAGGACGTCGTCAGCAGCCGGGTGTTCTTGGCTCATACCTTCAGTTTGGAGGTTCTCACGGATAAGCGTGTGTGGTGGCTCACCCCCGTCGGACCACCGCGGCGGTCCCCCCGGTGAGATACGCCCCTCGTAAACGTCCACGAAGTAGTCTGCCTCCTCTCGGAAATAGAGCGCACAGTTGCGGATGACCCGCCCCCGGTTCGGCGGGAGAGGGGCGTGACGGACGTCCAGGTGGACTGTGTCGCCGTCCTGGCGCGCGACGTCGACGTGGAGGCCTTCCTGGTAGATATCGTGGCCCAGTGGGTCGGTTTCGTTGTGGTCCATCCGCGCGAGTTCCGTCCAGCGGACAGGGTCCGTGTCGACCTGGTAGTGGAGTTGGACGAGGAACCGGGGGATGTAGCCCTGCTCTTGGTCGAACCCGACGGTGATGTGGCAGTCGGATCGAGCGGCGTCGACGCGTTTTGAGACGTCGAATCCTGATGGGCGTGAGGGGACCGTCACGTTCGGGACTCACGGGGTGTGCCCCCGGTGCGGGTCATATCCTCACAGTGCGGACAGGCGCGCGGCTCGTCGACGGGGTCAGGGGTGAACACACGAACGTATCGCTCGGTGACGTGGGCGCCGCAGTTCTGGCACTCCGGCACGATCAGGCCCCTCCGTCGTCGCCGTCGACGTCCTCGAGCAGTGCTCGGGCCATCCGCACTGTCGCGTTGACACCGGGGTCAGCCTCGATCTCTCCGGATTCGACAGCGTCGATGAACTCACGGAGGTCTGCAGCGTCCTGGTCGTCCGCGAGCTCGATGTCGAATTCCCCACTCTCGACGAGGTCAGCGAGGTCGCCGGCGGGGTCTAACGTCGTCGGATCAGAATCGGGAACGCCAGCCTCGTCGTCGGAGCCGTCGTCAGTCATCGCGTGCATCGAGTCGATAGGCAAGACCCTGCGTCTCGGTCTCGGCAGCATCGAGCCGGGCGGTGAGCGTCTCAATACGCACCCCGGTTTCCGCGGCTATCGCGAGCGCCTGCTGGGCGATGCGGAGGGATTCAGTGGTGGTATCCTCTGTCATGTGTTAGAATCTCGGCGAGAGTATTCTCGGTTTTCGCACTTTCGAATTTCTACAGATTCACTCTTCATCGACGAGCATCCAGAGGTTCGCGTTTCCTACCTTCCGACTCGTGATAACGCCCTCGTCCGCGAGCGCTCGGAGTTTCTTGTAGGCGACATCGTACTTGCAGCCGACTTCGTCGGCGATCTCCTGCGTACCGCCGGTGTCTCCGAGTTCGCGGAGCGCGTCAACGAACAGCTCCAGTGGGTACTCCTCGACGTACCTGCCGGTGTCCTGGTCGCGCTCGGGCATCGAGAATGTGGTTGGGGCCATTACAGTTGGTACTATCGGTGCCGAGGCCTGTAAAACCCTATCCAGATAGTTTGATAGGCAGAACCTTTTTACCTATCAAGTTACTTTGATAGGATAGAGACAGAGCCCGCTCCTCGGGGCGCTTCTTTCGGAGAAGTGCCCGGGTGTAGGGACCCGAGCGGGGCTGTCTCGCCAGAGAGCAGCCATGTCAACCGACGCTTCCGGGTCACTTGAACGTGGCCCCACGACCGACGACAGTATCGAATCCGATCTCCCGAAGCGAACCCGCCGCGCCCTCGAGGAGTACCTCACCGTCCTCGACGACGTCGACGCGGCCGCCGGCGCTGACGACCTCTACGCCGTCGTCTCCGAGAGCGGCTCGCAGTACCTCGTCGACACCCGTTCCGGCAGTTGCACCTGCCCCGACGCGGAACACCGTGACCCCGAGGGCGGATGCAAACACGCGCGACGAGCAGCCTTCGCCACAGGCGAGGTGCCGATCCCGGCGGCGGCCGACGCCCTAGACGTCGACGACCAACTCGGCACTCACGTCGACGGCGCAGTTCGGTGGGAGTGCGAACACGGCCGCGAGTTCTGTGCCACTGCACCGAATGCTCGCGAGGACGCGGTCCGGTGTTCGGACTGCCAGATCGAGGCCGCAGCGACCCCCAGCGAGCGCGTCGTCGCCGACGGTGGCGAGATCATCGTGGCTGGCGATGAGGGCGAGATCCTCGACGAGGACGACGATGAGGACGTCGTCGACCTGAGTGAAGTCACGGGCGACGCCCGCCCGGAGGACTGTGACTGCGGCGACTGGAACAGCGGCCTTGGCCTGCCATGCTGGCCGTGCTATCGCGAGGGCTTCGAGACGCCGGCCTCCACCGACGAGGAGGATGCCGATGCGTGAGACGGTGCGGACCCTCGTGGGACAGCGCGGGCGCGTCGAGATCACCGACGGCCGGGTTGGTATGGAGGCGACGGACTCAGCGCCGTCGCTCCGGGTGCGCCGGCCCGAACACCCGCCACTCGGCGAGGGAGAGTCCGTCGCGGCACTCGCACTCTCCGGCGAGGACGTGAGCGCCCGCGTCGAACTCACCACCGCCGACGCCGAGGAACTCGTCGACGCCCTCGGGGAGGTGCTGGATCGATGATCGACGTCGAGCCACACGACCTCGTCGAGGGGCAGCCGATCGCTACCGGCGGGAAGACTCGCTGCTGGGAGACCGAGGCCGTCCTCCGCGAGGGCGACGACGTCCTCGTTCACTTCCAGCGGGCGAGCGAGACGTGGTCGCGATGTGGCGTCTACCACCCCGCGGCAGCGCCGACGATCACGCACGGCCCCGACGCCGGCAGCCCGATTGATATCCTCGCTGCGGGGCGGCTGGCTGTGTGTTCCGATCAGGCCACTCAGGAGGCCACACTCCGGATCGTCGACGTCGACGCGCGGCTGGTGGGAGGTGACGATGACTGACGCTGGCCCGACCCGCCGCGGCCTCCTGCGTGGAGCACTCGGCGTCCTGGCACTCGCGCCGGTGTCGACGACGTCCGGAGCGGTGACGACCGAGTCGTCGATCCCAGCCCCCTACGACGCGCTGCCGGTCCTCGAGGAGCCACCCGAGAAGGCACGCGATATCGCTCGCGTGGTGTTCCCGCCGCGAGCGATCCCGGATGAGGGGCCGATCCCCGATATGCGCCACACTCACACGGACCCGGTTGAGGTGACGGTTCCACCGTGGGCGTACGATGCGGTGCGCTGGCGGCTCGGGCACGCGGATCCGGAGAAGATCGACCGTTGGTACGTCGAGGAGCTCCTCGTCGAGTACGCTCACGCCGACGAGCAGTACCGCACCCCCGACGGCCGCGACGCCGTCGCTGCGCTCCTGGAGGAGGTCGACCATGCCAACGTGTGAGCGCTGCGGTGGCGACATCGAGGAGACGTACACACTCACGTTGGAGTGGCCGGCCGAAGATCCGAGCGACTTCGACGACCCGGCAGAGTTCGATGATCCCGGTGCAGCTGTCCTCGATCTCTGCGGGGAGTGTGCTGACGGCGTCGCCTCGAACGTACTCGTTGACCGAGCGATCACGCGGGGGTTCGAGAGCGTCTACGCTGGCCTCTACGCGCCCCCGGAGGTGCAGCCGTGACAGTCACGATCCAGTGCACTCGCGAGGACTGCGGGCACGTCTTCGAGGTCGACGCGGACGCCGAGAGTGCGCGCTGTCCGGCCTGTGGGCGCGAGCACGTCCTCGATGACGTCACGGGCCACGACGACGGGATGCCGAGCAAGAGCACCGGGAACGACGCCGATGTGGCTGTCTCGGGAGCCGACCTCGAGCGCAACGACCTCGTGATCGAGATTCGGATCCGCCTGGAGGGCCGCCGGTGACCGACCGCACCCGGACCGAACGCGACGAGTGGGCGCTCGCGGGCGCAGTCGATGACCACGTCCTCCCGCAAGCCTGCACGGCGCTGGCACTCGCCGGCGCGAAGGTGAATCACGAACGTGCGGAGGGGATTCGATGAACGCAGCCACCGTCGACGCCGACGTCGATCCCGAGCGCTTCGAGGGCGACGCTCCCGAACTCGTGCTCACGTTCGGCGGGCACGGCGGGCGCGTCTACCACCGCGTTCGAGAGACGCTGGAGGGCGACCTCGTCGCGCGGTGTCGCCAGCAGGGGCGCAACCCGTTCCTGAAAGAGCGAGCGGTGATCGAGACGCACTACGACGCCTGTCGGCGGTGCTTCCCTGACGGCGTCGACGAGTAGTAGCTCAGCTCCTTTTGCGACCGCGTTCGTCCCCATCTGACTGAGATTTCACACTACTATTCAGAGTGCCCAACCATTATGATGAATGAAACATCATTATTCACCACTATGGTGTTACGTGGTGAATGCCACATATGTGACAGAGAAGCCGCCTTAGAACGGCACCATACGTCGTACAGCCCCGAGCGAACCGTTGACGTCTGTTCGAGTTGCCACCGGAAAATCCACAACAGGAGGAGCGGCTTTCAGGAATATATTCCCACCAACTAATGCCAAGAACGACTATCGATTTTGAGCCCGAGCAGCACAGTTTCATCGCCGAAAAAGCTGATGCACTTGACCGTTCTCAAGCTGAAATTGTCCGTGCCTGTGTAGACATCGCCCGTGGGGAAGAGAATATCATCGCCTCGGAGATACTAGACAGAGCAGACCGCACCGGTGCGGGGAGCACCACTTCGGAACGGGGCGATATCGAGGGGCGGCTTGCCCACCTTGAGGAGCAGATTGCGAGGCTCGTCGACAGCGATGACGACGTCGACGCCGGCGATGATATAGCGACAGCCGGTTCATCAGAGCCGCCTGCTGACGACCACACGACCGCAGAGGTCGACAGGAGGGAAACCCCCACGGCAGGAGAGCAGAACGAGGAGCCCCCGGCAGACACCGCCGAGACGTCGACCAGAGACACCTCGCCGACGAGGGACGCAGACGAGGTGGCCGAGAGCCTCCGAGAGTACATCGGCAACGGCCCGCCCCGGAAGAGCCACGCCCAGGAGGCAGTCGTCCGCGCAGTCGCGCATCTCGCTGCCGCTGGCGGGGCTGTCGAGACGGGAGAAGTGAAAGACCTCCTCTGGGAGGAGTTCGGCGAGCACTACTCGACGAAACGGACGATGTGGAACTCAGTCGACCGATATCTCGAAGAGATGCCTGGCGTCGAGAAGGCAGGCTACGGCGAGTGGGCGTTCGACGCCGACAGTGCCGAGGACGACGTCTACGACTGACGCAGTCACCCAGCCGACTTCTGGAAGTCGGAGAGCGTCGCGTTGTGCAGATCGGTCGCGAGGCCGGGCTCTTCGGTCACCTCAACGGAGCCGTCGTGTGGCGGGATGAGATCCTCCTCGGGGACCGCGTCGGGGCGCTCGAGGTTACTGCAGGAGAGCAGCGTCTCGATACGCTGGGCGAGCTGCCAGCCCGAGGCGCGGATGTACGCGACGGCGGTACGGGGATCCTCCCATCCCATTGCTCCGGGGAGGAAGAACGGCCCGAGGCCGAGACGGGCGAAATAGAACGCCGATGCGGCACGGAGAGCGTGTGGGTAGAGGTTGCGCTCGATGCCCGCCCGCTCAGCGAGTTTGTCGATTCGTCGATTGATCGTCGACTGGTCCTTGTCCCAGGTCTCGACGAGGTCAGCATACTCCTCGACGGCGGCGATCGTCCGCTCGGACCATCCGTAGTACACGGCGCGGGCGCTGGCCTCGGTCTTCGGGCTCCAGAAGTGCGCGAGAGCCTCCTCGAGGGAGACATCCTTGTCTTCAGCGTAGTCGAGTGCCCGCTCGATACAGTAATCGCAGGTGCAGGCGTCGTGCTCTGGGATCTCGATGATCTTCGCCTTCCGGTTGAGCCACCCGGGTCGGAAGTTGATGAGTTCGCCTTTCCGCATCGTGACTCGGCCAGCACCGATCACGAGAAACCGATTCTCTGTTTCGACGATTCGACTGTCGCCCTGGTCAAACGTCGCGGCGTAGAGTCGGGCGAGTTCGTGCTGAGTGGGCGCGTCGGCGGCGGCGTGGCGCTCGGTTGTTTTGATCATTGAAGCGCAGCGAGGCCTTGAGCGGTTTCCCCTTAAGAAACTCCGGATTATCGGGGGTGCAAGCCGCCGATCTCGGCTCAGAATGGGGAGTGATCCGAGGGGAGCAGCCGCTTCGCTGCCCCAGAATATTTATATCACGAATAGTCGGCCGTGCAATACCCGTGGGCGAACCTTGCAGTCGGGACTTGCACGCGGCCGAGAACGCCGGCGGGATCCCGCCGGCGGGACGTGCCTGCCATGGGGTGGTTCGTGAGGACGGCGTCGGCGGCAATACCTCACAATTCAAAGAGAATAACCAGCAAGAACAGCCGCTATATCGCCGAATTCTGTTGTCTCGTGAGCAATCGTCACGCTGTCATGCGATTCTTGGCGCCCTTGATTCACAAATAAGTAGAGTGATTTGGCTCAGGAGCCCCACGACGTCTTAACCAACATCGGCAGTCGATTGTCGGATATTGTTGGTTAAGCCTTCCCGTGCTAAGCACTCCGGAGGGCGTCCTCCAGCTTCTGCAGTTCGCGTTCGAGCTCACGGATGTCCTGGTCGTGCATCTGTTCAACCTCGTCGATGATGTCGCGGCGAAGCCGGTCGAGCCCACTCACGTCGACATCGATGGTCGAGCGACGGTCGGCGCGGATGTCGGCGTCTATTTGCTGTGGACGGCCGCCGCCCCCGCCACCACCAGCGCCAGTGTCCCCTGTAAGTGCATGATCGACGCGGTTGGCGCCGTATCCGACCGCACCGCCAACGGCACCAAGGCCCCCTCCACCGAGTGCTCCTGCGATGATCCCTGGAGGGCCAAGGGCACCGAGCGAAGACGACCCAACGTTGGCGCCGAAGTTGGCCGTATCGGTGACGCTCTCGACGAATCCCGGGCCTTCATACTCTCCGCCACCGCTCCCAGACCCGCCACCGACACCGCCCCCGCCGCCTGTCGAGACGGATGTCGCGCTCGCTCGTGCGGTGATGTCGCCATCGATGCTCAGTGGAATCGATTCGGGCGCATCGACGGGAATTGAGGTCGGTGCGTCGACGCCCAACGGGCTTGGATCGTCAACGCCGAGCGGCGACGGGTCGTCGACTCCAAGTGGGCTTGGATCATCGACACCAAGCGTCGGTTCTTCGACGGCGAGAGTGGGGCGTTCGACCGAGAGTGGCGTCTCTCCGTCGGCGATCTCGACCGGCCCTGCGTTCCCCTCACCGGAGTCGCTGTCGCCGCCGAGGCCGCCGGCGATGATCTCCCCGGTGAGTGTGCCGAGTGCTGATCCGGCCGCCGTGCCACCAACCGAACCGATTGTTTCGGCTGTCGACCCGGCGGCTTCGCCCCCGACGTCACCGACGATTCCAGTGAGAACCTCCGTCGGCCCGCCGTCACCGCTGCCGAGGTCGTCGGCCATGTCCTCGAGCTGGATCAGGGTGTCTTCCTGGAGGTCGCGCAGGTCCGTAAGGATCGTCTCAGCCGTCCCCCCGCCGAGACCTCCAGGGCCGCCATCGGTTCGGCCGACGCCCCGGGCTGCCGGGTTCCGTGACGGGGACTCCACACCGACCTCAACTGGACCGATGGACTCGACAGCGTCTCGCACCGACCGCAGGCTATCCTGGTCGGGTTCGAAGATGACGTCGGCGGTCGTCTCGAAGGTCATCGAAGGGACCTCCGCAGCTCCTCTTTGGCCTCACGCTTGGCCTGTTCCATCGCTCGGTCGAGGTCGCGTTCGCTGACGGTTTCGGCCTGGACGTTCACTTCTGTGGTGACGTTAGACGGGCGCTTTGCCTCGATGCGTTCCGTATCCGACGCCGTCGACGTCGACGCCGACGCCGTCATCGCCGTCTGTGTTCGGTCTGCCGTCGGTGGATCGGGGAGTATCTCAGACCGCGCGATGAGTTGCGATCCGATAGCCGGGACGCCGAACGACGATCCCGATGTTGCACCTGCTCCGGCACCGCCGCTGAGGTATCGGCCGGCTGCGGCAGCACCTGCCCCCACCGCACCTCCGACGGCAACCTCTTCGGGCGACGGGCGCTCATCGGGCGGGACGATCGGCAACTCGTTCGATGGTTCGCTCGGCGACGGCGTGTCGTCCGAGGTGTCTTGCGGGTCAGGGATGCCGGTCTCCCCCGTCGGACGGTCGTCGGGCGTGATGTCGGGGTTGTTGATCGGCGCGGAAGGGCCGTCCGGCGCCGGCGACGGTGTGTCGCCGGGGGAGCCGCTGGGGGGGTCACTTCCCGGGGG
>Ga0207719_100667_pt1 | contig 15800 bp, 14 predicted proteins | sample A23P1SouthBayCA_2_FD_187279 | JGI IMG/M metagenome (GOLD analysis project Ga0207719, IMG submission 187279) | Aerobic enrichment media microbial communities from Eden Landing Ponds, California, USA - A23 P3 (3) (SPAdes) | ecosystem: Environmental > Aquatic > Marine > Unclassified | place... | reverse complement strand
CCGTGCTTGGCGGCTACGACTTCGCCGCCGAGAAGTCCGGCAGCGGCGTCTCGATTGCGACAGGCTACGCGGCGGGCCAGCGCGCCGCACAGGAGGCACGATGAGTGACGCTGAAACCCCACCAGACTTTGACCCGGTTGCACCGAACACAGGCGAGGAGTTCGAACCAGTAGATGTCTTCCCCGACAGCGACGACTTCGACCTCCGTCCCGGCGCGGACTCCTGTTACAAATGCTCGACCTGCGACACGAACTGCCCCGTCGCGGAGGTCGACGACGACTTCCCCGGCCCGAAGTTCCAGGGCCCCGAGCAGTGGCGGCTCAAGCAGTCCGACGACGACCACGAGATCGACGACTCGGTGATGGACTGCTCGAACTGCATGCGCTGTGACAACGCCTGCCCGTCGGGCGTCCCGCTCAGCCAGATGCACAACACCGCCCGCGGGGAGTACGTCAGCGAGCAGATGGACAAGCTCTCCGTCGAGTACATCCGCAACCGCATCCTCGCGAACTACCGCACCTCCGCGTTCTTCGCGAGCAAGGTTCCACGCCTGGCAAACTTCGCCATGAACTTCGGGCCAGCCCGCTGGGTGATGGAGAAGACGCTGGGCGTCACCAGCGAGCGCGACTTCCCCGCCTTCGCGAAACAGACCTTCCGCGATTGGTGGGCCGACCGCGGCGGTCAGGTCCAATCACGGGAGAACGCGAGAGCCGCCCGCAAGCGCCGCGGCCTCCCCGAGGACGCCGAGAAGAAAGTGGCGTACTTCCACGGCTGCTACTCCAACTACAACACGCCGGAGGTCGGCAAGGCGATGGTCCGGGTGTACGAGGAGTTCGGCTACGAGGTCGTTGCGCCCGAGCAGAAGTGTTCGGGGACGCCGATGTTCGCCAACGGCATGCTCGACGACGCCCGCCGCCACGCCGAGACGAACGTCTCGTCGATGTCCGAACTCGTCGACGAAGGATACCACGCAATCGCCTCGTGTACCTCCTGTTCGATGGCGCTCCGGCAGGAGTACCCCGAACTGTTCGACATCGATGGCATCGACAAAGTGGCGGAGAACACGTTCGAAGCCGTCGAGTACCTCCGCATCCACGAGGACCTCAAAGGCGAAGTGCAGGCGGCGGACGTGGACGGCGAACTGGCCGAGGAGTTCGCCTACCACGCCCCGTGTCACTCACGGAATCAGGGGCTGGACCGCCAGGCCGTCGAACTGTTCCGCGACCTGGACGGCGTCGAAGTCGAGGACGTGGGCGACTCCTGTTCCGGCATCTCGGGGACCTACGGCTGGAAGGAAGAGAAGTACGAGAAGTCCATGGAGATCGGCGAGGAGATGTTCGAGCACATGGACCACGCCGAGGGCGAAACCGGCATGACCGAGTGTCCGACCTGCGCGATGCAGATGGAACACGGCAGCGGCTACGAGATCCGGCATCCGCTCGAACTCCTCGAAGCCGCGCTGGTGAAGTAGCGCTGCCGGTAGTCCGCGAGGGTATTCACCGCGCTCCCGCGCTGTGACGGTCAGTCGGTCCCCGATGTCTCTCCCCAGGTCCACTCGTCGAGTTCCGTTTCCGTCTCCGCGTCTTCGAGTTCCGTCTGTCCGTCAGTGTCAGCCACCTCCGCTGTGGACCCGCTCGACCGCTGACCGGTTCTGAGCCCGCCCTGTTCCCGGACGTAGTCGATAAGCTCGCGCACAGCCGCCCGATCAGCGGAGAGATTGGTGAGAGCGTATTCACGCCGGTCCGTCTCGAAGATCACAGTGTACGTTCCTTCGCGGACGACGTGGACTGACTCCAGGCGGTCGTACCGGAGTGTCACCTGTTCGCTGGTGACGGCACTGGTCCGCGTATCGATGGTGATCGAATCCGATTCGAGTCGGAGCGACAGCGCGACTACGTCGGCTTCGGTCTCCCCCGAAATTCTCACACGGTTCGGCTCGAACGCGTCTTCGTCGGGCTTGTCCGTCATTTATTCCTTCGTTCCCGCTTCCAGTTGCCACCAAGAGGTACGTTGCAATCGGCTCGATTCCGAGCGTGCACTCACCGTGAATCAATCTCGACGTCCCGTTCGCGCTGGTCCAGAATCTCGTTGAACCGCACGGCTAGCTCCGATAGCTGCGGGTCTTCGACGTCTTCGTCCAGCCGGCGGTCGTCGTCCCCGTTTGAGATTTCGGCAGCGGTCTCACAGTACTGGGCGACGACCGCTTCGGCGGTCCCTCCCTGCTGGTCCACCTGCTGTGAATCGCGTAGTACGGCAAGTGCCCGGTATATGTCCCCGACATCGTCCGTCCTGTTCGTCGCGAGGTCGATGTCAAGTTCGCCCTGCTCGATTCGGCGTGCCTGTGCTGCAAGCGTCGCTACGGCTGCAGTCCGTTCCCGGCCGATTATCGTCGCCACGAACACCAGTGCAATCGCGACGACCAGCAGTATGCTCACGAGGCCCGAGAGCAGCATCGATTGCTGTGAACCGGTGACCTCGGGAGCCATGTTGGTGTACACGTTCACCACCGCCAGCGCGGCCAGCGCGAGAACCAACACTGCCCCTGCCCCGAAGGTCCGACCGTACGACCCACTCCGTTCCGTAGCTGCAGACATGTGGCCCTGCTAGGGATTTGTTTGGGATAAAACCAGGTGCATCTGGTACGTAACTGAAACTATCAGTATCACTCAGTTTGCGGGAGTCAGAGACCAACTATCGACGAACGTGTCCATCGAGTTGTATCTCACGAGCAGTATCGTCATGAACCCGACTTTGGCGACGGTGTCCAGGACCGCAACGAGGAAGTTCAGGTCCGGTGTCTGGACGATTCCTATCCCAACAGGACCCAGGAAATAGACAACCGGATAGAGGGACCACGTCACGACCGTCAGGTCCCGGAGACTCAGGAACAGACTGCGAACGGTGGACGTTGCGGATCGGATCGCTCGGTCGAACGTCTTCACGTACAGGTAAACCAGCCCGAGAAACACGAGCGAGGACACGGCAAACGCGGCCCACCGGAGCGATCCGGAAAAACTGACGAACCCGTAGCCCACGCCGATCATCGCGACGTTCGCCCCCACGGCAAGCCACCGCGTCCGCGCGCCGACCCCGGCCAACCGTGCGAGGTAGTACGTGATTATCGGCGTCGAGACGATCCAGTCGGCAAACCGGAGCAGCGTGACATCGAACGGCGCACCGAGTTGGCCGCCCGCCGTGAGCGCCATCGCTGCGTATGCCGTTCCGGCTACGGACGCGTGTATCGGCGGGAGGTAGTAGAACGAAGACCCGAGACTCCCCCTCGTCGCGGCGAACCAGACAAAGACAACGGCCGACACGAAGAACGTTCCAGCCCCAGCCCCGTACCAGACGATTTCTTGAGCCATACCCGTTCCGCAGGACTGGCCTAACTTCAATATTTGTGTATCTGGTACGTAACCTGATAGTACGTTCGACGGGAGACACGGTGTACACTTGGCCCGACGCTGGCGAGTCGCACTCCCGGGGATAGAAAAGATACGGACGGTCGCTTACTCTTCGCCGCGGACGAACGTGACCGGACACGGCGCGTTCAGCATGACTTCCTGTGCTGTGGAGCCGAAGACGGCCTTTCCGGTCGGCGAGCGCTTGCGGCCGCCGACGACGACGAGATCCGACTGCGTGGACTCAGCCAGGTCGACGATTTGCTCGCCGTGGTTGCCCACAGCACCGCGGACTTCCGTCGTCAGGCCAGCATCGTTGAACCGCGAGACGAGTTCCCGGACGGTTGTGTGGCGGTCGGCGACCTCGTTCGGGTCGGCCTCGCCGGTCGATTCGAATTCGAGTCTGTCGACGACGCCGTCGTACTGGTCGTCAGTGAAGACGTGTGCAACGACGACCGTCGCGCCGGCCGGGCTCGCGATATCGAGAACAGCGTTCGCGAGTTCGTCGATTCGGTCGGCATCGTTTGGGCCAACTGCAAGAAGAACAGTTTCGAGTGCCATATCGGCTACTCCAAGGGCAGAGGCCTAAATCCTTCGATAGGTACTACCTTTGTTGTAACTCGTTCCCACAACGCATCAGCCGGTGTTTTTCATTCCGGCCGCGATACCTTGGACGGTCAGCCGCAGGGTCCGGCGCTCGGTTTCGGTTCGGTGGGACTGCTTGAGCAGGCGGACCTGCAACAGGTTCAGCGGATCGACGTACGGGTTCCGGCGCTCGAGGTTCTCCTGCAGCCACTCGCGCGAGAGCAGGCCGTCCTGTCCGGTGATTTCGAGGACCTTCTCGACGGTCTCCTCGTACTCCTCGACGATGCGCGGGAAGATGCGCTCGCGGAGTTCGGGGTCGGCTAGGTCGGCGTACTCCTCGGCGATTTCGAGGTCGGTCCGGGCGAGCGCCAGGGACGCGTTGTCGAGTTTCGTCCGGAAGAAGGGCCAGTTCTCGTACATCTCCTGTAAGGTCTCCATGTCGCCGCCGTTTTCGAGGTAGGCGTCCAGTCCGGTCGAGATGGAGTACCAGCCGGGGATGATACAGCGGGCCTGCGTCCAGGAGAACACCCACGGGATAGCTCGGAGGTCCTCGACGCTACGGTCCTCGCTCCGGGAGGCCGGTCGCGAACCCATGTTGAGGTTCTCGATGACGGTGATCGGCGTCGCCTGGTCGAAGAAATCGACGAAGCCGTCGGTCTCGAGCAGGTCCTGATACTCGGTGCGGGCGGCGTCGGCCGCCGTCTCCATCGCCTCCTCCCACTCGTCGGGAATCTCCTCGACGGGCTCCTCGATGGCGTTCTTGCGCGCCCGGATCTGGGCGTTGAGCATCTGTTCGAGGTTTCGCTCGGCGATGTCGTGGTTGGCGTACTTCTCGGCGATGGCCTCGCCCTGCTCGGTGAACTTGATCTGGCCGGTCACCGTCTCGTTCGGCAGGGCCAGCATGGCGTCGTTCATCGGGCCGCCGCCGCGGGAGATAGAGCCGCCGCGGCCGTGGAACAGGCGCATCTCCACGTCGTAGTCGTCGGTGATGTCCGCCAGTCGCTTCTGGTTGTTGTACAGCGACCAGTTGGCGGCGAGGAAGCCGTTCTCCTTGTTCGAGTCGGAATAGCCGAGCATGATCTCCTGGATGTTGTCCCGGGCCTCAAGAGCCTGGGAGTAGGCTTCGTTCTCGAACAGGGTGCCCATGATGCGGCGGGCTCCGGAGAGCGCGTACTCCGATTCCAGCAGCGGTACCACGTCGAACCCGCAGTAACCGGGCAGGTCGACGATGTCGACCTGGTCGGCGAGGAACAGGACCTCAAGGGCGTGGCTTGGCTCCTCACACCAGGAGATGGCGTAGGTGTCGATGGCGTCGATGCCGAACTCGTTTTGCCAGTCAGCGGCCGCGAGGAAGCGCTCGAGGACACGGGTGGCGTCCTCCGAGAGACCCTCGGTGTCTTCCATGTCGATGACAGGGTTGTCCTGGAGGATGGCCTCGGTCAGGAACTCGACGCGCTCGTCTTCGTCCATCGCCGCGTAGTCGATGCCTTGCCGGTCGACGGCCTCGGCGATGGCGTCGGTGTGCATCTTCCGGTGGTCGCGAAGGTCGAGGCTGGCGAGGTTGAAGCCGAACGTCTCGACCTTGCGGATCAGCGGGTCGACGTGGGCCTCGGCGATTACCTCGGCGTCGTTCTCTCGGAGACTGTCGGCGATGACACGGAGGTCGGTCAGTAGTTCCTCCTCGTTCTCGTAGCCGCCCTGGCGGACGTCGCTGACCCGGATGACGGATTCACGCATCAGCCGGAGCTTCTGGCGGTAGGGTTCGTCCGGATACCGCTCCTCGGCCTCCGTGGCGATGCCGGGCAGCCTGGACTTGTGACGGTCCAGTCGTTCGTTGAACACCGCATCGGTCGCGATGTTGGAGGCGTCCTGGCTCAGCACGCCGGAAAGCTCCTTGAGTTTGTTGCGGTACAGCGGGAGCACCGTCTCGCGCTGGCGCTCCAGCGTCTCCTCAGTCACCTCGGTGGTGACGAACGGGTTGCCGTCGCGGTCGGAGCCGGCCCACGAGCGGAACTCGTAGAGGGTGTCGATATCGATGTCCTCGTCGTACACGTCTTCGATGGTGTGTTCGAGTTCGTCGTACACCTCGTCGATGACGTCGAACAGGACGTTTTCGAGGTACCACTGGACGTTCAACGCCTCGTCGGTGACCTCCGGCCGGCGGTCCCGGACCTGCGGGGTCTGCCAGAGGCTCGTCACTTCGGCATCGAGGTTGCGCTCGATGTGCTTCTGTTCGCGGTCGGTGAGCCGCCGTTCGTCGAGTCGTTCGATGTCACGGGCGACCGACCGGAGCTTCGCCTTCACCGTCTTCCGGCGGGCTTCGGTGGGGTGGGCCGTGAACGTCGGCTGGATGAGAACGTCTTCGAGTACCTGCTCGAACTCCTCCGGGTCTGCGCCGCGTTCGGCCAGGTCCCGGACGGCCTCCTCGACGCTGTCGGCCAGAACGCCTTCCTGGCTGCCCTCTCGGATTTCGCGGACCCGTTCGCGCTCCTCGGCGAGATTGATAAGTTCGAAATACGTCGTAAACGCGCGTGCGACAATATCCTGTGTCTCCGGGTTCAGTCGGTTCAGCGCCCGGTGGACCTCGTCCCGCGTCTCGGCGTCACCGCGCCGGTAGTCGATACACGAGTTCCGGATCGTTTCCACCGTTTCGAATGCCTCGGTCGAGGTCTGTGCCTCCAGCACTTCGCCCAGGAGCGCACCCAACTCCCGTACGTCCTGGTTTATCTCTCTGGCGTGCAAAGTCATACCACTTCATCCAAAACCGAGCCCTAAAACACTATTGAAACGGTGTATCAGGGATAGACGTTCGTGAAGAACCCGATTGCAGAAGATAGCTATCATTAATCGTGGGGTTCTTTACCGTATCACACGAAAGTCACAGGATACAGTGGACTGCCAATGATAGATATCGCCCTGGACATGGAGCAGTACGACTGCCCCTTCATCGACACGACGGCAGACCACGATGTCGCCTTTGCAGCGGTACACTGGGACTTCGACCAGCGTGCGCGGGAGCTTGAGACGCGGATGGTCGTCGAAGCCGAGGACGCGGGGGTACTCGATGCGGGGCTGGACCGGTTGCAGGCCCACGAGAACATGAACGACTGTGCGCTGTTGCGCCGCGAGGACAACGCCGCCCACATCCGGACGACCATCGAAGAAACGGCGGCGATGCAGACTATCAGGGACAACGGCGGCTACATCACCGGCCCGTTCCACATCGAGGCCGGAAGCGAGACCTGGCACGTCGGCTTCGACCGCGGCCGGGACGCCGACACGACGCTCTCAGAACTCGCCCGCGACAACGAGTACGACGTGGTCGAACGCACGTCGACGACGCTCCCACAGCTCCAGGACCTCGTGCAGAACGCCGGCGCGGCGATGACGCTCGTCGACGGCTGTCGGGACCTCTCGGACACCGAACGCGAGACGCTGGAGACCGCCGTCTCCGAGGGCTACTTCGAGTCGCCCCGGGACGCGACGCTGGGGTCGCTGGCCGAGGACTTCGGCGTGTCCAAGCCCGCCGTCTCGAAGAACCTCCGGCGCGGTGAGCGGAAGATGATCGAGCGCGTCGTCGACGCACTGGACGAGATCGACGACTGATTCTGGCGTGGCTGTCGGCTGACTGTCTCGGAGGTGACACCATCGTCCCGTCAGCCGGCGCGGGAACAAGAGGGCCTATTCTTCAGGCCGCCATCGGCCACCGATACCCTCACGCGGGTAGTCCTGATACGTACCGTCGAGAAACGTCGTGACACGCCCGTCTTCTTCGCTGAGCGTGATGACCCACAGTACTTCCTCGCGTATCGACGTTTCGAGCGCGCTCATGTGTTTGGCACCCATCCAATCAGCGTATTCGAGTTTGTCGAACGTCCGGATGTACTCCCGGGGCGGGCTGCGAACCCGAACCATCTGCTCTTGAATCGTTCCGTCCCCGGTCACGACGACAGCGCCATCTTGGCTGGACGCCACGTCTCGGGCAACCTCGGTGAACGTGTCGGGCGATTCAGTGACGACCTGGCATCGTTCGACCGGCCACCTGTTGTCCCCCATCGGATCGGTGTACTCCCCGAAATTGATCTCGGAAACGATCAGCAAGTACAGACTCGGGCCACTCACGTACTGCTGATCCCATTGGCCGAACTCCATACTCAACGTTTCGGCAGTGTACCTGATCTGATCCATCAACTCCTGACTGGTCGCATACCTGCTCAAAACGCGTTCAAGTTCTTCCATGCTGGCACATGTCACGATATGGTGTCGGACTAATTAACTACTGTCTCGGCACGAGCTGTCACGGCGTATCCCGGACGATACTGGCATCTCGCCACAGTCGAGCCGGGTCCTCCCGGGTTGGTAGCACCCACGGCAGTCGATAGGCGTAGCTGTCCCAGCAGCTAATTCGGCGAACAACGACCGGAACCTATCGTTCACGCTCAGTTCTGTGATCGTTCCGTGGACAACAGTTGCTGCGCTCTGTCCCGCCGCGTTAACATGTTAACTCGCCACACTATGTGGCCAGCGAGTCTACGATTATTTGTTATGCAGAATACGGCTACACGGAGGCGCGTTCTCGGCGCGCTCGGTGCCGGTGTTGTCGGGCTCAGCGGCTGTGTCAGTGACGACTCATCCATGACTGAACAGGACGATTCGGACGGCGGCACGACGGACAGTGGCACGAACGGCGAATCGGGCGGCGGTGACTCGACGCAGACAGTCAGCATCGGCGTACTTCAGCCCCGCGCCGGCGACCTGAAGTACTACGGCGACCAGTCGCTGTGGGGGTTCCTCTCCGGACTGGCGTACAAAGGGGAGACGGAGCCGCCGAAAGACGCCGGAAGCGGCGAGGTAACCATTACCGCCGGCGACACAGAGTACCGCCTGCTAATACGGGACACGGAGTTCTCGGCGGACACGGCCCAGACGGCGGCGACGAACCTCGTCGAGAACGAGAGCGTGGACATGCTCGCGGGCTGTACGTCCTCGGCGGCGGCCAGCCGCGTCGTCACGACGGTCGTCAATCAGGCGCAGGTCCCCATCATGCTCGGACCGGCCGCGTCGGCCGGCATCACGTCCAACTCCGAGACCTGTAGCGACCTCGTCTACCGGGCGAGCGAGAACACCGCGATGGACGCCCGTTCGGGCGGGAAGTACGTCGCCAGAGAGACGGACGTTTCGAGCGTCTACCTGTTCGGCGCGGACTACAGTTTCGGCCGCGCGGTCGTCAACAATTACCGGGACGTGCTGGAAGCCGAGGGCGTCGACATCGTCGGCGAGCGCTTCGTCGAACAGGGATACGCCGAGTGGGACGGCCTGCTGGACAACGCCGAGGAGGCCGGGGCCGAAGGCGTCGTCGGCGGGTTCACCGTCGCGACGCTACCGGCAATGTTCAACGCCTTCCTCTCGGGCGACTACTCCTATCGGGTGTTCGGCGGGTTCGCCACCAGAATCACCAACAGCGTCGTCGGCGGGACGATGCAGAGCGTGCTCGGCGAGCCCCTGACGGAAGAGAAGATCAGGAACTCACAGCTCGGCCCGTTCACGACTCGCTACCACTGGAACCAGTACGACAACCCGATCAACGACGCGTTCGTCGAGAGCTACACCAACGCCTACGGCGTCGTCCCGGATCTCTTCACGGCCGGGACGTTCACGGGCGCGTCGGCGATCCACCAGGCCGTCCAGGAGAGCGGGTCGACCGAGGGCGCGGACATCGCCGACGCCCTGAAGGGGATGACCGTCACCGACACGCCGAAAGGCGAGAACGGTTACACCTTCCAGGAGTACAACAACCAGGCACAGTCGGCGATGACCGTCGCGAACCCGATTCCGACGACCGACGAGTGGGCCGACAACTGGGGGGCCGCGATCATGCCCGGCGAACCGCTGGCCCGAATCAGCGCCGACGAGACGACTATCCCACAGGATAGCGACCAGATGGACTGTTCACTGTAGGGATGCTCAGAACACAGGGACTGACAAAGGAGTTCGGCGGACTCACCGCCGTCGACAGCGTCGACTTCGAACTCGACGCGGAACTGTGCTCGCTCATCGGCCCGAACGGGGCCGGCAAGACGACGTTTTTCAATCTACTGACCGGGAGCCTCACGCCCACCGAGGGGACGGTCGAACTCCGGCGGAACGGGACCTGGGAGGACATCACCGCCGCCTCACCACACGAGACGGCCAGCAAGGGCATCCACCGGTCCTACCAGGTGACGAACGTCTTCCCCAACAGCACCGTTCTGGAGAACGTCCGGGTCGCGGAACAGGCCCACAGCGACGACGCCACGACCTTCTGGCGCAACGTCGACCACTACGACGAGTTCACCGAGCGCGCCCACGAGATTCTGGACCGGGTGGGGCTCTCCCACCGGGCCGGGGACCTCGCGAGCACGCTGAGCCACGGCGCAAAGCGCAAGCTCGAAGTCGCCATCGCGTTGGCCGGCGACCCCGCGGTGCTCCTGCTTGACGAGCCAAACGCCGGCGTCTCCTCGGAGAGCGTCGACGAAATCCGGGACCTCATCGAAGCGGTCGCCGAGGACTACCCGGTCCTGTTGGTCGAGCACAACATGGACATCGTGATGGGCGTCTCCGACCGCGTGGTCGTCCTCCATCAGGGGGCTGTCATCGCCGACGGCCCACCGGCGGACGTGCGGGCCAACCCCGACGTGCAGTCGGCGTATCTCGGCGGCTACGAACCGGGCAGTCTGGACGACGACACGACAGCAGCTGGGTCGGAACGCGATTCCGGGGAGGGGACCGCATGAGCTTGCTCGAACTCGCCGGCGTCCACACCTACTACGGCGACAGCCACATCCTCGAAGGCGTCGACCTCTCCGTCGAGGAGGGGGAGGTGGTCGCGCTGGCCGGCCGAAACGGCGTCGGCAAGACGACGACGCTCCGAACGATTCTGCAGCTGACGCCGCCCCGCGAGGGGTCGATCACGTTCCGGGACGAGTCGCTGGTCGGCCTGGAGACACACGAGGTCGCGACCCGCGGCCTGGGCTGGATTCCGGAGGACCGTCGGATGTTCAGCCAACTCAGTGTCGAGGAGAACCTTCGGGCGGCGATACCGGACCCGGACGACGTGAGCGACGGCCTCCGACTGGCCTTCGACTCGTTCCCCATCCTCGAAGAGCGGCGGGGCCAGGACGCCGGCACGCTGTCGGGCGGGCAACAGCAGATGCTCGCCATCGCTCGCGGGCTGGTCGGCGACAACGACCTGCTGTTGGTCGACGAACCGAGTGAGGGGCTGGCCCCGCAAATCGTCGCCGACGTGGCCGAGGCGCTGTCGAAGGCAAGCGAGGACGTGACGATGCTGCTGGTCGAGCAGAACCTCCCGCTGGCGCTCGATCTGGCCGACCGGTTCTACATCCTCGACAAGGGCCGCGTCGTCGACGACGGCGAGACGGCGGCGGTGACGGCCGACGACGAACGATTCAGGAGGTATCTCTCGGCATGATCGTCGAAGCGCTCGCGGAGTTTCTGACGCTCGGCGAACTCGGCGGCGTCGTCGTCAACGGGCTCGCCAAGTCGGCGCTGTACGTGATGATCGCAAGCGGCCTCACGCTCATTTTCGGCCTCATGGGCGTGTTGAACTTCGCCCACGGGTCGCTGACGATGGTCGGGGCCTACCTTGGGGGCCTCTTGATGGTGGTGACGGTCACCGGCGGGACAGCGCCGCTGACCCGCCTCGGTCTGTTCTTCGTTGCCATCATCGTCGTCTTCGCGCTGTTGACGGTGCTTGGCGGGGCCATCGAGACGACCATCATCCGGCCGCTGTACGACCGGCCGCCGATATACCAGATCTTGCTGACGTTCGGCCTGACGCTCGTCATCGAGGAGGTCGTCCGCATCGTGCTGGGTATCTACGATCTCCAGCCGCTGTCGGACTGGCAGGCCGCGCTGGCGACCAAGCCCCAGTTCCTCCGGGAGCCGGTCGCGCTCGGCCCCGTCAGCGCCGGGTGGCTGTCGCTGTTCCAGATACTCCTGGGCACTATTACCGTCGTCGGCATCTGGGCGTTTCTCACGAAGACCCGCTACGGCCTGTACATCCGGGCCGGCAGCGAGGACACCGAGATGGCGTCGGCGCTCGGCATCGACGTTCGACAGGTGTTCACCGTCGTGTTCGCGCTGGGTATCGGCCTGGCCGGTGCGGCCGGCACGCTGCTGATGTGGGACCCGACGTGGGGCGCGAGCGTCCCGCTGGCGGCCGAGACGCTGCTGCCGGCGTTCATCGTCGTCATCGTGGGCGGCCTCGGCACGTTCCGTGGCACTGTCGTCGCCGCCCTCGTGGTGGGGATGGCCGACGCGGTGACGACCTGGTGGTTCCAGAACGTTATCGAGTTCACGGGCCTGCCGGAACTCGTCCTGTTTCTGGTCCTCGTGGTGACGCTCATCGTCCGGCCGCAGGGCCTGTTCGGCGTCGAGGAGGTGGGGGGCCATTAGCGCCGAGACCGAGGCCGACGCCGAGGCGGCGTCCGAGCCACCGGCGACGGCCGTCGAGACGGGCTGGCCCCGCGAGTACCTGCGGGATCACACCGCCCACATCGTCATCATCGCCCTGCTGGCGCTGTACCCGCCGGTGTACCACACGCTGTTGAACTCGGCGGTGAGCGCGGAGACGCAGATGCTCCTGCCGACGGTGGAGACGATGGTCGGCGTGCTGTACTTCGGCCTCTTTGCCATCTCCTTTGACTTCATCAGCGGCTACACCGGCTACCTCTCCTTCGGCCACGCGGTGTTCTACGGCACCGGCGCGTACACGGTTATCCTCATCGCCAACGCGAAGCTCCCGCTGCTCGGCCCCGGGACGCCGTTCATGCTGTCGCTCGTTGTCGGCGGGCTCATCGCCATCGCGCTGGCGATACTGGTCGGGCTCGTGTCGTTCCGGCTGTCGGGCGTCTACTTCGCGATGATCACGCTCGGCTTCGCGCAGGTGTTCTACGTGTTCGTCCGCGGCTGGGACTACGTGGCGACCAACCCACGGGACGGCCCGGCGGTCGGGCCGAGCCACGCCGAGGGGTTCCAGATCGGGGTTCCCGGTATCGACCAGCTATCGCTGTCTATCGGCGTTCTCACGGGCGACGAGGTGGCCCTGCTCGGGTCGACGCTGTCCGGGACGGAAGTGTCCTACTACATGATCGGGCTGGTCGTCCTTGCGTGCTACTTCGCCATGCAGCGCGTCATCCACTCCCCGTTCGGGAGAGTGATGGTCGCCATCCGGGAAAACGAGGAGCGCGCCGTTGCCATCGGCTACAACACGTATCTGTACAAGCTTGGGGCTTTCGCCATCAGCGGCTTCTTCGCCGCCGTCGCCGGCGGACTGTTCGCCGGCTTCAAGCGCTCGGCCAGCCCGGAGAACTCCTTTTACTTCCTGGTGACCGGCGACGCCCTGCTTGCGAGCATTATCGGCGGCTTCGGCACGCTCGCCGGGTCGCTGTACGGCCATCTGTTCGACGAAACAGTGAGAGAGTTCCTCTCGAAGGCCGGACAGGGTGGCGGCCTGTTGCCCTATCTCCGCGCGCTGCTGGGCCAGGAAACGCTTGACGCGACGCTGGTCGGAGACACAACCATCGGCGGCCTCATCGACCTGCTGTTGAACGGCCACGCGAGCCTCTACGTCGGGCTCGTGTTCGTGCTGTTCGTGCTCTACGTCCCCGACGGACTGCTCGGGACGCTGCGAGCGCGCATCGGCGGAACGTTCGCCGAGGCGCTGCCGGAGAAGCTCTGGGGTGATTCGGAATGACCAACACAGTGCAACCGACCGTCGAACCGTCTGACCAACCGAAAGCGGAGCCGGTAACGCAATGAGCCAGAAACCGGACCACTTGAAGGATATCCAACCAGAAACGGTCAGTATGCAATACGCGACCAACGACGGCGTCTCGCTCGCCTACGAGCGCGAGGGGCCGCAAGACGCCGAGACTGTGGTCTTCGTCGAAGGCATCGGCTATGGCCGCTGGATGTGGCTGTGGCAACAGGAAGCCCTGGTCGATGAGTACCAGACTATCGTGTGGGACAACCGCGGCACCGGGGACTCCGACGAACCCGACGGCCCGTACACGATGAGCCAGATGGCGGGGGATCTGGAAGCCGTACTCGACGACGCCGGCGTCGAGCAGGCCCACGTCGTCGGGGCCAGCATGGGCGGGATGATCGCCCAGCAGTACGCCCTGGAGTACGACCGGGCCGGATCGCTGACGCTCATGTGTACCTCTCCGGGCGGGCCGGAAGCCGAGCCGGTCCCCGAGGAGACCCAGCGGCGGATGTTCGATGTTCCCGACGATCTCGATGAGCGCGAACTCCGGCGGTACAAGATGCAGCCGGCGCTCTCGGAGCAGTTCATGGACGCCCACGAGGACCTCATCGAGCGCATCATCGACTGGCGCATCGACAGCGACGCCAGCGACCGGGCACTGGAATGGCAAGGCGCGGCGGTCCAGGCGTTCGACGCGTCGGACCGCCTCCACGAACTCACGGAGCCGTGCCTGGTCATCCACGGGACCGTTGACAAGGTCGTCCCCTACGAGAACGGGGAACTGCTGGCCCGGGGCTTACCCAACGCCGACTTCATCACCGTCCACGGCGGCCCGCACCTGCTGTTCATCGAGGAGTACGAGCGCGTCAACACACAGATTCGGGAGTTCATCGACGATGTCTGAAACCGGCCCCGGTACCCCACAGGAGTGGGTCGGTGCCTGGAGCGAGCGCCGGGCCGCGCTCACGCCGGACCGCGAGGGGCTGGTGGACGCGACAACCGGCGAGCGGTTCACCTACGCCGAACTCGACCGGCGAGCGAACCGGACCGCTCGCCTGCTCCGGCAGTACGGGGTCGGCGATGAATCGAGTATCGCCGTCGTCTCGCGGAACCGCCCCGCCGTCGTCGACCTGTTCTTCGCCACCGGCAAGACCGGGAGCCGACTCGCCCCGCTGTCCCATCGGCTCGCGCCCCCTGAACTCGCCGAACTCCTCGACCGCGTGGACCCCGAAATCCTCGCCGTCGAGTCCCCCTTCGCAGAGACTGTCTCGACCGCCCTGGAGACAGCCGACGCGACGGCCCCCGAAATCATCCAGCTCGAAACCACCGACGGCGCGTCCTCGGATTCCACGCTCGACAGCACGCCCTACGCTTCGGCCCTCCCCGAGGACGACGCACCCGTCGAGACGGCGACCCCGGCCCCCGGCGACACGCACCTCCTCCTCCACACCGGTGGGTCGACGGGAACACCGAAGGAGACAAAACTAACCCACCAGGGTATCGTCTGGAACTCACTGAACACGATCACGGCCTGGGGTCTGCGGGCCGACGACGTGACGCCGATGGTGTTCCCGATGTTCCACACCGGCGGCTGGAACGTCCTCACCGTCCCGCTGTGGCACATGGGCGGGACGGTCGTCATCGCCCGCGAGTTCGATCCCGGCGACGTGCTGGAGACCATCGATACTGAGGGCGGGACGGTCCTCGTCGCCGTCCCCGCAGTGTTACGGATGATGACCCAGCACGACCGCTGGGCGGAGACGGACCTCTCGACGCTGCGCTTTGCCAAGTCCGGCGGCGGCCCCTGCCGCAAGAGCGTGATGGAGACGTGGTGGGACCGCGATGTCGACCTCTCACAGGGCTATGGCCTCACCGAGTGCGGCCCGAACAACTTCGCGATGCCCGAGGGCTGGCCCCGCGAGAAGGCCGATTCCGTCGGCAAGCCGGTGCTGCACGTCGACGCCAGAGTCGTCGAACCCGAATCCGAGGACGACGGCGACGGCCCCGCCGGTCTGCGGGAGACGGTCGATCCCGATACTGTCGGCGAA
>Ga0207719_100666_pt1 | contig 15846 bp, 16 predicted proteins | sample A23P1SouthBayCA_2_FD_187279 | JGI IMG/M metagenome (GOLD analysis project Ga0207719, IMG submission 187279) | Aerobic enrichment media microbial communities from Eden Landing Ponds, California, USA - A23 P3 (3) (SPAdes) | ecosystem: Environmental > Aquatic > Marine > Unclassified | place... | reverse complement strand
CGGCGACGACGCCACGCCGACCGCCACAGCCACGAACACGCCGACGCCCGGCGAGACGGACTCGACCGACGCGGTCACGACCGCGCCGACGGAGACGACCGGGGAAGGGACGGGGACGCCGACGGACACACGCGGAGACGACACGCCCGTCCAGCCGATTCCCGACACCCCCTCGTCCCTCGTCTCGATCGAGGGCGGGTCCGTCCAGGCCGGCGGGACGGGAACGCTCTCGGGCACGCTCCTGAACCCCTATCTGTGGCCCGTCCGGGCCGTCGAAGTGAGCCTCGAAGTCCCGGAGGGGTGGAGCGTGTCGGCGACCGGGGAGACGGAATTCGACGCCGTCGCCAAGCAGGGTACCCGGGAGCTGGCCTGGGACGTGACCGCTCCCGAGGACGCAGCGGGCGAGTACACCATCGACGGGACCGTCCACTACGAGACGACGACCGACGCCGTCGACGTCCCCGTCTCCACGACGGTGTTCGTGTTCGGCGACGACTTCGGGGCGGGGCTTGCCGCCCACTGGGGATTCGAGCCCGGGAGCGTGACCGGCGGGACCGTCGCGGACCGGTCCGGCAACGGGAACGACGGAACGATCGTCGGCGACCCCGGGCTCGTGTCCGGCGCGGTCGGGCAGGGTCTGGACCTCGACGGGGACGGCGACTGGATCCGCGTCCCCCACGACGACAGCCTGCAGGTCCAGACCGGCGACTTCACCCTCGCGGGGTGGATCAACACGCGGCGGTCCTCGGGAAACGCCGAGGCCCTGGTCTCGAAGAAAACCGGCGACGGCGTGCCCGATGCGGAGCTCGCCTACCAGCTCTGCCTCAACGGGTACGGCGCGCCCGCCAACGCTCCCGTGTTCGTCTACGCCACCGGGAGCGGGCTCGCGACCTCACAGCCGGGGACGACCCTCTCGGCGGGGTCGTACTCCCACCTGGCGGTCGCCTACGACCACGACGGGCAGTCCGTCGACTGGTACGTCGACGGCGCCCACGTCACCACTGACTCCCTGTCGGGCACGCCGATCACCAACGGCCACGAGCTGTTTCTCGGCGTCCACTTCAACTCCGCGGGGGAGGCCGACCAGGCCGTCAACGGCGTCCTCGACGAGATCCGGATCTACGGCGAACGCAAGAGCCAGGGCTTTCTCCGGGGACTGTACGAACAGGGATCGCCGCCGTCGGAGTGAATCATTATCAGATCTCCGGCGGCGCCGTCCGGAAGGCGCCCTCGTCGGTCGCCGGATCGTAGGCCTCGATCGCCGCCCGGACGATCGCGAACACGCCGTCCTTGTCCCAGCGCGCCGTGTTGAGGTGGAGGTCGTAGAACTCCCGGTCCTCGATGTCGATCTCGTAGTACCGTTCGTAGCGCCCGGCCTCGCTGACCTCGCGGACGCTCATCTCGGGGGCGGTCTCCTCGCGGTCGCTGATGCGCGCCTTCCGGACGTCCTCGGGGGCGTCCAGCCAGATCCGGAGGTCGGCGCGGTTGCCCGCGATCCAGCCCGCGAGCCGGGATTCGAGGATCACCGGCTTGTTCGCGGCGCCCCACTTCTCGGCGATCGATCGGAGCCGCCGGTCCAGCGCCCGGTCGATCTCGTCGGACTCGTCGGCCTTCGCGGTGAGCTGGTTGAGGCTCATGCCCCGGTCGGCCGCGATCTCCCGGAACACCTCGCCGCCGGAGATGTACGGACAGTCCATCGCCTCGGCGAGGCGCTCACACAGCGTCGTCGCGCCACACCCCGGCGGCCCCGAGACCGTGATGAAGAGGTTGCTGTCGATCGACGTCGACTGCGTGGCTTCCTCGGCCATACGGGGTTCGGGGCGGCGAGCCCCAAAAATCACCCGGGAACGTACGCCCGAGAACGCGTCACGTCGAACCCCCGGAGCCGGAGTACAGCTCGACGACCTCGGTCTCCGAGAGCGCCCGCGAGTAGGCCCGCACCTCGTCGGTCCGGCCCGTGGTCTCGGCCTGGTCGCCGGCCATCAGGAGCAGCGGTTCGGCCTCGGACTGGCTGCGCCCGTTGTTCCCGGTCGCCGGCGAACCGTCGAGTTCGCCGTCCGAATCGAACACGTGCAGGCGGGCGTCGTCCCCGTCCACGACGGACACGACGAAGTACCACGTGTCGGGCGTGAGCGTGATGACCGCCCCCGTGTCGCCGCCGGTGCTGTAGATCCTGACGTCGTCGTCCTCGCCGATGAACGTGGTCTCGAACCCGGGGATGCCGCCGACGCCCTCGCCGCCCCCGAGGCCGCCGCCGACCTGGTACACCCGAGAGAACGGCTCGTGTTCGACGTACCTGAACCAGGCGCCGACGGTCGCGCCCTCCCCGTTCAGCGGGAGGTCCTCCCCCGACACGAGAGCGTCCGCGACGCCGGGGGCGCGGTCCGCCGTGCTCCCGTCCATCGTGAACTCGTAGGCGCTCCCGACCACGCCGCTCGCGCCTGTCGTGGGCTCGCCGACGACCTGGGCGGTCGTCCCGGTGACCTGGTTGACCGGCGTGTCAGAGTCGAGCGGGTAGTATGCCTCCAGGCCCTCCTGGGGGACGTCGCCGGCCGCGAACGCGACGATCGAAAGCGGGACCGGAACCTCGGCCTGGTTGCCCCGTGGACCCGCATACGAGACGGTGAACGTGAGGTCGTACGTGCCGCCCGCGTCGTCGGGGACGGTCACCTCCCACGTGGCGGTCTGGGAGCCCAGCCGCCCGAGCGTCTCGAAGGTGGCACCCCCCGTCGCGGTGACGTCCCAGCCCTCCGGCGCGTCCACCGTTACCTCGCCGTCCTGGAGTTCGAAGAGGTAGGGGTTCTCCAGGGATCCCGTGACCGTCACCGTCGATCCCGGGGCGGCGCTGGGCGCGGACTCGAAGGACAGCAACGGCTGGGGGTCCTCCGGGAGTTCTCCCGTCGGCGTGGCGGTCGCCGTATCCGTCGCGGTTGCCGTCCCCGTCGTCTCGGTGGCGGTCGTCGTGTCCGTCGCCGTCCCGGCCGTCGTGTCCGTCGCCGTCGGCGTGTCCCCGTCGGTCGGGGTCGCCGTGTCCGTCGGCGTGTCGGTGTCGCCGTCGTCGCCGCCACAGCCGGCGAGGCCGGACACCCCGAGCGCGCCGAGCGCCGCGAGGAACTGCCGTCTCCTGGCGTGACTCGCGCCGTCGGTGTCGACCTGCCCCGTGCCGTCATCGGTCCAGTCTCGTCGCATGCGGCCACAGACGCCGTCCCCGTATAAAAATGGTGTGAGAAGACTGCCGTAGCGTCCGGGATGATCACGGTGACTGTCGTGGCCGTGTGCCGGTGATCGCCTCCCCCGTCGCGGCGATCACCGCGAAGAGACGACAACAGTCATTATCAGTCGTCGGCGTGACGGTCGGCCCGCGAGGGTGGCGGCGCCTCCCATTCGCGGCTCCCGGCGCGGGTCGGGGAGCCGGAGACGTGGGGGTACTCCTCGGGCGCGTTCGCGAGGACGTGTGCGGGGTTGCGGTCGGAGATCACGCAGGCTGCCCGGACGTCGGCGAAGCCGTCGAGGTGGCCCCGGATGGCCTGCCAGCGGCCGCGACTGGCGTCCGGAACCGAGGGGCGGTCGGGCCACCCCGGGTTCCCCATGCCCAGCGTCGCCGCGTTGACGTTCTCCGCGAGGCCGTCGTGGTCGACGAGCAGGCCGACCCGTGCGGTCTCGGGGGCGTGGGAAGCGAGGGCGTCGAGTCCGACCGCGAGCGCGCGGTACTCGGCGGTGTTGTTGTCGGGGGCGTCGTCCGGGCGGGCGATCCGGGAGAGACAGTCCCCGTCGCTGGTTTCGATGATCGCGCCGACGCCAGCGCCGTCGCCGAAGAAGGACCCGTCCGTCGCGATGTAGTAATCGCGGTGGTGGGTCCGGGGGGAGTGGGCGATGTGTGGCGTCGGGGCGTCGTCGAAGAGGTTCCTGAGCGACGGATGGCCGTGCGGGGCCATACCGACGCTTGGCGGTGTCCGGACTTAAGTGCACGGGCCGGCGCACGGTTCGTCGAACCGCCACGACCGGTCGGGGGCGCGTCGAGACTGCACGCTTTTTACCCTCCCACCCGGACGATCCGCCAATGACGGAGTACGATTACGAGGACCTGGGGCTCGTCGCCGGGCTGGAGATCCACCAGCAACTCGACACCGAAGAGAAGCTGTTCTGTGCCTGTCCCACGGAACTCCGCGAGCCCGGGGAGTCGGTCCGATCCTTCACCCGCTACCTGCACCCCACCAAGAGCGAACTCGGGGAGATCGACGAGGCCGCCCTAGAGGAGTCGATGGTCGATCGGGAGTTCACCTACCTCGCCTACGACACGACCTGTCTGGTCGAGGAGGACGACGAACCGCCCCGGCGCCTCGATCCGGAGGCTCTCTCCGTCGCCCTCGAGATCGCCCAGCTGCTCGACATGGACCCCGTCGACGGGGTCCAGGTGATGCGCAAGATCGTCATCGACGGCTCGAACACGTCGGGGTTCCAGCGCTCGGCACTGGTCGCCCGCGAGGGCGAGATGGCGACCGAGGCGGGGCCGGTGTCGATCGAGGACCTCATGCTCGAGGAGGAGTCCGCCCAGCGCGTCGAGGAGACCGGCGACGGCGTCCGGTACAGCCTCGACCGCCTGGGCATTCCCCTGGTCGAGATCGGCACCGGGCCGGACATCCGGTCGCCCGAGGGGGCCAAGGCGGCCGCCGAGCGCATCGGGATGTTGCTTCGCTCGACCGGCGCTGTCAAGCGCGGCCTCGGCACCATCCGCCAGGACGTCAACGTCTCCATCGCGGAGGGCGCCCGCGTCGAGATCAAGGGCGTCCAGAGCCTGGACGACATCGACGACATCGTCGCGAACGAGGTCGGCCGGCAGGCCGAACTCCTCTCGATCGCCGACGAACTCGACGGGCGGGACGCCGGCGTGGGCGCGCCGGCGGACGTCACCGGGACCTTCGCGGACACCGACAGCGGCGTCATCCGGGGCGCGATCGAGGACGACGGGCGCGTCATGGCGGTCCCGCTTTTCGGCTTCGACGGCCTCGTCGGCCGGGAGATCCAGCCCGACCGCCGGCTCGGCACCGAGTTCTCCGACCACGCGAAGCGCCACGGCGCGGGCGGAATCTTCCACACCGACGAACTCCCCGCCTACGGCGTGACCGAGACCGAGGTCGAGGCGCTCCGCGAGGCCGTCGACGCCGGCCCGGAGGACGCGGTCGCGCTCGTGGCCGACGACCCCGGAACGGCCGAGCGCGCGATCGAGGCCGTCGCGGAGCGCGCCGGGAGGGCGATCGATGGCGTCCCCGAGGAGACCCGCGACGCGGGGGAGGACGGCACGACCCGGTACCTCCGGCCGCTCCCCGGCGCGGCGCGGATGTACCCCGAGACCGACGTCCCGCCGGTCGAACCGGACGTTACCGAGATCGAGACGCCGGAACTCCTCACGGAGAAGGTCGAACGCTACCAGGCCGAGTACGGCCTCGATTCCGGGCTCGCCGAGCAGGTGGCCTACGGGGAGCGCATGCCCCTGTTCGAACGGGCGGTGGAGACCGGCGTCGACCCGACGCTCGTGGCCACGACCCTGGAGAGCACCGTCACCGAACTGGCGCGGGACGGCGTGCCCGTCGGGGACCTGACGGACGAGCACTTCGAGGGCGTCTTCGGGAAGGTAGCGGCCGGCGAGATTCCCAAGGAGGCCGTCGGGGACCTGCTGGCGGCGCTCGCGGCGGAGCCCGGCCTGGATGTCGACGAGGCGATCGAGCGGGAGGGGCTGGGCGGCGTCGGCGAGGACGAGATCCGGGAGGTCGTGGTTTCGGTCGTCGAGCGCAACGACGAGCAGGTCGAGGCCGAGGGGATGGGCGCGTTCTCGGCGCTGATGGGCCAGTGCATGGGCGAGTTGCGCGGGAAGGCGGACGGCGAGGTCGTGAGCGACCTGCTGCGGGAGGAGATCGGGAAGCGGGCCTAAGGTTCTCGACCCGACCGCCGACGGCCTGCCCTTCCCCGGGTCGGGCGGCTGGCCCCGCCAGCCCGCCCTCCCGGCCCGTTCCTGACGTTGGATTTCCACTCACGGCGCGCGCTCTCGTGGCGCTCGTGCCACGAGAGCGACGCGCGAGGGATGAGCGAGCGACGTGAACGAGCTCTGCGAGTGAACGAAGCGAGCGAATCGGCTGGGGAGGCGTGTGGTCCGGTCCGGTCCGGTCCGGTCCGGTCTCGGTCTTGGTCCGTTTTACTCGTACATCCGTTCGTCGAACTCCGGGAGCTCGAAGCTGCCGTTCGAGGTGGCCTCCATGACGCGACTCTGGTACAGCGCGAGGGCGATCTGTGGGACGGCCTGGGGCGGGACGCCGGCGTCGTCGCCGAACTCCGCCGCGCCCCACTCGTTGTACTCGCCGACGATCGAACGGGCGTCCTTGAAACTCGTCAGCAGGAGCGTGCGGTACTGGTCTCGCATGCACCACCGTTCGGCGACCGACCTCTTAACCCCGGCGCACCCGCCCCGCGAGCGCGTCACTGGGACCGGGACGGCGAGCGCGGTCACCCACCGGAACTAAATGCCGCGATCACCCACACCGAGGTATGAACTACGAGGCCGAAGTCGAGGGGATCGGCGTGAGCGTCGGCGAGGACGGGATGGGGGCGCCCGCCGTCGTCCTGTCGGTCCGCGAAGAGCGGGTTCCGATCTTCGTCAGTCCCGACCAGGCGCAGTCGATGGGCCTGGCGATGGAGAACGAGCCCCCCGAGCGCCCCCTCACCCACGACCTCCTGATCGACATGATCACCGAGTTCGGGGGCGCGATCGACCGGGTGCGCGTCGACGACCTCGCGGAGGGCACCTTCTACGCCAAGGTCGACGCCGAACGGTACGACGCGGGGGACCGCGAGCCGTTCGTGTTCGACGCCCGGCCCTCCGACGGCATCGCGCTCGCCCTCCGTGTCGACTGCCCGATCCTCGTCGCCGAGGCGGTGATCGACGGGGCCGGACGCCCCCCCGAGGAGTTCGAGATGCGGGGGATCGACAACGACGAGAGCGATCTCGACGTCTTCCGGGACGACGACCCCGAGCTGTGATAAACAGCAATCAGAGCGCGAAGAAGGTGGCGCCGAAGACGGCAAAGGGGAGAAGCCGGCCGACGCTCCCGACGAACGTCGCGGCCGCGAACTTCGCGTAGTCCTCCTCCAGCACCGAGAAGGCGTAAATCGAGAGCGTGTCGGGGAAGCCCGGGACGCAAAGCGCCATCGCGAGGCCGACGTACCCGTACCGCTGGGCGAGCTGGACGGTCTTGTTCTCGGACCACTCGACGACGTCGAACCGGGACCGGCGGAGGGCCCTGATCACCGGCCCCGACTCCTTTGCCTCCTGCCCGATGTGGAAGGCGAAGACGCTCCCGGCGGCCTTCCCGAGGCCGCTGACGAGGATGATCAGCCCGAGTTCGACGGAGCCGGGGAGACCGAGCTTGAGCGGCGCGAGCAGGACGATCTCGCTCGGCAGCGGGAGGACGAAGGCGATCAGGAACGAGTAGACGGCGATGATGAGGAGCCCGGGCGGTCCCGTGGCGGTTTTGACCGCCGCTTCCAGCCCCTCGTAGACGCCGACGTGGAAGGACAGGACGACGTCCGCGAGCGGGAGGGCCGATGCGGGGGACACAGTTCCGGATCGGTAGCGGCCGGTAGTAAAAGTACTCGATACGGGATCCAGGTCGTCGTCAACAGGTTCTTGGATCGCCTGTTCGTAGGGGTTTCATGGGTAGTTTCGTCGCCGTCGCCGGGGGGCTGGCAATCGTGGTCCTCCTGTTGTTGAGTGCGTTCTTTTCGAGTTCGGAGACGGCGGTCTTCTCCCTGCCCCGGGAGTGGATCGAACGACAAGCGACGACGGCCGACCGCCGGGCACACGTTTTGAAGACACTGCACGACGATCCACACCGCCTCCTGGTGACGCTCCTGGTCGGGAACAACATCGTGAACATCGCGATTTCGAGTATCATGACAGTTCTCGTGGCCAGCTATCTCTCGGCCGGGCTGGCGGTCGTCGCGACGACGGTCGTCACCAGTTTTCTCATCCTGATCTTCGGCGAGATCGTTCCGAAGGCGTTCGGGCTGGGGAACGCCGAACGCTGGGCGCTGACCGTCGCCTCACCCATCCGGCTCGTCGAGCGGGGGCTCTCCCCGCTCATCACGCTGTTCGACGGGATCACCCGCCGGATGAACGCGCTCATCACCGTCGAAACTGGTATCGAGAAGCCGTACCTGGACTGATAATGACCAGACCGCCGGGGCGAAGGTACGACCGCCTCCATCGAGTCAACCCGGACACTTACCCGGTCGGCGACCCTCGGGGGGGATACGACGATGCCTACACCGGATCCACCGACACGCCCGCCCGAAGAACCCGGGGACGGTCCGGCCGTGCGCTGTGAGGCATGTCAGGCCGCCCTCCAGTCCGCCGGGCGTCGATCGGTGTCCTTCCTGCTCGTGGACCACCTCACGGTGCCCGTGATCGGCTGTGACGAGCACCTCGATCAGTTCTCGGCCGTCTGTGGGCTCTCGACGGTGGAGCCGGCCGAACTCCTCGGACACCTGCCCGCGGGGGGGATCCGGTGTCCGGGCTGTCGCCTCGCCGGACACGCGCCCCGACACCCGGTCGTCAGGATCGACGGTGGCGCCGTCGCGCCGCTCGCGTGTCCGGACCACCAGTCGGCCCTCGCCGCCCGGTTCCGGACGGGACTGCAGGTTCGACAACACCTGACTGCGACCCCTCAGGGGTAGCGAGCGCCGGGACACAGCGACAACAGTCATTACCGTCACCGGCGTCTGACAGAGGTATGGACGCCCGACGGTTCCTGTTCGTGTCTGCCGACGCCGCGCTGATCACTGATCTGGCCTGGCAGGTCCACCGGGAGGGACACGACGTCAAGTACTACATCGAGGCCGGGAGCGACAGGGAAATCGGCGACGGGTTCGTCCCGAAAACCTGCGACTGGCGCGCGGAGGTCGAGTGGGCCGACGTCATCGTGTTCGACGACATCTGGATCGGTTCCGACATCGGCACTGGGGCGTTCGCCCGGGAACTCCGCGAGCAAGGGAACGCAGTCGTCGTGTTCGAGACGGAGAACCGCGACGGAATTCATCTTGAAGACGCAAAGAAAATTGACGGCCAGTGGCGTGTGGCTGGCGACAACGGGATGCCCATCGTCGTGACGGGAATGGGAGAGACGATGCAAGCGGCACGCAGGCAAGCATACGAGCGAATCAACGACGTCGTGATGCCCAACATGTACTACCGGGACGACATCGGCGAACGCTGGATCGCGGGCGACGGGGACCGGCTGCAAGCGTGGGGATATCTCGGGCCACGGTGAGATCCGCTTACCCCTCGCCCGAAGGCGGTGATACGCGCTCGCTCCCATGTATCAGGTCGGACAACTCGAAGAGGAGCACCTCATCGCGCGCGTCGGCGACGCGTTCGAGGTCGTCGGTGTATCCGGAGCGGCTGAACAAGACGTACAGCGTCTCGCCGTCTGCCGGCCCTTCCGACCACCGTACGTCCGATGCTGTCCGTTCGAGGTCGGCGAGAACACCTTCACTCACGGGGTGAGACGTGAACTTACACTCGCCGGCGACGAGCCCCTCGTCCGTGAGACCGAGGACGTCCAACTCGTGTTCTTTGAACCACCACTGCCCGACGTCCCGGAACCGTCGGTCGGTGAGATCCGGGAGTGCTTGCTGACAGAGACGTTCGAACAGCGGACTCGCGTAATCCGCCAGGTCGGGTGCGACGAGTTCGTCGTACGCGTCGTCGTCGAGTATGCGAAGCTGATCCTGGTTCCCGTACACGAACCGGAACCAGAACCGGAACAGTGGGTCAGCAATGCGGTACCGGCCGCGTTTCGAGGCTGTCGGTGATTCAGTCACGGGGATATGGCGTTCGACAAGGCGGAGTCGACGAAGCTTCTGGAGGTACGTGCTGAGCGATCCCGAATCCACGCCAGCCATGCCCGCGATTTCGTTCGGGGTGCGACGCCCGTGAGCGAGTGCGCGGAGAATACTGAAGTACGTATTCGGCTGCCGGAGTTCGGTACGGAGCAAGAATTCAGGCTCGGAGTACAGGAGCCCGCGCTCTGACAGGATTGCTTGCTGGACGTTCGTTCCTAACGGCTGGTCGGGGTCGATCGTCTGGAGGTAGTACGGCGTGCCGCCATAGATCGACCATGCGGTGATGGCTGTCTCGGGGTCGTACTCCGGGAAGAACTGGCGTGCGTCGGCAACGGAGAGCGGCTTGAGGTCAATCGTCGCCGTCCGCCGACCGTACAGCGGTGCGCTGCCGGAGAGGACCTTGTCCTCCATGACGCTGATCGAGGAGCCGACGAGCACGAGTGTCATCCCCGTCTCCCGTAGTTTCATGTCCCAGACGCGCTGTATCCGGGATGGAAGCGATTCGTCCTCTCCGATGAGGAACGGGAACTCGTCGATGACGACGACGGCGTCCTCCTCGCCGAGTGCTTCGAGGAGTATCTCCCAGTCGCGGCGAACGTTGCGCAGCGAAGGGAACTGCGCGGTGGCGGTGTCGACGAACTGTTCGAGTTGGTTCGGTGCGGTGGACTCGACCGCCTGGTAGTAGACGGCATCATCCCGATGGGCGATGGACTGGCGGACGAGTTCGCTCTTGCCGAGACGACGCCGACCGTAGATCACAACGAAGTCCGCGGTTTCGGACTCGTAGCAGCCCGTGAGTTGATCGAGTTCGACATCCCGATCAACGAATTGCTCCATACTGCGCGTACACCTCCGGGAATAATAGGACCGTCGATGTCGGAAATCGAAATTTCTGAAATCGTGTTTTCTTTTTTGAGCCAGTACGTAACGGGAACATCGGCCCGTCGACGGGTGTCGCGGTCACCGGGGCTCCACCCAGATCGGTCCGACCCAGGCCATGCCGGCGTGGGGATCGGCGCTCGCCTGTCGAACCCGGACGGTGTACACGTCGCCGTCAGTGCCCCGCCTGTCGTCCCACGACATCCCCGAGATCGGGGCGTCGTCGGTCCACCCTCCGGACGCCGTGTAGGCCTCGATGCCGGCGCCCGGGTCGTCGGTGCCGTCGATCGTTCGCCACACCGTGTCGTTCTTTATCACGCTGACACTCGCGATCGGGGCCGTGCCCGCGACGTCGACCGTGACATCGCGTCTCGTCCCGGGCGTCTCGACGACGACGGCGTCGGTCTGCCCGGCCACGTCGACCCCGTTGACCCGGAAGTCGACGAGGATGCGATCGGGCTGCGTCGTCGCGTAGACCGACCGCGACCGGAGGGCCGAGAAGACGGCGGACCGGGTGAGTTCCGGCGCGAGAAACGCGGTGAGACCCCCCGGGTAGCTCCGTTCGTCCCAGACCCGCCAGATGTTCCCCCAGCCCAGCCCGCCGTCCCGCCACTCCCGTAGCGACGGCAGATGGGGGCGGGCGTGGATGAGCGAGTGGCCCGGATACGGGCCGTGGAAGTCCGCGCTGCCGATCATCCCGACCTTGTATCCCAGTCGGTGGGCGTCGCGCACGTAGTAGCCGTCCTCGTCCATCTCGCCTTGTCCCATCGCCAGCGGGAAGGGATTGCCCTCGTCGCCCGGACGCTCGCTCAACCCCCACTGGGAGTACACCTCGACCAGCGGCGCGAGGTCGTCGTCGTATTCCACGCTCGCGAAGTCGAAGGGGTACATCGCCTCGGCGGGATGGTGGGGGACGGTCACCACGCCGGAGTCGTGGGTGCGGTTCCACTCCCGCAGGCGCTCCCAGAGCCGCTCGTACGTGTTCGCGTCGGCCGCGAGCGAGTCGATCAGCTCCGCGTCGGAGGCGTCCTCGAAGTAGACGTTGATGTGGCCGCCCATGTTGGGCTGTTTCGTCCACTCGTAGGCCGGTAACGTGACGAACTGGCCGTCCTCGTTGAACGTGTCGGCCAGGTCACAGAGGTGATCGAAGTGCTCCCGGTGCATCCGCGCGCGCTGCCATCCCGGCGGGATGAAAAACCCCATCGTGTCGTGGTCGGTGTAGGCGGCCACGTCCAGGTCCATCACGTCGCGCCCGAACCGGTAGCCCCGTTCGGCGTGCCCCGACCCGTCCGAGAGTACCGAGTGGAGGTGGATGTCCCCCCAGTACACCCGCGTGTCGTGGTCGCGGGCGACCCGGACGGGGTTCGACACGAACTGCTTGCCGCCCGCTTCGTCGGCGAGCGCGAGCGTGAGGTACTGGATCCCCGGCGAGTCGAACCTGACGTTCGAGGCGCGGACGACGCCGTCGTCCCCGGGAGCGAACGACACCGTCCGGGGATGCGTCGCGTCCGGGTCCGTCGCCTCGACCGTCGCCGTACCCTCGAACGCCCGGTGGAGCCGCTCGCACTGGTCCCACGCCTGGACCGTGAGCGACAGGGATTCACCCGGCGTCGCAGTCGAGGGGAGCGTGGCGTGCAGGCGGTCGAACCGCTGGGTCCGGTTCGCCAGCAGTTCCCGTGGCGACGGGGCGTTTCGCAGAAAGACCTTCAGGGTCTCCTTGGCTTTCACGGCCGGACCGAGCGAGGATCGATTCATTCGGCTTCCTCGTCGTCGGCCATCCAGCGCTGGCCGTAGGAGCGATAGCCGTCGAACTCGCCCCGTTCGATCTCGCCGACGATCTCCTCGCGCGTGTCGTCGCCGATCCGGACCAGGTGACAGATCGGATGGCCCGGTAACGCGATGGGGTTCTCGAGGACGCCGACGATGAGCCCCGTGAACGGCGCCTCGATGACGTGTTCCTCGGTCTTGAAGTGGTCCGTGATCGTACAGATGGTCTCGCCCTCCCGGACGAGCGGGTTCGGCCCCCACCTCATGTCGACCAGTCCGCCCGTGTCGGCCCGGAGCCAGCGCTTCTCCTCGGAGGGGCCCATGACTTTCCGCCAGGACGGCGTCGTGACCGACCCCTCGGGGTACACCCCGTACTCGGCGAGCACGCTCTCGACGCCGGTGAGGGCCTTCTCGATGAGTCCGGGCTGGAACCGGTGGGCCTTGCCCATCTCGACGGTGAGCGTCGGCGTCCCGTTCCGGGAGGCGACCGCCCGAAGCGATCCCTCGCCACCCTCGCCGGAGAGGACCACGTTCGCGCCGTAGGCATCCGCGAGTCGCTCGACGTCGGGGTTCCCGATGTCGGCCCGGGCGTGGTACATCGTCGTCCGGTTCCGCGTCGACGTGTGGAAATCGAGGCCGAGGTCACACTGGCTCACGAACCGGTGGTACACGTGATGGGCGATCCGCTCGGCGGTGTTCGAGCGTTCCTTCCCGGGAAACGAGCGGTTGAGATCCTGGTCGTAGATGGGCAGGTAGCGCTGCTGGGCGTGGTATCCGGGGACGTTCACGACGTGGAGCAAGACGAGCGTCCCGTGGATCTCCCCCGGCCCGTAGCGGTCCGCCACCTCCTGGAGGACTTTCACCCCGTTGAGTTCGTCCCCGTGGATCGCCGCCGTCATGAACACGCGGGGCCCGTCCCGATCCCCGTTTATGAGCGTGACCGGGATCTCGACCGGATCCCCGAGGTAGGTCTCGCTCACCTCGTGGCGGAACTGGCGTTTCTCGCCGGCCGGAACGTCGGCCTCGTACCGGAACGGACGTGGCTGGTCGTCGGACATGGACGGAAGAACTATCCCGGCAGTGATACAGGTTACGAGCGCATACCCCCGTCTTCAGGCGGGGGTTGAGCGGTAGGCATAGTGCGTCCGGCTGCCGTCGGTAGCAGGCCCGGATTTCCCACGCAGTCGGCAGCGAACGACGTGGTGGTCAACTACGACCTGTCAGGGTACGCAAAGAACGCGCTCAAGCAGTACGTCCCGCAACTCTGTGGCGGGAGCTACGACGCGAAGGAACTTCACGACGACCACCCTGTCCGATTCACGAACGAAGGGCCGAAGCTCGACCACAAGCCACAGAACGCTATCGAGTGGTACGTCAAAATCCCGCACCACGACGATTACCACCTCTGGTTGCCCGCGAACCCGAATCCCGAACAACGGGAGTGGCTGGAAGCGTTGCACGCGGGAGACGCGAAGATGGGCGAATGTCGGCTGTTCGAGCGAGACGGCGAGTGGTACTTCCACATCGTCGCTACGCGAAGTGTGGAGGAACGACAGACCACCAGTTCGGCGTCCGAAACGCCGATTGGGGTAGACATCGGGGAAGCCTCTTTGTTAACGGTGTGTCACCGTGACGAGCGCGGCTCCCCGACTACACCCAACCTCTGGAACGACGAAGGCAAACAGGTCAGACGGCTCCGTGAGACGTACTTCACGGCGACTCGACGCCTTCAGAAACGCGGAAGCGAGCGTATCGCTGAATCCTACGGCGAGGAGTTGTGGCGACACATCGACCACACCCTCCACACGGTCACGTCGGAGGTCGTCGCCTACGCCGACCAATTCGAGAACCCCGTACTGGTTCTGGAAGACTTGACGCATATCCGCGAGAACATGGACTACGGCGCGTTCATGAACCGCCGGCTTCACGGCTGGGGGTTCGCAAAGATGCACGCGCAACTGTGCTACAAAGCCGCCGAGAAGGGGATTCGCGTGGAGACGGTGAACCCCGCGTACACCTCGAAGTCGTGTCACTGCTGCGGCGATCAGGGCACGCGCCCCGAACAGGCAACGTTCCGATGCACGAATCCAGAGTGTTGGGTCCGCGACTACCAAGCGGATGTCAACGCCGCGCTCAATATCTCAGACCGCTACCTCAGCGGAGAGAGCCATCCCAGAGAACACACGGATGACGATGACTCGGCTGAGGATGGGGGCCGTTTGACCGGCCCACAAGACAGCCAAGCCGATGCTACCCAGCAAGAGACGCTTGGAACGTATGCGTCTTGAAACCTCAGGGTCGAATCGCTCGGCCTGAAATCCCATGGTGGGATTCCACGTCGTTCACGGCGTGGAGGAGGTCAAGAATCGCGTGTTTCGGTTGCATCCCGCTCACCGGCGCCCCGGCGAATCGCTCCGCCCGATCCGGTCCCGTCACGGATTACGCCGGGGGCCAGTTACAGCGCCGACAGGGATCGCCGGCGTCGCGCTCTACCTCGTCCCGGACCGCCGCCCACGTCCCGGTGACCGTCTCGCCGTCCGGTTCGACGCCACACCCGCGGGCGCCGATCAGGTGCCACGTCCCCGTCGTCGCGTTCCGGACTGCTTCCATACGCGGTCTACGCGGGGCGGCGGGAAAAACCCGGGAGATCACCGGCTCACGTTCGCGGGGGAACCGGCGGAGACGAGACGAGGGTGACGCCACGGCGGTCCCTTCGACCCCCACTGCCGACTCTTTTTTGGCTCGTTACGTCGGCGCCCGAGCCGTCGCGACCTCGACCCGTCGCGCCCGTGGGCCGTCGCACTCGACGAACAGGACCGACTGCCAGGTCCCGAGCGCGAGCTCGCCGTCCGCGATCGGGATCGACACGCGCTCGGACGTCCGCACCTCGAAGCTCATATCCGGATGTTGGGCCCGACGGGTGGAAAACCGCTTCTCCGGTACCCGCGCGCTCCCGGTTCGGGACAGGTGCAAGCTTATATCCCCGTCCGTCGTCACCAAACAAAACGACCCACGAGTGACCGACATGGAGGAGTACATCGAGCGGGTGACCGACGGCGAGGACCTCACCGTCGAGGAGGCCGAGGCCGTCGCGACCGCGATCTTCGAGGAGGCGACGGAGGCACAGATCGGCGCCCTGCTGGCGGCGCTCCGGGCGAAAGGCGAGACCGAGGCTGAGATCGTCGGGCTCGCGAACGGCATGCGCGCCGCCGCCCGCACCATCACTCCCGACCGCGACACGCTCGTGGACACCTGCGGGACCGGCGGCGACGACCACGACACCATCAACGTCTCGACGACCAGCGC
>Ga0207719_100661_pt1 | contig 15997 bp, 17 predicted proteins | sample A23P1SouthBayCA_2_FD_187279 | JGI IMG/M metagenome (GOLD analysis project Ga0207719, IMG submission 187279) | Aerobic enrichment media microbial communities from Eden Landing Ponds, California, USA - A23 P3 (3) (SPAdes) | ecosystem: Environmental > Aquatic > Marine > Unclassified | place... | reverse complement strand
ACCACCTCGACGACATCGCCACCCGCCTCACCGACGCGGGCATCACCGACGTGTTCGTCCCCGGCGGCGACCGCGAGGAGCCAGTCGGCGAGTTCGAGTCGGCGTACGAACTCCTCACCGCGCTCGACGACTTGGGCCACGAGTTCGCCGAGGTGGGCATCACCGGCTACCCCGAAGGTCACGACTTCCTCGACGACCGCACGCTGGCCGAGGCGATGGAGCGGAAAGCCCCGCACGCGACGTATCTCACGACCCAGCTCTGTTACGACCCGGACGCGGTCGGCGCGTGGATCGAGACGGTGCGCGACCGCGGCATCGACCTCCCCGTCGAAGTCGGAATTCCGGGCGTCATGAAGTACCAGCGCCTCCTGAGCATCTCACAGAAGGTGGGCGTCGGCGACTCGATTCGCTTCCTCCAGAAGACGAGTGGCGTCCTCGGGTTCGTGCGCCAACTCGTCGGGTCACGGGGGACGTACACGCCAGACCGCCTCGTCGACGGACTGGTGCCGTACGCCACCGACCCCGAGTACGGGATTCGCGGACTCCACATCTACACCTTCAACCAGGTCGGCGACACCGAAGCGTGGCGGCGCGACCGCATCGCCGAGTAATGTAGTTATTTTGTTTATGTATTTTCAGTTTTCGTGATATTTATCCAACTGTTATCACTTAAATGCCGCAAATAAGACAGACTTGCGCTTATTCCCCTGTGTGCGGTACGCTTTTCCATGACTCGGTGGACCAACGGTGACGACACGCGGGCCGTCAGCCCGGACATCACGGACGAAACGAACGCCCTCCCCGCGAACTGCTTTACCGACCCCGAAATCTGGGAACTCGAAAAGGAGACGATTTTCAGCCGGTACTGGCTCTACGCGGGTCACGGAAACTGCATCCCCGAGGCAGGGGACTACTTCACCCGGACCATCGGCGACCGGCAGGTAATCGTCGCCCGCGACGAGGACGGCGACGTGCGCGTGTTCTACAACGTCTGTGCCCACCGCGGCTCGAAGATGGTCGATGAGACGCCGATGACCGACCCCGGGAACATGGGGCGCATCCAGTGTCCGTACCACCTGTGGACGTACGACCTGGACGGCACGCTGCGGAGTACGCCCAAGAGCTTCGAGGAGGCGAGTCTGAACGCCGACCTGGACGACGACGAGGTGCAGGGACTCGACCCCGACGAGAACGGCCTGCTCGAAGTCCAGACCGACACTATCGGCCCGCTAATCTTCCTCAACTTCGCAGACGACCCGCCGCTCTCGCTCGCCGAACAGGCGGGGAAGATGAAGACCCGCCTCGAATCGCTCCCGCTGGGGGAGTACGAACACGCCCGGCGCTACGTCTCGGAAGTCGAATGCAACTGGAAGACGTTCGCGGGCAACTACTCCGAGTGTGACCACTGCCAGGCGAACCACCAAGACTGGATCAAAGGGATTCAACTCGACGAGTCGGAACTGGAGGTCAACGACTACCACTGGGTCCTCCACTACACCCACGAGGAGGACATCGAGGACGAACTCCGCATCCACGACGAACACGAGGCGCAGTTCCACTACTTCTGGCCCAACTTCACCGTCAACATGTACGGAACGGCGGACGGCTACGGGACGTACATCATCGACCCAATCGACGAGGAACGCTTCCAGCTGATCGCGGACTACTACTTCGCGGACTCCGACCTGAGCGAGGCCGAAGCGGAGTTCGTCCGCACGAGCCGCCAACTCCAAGAAGAGGACTTCGAACTCGTCGAGCGCCAGTACGATGGGCTTCGCTCCGGCGCGCTCGCACAGGGACAGCTTGGACCCAACGAACACACCCTGCACCGCTTCCACCGACTCGTCCAGGAGGCCTACGAAGCGTGACCACGACGCCGTACGTCGGCACCTGCGTCGACTGCGAGGAGCGCCGCGAGACGAACGACCCGAACGAAGTGGTGCGCTTTTACCGCCGACACCGGGCGGTGACTGGCCACGACGTGGTGTGGGAGCAGACGCCGTCAGACCACGGGACGACAAACGTCGATACGGACGTGCCCGCAGTGGTGGCGAGCCTCGTGACGAACCCCGACGAAGGCGTGTCGCTGGGGGCGCTCAGCGCCGTCATGAGCGAACTCGGGTGGACTGTCGGCGAGACACTGGAAACGGTCCACGACCACCGAATGCGGGGCGCACTCTGGGAACCGCAGGACGACCACGTCGCCGCGGTCTGAGACAGGTTATCGGACGCCAATCCAGTGGTTCGTCGGACCGTCTCGGCGGACCACCGGGACACAGGTTCCTGAACTCGTACCAGTCAGCTCTCGTCGATGAGCGTCCGCTCGACGAGCCGAGAGGTACCTCGTCGGATACGGCCCCCGACAGCCGTCGGCGAGATGCCCAACTCCTCGGCGAGAACCTCCAGTGACGTGCCGCGGGGTTCCTCGAAGTAACCCGCTTCGTAAGCCGTCACGAGGGCGTCGTACTGGGCGTCGGTCAGTCCCACGCCGTCGATGGAGAACTCGTCGAGCGAGTAGATGTGGCCGAGTTCGAAGTCAATATCTTCGGCATCACAGTGGTCCCAGAGCACGCTCAGCGTCTCGCGGTCCGGGAGTTGCATCCGCACGGACCACCCGCCGGCAGTACTCTCGGCTTCCAGCATCAGCCCCCCCATCTCCGTCGTCGTCGGGGAGATGAGCTTCGTCCCCGTGGTGTGGCCGAGGCGGTAGATGCGCGTCGTCGACGCCTCGGCGACGAGCATTGACTCCGAAACGGTGGGGTCGTCTTCGAGCGCCGCTTCGAACGACGGGAACGAGTCCGTCTCGACGAGAAAGAAGAACATCCCCGTCTCGGGGTCGGTCGCAGTGTGTGAAACCACCTGAATCGACGCGTCGGTCGCGCGAATCGTCGGTGTCAACGCAAGGTCCGGGTGGGTGAGCTCCGCGACGACGATGAGGCTCACGACGGCCCTCCGTCGGCGGGTGCGTCGGCAACGCCGTCCATGTACACTCCCGGTGACGCGCCGACTTTACCGTTTGGGAGTCAGTTATCTCGGGCCCGACCACCGAAGCCTCGCACACCCCGAGCATAACCCTCGGCGGCTGGTTTTCCGCCTCCGGTGGCTCTTTGAGGACTGCGGCGACACGTCAGCGCATGGACCTCGGACTCGACGGCAACGTGGCACTCGTATCGGCCTCCAGTAGTGGTCTCGGGAAAGCGTCGGCAGCAGCGCTCGCCGCGGAAGGGGCGAACGTCGTCGTCAACGGGCGCGACCCGGACCGCCTCGACGACGCCGTCGCGGAGATTCGAGAGACAGCGACGGGTGAGGTGGTCGGCGTGCAGGGCGACCTCACCGACCCCGACGACGTGACGGCGCTGGTCGAGGAGACGGTCGAAAGGTTCGGTGGACTCGACCACCTCGTGACGAGTGCCGGCGGCCCGCCGAGCGGACCCTTCCTCGACACGACCGACGAGGACTGGTACGAGGCGTACGACCTCCTCGTGATGAGCGTGGTGCGACTGGTCCGGGCGGCCGCCCCGCACCTGCAGGACGGCGGGGGTACCATCGTCAACGTCGCCTCCGGAACCGTCAAGGAGGCCATCGACGGGCTGGTCCTCTCGAACTCGGTTCGGATGGGCGTCATCGGACTGGAGAAGACGCTGTCGGAAGAACTCGCCCCCGAGGTTCGCGCGAACGCCGTCCTTCCGGGGACCCACGAGACGCCGCGAATCGAAGAACTCGTCGAACAGGGCGTCGAGCGCGGCGACTACCCCGACTACGAGACGGGCGTCGAGGACTGGAGCGCGGGCAACCCGCAAGAACGAATCGGCCAGCCCGAGGAGTTCGGCGACGTGGTGGCTTTCCTCTGCTCGGAGCGGGCGAGCTACGTCAACGGCTCGGCCATCCCCGTCGACGGCGGCGACCACGCCTCGAACCTGTAACGGGGGGCGGGTATTCCGGGGGGTTTATGTAACAATCTGCGCACAACTCTGCAATTCGTATGGTGCTCGGCCTGTCCGGAGAACTGGTGTCGGTCGTGTTGTTTCTGGTCGGCGTCGCCATCGTCGTCGTGAGCGTCGAGACGTTCATCGAGGCGGTGGCCGAAGGGGCGCTGGCGCTCGGCGTCTCGGGCTTTTTCCTGACCGTTGTCCTCGCAGGGACCGACCTGGAGAACGTGGTCCTCGGTATCGTCGCCGCCGCGGGCGAACTCCCCGACCTAGCGCTCGGCACCGTCTTCGGAGAGGCCATGTTCATCCTCGGCGCCGCCGTGGGTCTCGCCGGCGTCCTCGTCCCCTTCGAGACGGAGGTGCCACGGAACTACCTCGGCTTGATGCTCCTCGCGCCGTTTCTCTTTTTCGCGCTCGCACTCGACGGCACGCTCTCGCGGTTCGACGGCGCCGTCCTCACAGCGACCTTCCTCCCCTATCTCGCCATCATCTACACGCTCGAACGCTACACGGACACGCGCTACCTGTCGGCAGAGGAAGTCGAGGTGATGGAGGAGGAACGCGAGCAAGCGGAGGCCGAAGATGACGACGACGAGTGGTTCGACTTCGACCTCGACTTGGACGTCGACGACCTAGTCGAGGAACACGTCCCGGAGCGCTACGAGGGACCCGCATTTCTCGTCATCGCCATCGTCGCTGCAATCGGCATGACGGTCGGGTCGGAACTCGCTGTCTCCGGGGCAGAGGACCTGCTCGCGCTCCTCGGCGTGACCGGACTCGCCTTCGGCGCGACGGTCATGAGCTTCATCGCCTCGCTCGAAGAACTGTTCCTGACGGTCGAACCCGTCCGGCGGGGGCGACCCCACATCGGCGTCGGCAACGTCGTCGGGAGCATGCTCTTTTTCGTCAGCGCGAACGCCGGGCTAATCGCGCTCGTCCACCCGCTGAACACGGCGGGAACGGTCCTGACCGTTCACTGGCCCTTTTTCCTCGGGACGATGCTCATCGTCGCCGCCGCGTTCTACCGCGGGAAGGTAGACCGCCCGACCGGAGTCCTCCTCCTCGGCGCCTACGCGGCCTACTGGGTGGCGAACTACGCCGTCTAGCGCCCGACGGTCACGGGTGCCAGACTCTCGAAGCGGAACAGCTCGAACGGGTGGTACGACTCCTCTTCGCCCCGGTTGAAGGGCGGCGAGCGGTGGAGTTGCGTGACGGTAAAGCAGATGTGACCGTCCGGCCCACAGCAGAAGCCGTCGGGCCAGAGGAACCGCTCGTCGTCGCGCACGAGGACTTCGTACTCGCCTGACGGTCGAGTCACGCCGACAGCGTTGTTCGTCATATCAGTGATATAGACGTTGCCCGCGGTGTCGACGGTGATGCCGTCACAGATTTCTTTGTCGCCGTAGCGTTCGATGCGGTCATCGAGTTCGTCGTCGGTGAGTGACTCGTCGAGTAAGTCAGCGGCGTGGACGCGGTAGACGCTCTCGCTCGTGATGGCACAGAAGTAGACCCACTCGAAGGAGGGGTCGATGGTGATGCCGTCGAGTCCGCCACGCAGGGGTTCGTACGCGCCGTCGTCGGTGGGCTGAACGACGGGGTCGCCTTCCATCACGGGGGTGACGCCTTCGTCGGGCAGAACGCTGGGATGGTCCTCGATGACGCGACGGGTCCGACCCGTATCGAGGTCCAAAGCGACGAGGCCGGGGTTACCGGGGGCACTCGGGTCGTCACTCAGGCCGAGGTCCGCGATGTAGATGGCGTTCCGGACCGCATCGTACGCGAAGTCCTGCATGAACGAGAGGGGCGTCGTCGCGTGGGCAGGGATGTGGTCGACCCGGTGCAGACTGTCGGTCGTCGTGTCCCACGAGACGAGTTTCGGGAGGTGCCCGTTCTCGATGTCACCGATGTCAAGGATGCGGACGATGCCGGTCGGGTCGGCGCGAAGGCCTATCAGGGAGTGGATACCGACGCCGTCGCCGTCCGGCGGCGTACTCCACGCTTCGTTCGGGAACGGGCGCACCGTCTCGTCGTCGACGTACTCGACGACGCGGTAGTCCGGAGTCTCTCCGTAGGGGAAGGGGTGGTTGCTGACGAGCAACCGACCGTCGGGCGTCACTGCCGGGTTGCCCGCGCGCGTATCGAACTGTGCGTACCGCTCGACGTCGATGCCGCCGTCTGGCCGTGGTGACGTGTCAGGCATGGATGGAATCACACCCTGCGTAGGGTAGGCGAACGTCGGACGCGGGCCGTATATACTGTTGGACGGCGGGCCGACGGGCCTACTCTCCGACCGGTACCCCACTCAGGACGACGAGCGAGATGACCCAGTAGGCGACGTAGAGACCACCGAGAACGACGCCGTGCCACCGCTTTACACGCTTCGTGTAGAAGAAGTAGGCGGCGAGGGCCGTCACGACAATCATGGCAGGGAGATGGAACGTGAGCACCGTCGAAGAGATGGTCACGTCGCTCAGGAAGGTGATGACGCCGACGTTACCCGTCACCGAAAAGAGGACGCTCCCGATGACGTTGCCGACGCCGATTTCGGGGAACCCCCGACGGACCGGTTCGAGCGTCAGCATGATGTCCTCGAACGTGAGGATGAGGGTAAGGAACGTGGCACCGAAGACGGTTTCCCCGACCCCGAAGCCCTCGATGACGACTTCCGACCCGCCTTCGAGGAGCATGGCGGCGAAGACGATGCCCGCGAGCGCGACGATAGAGAGGACAATCCACGCCAGACCGGAGTCGGCGAGGTCACCGAGAAGTCGCTCTTCCGGAATCTCTTCGAGGGCGTTCGCGTGCGCCGTCCCGCCGTCCGGCTGGAGCTGTTTGCCGAGTTCCGTGTCACGGAAGACCGGAATCTCGCGCTGGCGCTCGCGGGCGATGAAGTAGCCGAAGGCGAACACGAAAAAAGCCGTCAGGATGACGCCGTGAACGAGCGTGAGCGTCCCGACGAGGACGAACGGGACGAGCAAGAGAGGCGCGAGTCCGAAGATGGCGATGTAGTCGTTCGGCAGGTCGACCGGGAACGGTTTGACGATGGCCGCGAGCGCGAGCGTCACGCCGATGATGGCCAAGCCAGTCCCGAGCGCCGACCCGAGAGCGGCCTGTTCCAAACCACCGCCGGAGAGGACGAGCGCGAGAATCGTGTCGTCGAACTCGAAGCCGGTGAAAATGATAGCTAGCGCGAACAGCGACATCTTCATGTTAATCGAAGCGCGCGCGAGGTAGCTGATGAGTTTCTCCGTACAGGCGGTCAAAAGAAGGACGCCACCGAGCAAGACCATCACCGCTCCAGCCGTCCCTTGGGCCTCGATGAAGCCTTCGATGGCCCCTTCGATACCGCCCTCCTCTTTTTCGCCTTCTTCATCCACTTCGCCAGCGTCGCCCGCACCCCCGTCGTCGTCTGCCTGTGCGGCGACGGAGCCGACTGGACCGTCGGCGCCGAGGTCAGTCGCGACAGTAGAAGCCGCGGGCGAGGCGAGCAACAGTGACAACAGCAGTGCAACCACGACGACGCGACCGTGTGATGACATTCGTCTCGACGTCGGATGAGTGGGGCTTATACCCGCGTTCTGGGGTACAAGGGTACGATGAACTGGTGTATGCGAACTGAGTACGATGAAGAATCCTCCACACAGGCGTCCCCTCCGAATTCGGGCGCGTCGAGACGACGGGGACCGCTCGGCGGCGTGAGCGGTAGCGTGTATAATAATTCACCGTACGAACGTACACCAAAAAGCACTCATAAGGGACCCCACCCGTAACGACCGGCGATGCGATTCGCGAACCGTCGGCTGGGCGTCGTGTTGATTGTACTGCTACTACTTTCGGCGGTCGGGACGGGCGTCGTCGCCGCACAGGAAGACGACGAGGGTGGCGAAGAGGGCGAACTCCTCGAAGTGTCGGGCTGGGCCGCGGTGGCGACGCTTCTCGTGGGGTCGTTGATACTGTTGGCGAGCATCGAACTGTTGATTCACGCGCTCATCCGAACGGCGCTCCGGTTCGGCGTCTCCGCGTTCTTACTCGCCATTATCTTCTCCGGGTGGGAGTTCGACAACGTCGCCTTCGGGCTCTTTACCGGGTTCGCCGAGATGCAGAACGTGGCGTTCGGACTCGCCATCGGCAACTCCGTGTCGATTTTCGGCATGACGCTCGCGCTGGGCGCACTTGCCGTCCCCTTCACCGTCGACGTGCCGAAAGACTATCTCCTCTTGATGATCGGTGCGCCGGTATTGTTGATACCACCGTTGCTGTCAGGGTCGCTGACGCCCGCGCTCTCGCTCATTTTCATTCTGATGTACATACTCATCTTCGCGTACATCTACATGCGCGAGAAGCGGATGGACCGGACGTTCATGGAGTCCGACGAGGTGAAGGAAGTCATCGCGACGACGGACGGGCAGGGCGAAGCCAGCGTGCCGTCGTACGTCCCTGGCCCAGTCCGGAAGCTGACCCAACTTCGCTGGTTCTGGCCCGCAATGTTGCTGGTGGGCATCGGCGGCATCGTCGTCGGTGCAGAGAGCGCCTCGACGGGCGTCGAGGGGATTCAGGCGACGTGGAACCTCACGGGGACGTTCATCGGCGTCACGCTGGTGACGGTGTTGCTCACGCTCGACGACCTGCTTCTCATCGTCGAACCACTCCGTCTCGGCTACTACGACATCGCCGCCGGGGGCATCATCGGGAGCCTGCTCTTTTTCGTCACTGCCAACGTCGGCATTATCGGGTTGGTGGGTACCATCGACTTTCGGTGGGAAACCGTCTTCTTCCACCTCCCGACGCTGTTCGTCTTCACCGGCATCGCGGGCTATCTCTTCTGGAAAGGGGAGGTGAAGCGACGACACGGGGCGTTGCTCCTCGGGATGTACATCCTCTATCTCGCGATAAACGTGCAGTACTTCGCGACGCTCCCGGTCGAGGGCTAATCCGTCTCTTCGACCTCTTCAGCGTGTAGGAGAAACATGGGGTCCGGACCGGGCGACGCCCGGAGTTCGATACGTTTGGTCAACCGGTAGTACTTCCGCCGGCTAGTCCGATAGCTCTCGACGATGCCGGCGTCCTCCAGCGTCGAGAGGTGATGCACCGCCGTCTTGCCGTCCATCCCGACCCGGTCGGCGAGTTCGGAGACGTACCGTGGCTCGGTCGACAACTCGCGGATGATTTTCAGCCGCGCCTTGCTCCCGAGAACATCGAACAGAGACATCGGTTGCCTGTCCTAGGGACGCACACTATTTTACCTCTCTCCTCTATAGACGAGGTATGGCCGACCTACCGGACGCGAACGACGGGACACGGACTGTCACCGAGGGGTACTTCGAGCGAGAGGTGCGCCTCTCGCGGAAAGGGACTGCGGCGTTTCTCCGTGACCTCGCAGACCAAATCGAGTCCGAACCGCGGCTGACCATCTCGACCGACGAGTGGAAGATTCCCTTCGAGTTCGACGAACCCATCGAAGTCGAAGTGGAGTTCGTCGGCGAGACACACCGCCAACTCGAACTGGAACTGGAGTTCGAGTGGTCTCCCCCCGAAGACGAACTCGGCGTGAGCTGATAGGCATTTAAACAATTCACCGGAACGATTATACTAATCCTGTCCTGATAGCCGCCCATGAGACGGACACCGACGAGACGCGCGTTTCTAGCTGCGACGGGCGTGGGTGTGAGTGGACTGGCTGGCTGTCTCGGGGGCACGGGCGGCGGTGCCGGGGAGTCGTCGCCGACGGGCACAACGACGGGGACAGCAATTCCGGGCGAGGCGTCCCTGCTTCTCAACTGGAAACCGAGCGGTCTGCACGTGCCGTACTTCGCCGCGAAGGCGAACGGCTTCTACGAAGAGGAGGGGCTGACCCTCGGTGCCATTCAGACGGGCGAGGGGTCGACGTTCTCCGCCAAGCAGGCGGGGTTGGGAAACGTCGAGTTCGCGATTACGAGTAGCGACCAAGTGTTGAACGTCAACAGCCGCGACCTCTCGCCGCAGTCGGTAGGGGTCGTGATGCAAAAGAGTCCGGCAGTGGTGTTCTCGACTCGCGACACCTTCGGCGGCGAGTTGACGAGCGTCGACCAGCTCGCGGGGAAGACAGTCGGCACCGGACCGGGGATGGTCAGGATGTTGACGACGCTCCTCCTCGACGAGGCGGGCGTCCGCGAGGACGTCGAGATGGTCGACACGGGCTATGACACCGTCCAACAGTTGCTCTCGGGGGAAATCGACGCCGCAGGCGGCGTCTTCGGCGACGCCATCAGTGCGGAGGCACAGGGCAACACCGTCGATAGCATCGCCGTCGGCGACCAAATCCCGTCCTACGGACACGTGATAGCCACGGACCCGTCGTGGGCGAGCGACCACCCCGCGGCGGTGCGGGCGTTCCTCCGCGCGACGGCGCGGGGGGCGGCATGGGCACAGCAACGTCCCGGCGAGGCGACGGACCTGCTCGTCGAGGCAAACGGCGTCCTCGAGGAGTCACAGGCCCAGCAACAGCAGAAGTGGGAGACGATGGCGGCGGAGTTCATGACCGGTGACACCGTTTCTCAGGAGGGCTGGGGGTGGAGCCAGGCCGAGCCGTGGCGAGTCGTCCACGACGCGCTGGCGAGCGCCGACGCGCTGGGCGGGTCGGTCGACCCCGACGAGGTCTGGACCAACGAGTATCTCGACACCGACTACCGGTTCGTCGGCTCGTATTCGGACGTGGTCTGATGGCCACCAGCGACCGGCGGCGCCCAGCAGTCGAGACGCCGCCGGTGAGCCGTGGCGCCGCCCGTGCGCTCCTCGGGCACGTCTGGCCACCCGTCGCCGTCGCTGCGCTCGTCGTCGTCGGCTGGGCGTGGTTCGTGCGGTCGACGGGCGTCCCGCCGGTCGTCCTGCCAGGCCCGGGCGACGTGCTGGCGGCGGGGCTGGCGGCCCGGGCGACATTGCTGACTGCCGCGGCGACAACGGCGCTGACGGCGGCGCTCGGCCTAGTCGGTGGCGTCGCCGTCGGACTCTGTCTCGCGTTCGCGATGGTCGGGTCGCGGACGGCGTCGGCGGTCCTACACCCGTATCTGGTCGCGCTCCGAATCGCGCCGTTGATCGCTATCGCACCGCTGGTCTTCCTCTGGGTCGGTGACGGCGTCCTCGCGCGGGCGATGCTGGTGACGACGATGACCGTCTTCCCCGTCGCCATCGCGTCGGTCGACGGGCTTCGGTCCGTCCCCGAGGAGTACACCGACCTCGCGCAGTCGGTCGACGCGCCGTCGACCCGTGTCTTCCTCCGGGTTCGCGTGCCCGCCGCGGCGCCGAGTGTCTTCGCGGGCGTGAAACTCGCGGCGGCGCTCGCCGTCGTCGGCACCGTCGTCGCGGAGTTTCTCACCCTCCAGTCGGGTCTCGGCTACCGGCTCTTTCACACCGCGGAGTATCTTCAGACCAGCACGACGTTCGCGGCGCTGGTCGTCCTCACCGGACTCGGACTCGGATTTTACCTCGTCCCGGCGGCAGTCGAGCGACGACTTGACTGGTGAGACTCTCGGCAGTACCACTACTGCCACACGACGGCCCGGTAACACAGCGTGACGCCGCCGTAGAGCAGGAGTCCCATCGCAATCAGGACTGCGAGCGCCGCGAGCATCACGTCTACCTGCACGTTCTCGGAGGCGACGAGTATCAGTGAGCCGAGGCCGTCGTTCGAGAGAATCCACTCGGCGACGACGGCGCCGACGACAGCCAGGGTGACCGACTGCTTCACGCCCGCGAAGACGTCCGGGAGGGCGTGCGGGAGGCGGACAGCGAGGAACGTTCGGACGGGGTCGGCGTCGACGGAGCGGAGCAAGTCGAGGTGAGCGTCGGGGGTTCGGTCCAGCCCCGCCGCCGTCCCGACGACGACGGGAAAGAAGACGATGACGGCGACGAAGAGAATCGCGGTGTCGAAGCCGACGCCGAAGTAGATGAGGAAAATCGGTGCGACGGCGATTTTCGGGAGGACGCGCGCCGCGACGAGATAGGGGTAGACCGCGCGGTCGAGGACGGGTATCGCCCAGACGGCGAGCGCTAGCGCGAAGCCCGCGACGACCCCGACGGAGCCGCCGACGGCGATTTTCCACAGGGTATCGAGCGCGTTCGTCAGATAGAGGTCGGGGTTGCCGGCGAGACGCGCGGCGACGGCGGCGGGCGACGGAAGCAAGAACGGCGGGACCGCGAAGACGACCGTGAACATCCACCAGACGCCGATGGCGACGGCCAGTCCTGTGAGCGGGAGGACGACGCCGGGCGCGGGGACTCGCTGGACGACGCTCATGCGTCGCTGTGGAGCGCGCTCCGGACCTGCGCGACCTGCCGGCCGAAGGCCTCCGACCCGAACACCGACTCGTCGCGGGGGCGCGAGAGGTCGACGTCGAATTCGGCGACGATTCGTCCGGCGCCGGCGGCCGACGACGACCCGGAGACGACGAGACAGCGGTCACCGAGAAAGACCGCCTCGGGGACGCTGTGGGTGACAAAGACCACAGTCTTGCGGGTCTCGCGCCACAGACTGAGGATTTCGACACTCATCTCGTCGCGCGTGATTTCGTCGAGTTCGCCGAACGGTTCGTCCATGAGCAACACGTCGGCGCCGAGGTGGATGGCGCGGGCGATGGCGACGCGCTGTTTCATCCCGCCGGAGAGTTCGGCAGGACGAGACTCTTCGAACCCGTCGAGTCCCGTCGTCGCCAGCAGGTCGCGCGCGCCAGCAGAGTCGGGGTCTTTCCCCGCCATCCGACGGAGGAAGGTGACGTTCTCCAGGGCCGTCTTCCACGGCAGGAGGGTGTGGTCCTGAAAGACGAAGCCGAGGCGAGCGTCGGACTGGGCGGCGTCGGGCGGGTCGCCGTCGACGCTCACCCGGCCCGTCGTCGGCTCCTCTAGCCCGCCGATGGTCCGAAGGAGGGTGGTCTTTCCACATCCAGAGGGACCGACGATAGTGACGAACTCGCCGGCGTCGATGTCGAGCGAGACGTCGTCGAGTGCGCGGAGGTCACCGTACGTGACCGAGAGGTTCTCGACGCTAATCATGTCCGACCGAGGGCCGCGGCCTGGTCGAGGGCGACGCGGAGCCGTTCCCACGTGTCCGCGGAGTGCCACCCCCAGCCGTTTTTCTTGACGGCGTCCCCGCCGGCGAACCGGTCGAGCGCCTGTTCGAGTTTGCGGCGCTCGTCGCCGAGGGGTTCGCCACACCGGTCGGCGACAGCCGTCGCGGCGGCGGCGGGGTCGGTCCGCGCGGTTGTCCACCCGGCCATCGCCCCTTCGAGGAAACCACGGAGTGCGTCCGGGCGGTCACGAAGCGTCTCGCGGCGGACGACGAAGGCTGGCCCGGGGACAGGGAAGTGGTCGGCCAGCAACACCGAGTCCACGTCGTGGCCTGCTGCCTCCAGTTCCAGCGGGTCGGTGAAGACTCCCGTCGCCACGTCGGCGTCGCCGTCGAGTAACGCCGCGCGTTCCTCGCCGTCGGCGCGGACGACGGTCACGTCGTCGACGACGCCCGCCTGTGCCAGAAAGAGGCGGCCGAGCGCACCGGTCTCCGAGCCGTCGGGCATCGCCACCCGCCGACCGCGGACGTCCTCGACGCTCCGGAGTGGCCCACCGAACGCCGACCGGGTGGTGTAGAGGACGACCATCGCACGCTGGTAGTACAGGGCGAGGGGGACGACATCGTGGCCGTCCGCGTGTGCGCGAAGAAGTGTTGCGGCGCCGGTGAGACCCACGTCAACATCACCATCAGCGACCGCAGAGAGGGCGGCACGGGAGCCACGACACCCGGTGAACGTCACGTCGGCGTCGTACGTCCCCGCGAACAGTGGGGCGTGCAACCCGTTTGGCTCCCAGTTGAGACCGACCGAAACGGGACCAGCAGTGGAGCCGTCGGTGGCGTCGGTCGTGAAACCGGCCATCTCGTCGCCGAGCGTCGCGGCGACGGTGGCGGCCTGGTCGAGTAATGCATTCGAATGAATCGCGCGCACGCGAGAGACGGTGTCACCGCGGCCGGCGGCGGCGCGCCACCCTTTCGGCGGGCGACCGGGGGCCTCGCTGTCGACGGTCGTCTCCGTGACGAGACCCAGGTCCGTGAGCGTTCCCAGCACGTCGGAGACGCGGCCGCGACCCAGGTCGACGCCGACGCGGACGGCCAGCCGCGACGCCGCCTCGCCGGAGAAGCGGTCCGACTCCTCGCGGCCGACCAAATAGGCGAGGACGCGGGCCGCCTCGCGATCGAGCCCGGTGGCGAACGCCTCGACCGTCGGCGCGTCCTCGTCACCGAGGATGGGGAACTCTCGAACTCGCACGTCCGTACGTTGGTCCCTCGGAGTATATAAACTGCGTGCGCACTGGTGGACAGTGTTCTGAATCGTACAGGCGTGTGTGGGAGTGCCTGTCGCAACTTCACCACATTTATTATATCGAAACCGAAGATTCGACCCGATGGTCTCAAAACAGTCGAAGAAGTTCCTGTCGCGGCGAAAATTCGCAGCTACGTTCAGCGGTGCCGTGTTGGCCGGCCTCGCGGGTTGTTCCGGCGGCAACGGTGGCGGCGGTGAAGCGACGGCGACCGAGACGGCGGAACCGACGGCGACGGCCACGGCGACGGCCACGGCCACGTCGACGCCGACCGAGGAGGCCGACGCGACGATTACCGTCGGTCCGGGCGGCAGTCTCCAGTTCGAACCGGCGAACACCGCTGTCTCGCAGGGCGATACCGTCGAATTCGTCTTCGACTCCGGCGGCCACAACGTCTCTGGGCACCCCGATGCGAACCCCAAAGTCGAACTCCCCGAGGGTGCCGAACCATTCGCCAGTTACGACATCTCCGGCGACGACATCAACCACGTCTCGCTCAACAAGGCCGGGACGACGTACCGACACACGTTCGAGACGAAGGGCGACTACACCTACGTCTGTGTCCCCCACGCAGCGTCGGGCATGGTCGGGCAGATCACCGTCCGATAACCGCAGAAATCCACCAACGGCGCCTAGACGCCCCCATCCTCTCGCCTGCGGCGGTTCCCCCATATATCCGAATGCAATTAAATTTAATTTACCTTCTTAATTGTGAAATATATCACAAAGTTAAATATAGACAATTCCTACGGTACGTACGGAGTGGTATGGCATGTCGCAATATGTAAACGGAATGCCCCAGATCGACCAAGAGGATCGTCGACAGTTCCTCAAGGTCGTCGGGCTCACCGGCGCAGTGGCAGCAGGCAGCGAGTTCACCCTGAGCGACCTCAGGGGCGAAGTAGAAGGGGAAACGGCGGGGGAACTCGCCGCGATGGGCGAAGCGATTCGCAGCGACCTCGTCGGAACGCTCGACGCAGGTCTGCTCGGTAGCGAACTCGCCTCCCTCGAAGGCCAGATCGAACGTCTGCCCGAGCTTCGGGCGATGGGCGTTCCGGCCGAGAGCAGCACAGAGTATCAGCAGCTCGCCGAGCCCGGCTGGGCGGTCCACGAGCATCTCGTGGAAGTCGGGTTCTTCGAGAGCGTCGAGGAACACCTGCCGGAGTTCACGCCCGAGCACATCGGTGCGACGGCGCGTGAGTTCATCAACACGGGCGTCCTCGCATCCGCGCTGGCCGAACTCGGCTACAGCGAGGAAGAGCTGACGTCGACGGTCGTCAACGTCGTCAACAACAAGGAACGCCTGGCTATGTGGGTGCCGACGAAGAACATCCCGGCTGGCGTCGAAGGGTTCGACCCCGCAAACATCGCCCCGCTCCACCAGCGAGCGTCGGCAGGTGTGCTGCTGTGGACGGACTACCTCGACACGTACCTCTGGCAGAACGAGGTACTCCTGACGGACACGATCCTCGACAACAACTACGGCGACCTCAAGCAGATGTACGCTGGCCTGCACCTGCTCGCGAACGCGGCCGAAGACCTCGCGGGCTCGCAGGAACTCAGCGACGCGCAGCTGACGGCGGCACTGTCCGCCGGCGCGGCGATGATGATCGTCGGACAGGAAGACCTGACGAACGACGTGATGCGCATCACGGACGAAATGCGCGCCCCACGCACGGGAGGTGCGTAACGCATGGCTAGCATTCACCAACACGACGCAGCGGTAG
>Ga0207719_100660_pt1 | contig 16053 bp, 16 predicted proteins | sample A23P1SouthBayCA_2_FD_187279 | JGI IMG/M metagenome (GOLD analysis project Ga0207719, IMG submission 187279) | Aerobic enrichment media microbial communities from Eden Landing Ponds, California, USA - A23 P3 (3) (SPAdes) | ecosystem: Environmental > Aquatic > Marine > Unclassified | place... | reverse complement strand
CAAGGACGGCGCGTTCGTCGGCCTCTCGCACTCGCGGGCCTACCAGTACGACATGGAGACGGTCGTCTCGCTGTGCAGCATCGACGTCGACTACGCCGACCCCGGAACCGAGGTCACCGTGCACTGGGGCGACCCCGAGTCGCCGAACCCGAAGGTTGAGGACCACGAGATGACCGAAATCGCCGCCACCGTCGGCGAGGTCCCCTACTCCCCCGACCGACGAAAGAGCGAGTAGTCACCGGATCACGGCGGCGGTCGGGCCACCGACCGCGCCAGGCGACCTACCGCCAGGCCATCAGGCGGTGTTCGGCGGCCCGCAACCCTTCCTGTGCGAGGATGATGAGCAGCACCGGAACGACGACCCAGCCGAGCAGCAGATCGACGCGCTGTTGCTGGAACCAGTAGTTGACCATGTAGCCGACGCCGGAGCCGGCGCCGAACACCTCCGCGATGAACAGCACCTTCCACGAGACCACCAGCCCCCAGTACATCGACGGGAACAGGTACTGGAGCAACTGGGGCAGGAGGACGTGACGGGCGCGTTGCAGCCGCGAGGCGCCGAAGAAGTCGGCCATCTCGTCGATCTCCGGGTCGAGCTCCTGGGTCCCCTCCCACATGTTGAGGATGACGAAGGGGACGCCGACGATCACCACCGTCAGCACGGGCACCAGTTCCGAGATGCCGATGGCGATGATCAGGGCGAAGGCGACCGCGATCGCGGGCACCGACAGCCCGAGGACGATCCACGAGCGGAAGAAGGCCTCGACATCCTCGCTGAGCCCCATCGCGGTGCCGACGATCCCGCCCACGACCACGGAGGTGCCGAACCCGAGCAGCAGTCGGCGGAACGTGTCGAGGATGTTGCCGTGGAACGTGCCGAACTCGGGCTCGGACACGACCGTCCGGGTCGCCTCGATCAGCTCTAGCGGGCTCGGGAACGCGTAAAACGGGAAGAACAGCGAGGCGACCTGCCAGAGGCCGAGCAGGACGACCGCGACGGCCGCCTTGTTCAGCACGTTCCGCTCGCGGAGGTACGCGGAGACGCCCCCAGCCCGCTGCGACGACGCGGTGGTTCCGGCCATCGCGTCAGAGGGGGTTGCGGAGGATCTCGTCCTGGGACGGCACCTCGTCGATGAACTCGTACTCGTTCATCAGTTCGACGAACGACCACACCGACTCGACGTACTCGTCGGCGAGCGAGGCGCCCTGGAACACCTGGCCCTGGTTGGCGAACTCGTCGACCACGTCGATCTTGGCCTGGTTGTTGATGCCGGCCGGTTCGCCGTACTCCTCCAGGATGGAAACGGTGTTGTCGCGCCAGTACTGGGTTGCCGCCTCCGACCCGCGAAGCAAGGCGGCGGCGGCCTCGGTGTTCTCCTCGTACCAGCCGGCGTCCGCGAACCACGACGTGATCGGGAGGTAGTTGCCCGACATCTCCTGCCAGGCGTTGTTGATCGACATGAGCCTGCGGTAGGTGTCGGGTTCGGACTCCATCTGCACCGTCAGGCCGCTGACGTTGATCACGCCGTCGATCTGCTCGTCGGTGAGCAGGCCCAGCAGCGCCGGCGGCGCGGCGGTCGTGGTCTGGAAGTCCTCGCGGAGCTGGAGCCCCGTCTGCTCGGCGAGCACCGCCTGGAACGACTGGACGGTCGAGGAGCCGAACGACCAGACGCCGATCGTCTGGCCCTCCAGGTCGCCCGGCGACTCGTAGTCGCTGCTCGCGCGGGTGTACAGCCCGTTCACCGCCTGGAGACAGCCGCTGAACCCGAAGGTGACGATGTCCTGGCCGTTGAGGTAGTTGCGCATGTAGGGGATCATCGAGAGCCCCGACACCTGGACCTCGTCGTTGCTCAGCGACTGGACCTGCGCCCCGAAGGGGGCGTAGTCCACGGTCAGATCCAGCCCCTCGTCCTCCCAGAACCCCTGGTCGAGGCCCGCCTCGTACATCGGGTACTGGAGGACGCCCTCGGGGTGGAGGATCCGGACCGACGTGAGATCCCCCCCGGCGGAGCCGGTCGTGGTCCCCTCGCCGTCGCTGCCCCCGTCGCCGCTCTCGGTCGCGGTTTCGGTGTCGGTCTCGGCGCCGCCGTCGCCCCCGTCGTCCCCGTCGCTGCCTCCGTCGCCGCCGCTACAGCCGGCGAGTCCGGCGACCGAGGTGGCTCCCGCACTCACGAGGAATCGTCTCCTGGTAACGTCTCGCATGGGTGTACTGACAGCAAATATCATCATAAACGTACCGGTGCCGGGAGCTACCGCACACCGTGGGTCGTGTGCACAAGGTTAATAGCCACGGGTCGGTTCTGAGTGCCATACGAACCATGACTGCTCGGCAACTACGGTTCGACGTCCGGGGTCGACGCGCGCGGGGTCGACCATGACCGTCGCGGAGGAAAATCGCGAGGACGCCCCCGGGGAGGGCGCTGGCGACCCGCTCGAACTCCGGGACATCGTCAAGTACTACGAGAAGCCGGGACAGGGTCGGGTGCTGGTGCTGGACGAGATCGACCTCGTCGTCGAGGAGGGCGCCTTCGTGTCGCTTTTGGGCCCGTCGGGCTGTGGCAAGACGACGCTGATGAACGTCGTCGCGGGGCTCGTCGAGCCGAACGCGGGAACCATGCGGCGCGGCGGGCGGGACGTCTCGCCCGAGGACCTCTCGCTGGGATACATCTTCCAGGAACCGCGGTTGCTCGACTGGAAGACGGTCGCGGGGAACCTCGAATTCGCGCTGGAGGCCCGCGACGTCCCCGAGTCCGAGTGGGACGAGCGGATCGAACGGTATCTCTCGATGGTGGGGCTGGCCGACGAGGGCGACAACTATCCCAGCCGGCTGTCTGGCGGGATGAAACAGCGGGTTGCCATCGCACGGGCGCTCGCGACCGAACCCGAGATCCTGCTGATGGACGAGCCGTTCAGCAGCCTCGACGAGATCACCGCCCGCGACCTCCGGGAGGAACTGCTCGACATCTGGCAGCGCGAACAAAAGACCGTCCTCTTTGTCACCCACGACATCAACGAGGCGGCGTTCCTCTCGGATTACATCTACATGATGAGCCACGGCGGGGAGATGTTCGCCCGCCGCGAGGTCGGCATCGACCGGCCGCGAAACTACGACGACCCGGCGATCGCCCAGCGCGAGACCGAACTGTACCGGGAGTTCCACGAGCACGTGGTGAAGTGAGATGAACCGACGGAGACGGTGGCTCTGGAGTGCGATTTCGATCGTGAGCCTGCTCGTGCTGTGGTATCTCGGCGGCGTCGTGGCGCCGGAGTCGATCCCGGGAGTGCTCGCCACGCTCGACGCGCTGGTCGTCGTGCTGACCACCCCGGGACCGTACGGCAACATGTTCTACTACCACGTCTGGAAGACCGCCGAGATGCTGTTTGTCACCCTCGCGGTGTCGATGGTGCTCGGGACGGTCGTCGGCGTCGCGCTGGGCACCAACGAACTGCTGGAGAGCGCCGTGTCGTCCTGGATCTACGCGTGGCTGGCGATCCCGTCGCTGGTGATCGTGTTCCTCTCGGCGGTGTGGATCGGCTTCGACGCGCGGAGCGGCTACTTCGCCGTGCCGGCGGTCATCACTCCGTTCGTAGCGCTCAACATGTGGGAGGGCGCCCGCACCCTCGACCCCCAGCTCGCCGAGATGGCGGCCTTCTTCGACGCCGGTCGCTACCAGACGTTCACCGACGTGATCCTCCCGCAGCTCGTTCCCTTCCTCTTTGCCAGCGTCCGTTCGGCGCTGTCGATCGGCTGGAAGATCACCCTGCTCGTCGAGGCGTTCCTCGTGACCCGCGGGGTCGGATTCATGTTCCGGCGCTACTTCGACCAGTACGACCTCACGACGATGATGAGCTGGCTCATCATCTTCGTCGTCCTGCTGGTCGTGATCGAGTACGGGATCCTGGCGCCGCTCCACGAACGCGTCACCGCCTGGCGTCCGGACGCCGACGGCGTCCGCGTCACCGAGTGAGGACGCCGGGGCCGCCTCCACCCGAACCCGTGGCCGAACCGGGTAACTGAACCGGTCGATTCCAGCCGTTCGGGAACGCTTCCAAACAATTATTAGCGGATACTCGCAACCTTCGGCCGGAACACGATGACACCGACACCGAACATCGGGGCGGAAGACGGCGGGGCGGAGCGTCGCGGAACCGAGTCGCGGGAGGGACGGCGATGAAGCGACGCCAGTCCCCCGTGGCCAAACTCGGCCACGTCGCCGCACACACCCCGGACCTGGAGGAGTCGCTGTGGTTCTTCCGGGACGTGATGGGGTTCAAGGTCACGGAGATCGTCGACGACACGGCCTACCTGCGCGGGATGCGCGACTGGGAACACCACACCCTCACGCTCACCGAGTCGGGCCAGACGGGCGTCGACCACTTCGCCTTCCGGACCGAGAGCCCGGAAGCGCTCACCAAACTCGAATCCCAGTTCGAGGCCGAGGGCACCGACATTACGCACGTCGACGCCGGCGAGGAACCCGGCCAGGGCGAAGCCATCCGCGTCGAGAAGTTCGGCCATCCCTACGAGTTCTACTACGACGTCGAGAAGCCGAAGGCCCCCGCGGATCAGCGGTCGGGGCTGCTAAACCGCAACTACAGCGAGACCACCGGCAACCGCGTCGCGCCGCGCCGCATCGACCACCTCCACGTGAACGATCCCGGTCAGCTGGCCGACGACCACGTCGAGTGGCTGCGCGAGACGATGAACTTCCAGCTGAACGAGCGCTACCAGAAGGACGACGGCGAGTACTGGGGCTGGTGGTTCGCGGTCACGCCGCTGCCACACGACATCGCCATCCACCGCGAGGAGGAGGGCGACCCCACGCAGTTCCACCACGTCGCCTTCCACCTGGACAGCCTCCAGGACCTCTGGACGGCCGCGGACATCTGTAGCGAGGAGGGCCTCGAGATCAACAACCGCAGCAACGGTCCGGCGATGCACGCCATCACGCGCGCGGACTGCATGTACGTCAAGGACCCCGCCAGCCAGCTTCGCCTCGAACTGTTCGCCGGGCCGGGCTACCTGAACTTCGAACCGGACTGGGAACCCATCGAGTGGAAGGAGTCTGAGGTCGGCGGCGCGACAAACCACCAGTGGCACGGCGGCGGCCCGACCTGGGACGGCATCGACTACGCCTGAACGCCGCGACGACGACCGCTCCGCGAACTTCTTTCGCCCGGCGACCGACGACCGCTCAGTTCCCGCCCGGTCGCTACTCCGTCCACGCCGGATCGCCACCCCGTCCACGCCGGATCGCCATTCCGTCCACGCCGGACTGCCGCTTCGTCCACGCCCATCCCACCCCGCCGAGGAGGCGTCCGCGACGACCGAAACCGTTCGGTATTGTCGATCGGAGGGTGGGTTTACAACCCTATTATCGTAAACGCCCCGACGAGCCGAGGGGAGTCCCACAAAACCGCGTGACTCCGTCGGATTCCGTGGACATGTGCGTCGATCGAGGGGTGTGCCGGCGGATCCGCGAGCGTCGGAGCACGCCAGCGGATCGCCGGGAACGTGCCGTCCTCCAGCGGAGTCTATCAGGAATGATCATCGGAGAAGCGTTCGGCATTGTCGATCGAGTATGCCGTCGGCGGATGACAGATGCCGTCGGCGGGTGACAGATGTCGTCGACGGAACCGGTCCCGTGCCGGCGGGACGGCTGGGACGGACGTGGGTCAGTCGGGGGTGATGGGAGCCAACACCAGTTCGATCTCGTTTGCGGCGGCGAGCACGTCGCTGGCGACGCTCGTTTCGAGGCGGTCGATGGTGATCCGGTTGGCCGGGCCGGCGACGGTTACGCTTCCGAGTACCTCGTCGTCGACGACGACCGGGGCGGCGATGGCGTGGGTCCCCTCGTTTGCCTCGTGCTGGTTCACGGCGTACCCGCGCTCGCGGACGGTCGCCAGTTCCTCGCGGAGCCGATCGGGATCGGTGATCGTGTTCTCGGTAAGCGCCGGGAGTCCACGGCGGTCGATGATCTCGGTGACCCGGTCGTCGGGGAGATGCGCGAGGATCGCCTTGCCCGAGGCGAGCGAGTGCAACGGTGCGCGCGTCCCGGTCCGCGCGTGGGTCCGGACCGCCCGCTCCCCGAGCGCGTAGTCGACGTACACCGCCTGCCCGTGCTCCTCGACGACGAGGTACGCCGCCTCGCTCGTGTCGGCCGCGAGCTGTTCGAGCGTCGACTCGGCCTCGCGGACGATCGGCAGGCGCTCCCGCATCGTTATCCCGTGATCGAGGAACTTCAGGCTCAGAGCGTACCCCCCGGAGCGTTTGACGACGTACTCCCGGTCGATCATCGCCGAAAGGTAGGCGTGGGCGGTGCTGTTGGCGACCCCGAGCTCGTTCGCCACGGCCCGCGTCGACAGCGGCCCCCGGTCCCTGAGCAGGTCGACGACGTCGTCGAACCGGTGGATCGCCTTGATGCCGCGTTCCTCGTCGTCCATCTCTATCCACCCACACGGACCCGACGAACAAATACCCATCCGCCGCGGGCCGCGTGGTGTGACCCCGGCGACAGGACGGCCCGACCCCCGGACACGCAGATTTATGCCGCCGCTGGCGTAACTCACGTCCATGTCGACAGAGAATGCCGACGGAGCGGCGGATCCGACGATCATCGACGGCGAGGTCCACACCGGCGAGTCGCGGGAGGACCTGGTCGAGTACCTGCCCGAGGACGTCAGATCCGACGAAGAGGACGGCTACGCCTTCGCCCCCGAGCAGTTCGGGCCGATCCCGTGGGACGGGTAGGACCGCACCGCGGGGGGCCGGATCAGCTGGAACAACTACTCCGTCCCCGAGGCGGAGGCCTTCGACGAGACGCGCGAGCAGTTCGGCATCGAAACCGTCGTCTTCTCGCCGGGCCCCGCCTTCCGGATGAGCCTCATTCCGGACCACGACACCCGCGTCGCGTACATGCGGGCGTACAACAACATGGTGGTCGACCGGTTCGCCCGCGGCGACGGCACCTACTACGCCAAGATGATCGGCCTGCCGGAGCATCCCGAGGAGACCGCCGCGGAGGTCGAGCGCGTCGGCCACGAGGACGGCATCGTCGGCCTGTTCGTCACCGACGTCGGGCCGACCCAGCCGCTGGGCCACCGCCGCCACGACCCCATCTTCGAGGCCGCCGAGGCCGCGGAGCTCCCCATCGTCCTCCACTCGACGACCGGCCTGCCGCCGTCGTTCCCCGCGGCGGGGATGAACCCGAAGAACTTCCTCGAGTACCACACGCTCTCGCACCCGGTGGCGAAGATGTGGCACGCCACGAGCATCATCGTCCGCGGCGTCCCCGAGCGCTTCGACGTCGACTTCGGCTTCTGGGAGGCCGGCTTCTCGTGGCTCCAGCTGCTCGCGAACCGGATGGATCGCGAGTACATCGAGCGCCCCAACGAGGCACCCGAGCTCACCAAGCTCCCGAGCGAGTACCTCTCGGAGTTCTACTACGGCTCCCAGCCCCTGGAGGAGCCCCGCGACCCCGACCACCTCCAGACGATCATCGACATGAACGAGCTGAACGACCAGCTGGTCTACACCACCGACTACCCCCACATGGACTTCGACGCCCCCACCGCGGTGACCAGCCACGAGGGGCTCCGCGAGGAGCAAAAGCGCAAGATGCTCGGTGAGAACGCCGCCAGGCTGTTCGGGATCTAACCCGGCCACCGGAGGCGGGTCGAAAGCTATTTTTCCGCCGGTCCGAACGATGCGGCATGGGAGATTCTGACGCGGAGTCGCTCGAACGAGTGTGCGACGCCGCCGAGGTCACCGAGCAATCGCCGGCAGTAGTCGAGTTCGACGGCACCAAGGTCGCCGTGTTCGTGGTCGACGGGGAGTACTTCGCCCTCGATGCGGTCTGCCCGCACCAGGGTGGTCCGCTGGAGGACGGGAAGGTCGAGGAGGGCTGCGTCTACTGCCCGTGGCACGGCTGGCAGTTCGACCTGGAGTCCGGGGACCACGTCCACGGGAAGGCCACCGCGACGACGTACCGGGTGGCCGTCGAGGGCGAGGACGTCCTCGTCGGCCCTTCGACCTGATCGATCCCTCGACCGACGCCACGTCGCGGCGATCGCACCGAATCCGCCCCGGCGACGGACGCAACGTCGGATCTCGCGCGGTGGTCGACTCCAGGTTCCGATTCCCGCGAGCCCGGGGCCGGCACACAGTTTTTTGAGCGTACCGTGCGAGCGTCGACCATGAGCATCGTCGCAGCAGTCGACGGGACCGAGGGATCGATCCGAGTAGTCGCGAAGGGACTTGACCTCGCGGAGGCGTTCGACACGGACCTGTACGTGGTACACGTCATGGACGACGAAGAACTGGAGGACCGGCGCGAGGGGCGCCAGGAGTACTACATCGACGACGCCGCGATGGACGCCGAAGACGTGGCCCGCGACGTGATCGCCGACGCGACCGACGACCGGGCGCGGATCACCCCGGTGGGCCGCGTCGGCGAACCGGTCGCGGAACTGCTCGAAGAGGGCGACAAGCGCGACGCCGACTACCTCGTCATCGGCGGGCGAAAGCGCAGCGCGGTCGGGAAAGCGCTGTTCGGAAGCACCACGCAGTCGGTGTTGCTCAACGCCGAGCGCCCGGTCGTGACCATCATCAGCGGGGAGTAGCCCTGCGGCCGGGACGTCGCCCGGGAATTCGAACGTATCTTCTTAAATTTCTTGGCGCCCAGTATGTTCTCCCCCATCCGCTACCGGAGTTCCGTCGAGATACCCTATCAACAGATATCACAATTATAACGACATATTCCCGACCAAACGACCATATAAATTTTCTCTATCCCACATTCTAACACCATACGTCACGAACGCCACTGCTACTGTCACCAGAGGGCGTCGGTCAAGGGTACAGAAACATATGTTTTCGTTGCGAGTCGGTCGGTGGTGCTTCGAGTGACGTACGGGTCAGCCGGCGAGGTCGGGGCGGCCGACGAGCCCCCCGGTCGTGGCGGTACCTCGAAACGACTAAGCCGTGTTACACGATAGCCCGGTGCGTGGACAGAGATCTCGCCCTGACGGCAGTCCTCGCAGTGCTGGCGGTGCTCTCTCTCGGCGCGGCGGCGGCGACGCTCGATACCGCGGTCGAGACCGGCGGGACGGCACCCACCGGGAGCGGTGGCGGCCCGGTCGACCAGTCGGGAGACGCGGCCGACGACGGGGATTCCGGCGACGAGGCGACGTCCGGCGGGGGTGGCGGGCTCCTGTTCGAACCGGTGTGCGTTCCGGCCCTCAAGGAACCGCGCGTGATCGTCGGTCTCCTCGCGGTGGTGGCGGCGCTCGGCTACGCTGTTTACCGGCGAACCGGGAGCGTCCTCCCGCCGGTCGCGTTCGGCCTCGCGCTGGGCGCGCCGGCGGTCCTGCTGTGGATGGTGCTTACGTCCTGTGGCCCGCCGCCCGGGCTGGAGCAACTCGGCTTCCCCATGGGGGGCAACGCCACCGGCGGAGGGCTCGTCGGCGGGCCGGAAGCCGAGGGTGGCGGCGGCGGCGCCTCCGCGCCCGAGGCGGCGTTCGCCATCGTGCTCGTGTTCGTCCTGCTCGCCTCGGTCACGCTGTTGCTCGTCTCGACCGGCGAGGACGACGAGGCAGAGGCACCCCCCGGCACCGATGAGGACGACCCGATCGACGTCGCGGCGATCGGTCGGACGGCGGGCGCGGCCGCCGACCGCATCGAGGCCGACGCCGACGTCGACAACGAGGTGTTCCGGGCCTGGCGGGAGATGACGGCCCAGCTCGACGTCGACAGGCCGCAGTCGTCGACGCCCGCGGAGTTCGCGAGCGCGGCCGTCGACGCCGGCATGGCTCGGGCCGACGTCGACGAGCTAACCGGGCTGTTCGAGGAGGTCCGCTACGGGGGCGCGACGGCGACCGAGCGGCGCGAGCGACGGGCCGTCGACGCCCTCAGACGGATCGAGTCGGCGTACGCCACAGACGACGGACGGGCGACCGGCGACCGTGGGGACGACGCCGACGGGGACGACCGGCCGGCCGGCGACGACGAGCAGTCGACCGACGGGGGTGAACGCCGGTGAGCCGACCGGATCCACTGGTACTCATCGCCCTCGTCGCCGCCCTGCTCGGCCTCGGGATCGTCGCGGGCGCGTTCGGCGTCCCCTTCAGCCTGCGGTCGGCGTTCGTCACGCTCGTCGGCCTGCTCGCGCTCCTCCAGGGACTCAGGTACGCGGCCGTCCGCCGATCGACGCCGCGACGGGCGACCGACGTCGAGGCCCCCGAACGACGCCACCGCGTCCCGGTCCCGGGCGACGACGTCGACGAGCAACTCGACGTGGCCGGCGGCTGGCGCGGCCGGGGCGTGACCGTCAGGGAGAAAGTCCGCGACCGACTCCGGGCGGCCCTCGTCGAGACGCTCGTGCTCAGGGAGAACTACACGGAGGCGACCGCGACGGACCTGGTCGACGAGGGGACCTGGACGGACGACCCGGTGGCCGCGGCGTTCGTCGCCGGCGATCCGCCCCCGTTCTCGCTCCGGCGGCGGTTCGCGCTGTTCGTCAGCAGCGAGTCGGCGTTCCGGCACGCGGCGGCCCGGACGATCCGGGCGATCGACGACCTCGGCCGGGACGAGTCGACGGCGGGGACACGGGAACGGTCGGGGGCGTCGAGCCGCGACGCCGACCGTCCCGAGAGGGGTGAGGCGTCGTGGTGACGCCGTTCGACACGAACCGGTGGGTCGGGGTCGACGGCGCAGCCCTGCTGGTGGGCGCGGCGGGGGTGCTGGCCCGCCGGCCGGCGCTGTTGCTTGCGTCGGTCGTCGGGCTCGCGGCCCTGGCCGCCGCCAGGATCGACGAGGCGCCCGCGCCGACGCTCGACGTCGAGCGGACGCTGAGCGACGACGCCCCGGACCCCGGCGACGAGGTGACGGTCACCGTCCGGGTCCGCAACGTCGGCGACCGTGCGCTGCCGGACCTGCGGCTGGTCGACGGCGTCCCCCCCGCTCTGTCGGCCGAGGACCCGGCCCGCCTCGGAACGGCGCTCCGGCCCGGGGCCGGGGCGACCGTTAGCTACCGGATCACCGCGGTGCGCGGCGAGCACAACTGGGAACCGCTGGTGGCAATCTCGCGGGGCGCGACCGGGTCGCGCGAGCGGACCGCCGAGATCGACGCCGACACGACGATGCAGTGTTCCCCGGAGCTGTCGGCGACGGCCGACCTCCCGCTTCGCGGGCTGACGACGCAGTTCTCCGGCCGGGTCGGCACCGACGTCCCCGGAGCGGGACTGGAGTTCTATGCGACCCGCGAGTACCGCCGCGGCGACCCGGTCAGCCGCATCGACTGGAACCGCTACGCGCGAACCGGGTCGCTCTCGACGGTGCAGTTTCGCCAGGAGCGAGCCGCCAGCGTCGTGTTGCTCGTCGACGCCCGGGAGGCCGCGTACGTCGCCCCCGAGCAGGGCGTCCCGAACGCGGTCGAGCGCGGGGTCGACGCCGCGACGGGCGCGTTCACCGCGCTCCTGGAGAGCGGCGACCAGGTCGGCATCGCGGCGCTCGCTCCGACCGAGTGCTGGCTCCCGCCCGGAGCCGGGGCGGCCCACCGCGCTCGTGCGCGAGACCTGTTTGCGACCCACCCCGCGCTGGCGCCGACCCCCGGCGACGGCCGGTACTACGCGTCGGTCGAACTCCGGCGGCTCCGGAACCGGCTTCCCGCCGACGCGCAGGTGCTCGTGTTCTCGCCGCTGGTCGACGACTACGCCGCCAAGGTCGCCCGGCGGATCGACGCCTACGGCCACCTCGTCACCGTCGTCAGCCCGGACCCGACGGTCGAGTCGACCCCGGGGCGCCGGCTCGCCCGGATCGAGCGGGAAAACCGCATCTCGCGGCTGCGCCGGGCGGGTGTCAGGGTGATCGACTGGGCGGAGGGCGCGATCGATCCCGAGATCGAGCGGGCCTCCGCGAGGTGGTCGGGGTGACCGACCTCACCCACCGGCCCTCGGTGCTGTCGGCGTCGCTTTCGACCCTCGCTGCGTCGGCGAGCCTCGTGGCCGTGGCGCTCGCCGACACGAACGCCCTGCTGGTTGCGCTCCCGGGCGTCGCGCTCGTCGGTGGCGGGGCGCTCCGGGGGTCGACCCGTCTCGTCAGCCTCGGCGGCCTGGCGCTGACCGGCGGCGTGGTGCTCGCGGGGCTCGCCGGCGGCGGCCCCGAGGCGCTCCTGCTCGGCGCCCTCGGCGCACTGCTCGCCTGGGACGTGGCCGAACACGGGATCGGGATCGGCGAGCACCTCGGACGGGAGGCCCGGACCGCCCGGGTCGAACTCGTCCACGCCGCGGTGACGCTCCTGATCGGAGCAGTCGCCGCCGGCGTCGGCTACGCCGTCTACCGCGGGATCGCCGGGGGGCAGCCGATGGCGGCGCTCGTCTTTCTGCTCGTCGGCGTCGTCGCAGCGGTCGCTGCCCTGCGGCGGCGCCGGGCGGAGTGACGACCGACCGCAGCTTCACACCGGGACCGCGACGCCGTCGTCACTCCACGTGCAGCGTCGACAGATCGGCCCGGGCGAGCAGGGGACGACGCAGGGCGAGGCCCCGTTCGAGCCCCGGACGGACCGCAGGCGGAACGACTGCATCGCCGCCCCCGCGGTCCCCGGTTACGCCGTCGAACTCACGGCCCCCGGGCGCCTCCTCGGCCCCGCGGTCCCCGAGCACGTCACCGTCGCCGGCGGTGCCCCAAGCGCCCGCAGCGCCGTCGCCGGCGTGTCGCTCAACCCGCTCGAACATCGAGCGCGCGACGAGGTCGAACGCCGCGTCGTCGAGGGTGCCGGCCTCGCGGTAGTGGTCCCGCCAGGCGTCGAGGTAGGCCGCCCGCAGTTCCGGGTCGGGCGCCTCGGCTTCGAGGTAGAACTCGAACGCCCGGGCGAACGCTTCGTCGACCGCCGGCGCGACCGTCCGGGTCCGCGGATCGAACAGTCGCACAGTCCTGCCCGCCTCGGGGGCAGCCACCGCCTCGTGGCGTTCGAGCGTGGCGATGACGCCTGGGCGCTCCCGACCGAGGTACTCGGCGTACAGCGCCGTCGTCGGCGGGATCGAACCGGGTTCCGGGTCGTCGCTGTGAGCGGGTCCGGGTGCGTCGTCGCCGCGGACGGTCACGGTCGCGTCCACGTCGCTGGAGACGTGATCGACGGTCGTGTCGCCGTCGGAGAACGGGTCGTCACCGGGCGCGTCCCCGACTACCTCCAGGACCTCGTCGGCCGTCGCCTCGCGGACGGCCTCGTAGACGGAAAAAAACTGGGTGGCGAGTTCCTGGTTCGCCGTCCGCACCAGGCCGTTACAGAGCACGCTCAGAAGCGAGGGGCCGTCCCGTCCGCGGGCCAGGACCGCGTGGCCGCCGATCGGCGCCTCGCGTGGCCCCCCGACGAGGAGCCGCGGCGGGTCGTCCCGGAAGGGACGGGGGTCGAACCGCACTCCCCTTTTCAGGGGGTCGAAGGCGACCGCCGGCTTGGTGTCGACCGCGACGCCGTACCACTCGGCGAAGTCCGCGGCGACGTCCAGGGCCTCACACAGATACTGTTCGACCGACGACGGGGACCCGTCGGCGCGCTCGGCGATCGTCGCGATGTCGACGTCGTTGAGGGCGGCTGGGGTACGGTCCGACGACGGGGAGGGCATCCCCCGATCATTCGTCGGTGACGATATTAAATGTCCGTGCGGAAGCAGGACGCCACGGGAGCGCCGGTCGAGCGACCCGCCGGGGAGGTCGGACGACCGGGCCGAGACCGGACGATCAGACGGCCGGGACGACGAGGATTCTTTTTCGGAGGGAGCATAGGCGGCCGCATGGACTCGACTCAGCGGGCTGGCGTCGTCGTCGCCGGGGGTCGCTCGACGCGGTTCGGCGACGTGGACAAAGCCGTCGCGGACCTGGCCGGAACGCCGATGACCCGGCGCGTGGCCGACCGGCTGGCCCGCGTCGTCGACAGCGTGGTCGTCAACTGCCGCGCCGACCAGCGGGCGGCGCTGTCTGGCGCGATGGCGGACGCCGACTACCCGGTGCGCTTCGCCGTCGACCCCGACGAGGACCGGGGGCCGATGGCGGGCATCATGACCGGCCTTCGGGCCGTCGCCGGCGAGTACGCTGTCGTCGTCGCCTGCGACATGCCCTTCGTCGATCCCGAATTCCTGGCGTACCTGTTCGACCGGATCGAGGGGCAGGCGGGGCCTCCGGCCGACCAGGGACGACAGTACGACGCCGCGGTGCCCCGACCCGACGAGTGGTACCAGCCCACCCAGGCGGCCTACCGGGCCGACGCCATGGCCGACGCCTGCGAGGCGGCGCTCGACCGCGGCGACTCGAAGATCCTGGCGCCGCTGGATGACCTCGACTGGGTCGTCGTCGACGCGGCGGAAGTCGAGGCCCACGCCGCCACCGACACCTTCGACAACGTCAACACCCGCGAGGAGTTCGACCGGGCGATCGAGCGGATCCAGACCGACAGCCCGGGCTGACGACCGCGGACTGCGCCCCGGCCGGACGTTCAAGCGGGATGCCGAGGGCAACCCGCCACGTGCGTTGAGAGATCACCGCGCGACGGCCCGGGACGAGAGTCCGAGCCCGGCCGGCACACCGTCGCGCGAGGGGTGCGTGCCGGTCGTTTGCAACCACCGAATCGGCTCGACGCGGATCGGCCCGACTCGAACCGGAGTGGAGCTGAGCGGCCGGTCAGATGAGCCCACCCCGGCGGTCAGTCGACTACGTCGACGAGCGGGTCGGGGTCGATCATCCGGGCGAGGACGACCCGCTCGATCCGGTCGCCCGCACGGTCGAGGACCGCCTCTGCGACTGCCCGCCCCGTGCGTTCGAGGTCGTCGTCGTCGACCATGTTGACCAGCGGGACGACGGCGGCGTCCGGGGGCACGTCCTTCAGCCCGCCGTCGCGGCTCGCGAGGACGGTGGCGACGTCGGTCGCCGAGATGCGGTCGCCGGGCGACAGCCCTGTGAGGGCGGCGACGCGCTCCGGTCGGTGGACGCGTTCGTCAGAGAGCGGCTCGCCCACGACGCGCGCGCTCGCGATCGGAATCACCACGTCGGCCTCACGCGGGAGCTGCGGCTCGCGGTCGTCGGGGGCCTTCAGCCACCGGGTCCGCGCGCCGTCGGCCTTGACCAGCAGGACGTCAGCCAGCGCCTCGTCGGGGGACGCGTGGGGTCGGATCCGACCGGCCAGCCGGTCGACGACTGCGGGGTCGTAGCCGGCGTAGCGGTCCTGCCGCTCGCGCTCGGCGACGACTCCGACGGGCCACGTCGTCGTCCCCGCCAGCGCCGCCGCCGGCGACTCGGTCGCGTGGACCGCGGTTACCGCCTCGTCGAAGATGGGGATGCGAACCGTCGCGGTGACGGCGGTCCGGTCCAGGGCGTTCGCGAGCGTGTACAGCGTCGTCTTCTTGCCGCCGGCGCCGACGACACAGACCACGCCCGACTCCGCATCCAGCGCGTCGGCCAGGAGCATCGCCGCTAGCTGGGCGGGCGAGTCACATAACGGGGACGGTTCCGCACGCGGGGACGAAGGAGAACCTCAGACTCGCTGTGCGAACGCGAGGCTGCCGCTCACGCTCTCGATGACGACCTGGACGGTCTGTCCTTCCTGGGCTCCGGGGACGAAGATGGTGAATTTGCCTCGCTCGGCGACGCCGTCGCCTTTGCGGCCAGTGCCGACGATCTCGACCTCGTAGGTGCGGCCCTCCTCGATGTCCGGGCGCTGGGACTGGGACGTCGTCGAACTCGAGCGCTTGCGGACCGGGCGAAAGGCCCCACAAGCCTCACAGCGGAGCATCTGGGTGCCGTTTTCCGTCGTCAGCCGGGTGTCGGGGAGTCCACACTCCGAGCAGGTGACGTACTCCTCGACGTAGCCGTCGATCGCCGCCGACAGGTCGTCTTCGTCGAACTCGCCGTTGTACCGAGCCTGGTCCTCCCGGAGTTGTCCGTTCGTCCCCAGGGTCCGCTGGAGGGCACTGTGGACGTGTTCGAGGTCGCGGGCCAGCGCCTCCGCGATCGCAGAGAGGTTCGTGAGTCGCGTGAAGGCGCCGTCGGGGTGGACCTCCGGGTCC
>Ga0207719_100657_pt1 | contig 16161 bp, 30 predicted proteins | sample A23P1SouthBayCA_2_FD_187279 | JGI IMG/M metagenome (GOLD analysis project Ga0207719, IMG submission 187279) | Aerobic enrichment media microbial communities from Eden Landing Ponds, California, USA - A23 P3 (3) (SPAdes) | ecosystem: Environmental > Aquatic > Marine > Unclassified | place... | reverse complement strand
CAGCCACGGGACGGTCCCGAGGTTCGGGCCTGAGCCCGTCCGCTTGAGCCACTTCTTGGCCGTGTACGCGGCGCCGAACGTGCCGGGCACGGCGATGAGCAGGAAGTTGGTCGCGAGCCAGCCGAGCAGGTCGCCCTTGCTGTCGATCGGCACCTGCTGGCTGGTCGGGATGGACTTGTGCGTGAACGGCCCCCAGCGCGGGCCCGTGCCTCGTTCGAGGCAGTCGGGCTCGCCGGGCTCCATCAGGCACATGGTCACCTCCTGGCCGCTCTCATACGAGGGGCTCAGCGAGAGGTTCGCGCCGTCGTAGTACTGCCCGAGCGTGACCTGCTCGGTCTCCACGTAGGAGATGTTCGCGAAGCGCTCGGTACGGGTGCCATTGGCGGTCGACACCTCTCGCGTGTCGGGATTCCAGTACGCGATGCGCATCTGGTACTCCTTCTGCTCGACGTCGCCGAGGCGAACACTCCGAAGGCGGAGTTCGTCGACCTGTACTGTGTTCTGCTGGCCGAGGTAGTACCAGTCGGCGCTCGCGAACGGTTGGCCGGGATCGTGCCGGATGGAGAAGGACTCGGTGTCGGATGCCATCCGGACCGACGCCGGCGCGCCGGCGAGTTGTGTGCCGCCAGTCTGGAGTGCTTCGAGGGTGAGGTCGCTCTGGTTGGTCGCGCTCTGTTCGGCAGCGAGGGCCGGCAACGAGACCGCTGTAACCGCGAGCGCGACCGCCAGCAGGGCGGCCGCACCGACGACGCGTCGTCGGTTCACAGTGAGACCTCCATCTGCTCGGCGTCGCGTCGGCAGGACTGGCACCGATAGGCCGCGCGCTGGGCGCAGACGTAGCGGTCCGCCTCGCGAACGGCGAGCAGGACGGCGACCGCGAGCCCGATCCCGTAGACGCTCGCGACGAGTATCGAGGGCAGTGCCGTCGCCATCAGCCAGAACATCAGCACCGCGATCAGTGACATCAGCCCGATCTCGACGAGCTGGATTCGGCCGCCGTGGCGCGGGTCGCGGCGGAGTCTCTCAGTCCGCATAGTGCACCCCCACTGCGACACCGAGAATCGCACCTGTAATTATCAGGTAGGCGCCTGGGTCGATCCCTGCGATGAAATCCACCCCACCGACGACTGGTAGTTCGCCCCCCAGCGAGAGGTATCCAATACCGATCGCCAGAACGTCGGCGGCGAGATATGGAACTTCAGCGGCGTAAGACGCAATCTCCCCGCCAATCATCCCGATTTGATCCAAGATGATAGCTGAAACTCCGATTCCCGTGATGACGAGGACCCGCCCGACTGACAACCACTCTTCCAAGAGGTCCTCCGTTCGCGAGCCAACTCGCTTTGCGACCGTCTCTGCCTTGACGCCACTTCGCTTGATGAACCGTATGTCGATGATCCACCACGAGAGGATCACGAACGCCCCAACGACGGCGAATTCTATCGGATCGACAGCATTCACCACCCCCTCAAACGGAAGTGCCGAAACGACCGACGACGGTGCGATGTACTCCAATAGGAATACACCAACCACGGCCATCGATATCGCGAACGTGATGGAGACCGAGTCATCGTGTGCCTGCAAAGCGTAGGCGAGTCCCGCCATTCCTGCGAAAGCGAGCCCGCCCACGATCGGATTTATCTTTACTGAGATGTATCCCAGTGCGATCGCGGCCCCGATGACGACTGCCCCCAGCCAAGCGAGGTTTCGCACGACACCATTCGCCAAAGCCGAGAGGTCTGGGCCATCATAACTGTCTTCTGATGACTTTTCCTTCAGTTCGCGTTCCGACTCTGGCGTGAGTAGGGCAAGCCGAGGACTGTCATCAGCCACTCTGCCCACCCCCGTTTTTCGTTTCGATTCGACTTTCCGATGTGTCTGTACTCATGTGTATTACCATCCAGAGAACTTTTTCGCGATGGCAATCGCTCCCACAAGGAGCAATGCCAGCACTGCAATCCCCTGTAGAGGGAGTGTCCCTATGCTTCCGCCCGATATTGGGCCGGTCAATAGAACAGCCGCCGCGAGAGCTGCTCCACCGCCCACTGCTGTCCAATCCTTTCGAGAAAGATCTTCGCGACTGGGCGCACGGCTGTGTGCCAGTGAGAGTCCGAACTTTGCACCCCAGAAGATGCCGGCGACGCTGGCTATCAGGAGTCCTGCCGAAAGGAGAGCGTCAACGATCATGTCTCGTTCTCCCCCAGCCTGTCGATCATACGATCGATCATCACGACGACGAAGACCGCACCTGCGAGCATCAGGATCTGACTGGCCTGCTCCGAGGAGATCCAGTCGATCCCCGGCGCGACGAAGCGGCTGAACGCCGTCGTCGCCGGGAACCACATCCCACTGGTCGCCGCGAGTGTGTTCAGGATCGGGTCGAAGGCCCCCATCGCACTGCCGAGGGTGCCGATCGCCGCCGATCCGAGCGCTACTGGATGGCCGAGGTAGTACAAGGCATTTTCCTCCATTAGATTACCCTCCGTGCGATATCGATGGCGCGCCCATACGGGACGAACGTCGTGAATGCGACGTACACGACCGCTCCAGTCGCCACATACATCCCTATCAGGACGATCGGCGCTGCGGCTCCAGCTTCCATCGCGATGTCACGGAACATCGCGTTGTACTGCCGAACTGCTTCCATCACCGGGACGGCGACGATCTCGCCGAGGACGTAGGTCTGGTCGATGAAGAACCAGATCATATCCTCGAACGGCCACGAGAGCGCCACAACGAAGTCGAGAACCCACTTCCAAGCTCCAGTGATGATGGAGACGATTAATGCTGCTATCGTGGAGATGATGAACGCGAAGGGGCTCCCAAACAGAGAGTAGCCGTATCTGTTTGGGCTGTTGAGGAAACCCCACATCGCAGCCAACTTCTGGAACCAAGAGTCTTCCAAATCCTCGACAGACATTCCAGTCCCAGAGAGAAGTTGATTAGCCTCCTCACGAGCCTCCTCATCAATTTCCCCACCAGAGCCACTCATGCCATCACCTTCCAGAGCGTCCAGGATACCCCGAGGCCGATAGCGATCGTGGCCGGCAACCCGAGGACCCCGAGGTCAGTAATGAACCCTTCCAGCCCACCGACAGACCTTCCGATCGTTTCGACAGGACTCTCGAATAGACTCTCGATCAGGTCGACGAGCCAGTTTCCTACGGATTCAATCGCCCCAGTGACCGCCGTTTGGGCGGTCTGGATGATCTTAATCGGGATCGTATACAGGGCGAGGATCAGCGATCCGACGATCGCGAAGATCAAATCCCAGATTTTTATCGAACCTGGAATCCCGCCGCCCTCACCTCTGGAGATGATGAACTCACTCGTCCCTTCGAATAGGCCAGCGAATGGCCCATCGTTTTCGAGTGTGTCGCTGTCGCCGTCAAACCCATCAGACGGACGCTTCATGCGAAGATCCCTCCCGGGGGTATCGATTCGGATCGAGTTTCCGGCATGGTTACCCCCGTAACGACCCGGAGACTCGCCAAATCTGGGCGTTATCCACGCTCATTACCCTCTTCCTCAGTTCCCACTACAGGGATATCGTATCCGACGCCAGGGATGATGTTGCTCGTCTCATCCTCGTTGAGGTACCAACGGATCAGTAGCCACGTTACGAGTAGCACGCCCACTGCGAGGACGATCGTAAATGGGCCGAGACTAAACGCTCCTTCAAGAGCGCGCTGCGTCTCTTGTGCGCCGGACGATATGATCCCGAGGATTGTCTCCCCGAAGAGTGTCTCAACGATTTTCGCACCCACGTCGGCGAACGCGCTGAGAGGCTGAACGATAACATCGCCAACCGTGAGAATGCCCGTTGAGATGGCCGTAAACACGGCGAAGAACAGCCCGCCGATACCCTGGACGAGGATGCCTTCGAGGCCATCCGCTTCTTTGGCACGCCCGAAGAGGTTCCAGGCCCTCCTGTCCCCTTCGGTTCCAACGACTGGTCCATCTTCACTGCCCGACATCGTCACCTCCTGTCGTCGCATCGTGGTTGGCTCTCCATGCGTTCATGGAGATCTCACCCCTGCCAGCGTCGGATTCCAAACACGCCACCAACGAATGCCAGGATCGCACCCGGCAGGCCAGTGAGCCAGCCAACGATGCCGCCGCCCTGGTTACCGCCCTGGATGCCGGCGCCGCCTGCTTGCTGCATGGCGTCGGCCTCGCCGTCGGTCAGCTTGAGTTCGTAGTGCAGCGCGGACTCGGTGCCCGGCTGGATCGTCCCGTCGACGGTGAGGTTCTTGTCCTGGGCGTCGAAGCTCGACGTCTTCGAGTCCCAGTTCTCGATGTCGGCGAAGTCCGTGTCACCGACGCCTTCCTTGTACTCGACCGTAGCGTAGCGCTCGCCCGGCCAGTTGGTCGTCTGCTCCAGCGAGAGGCCGGAGTAGCTCAGGTCGTAGGCGTCCGGGACTGCGAGGCGGTAGTGGATGTCGCCGATCTGGTCGAAGCTCGGGTAGCTTTCGGCGTTCATCCATTCCGTCAGCACGTCTTCCTCGGAGAGCTGCGCGGCCTCGAAGTGCATCGGGACCGTGAGGTCGTTGATCGTGGCGTCGTCGAACGCAGCGCCCAGCGTGTCGAGACTGTGGACCGCGTACTCGCCGTGTGGCTCGGTGATCGACGACGTTTCGAGTTCGTCGTCATCGTCCGTGTCGACCATCTCCTCGCCGAACTGCCACTCGCTCATCTTCTGGACGTTCAGCGCCGCGATGTCGATCTCGGCGTTGGCGTCCGTGACGACGACTTCGACGTTCTGGATCTCGTCGAGGTTACCGTCGCCGGTGCCCTCGACGGTCAGCTTGCCGATCTGCTCCTGCACGACGTGACCCTCGCCGGTCTGGTTGGCGAGCACGGTCGCGTCGGCCTGGTTCGCGCTCGCGTTGGCGAGGTCGATCGCGGCGTAGTCGCCGTCGGCGTCGTTCAGACGCAGCTCGGCGACCGCGGCCGATTCAAGCGTGTTCACGTCAGCGGCGACCTGGACGTAGCGCTTCTCGACGTCGCTCGTGATCGAGAAGTTCGCGAACGTTGCGGTCACCGTGTCGCTGCTGGTCTGTGAGCCGGTCGAGACGCGCAGCGCGTCCACGTCCGGCGCGGTCGACACGTCCGAGACGGTGATCGAGCCACCGCTGGAAGCGTCAGTGGTCCACTCAGACGCGTCGAGCCCGCTCACGTTGGCCTTGTTGACCGGGAACGCGCCCGCGTCGGAGAAGTTGATGTCCGTCGCGATGAAGCTGAACGGATTGTCGACCGAACTGTTCACCGTCGCCGGGAGCGAGGTTACGCTCCCGTCATCGGCTTCATAGTCGGTCGGCGCCCAGCCGAGGGTGTGAGTAGACTTGGTGACATCGCCCTCTATGGTCGGATTTGGCGCGCCGCCCTCTGTGAAGTTGAGTGCCGACGCTGCCGGTACGGCCAGCAACATCACCACCAGGAGCCCCGCGAAGAGCCGGCGCTTCATGCCAGCCCTCCTGTGGGGAGATCGCCGACGCCATCACGTGTCCGCCCGGAGAGTTCCGCCGCGTCTCGGGCGCGCTGTCGCTCGTCGGGGTTTTCGTAGTCAGTGCAACCAGTTCGATCCGCGCTCATCGTCGCGGAGTCCGTCGGTCTATCGACGGCCTGATTCCCTTTCATGGGTGTAGCTTTGCGAGTCCCCGGCTCGCTACCGGGTTGGCCGGCGATTATCAGCGCCTCTAAAGGACCTCAGGAACGGCTCTCCGCGGGCAAGCCCGTGGGCTCGCCGTGGGCTATCCTTATGTCTCCATAGATTGACCATTACACCAGATGGCGATTCATAAGCTCCAGAAGCTCGGGGAGAACGCCTCCGGCGACAAGGCAGGCGTTGAGATTCCGAGGGAGTACCTACGGTTGATGGGTGTGATGGATCAGGAGGGCCAGCTCGTCGAACAGCCGCAAGTCGAGATACGCCGCGAGGAGGACGGCGGTCTCGTGGTCAAACCGATCGATGTCGACGAAGTCATCCAGTCTGCGCGAGAAGGGCCCAGCAGCGACTGAGATTACAGCCACTCACCCTTCTCGCGTCCCCGGGCCTTGGCCTCGGTGAAAACTTCCGTCGGATTAGTCCTCAAAGCCGTCGAATTCGACCGTCTTCTGTTTCTGTACCTCGCCATCGAAGACGATGCTTAGAACCACTGTGCCGCCATCCTGATATTCCTCTGTAAGGTACAATGGGATTTTTTCACCCCCGTATGTTGGTCGTGACTTGAGAACCGTTCCATCCGGTGTGCTCGCAACGACTTTTGGGATATCAGACGATACAGAACCTCCGTAGAAATTCACTCGCACCTCCGCGTATGGAGGTCCGCCGATTTCACTCTCTTTGATCTCGATCGATCCGAATTCAGCCCGAACGTCATCTCCCTTCATGCCCTCAGCCGTAAGGGTGTCCGGACTGGATCGAGCATCCGTTTCTGTCGTTTCAGGCCTGTTTTCTTCGGAATCGCCAGTACAGCCACTCAGTAGCGCTATTCCCACACCACCCAAGAATGTCCGCCGATCCATGTACCCCAATTGATTGGCATTTGTGAAAGGCATTCTGCGTAGAACCAGAATTTCACCAATTTTTCGCCGTTCATAGAATACCCCCGGATTTTCCGCTGCTCAGCGAATATTCCCCTTTTTCCGCAGAATTTTCTATATTTTCCAATTTTTTATCTTTTTTCCAATGGCGCGCGCATTACGCGCGTATATTGCAGTTTTCCCGCCCATAACTAAACAAACACGGGGTTTTACATACCTACCCCTCACACCAGTAGGTACGAAGCACGGCAGTGGTCGCAGAAAGGCCACCGGCGTACCAGCGCCGATGACCGTGCTTCAACACACGAAGCATGAACGCTAACGCATCCACCCGGCAAGAAAGTACCGCCAGCGAATCACTCGAAGGCCTTTACCCGATCAACGCGACATACGAGGAAGGATCGATCTACCCTTCCGATGCCGAAGTCGTCTATATTAAAGAAGTCCAGCCAGATGCGTACCGGAAGATCGTCATGTTTGACGGTGATGGTAAGGTTATCTTCCGACACGAACGATCGGAAGAGCGGATTCGCTCCGCACTCGCCGGCGAGTACGGCTTTGATGCCTTCCTCTCCCTGTGAGGATGGCGCTTGAAGCATACGCCCACTACTGGAATTCACAGGGCTACAGTGACGGGCGGCGGAAGGACCGTATGCGGCAGATTCGCGATCGCGCGAATGTGTCGGATGGGTTCGGTGGGTCGAGCGATCCGCTCGGCGCCCAATCGCCGATGGTCCAAGATTCGATGCTCCAGCAGCTCGGGCGGCGCGCAGCTGGCCGGATCGACGACTGGGAAAGTCTCGTCGATCCCACTCTGACCTACGGGGAAAACCTCGCGCGAATCCAAGAGCAGGGCGGCAAATCCATTGAATCCGAAAAGCGCACCCAACGCGAGAAATTCATCGCTTCGAACGAGAATCGCCAGCAACGACGCGCAAAGTCGACAATTCGCGAGAATTTGAGCGCGGTCGAAGCCGGCGAAGCGGATGAGATGGTAGCCGACATCAAAGCCGAATTTGGTTCGGCGTTCGTTTCGGCCGCGATCGAAGAAGCGCGCGTCCTTGAAGCGCCGACTACGGCCGGCGCGCCGGAAGCAAGCGAGCCAGCGAGCGCGCCCGAGCCAACCGCAACGCCGACATCCACCGACGTGACCGATTCCCCGAGAGCGGCGGCCACCAAATCAACCCACCAATCAACAATCGGCGCAGTTACCGAAGCCGTTGCGTTCGCAGCTCGATCGGTTGCAAAATCCACTAAACGTACTGCTCGCGAGAGTCTCACGGCGTCTTCCGTCATTCTCGCGAAATAATCAGAAAATCCCAAACAATGAACAAACAATCAACGTTCGAGCAGTTCGAGGAATCGACCACTAACCACGCGAATCCGTTTGATTTCGATGAATTCGGTCCGACGATGTACCGTCCACTTCCCGAGGCCGAGATGGCCGCGAGGTTCGAATCTGGGGGTGCCGTAATCGACCGGCGCACAATCCCTCAGTCTGGGCTGTCGCTATCGGACATTACGGATTGGCCATCTATCAATCGTGAGCGGGAAAATATCGCCGAACGCGACTACTTCGAGGAAATGATGAAAAAAATCCAGCCGCACCAGAATGATGACGAACCTGCCGACTACGCGGGCGGTACTGCGCGCGTTGTCGTTGACGGCGGAGTGGAAATGGCAGATTGCGCCCGGTGCGGTGGCGAGCACAAAGTCATCGAGGACGCCGACGGCTACGGACTGATGAACTGCAACGGCGCCACGATCGCAACGCGCCCGCCAGAAGCCGAAGATACCGAAGAGGTCGCGACCGATGGCGGCGTCGCGAAGGCCGATTTCGACACTCTCGACGAAATCGGGCGCGGTTCAGTCCTCTCCCTCGATAGCAGGAAAGGCGAATTCCTGATTGTGAACCGCAAAGAGGTCCCAATCGGGACCGTCCAGTCCCTCGATGTTGTCGATACGCACGGCAGTGAATTCCGTCTAAATGTGGTTGCTCTCGGTGGTGAACGCTACTTCGACGTCGAGCGTGGCCACGAGACGAGTGTGGTCAAAAATACCGCAAATATCGACGATGTTCGAGATTTCGAGGTATTGCGCCAAGACCAGGAATGGCTCGAAGAATACTTCGAAACGACGATCCCCCATTTCACGAGATGATTCGGGCATGAGTATAATGATGATTGGGTCCGAGGGAGGCGTATATCCATGACCACGAACGGCCCGACGGAGAAACTCGCCCCGAGCCAAGTCAGCGACGCGAACACTCTCCGCGATGCGTATCGCGATCTTCGCCGATCCGATAGTCAGCCCCGTTGCGGACTCTGTAATCAAGAACCGAAGACACCCGACATCACTGTGGCTGCTTTCCCGACGCCGTGGCGTGACCACAGTGATCGCGTCGTCCTCTGTCACGAGTGCTGGGCCAAGGAGGCGTCCGACGAAACGGTACTCTCTCCCGACCAAGCCCAGGTTATCGCCGTCCAGTCACTCGGATACAGTCGCGAAGAAATGGCGAGTGCTACCGGCGGCTGGGAAGATGATGTCGACGAACATCTGAGTGATCTTGCGTCGCTCCGTCGAGAAATCGAGTCCGAGATGGATGATCTCATGCGGACTGCGAAGCTCTTCGACCGCGTTTAGGGCATATTCAGGTGTTCAACAGCCCGCTCGGTGATATGATCTGGTACCGGGCTGGGGTGAGGAACAAGCTGGTCCGCGAAACTCGCCGGCGTCTCGTGCCGGGCGGAAAGAGTAGCGAAATCGTTTTACTGTTAGGGCCTTGCCTAACACTTATTGTGTTAGGGACTATACTAACGCTCACGGATGAGCGATGATATCGTTGTGCTGCGAGACGAGATTGAGGCCTACGCGGATGGCCACGTTGCCAAGGTTCGAGTGCTCTCCGTGCCGACCTCGGAGCAATACCCCGAGGGGATCAAGTACTCGTTCCACTACGGCGAAGCCGGTTCGACCCACCCCATCATCCGCTTCGACAATCACCACGGGCCACATGAACTGCACATTGGCGGACAGACCTTCGAAATAGAATTTCCCGGCCTACGGGCTCTCTACAGGGCCTGGCGAGCCGGACTCCCACCCGACAAACGCGACGACTGGTGACCCCAAACATGACTCAGGACACGAACTCAGTACTCCACATTCGAATCGGCACTACGCCCGATCGAAGTGGGCTCGAACAGACGCTCGCAGCGATCGACGATGGCGACGACGTCGAGCCGCAGCCATCCCGACTCGTCATTGAAGACCTCGAAACATTCCAGCGAATCTTCCGCTCCACAAATCTCACTCTCCTGCACGCGATTGCGGAGCACGAGCCCGAGAGCATCCGCGCGCTCGCCCGTTTCGTTGATCGACACCCGCCAGAGGTAACGGACAATGTGAACGAACTCGCGAATTTCGGCCTGCTCGAACTCGAAGAAGACGGGCGGTCGAAGCGACCACGACTCTGGTACGACGAAATTGAGGTCGAAGGGGATATCTCCCTTCGTGGAGCCGAACCCGATGCAGCCCCGGCGTGAAGCCCAGCGATAGTTGTTTTCTCAATCCAACCCGTATAGTTCGGCCCGATCGAGAGCGCGGCCGATTGTCCTGCGTGACGTATCCAACTCTCTGGCAGCCTTCCGCTTCGACAGGCTACCGTCGCTAACTTTCTCAAGCACCGTCCGAACGCGGTCGAACTCCGCAGCCTCGATTAGCGTCCCGTCGTTTTTCTTGAATCCCAGCGGTGCGGGCCCGTGGTGGTACTCCTCGTTCTCCTGGCGCGTCCGGATTCCCTCTTTCACTCGCTGCCGCGTCATCTCCGCTTCCAGCTCGGCGAAGACGCCGAGCAGCTGGAGCATCGCCCGCTGGTAGGGATCGTCGTTGCCGGTCAGGGTGATGCTCTCACTGATGACATGCATTTCAGCACCTCCATCCTCGACGATCCGTTCAACCGTCTGATCGAGATCGCGGATAGAGCGCGACATTCGGGAGATCGAGTGGACCACGACCGCATCGAACTGTCCACCCTCGACGTCGCCGAGCATCTCTCGGAAATGCTCGCGATTGGTGTTTGTCCCCGTGGCCTTGTCGCGATAGGTCTCGATCGAGCCCGGCGCTGCACCCAGTCGATCCTGTGCGTAGGAATGTGTCGATTCGAGCTGGCGCTCCAGCGACTGCTCAGGGGTCGAGACGCGGACGTAAGCGGCTACCTCCATGCCCAGGTGTACGAGTTCTTAAAGTCTAGTCTTTTCGCACGGGCTGCGCGTCGAGAGGTGTTCCCGCACGGGTCCGCTATCCGATTCTACGAATCGTTCCCGCTCGCCCAATCGCCCCAGCACTCGCGCGAGCAGAACTGCGGGATCAGCAGTGTTTGATCACTCCCAGTCGCCGGGTTCGGTTCGTAGAGCCTGACCTTCGCTTCAACGTAGCTCTCGCTGGTGATGTCCAGTTCGTCCCCACACTGATGACACGGCCGCGTCGGTGCAGATCTGAAGTGCGTCGACGCGTCGAAATCGACTTTGAGGATCTCGCCCTCTTCGGGTGCCGGTGGCGTCGGAAGCGCTTCGATCCGATCTTCGATTACTCCCATACGCGCACTGGTCCCGTGAATCAGGATAGTATCTGGCTGAGACAGTAGTGTGAAAGTGTGCTTCCACTTTCACGCCGGTAGGCTCGCTTCCTTTACTCCCCACATCCATACCACGTGAGCATGAGTCATCAGGAAAAAGCAAGACTCCGAACCTTCGAAAGCGACGGTAGCGATCGATTTGTGCTGACTGCGGGCCGTTCCGAGGCCGACTCTGGGACGATTTTCGATGGCGTCCTCGACGAAGGCCGCTACGCGATCGTTCCCGTCGACGAGCTGGCCGAGGATCTCGATGACGAAGATTCCGAACTCAGTGATTCGGAGGCCGCGATCGAGGATATGCAGCTCGTCGGCGAGACCGTTGTCGTTCCAGAAGACGGCCACTCCATGATCTCACTCCGAAAGGCCAGCAAGCAGATTCGCACGATGGACCGAAAGGGAGCCTACGGGCTGCTCTGGGTGCCGTTCGAGTAGTTATTGAGCGAAGGTGGCCCGGATATCAGTACGCAACACTCTCCGTGCCAGATACCAGAATCCGGCAAGAGTCATGGTGAATAGTGATCCGATCGCCCAGATGTACCCCGGTCGATAATTTGCTTCGAGTCGGTTGAGTTCTCGAACATCCATCGTGATGGAGATCGGCGAACCGAAAAAACCCAGGCTGAATCCGACTGCACCGGCGCCACTGATTATCCCTCCTGCCTCCCCGATCCCCATCATTGCTGCGCCAGCCAACATCATTCCGTGTACTGTAGCAACAGCCAGAAGATGACCTCGAATCGCCGTTTTTGGTCGCTCCTCTGGCAGTTCAGATGTGTCCTTCGTATCCGTTTCGACATCGTCCTCGAAGAGGCCCACCTGATTGATCTGCTCGACGAGTTCAACACCATCGAGCATCTCAATCTCGTTCTTCAGTCCATGATTCTCGGCCCGAGCGGTGAACTCGCTCGTCGTGACGACTGCCACGCGATCGATGTTCGGTTCGTCGTGACGAAGAGAGCTGTATTGCTGCATCGCCGGGCGACTTACCTTGTTGCCCTCGGCGTACTTTTTGGCCTGGATCGCCACTGTCGTCCCATCCTTCGAGGCGTAGACATCGATTCCTTTGTCATCACTGCCTTTCGTCCGCGTAACACGCCACCCTTTCTCTTTCCAGAGGTCTGCAACGACGTCCTCGAACTCCGTCGGCGTACGCTCTCGGAGGTCCTGAAGAAGATCAGGCTCTTCGCCCGGGTGATACGTCTCGCTCATGCTCCTTCCCACCGCAGCGACGCCTTCATATCAGTAGTTGTGCCGGTCCTGCACGGTCCCATCCTTCCGGTGGATGACGAGAGAATCCCCCGATCCGCATTCCTTCTTTCCGGCGTCGACCGCCGGCTGCTTTTTTCGGTGGTTAGAGACCACTGAACCGCCTTTCTTCTGCAATCGCCACTGATTGCCACTTGGCACAACTCTGTATTCGGCCATGTAAAGCGCTCTCAACCTGCAATTCCTTATATTTCTAGGTTATTGACCAGTTGATTACCAATCAGCTTGGCTCTTCGACATCGCGAAGGTCCTGATGGCCTGCGAGATATGCCGTTCCCTTCGGCGTGATTCGGTATTGACCGCGTGCGATCTGCTCAATAAGCCCGGCATCGAGGAGTTTCCTAAGCCTCCTTCCGACAGTATTCGTATGATAATCCAGTTCTCCGTCTTTCACGATTGACGACGGCGTTCCCCCTCCTTCCGAGTCCAAATACTCGAGGATTCTATCGTCGACTGCCTGCATCCAGGGCGCTGGCCGTCGAATCGCCATAAACGAGAATCAAAGACCAGCTATTTTTCTGTGGTGATAAAATATATTCGGATAATAAAAACCTCTGTTTGAGTATTTGTTAGCAACCTATATGGTGCTTAGGCATATTTGTCTGTAGCAGACCCTGCGGAAGCCATCGACTCTCGGACGCGCCGCTCACCGTCCGATTGCTCGATAAAAAGGGTCAGACGCTATGCAAATCAACGCCCTACGAGGGGAAAACCCCTTCGCACGGCCTGACGCACCGCTTTCAACCAGTCCAGTCTCTGGGGGTCGCCGATGATCGGCGCGATCCGCGAGCGCATCGCAGACAGTCCGCGCCCGCCGTTGCCGCCAGTCGAACTCTCGCCTGACGAGCTGCACCACGTTCTCCAGGTACAGCGCCGACGCGAGGTCGTCCGGTACGTCGACGACGTTGGCGAGACGTCGATATCTGACCTCGCCGAATCCATCGCCTCGATCGAGACCGGCGACCCGATCGACGCGCTGTCCTCACGCGACCGGAAGAAGGTCTACGTCGCGCTGTACCAGGTCCACATTCCGAAACTCGTCGAAGAAGGCATCGTCGCGAACGATCGCGGCACGGTCACGCCGACCGAGCGCACCGCCCGCATCGCCGAGATCGTCCATCAGATCCAGCAGGCTACCGGAGGTGACGGCGCGTGAGCACCGAGGTCGATTACGACGGCGTGAGCTACGTCATATCCTCCCGGTACCGTGTGCTCGTGATGAACACCCTGTCGAGACTGTCGGCCGCAACGCCGTCCACGATCGCCGAAGAGACCGGCGAGAGCATCGCCCACGTCTCCCGGGCGCTCCAGGAACTCAAAGAGAAGGAGTACGTGGAACTGCTGGTCAGCGAAGACCGCAAGAAGGGCCTGATCTACGCCCTGACAGACGATGGCGCGACTATCGTCCACTCCGACTTCGACGAACTCGCCGGAGGGTCGTTCGAATGAGCCCCGACTTGCCGCGCGTCCCCGATCCCGACCTTCAGGACATCCTCACCTGCCAGGGCGACGACTGCGGCGCGATCGTCATCCGCCACGATCGCTCCGTCTGCCCGTACACGTGGGTCGAGCGCGAGCGCATGAGCGGTACTGTACTCGTGCTCCTGTGCGTGAACTGCGCGATCAAGAAGCTCGCCGCTGACGACGGGATCAGTCGCGCCGACGCCCGAAACCGTGTGATGCAGGAGGTCAGCGGATGAGCGTCGAGGTCACCGTCGACGACGCGGACGGCAACCTGCTCGTCGGCGTCGATGGCGAGCGCCTCTCCGCGTCGGCCTGCCTCGATGCCGACGCCGACGAGTCCGACATCGCCGAAACGCTGGGCGACCTCGAACGCGAACTGCGCCACTCGGCGCGTGTGAACGGGGGCAGTCAGGCATGAGTGAGGACGAGGACGCCTTCGCTTTCGAGGCAAAAATCCAGCGCGGGAACGGAACCGACGACCGGGACACGTTCAAAGCCCAGGTGTCGGCGAACACGATCGACGAACTCGACACGAAAGTCGAGGAGATGCGGGAGAAGATCGAAGACTGGGCGGTCGAGTTCCGTCGCATCCAGCCGGGCGACGAGGAGCAGCTTCCCGAAGACCAAAGCACGCTGGAGGGGTCCGCGTGAGGCGCTTCGAATTCGCCCCGACTGACCATCCCGAACTCGCCCAGGCCGAGGCGCTCCAGGCGATCGCGCACGAGCTGGAACGGATCGCGGACGAGTTGGAGGACTCGCCATGAGCGGGTCGAAGATCGACGCTTTCGGCACCGTATATCGGAGTTGGTGGGTGGCGTCCGTCCTACTCGCGACGGTCGCGTATTTCGCCCACGTCGCTCTCCCCCATCACCAATCAGTTGGCCTCGGCTTGCTGGTGAACGTCGTCGTGCTTGCCTCTTGGACCCTCATGGGAGTGGTTTCCCCGTGGTTGGTGAGTGAAGCATGAGCGGGTCGAAAATCGTCGGCGACTCGCCCGATCCGTTCTGCCCGACGTGTGGCGACCAGGCGGTCCTTGCCGAGGAGGTCGACGGCAAGACCGAGCACCGCTGCGCGAACGGCCACGAGTGGACCGTTGCGACCGACGGCGGACACTCGCGCGCAGACCGGACCGATGGCGAAATCGATTGGCCAGCGTTCATCGATCGAACCCCGCCGCGCCAGCGAGAGCGGACCGCGAAGTTCCGCGTCCCGATGGGCAAGACGATCGACGACATCGAGACCGAGCTGGAGGATCGCCTCGAAGTCGACGACTGGCGGCTCTCGACGGCCGCTCCCCACCGGAAGAAGGACGGTCGGCCCTACGCTGACGCGAACCCTGACGATCCCGGCGCCGTCGTTCGATGGACGAAGGACACGAATCAGTACGCCATCGCCGCCGACGAGTATGACGACCTACGCGACAACCTGCGCGCGATTGGCCTGTACATCGCCGAGAAACGGAAGATGTCGAATCGACCAGTGAAGACCGGCCAGGACGAGTTCGCAACGGCCCAGCTCCCGAGCGGGAACGAGGATGCGATCGTGGCTGATGCCGGTCACCAAGCGCCCCACGAAATTCTCGGTGTCGAACAGAACGCTCCCGAGGCCGCTGTCCGCGGCGCATACCGTGGACTTCTGAAAGAGCGTCATCCTGACCACGGCGGCAGTCCCGAGGAGTTCGCCGAACTCCAGCGAGCGAAGGAGGCGATGCTCGATGGCTGATCGAGTCCCGAAGACGCGCATCCAGGCCGCCTCGCGAGCCGACCACATTCACGAGCTGCTGCTCGTCGGCGAGATCGACGAGGCGCGGACGGCGTTCCGTGATCTTGCCCAGTGGTTCGAGGAGGTGGACGCGTGACCGATCGCGGGCCTCGGCAGCTGTCTGTCCGCCAGGCCTACGAGAAGTACCTCAACCGCATCAGACGAGACCGCGCCGACGCCACCGTCAACACGAAGAAGTACAACCTGATCCACTTCGTCCGGTGGTGCGAGGACCACGAGATCGAGACGCCCGACGAGCTGGTCGGCTGGGACTTCGAGGACTTTCAGGACCACCGTTCACATCTCGCGCCGTCGACGCTTGAGAACGAGATCGGCGACGTGAAACGCTTCATCGAGTTCTGTGAAGATCTCGAACTCGTCGAGGACGGCCTCCACGAGAAGGTCGCCGTCCCGTATGCGTCGGTCGCCGACCAGGTCCGCGAGGAAAAGCTCGAAGTCGACGAGGCCGCGGAACTTCTGGCGCACTTTCG
>Ga0207719_100655_pt1 | contig 16209 bp, 16 predicted proteins | sample A23P1SouthBayCA_2_FD_187279 | JGI IMG/M metagenome (GOLD analysis project Ga0207719, IMG submission 187279) | Aerobic enrichment media microbial communities from Eden Landing Ponds, California, USA - A23 P3 (3) (SPAdes) | ecosystem: Environmental > Aquatic > Marine > Unclassified | place... | reverse complement strand
CCCAGTTGTCGAGAGTGTTACGTACGAACCGAACAGCATCGTCAAGAAATATCTCCAGGCGCAGATTGCGCCAGCGCTTGTGTCGCCACCAACCGGGCCAAAACCGCCGACGCTTGACGCTGAGAGTGTCATAGAAGTCTTTGCATACCTACCAGGAATCGCTTAACACAGATTAAAATTCACCTATGAAAATCCTGCAACGAAAAATGGCGGGTGACTGATGATAATTATTTGGGTGAGCTTCAGCTCACCCGAATATAGGTCATAGAGTAAGCCCTGCCACCGCGAGTGCTGTCACCAGAACCGCGAGGGACTGGAGGAGACGCTCGTGGCGGCCGGCCTGGCCAAACGGACCAGAAGACGTTCCTCCGACAGTTCTGCGAGCAGATGTCCGACGGCGCGGAACCGAACTGGAAGAAGTCAGAGAGAAAACCACTCGCCCGAAAGAACGAATGCGTATGGGGCATCTCCACAGTCCAGCATCTGGGGCTATGACAGCGGTATTTTGCAAGTACCCTCAGCGAAGGGCTCCAGTCACGCCAAGCACCTCTGCGATGATCCAGGCGACGAACAACAGGTAACTGATGATCAGCGCGTACGCTTCGAATTTTGTCAGCGAGAGATCAGTTCGAAGTGCTGCAAAGAGCAGTACGGTCGCGAGTGTGAGCACGCCCATCATCGGGACGGCCGTCGCGAAATCGATGACGACGCTGCCCGCGATGAGCACTCCGAGCGGGATCGCGACGAGTAGATCGAACGTGTTCGAGCCTAATACGTTCGCGAGGCTCGTGACGCTCTTACCCCTGCGGGCGGCACGGATACTCACGAGGAGGTCCGGCAGGCTGGTCGCCGCAGCGACGATCGTCACCCCGGCGAGCAGTTCCGGGATCCCGAAGGTGGTCGATAGCGACTCGACGCTACCGACTAACTGTTCGACGGCGACGAGGATGACGACGAGACCGGCGACCAGCGTGAGCCACTGTCGCTCGATCTGGACACCGTCTGTGATGCCGTCGCCGTCGTGGTCGTTGACGTCCTGCCACTGAATAAATAGGTACAGGCCGTACAGGAGCAGCGGAAGCATCGCGAGCGGTCTCGTGATCCGTCCAAGGAGCGGCGGGCCGTCGAGGACAGGAGCGTAGATAACAGCGAATGCGAACGTGACAACGAGCACCGACACGGCAATCATATAGAACTGCGCTTCCTTGTAGACGAGCGTTCGGTTCGTTTCGAGCGGTTCGTCCGATACGAGCGCTGAAAAGGCGGGGATCGCCAGGATGTTGAAGATCGCAGAGCCGACGATGGCGCCGACACCGATGTCGAAAACGCCCGAAAGGGCAGCGAAGACGACGCTCGAAAGTTCTGGGAAACTAGATCCAACAGCGACGACGATCGATCCCTGAACCACTGCTGGCAGGCCGTAGTACATCGAGAGCCGCTCAGCCGACCCTTCGAGCCAGCCGCTACCCATCCAGATGAGTCCGGTCGCGACGAAGACGACGAAGACATCCACGATCGGTGTGTGCGAGAGGAGACCGAACAGTGCCATAGCGTCCGAACGAATTCCCGAGAGAGCGACGTGAACGTGTCGGTCCACAGCAGTCTCCTCTCCGCAAGGAGTCCCGCCCTATGGGGCGCGATACAGCAGGTCGTACTGGTGGGCGACGTAGAGGAGTTCGCCGGCCGCGAGCTGATCGCGCCGAGCGTCCAGCCACGAGTCGAGGTCGGGCACGGTCTGCTCCGAGTCCGAAATCGTCTCCTCGACGAACCGGAGGATCCGGGAGACGAAGTAGCGCTCGTCGGCCGGGTACACGGTGTCGACGGGGCGAACGATCCAGTCGGAGCTTTCGATCGTGAGCAGATCACCGTCCCGTCGGCGGAGCAGATCCGCGAGGTGGCGACCGGCCCGGACGTCACGTCCGGGTCGCTCGTCGATCGCGGCGTGGTACGCGCGTTCGACCGCGTCGTCGGCGGGATGGTCCGGCTGGAAGATCGTGCCGCCGTCGAACGTGATCGGGAAGTAGGCGAGTCCCCCCGGGCTGAGCGCCGACTCGACGGCCGAGACGAGACGCGGTAGTGGAACGAGGTCTGCGAACGCCTGGGCGACGACGAGGTCCAGATCCGACGCGCTGTCGAGGGCGTCGAGTGCGTCGCCGGTCTCGAAGGAGACGGTGAGATCTGAGACCGTGAAGTCGGCTGCGGGGGTCGCCTCACTGCGTTCGGGCCCCGACGACACCGATGACGAGTCAGAGCTGGTTTCATAGCCCGCCCGCTGGAGCGCGGCCGGGCGGACCCGACGGGCGAAGGCGACGATGCACTCGTCGGTATCGACGCCGCGATACCGGCCGGAATCGATTCCCCACGAGAGCAGGCGAGGGACCGTCACGCCTGTCCCACACCCGGCTTCGAGGACCCGCGGCTCCGCAGGAAGCGCTTCCAGGAGACGGTCGCGGACGCGCCGGGACAGCGCCCGCTCGTCGACGGACCGCTTCGATTCGAGGTACCGGGGAAGCGCGTGCGTCATTCTTCGAGGACGCGGCTGTGACTCGCCCACGAGACGTCGTCTTCCCAGATCCGCACAGTCAGACTCGTTGGCGTGGGATCGTCGAGTGCTGCCGCGACGCGGTCGCCGAACAGACGCGCGAAGTGCTCGATGCTCGGGTTCAGGCCCTCGAACTCGGGGAGGTCGTTGAGAAGCGCGTCCCCGTACCGGTCTTCGAGGTCGTCGAGGATGGCCTCGACAGCGTCGATGTCGACCAGGTACCCGTAGGCGCCGAGTTTCGGGCCTGCAAACCGGAGTTCGACCGTGAAGTGGTGGCTGTTGATCTCTCCTTCGGGGCCGGGATCCGGGACGGTGAGATAGTGCTGTGCGATGAACTCCCGCGTGACAGTCAGTTCGTACGTGTCGTCGGTGGGTGGGGCCATTCGTGGTAGTGAGAGCTGCGTTTGTTACTAAGAGCCGTTCACGGATACGTGAGCAGTACCTGGAGCACGCCGTCGGCGCGCTCGTCGAGGAGCCGATACGCGTCCGGCGCGTCGGAGAACGGGATCTGGTGTGTGATGAGCGATTCGACGTCGAGGTCGCGAAGCCGGGACAGCGCCGCCTCCGCCCGTCGAGCCCGCGTCCAGCGACCGCGGGTTTCCGGCGCGAGCGTACTCACCTGGCTCGATTCGACCGAGATCCGATCGCGGTGGAACGACGCTCCGAGATCGACCGTCGCCGGCTTGTCACCGTACCAGGAACCGACGATAACGCGGCTGTCGTAGCCGGCAGCCCCGACCGCGGCGTCGAGCGTCGCCGGATGCCCGGAGAGTTCATAGACCAGGTCAGCACCGTCGCAGTCAGGCCCACGATCGAGGACGTCGTCGAGTTCGTCGGGCGCGACCGCGACGTCCGCACCCAGATGTCGGGCCCGCTCTCGCCGGTCCGGAATCGGCTCAACGGCGACGAGTCGCCCGAGTGGGAACGACGCCAGCACGCCGATCGTACAGAGGCCGACGACGCCCGCACCGAAGACGACGACGTCCTCGCCGACCCGCGGTCGTCCGTCGAGAACCAGCGACGTCGCCGTCTCGACGGAGGGAAACAGCACCATCTCCTCGACGGACACGTCCTCGGGGACTTCGATGAGTTGCTCGGGCGCGATCGAGAAGTGCGTCTCGTGGGGGTCGAACGCGAACACCGTCCGCCCGAGCCAGTCGTCGTCGACCGCGTCGCCGGTCGAGACGACGTCTCCGACGGAGGCGTACCCGTACCGCAGCGGGAACGAGAGGTCGCCGTCGATCGTTTCGAGCGTTTCGTCGGCAGGGAGTTCTTCGGGGGCGTCGCCCCGATAGATGAGCAGTTCCGTTCCGGCGCTGACGCCCGAAACGCGCGTTTCGACCAGCACTTCGTCGGCGGCCATCTCGACGGACGTCTCCTCGATCGCCGTCTCGAACGGGCCGGTGAAGTAGAGAGAGCGTCGGTTCATCGTTGAGCGAGCAGAGAGGACACGCCGCATCGCCGGCTCACAACCCCGTCAGAGGTCCAGGAAGCCGCCCGACAGCCGGGCTGTCGGGAGAGATCGAGTGGAGTGATAGAAGCAGATGCGAGCTATATGATTATCATACTATCGGCCGGGTGGAATCGCGTCACGCATCGGACGGGACGTCGTGGTTCACCCGCGACGCGCTCTCGTCAGGAGTAGGAGCGAAGAAGCCGCGAGGAGAACAGCCAGCAGTCCGGGAACGGCGCCGAAGCCGTCACCGAAAGCGTCCGACCCGCCGGTCGGGGCTCCGGTTCGGTCGCTCCCGTCAGCGTTGGGACCGCCGCCCCCGTCACCGGCCGCATCGGTTGCCTCGATTGCTGGCGTGGGCTCGGTGGTGACGCGCGGGGTCGTAGAGCGCGGTCCCGAGGACGCAGTGGGAGTCATCTGTGATCGCTCGACGACCACCAGTCCGGCGACGGCCCGTTTAGTGCCCAGCGCGTCGCCGACGCTGAGTTCGTAGCTCCCGGACTGCACCAACGAGACGGTCATCGTGACGTGCTCCGTCTCGCCCGGGTCGAGCGTGACAGTCGGCCCGTCGGCGGTCCGTGATCCGTTGACGAGCAGTTCCAGAGACGTGCTGCCAGTCGCACGGCCACGGTTTTCGAGCGTCGATACGACGTCGACGCTCGCGTTCGGCGCCACCGAGGCGGTCGACACGCTGGCGTTGACGAATGTGATGTCCGCTCGCGACGAATCGGAGGAGCTGGAACCGCCACCACCGCCACTGCTACCGCCACCGCTGCTATCGTCGTTATCGTCGCCACCGTCGTCACCGTCCGAGGAGTCAGGAGTCGGCGTGGAGGTCGCTGTTGTTGTCGAATTCGGTGTGGAGGTTGCCGTCGCGGTCGAATTCGGCGTGGAGGTTGCCGTCGCGGTCGAATTCGGCGTGGAGGTCGACGTCTCCGTCGGCGTTGGTGTTGCAGTCTGAGTCGGCGTCCCCGTCGAATCCTCGACGATCTGCACAGCTGACGGCGACCGGTACGTGGCCGGTGAGACGGTGCTTCCGTCCCCGTCGGCGAATTTCGTATCGGCCGCAATGAAGGCGACCTCGCCCTCGGTGTCGGCGTTCTCGGTGAATTCGAACGTGATGGTCGCGAGGACCGGATCGTCGGTCGCCGCCGGCCGGTACTGATTGAACGCGACCCAGCCCTGCTCGTCGTTCACGGTCGAGACGGGATCCTCGAAGTCGGACGTGCCCGCAACGTCCTGGATCTGGAGCACCGCCGGGTCGTAGGTGAGGTTCGTCTGATAGCCTCGAACGTCAGAGGCGGTGGTCCACACGGTGAGCGTGACCGTCTCGCCGGGCTCACCCGTGATCGAGTCGGCGGGCGGGTCACCCGGTGCCTGACTGAGCGTCACTGACGAGTCGGGGGCTGATGCGGCAGGGGTGACACCCGCTGCGGCAACAATTACGAGCCCAGCGGCGCACACGACGACGATCGACAGGGAGAGGGAGTCACGCATCCGCGATCAGCCCCCTCCGGCGCTGTCGGCAACGGTAACGACGTCCCCGATGTCCACGTCACCGTCGCCGTCGACGTCGGCGGCCTCTCGGTCGATAGTGACGTCGTCGCCGTTGACGTAGCGCTGCATCCGTTCGACGTCGTCGCCGTCGACGTCACCGTCGCCGTCGGCATCTCCTGCGAGCGATTCGTCGGGGTCGTCAGCGGGCGAGTCTTCTGTGTCGTCGGAATCGTCCGTGTATCGAACTGTCAATTTCGGCGGTGTCTCGCCCTCGGCCGTCTGGAAGTCCCAACCGTCGTCGCCGAGCGGGAGGAACGCCCAGCCGTAGTTGGCGTCCCCGTCGACCCAGCGCTGGACGCTGTCGGTGACGTCGATCCGCGTCGAACCGGACGCGACGCTACCAGTTTTCGCATCGGGCGTCGTCGCGGCCTCGCTTCCGTCCGCCTGGACGCCGCCATCCATCGAAGCCCACGTGTCGTCTGCACGCCACTCCGAGAGCATCCGATGGACCGCTGCGCCGTCCCCCTCGTCGATCGTCTCGACAGTCAGCGTTGCTGATTGGACAGTCGCCTGAGACGGAATTTGTGCGTCAGCGTCGCCGACGATGCCGTCGAAGCGAAGGAGCGCCTGCGCTCGATTCTCCGAGTTCTGTGGATCGTTCGTGTCGACGGTCACCGTCGAATCACTCCGATAGCTGGTCTCAGGGTCGGCTTCACGGAGGTTCGTATCGACCGTGCCGTCGTAGCCGTCGACGCCCTGCTGGAACGACGTGCGCGCGCCCTCGCTGGCAGACGGATCGAATCGGGACTCGAAGTCGAGGTCGAAGGCGAACTCGCTGTCGCCGTCGGTCTCGTACTCGCCGAGGCTCGGCGAATAGGTGCGGAACTGAATTCGGTCGGGTGCCTCATCGCCGCCTCCGGGATGAAACTGCACGAGTCGGAGCCACCCGGTGCCGCCGTCGCTTCGATCCTGGTAGTCCGCGACGACTTCGTAGACAGATTCGCCGGCCACGTTCTCGGAGACCTGGTGATACTCCCCGTCGTCCTCGTGCCAGTGGCCGTTCAGCACGAGGAATATCTGGGGATTCGGCTCGATCAGATCCTGCCACACCACCTCGCCCGGGTTTCCTTCGCCGCCGTCGTCCTGCGAGCTGCTCGCGCGTTCCCCGTCGTCGCGGAGGTACGAGTGCGTCGTGATGATCGTCGGCCGGTCGGGATAGTCGTCGAGGACAGACTGTGCCCACCCCAGCGGCGTGGAATCGTCGTCGACAGTGCCTGAGGGCTCCCACTCCAAGGCGAGATGGAGGAAGTCGTAGTCGCCGGCGGAAAACAGTTGATAAGAGTTGAGACCCTCCGCTCGCGGCCCCGATCCGCCGTACCACGAATAGTCGTCGAACCGTGACGGACCGAAGTACGCGGCGTAGTTCTCGATCGAGGAGGATTTGTCGTTCGTCACGGCCCAGTCGTGGTTGCCGGGCAGCGTCGAATACGGGACGACGCCATCGAGCGTCGACATCGCCCCGTCGATGCGGTCCCACTCGTCCTCCTTGGAGCCGTCTTCCACCAGGTCACCCTCGTGGGTGACAAAGCGGATTGACTCGCTTTCGACGTTGTCGGCGATCCAGTCCGTCTGGTCGATCGCATACGAAATCAGCCCCTCACTCTCGGCGTACTTCTGGGTGTCGGGGATCGCGACGACGGTCCAGTAGTCGTCTGTCTGCCCCGCAGCCTTCGTCGTCTGTAGGGCCGCGAGTGCGCCACCCCCGATAGCGCCGAGAAGCGTCCGTCGCGAGATGCTGAGTCGATCGGACGCGTTCGAGACGGTATCCGAGCGATCGTCCGAACCGTCTGCGAGGGGGTCAGAGCAGGACATACTGTCGCCACCAAACGAGAGAGAAACCCGTCGCTCCGCAAATAAGTATAGACCAGTTGTGCGCCCGGTAGTAACGCGTTATCGCGGAACGGAGAGGTTACCGTGTCGTGTGACGCTCGTGCCGCGCGTGAGGCCAGTACGGAACCGTGCGTTCAGTCGGTGGCCTCAACCGTCCGAGCAGGTTCGAGCGACCGCACAGTCTCGACGATCGCCCGGTCCAGTCCGTGGTCGGTCCAATCTCGCTTCCGTGGGACCCGCGCCCGGTAGACCACCACGTCGTCGAATAGCTCACGGAAGATGTCGCGCTCGCTGCGGACGACCTCGTCGAGCGTTTCTACCATCGTGCCGCCCTCGACGAGTGAATCGTACGCGTGGAAGTACTCTCGGAGCCGGCCGTCCCACTCGTAGTTGCAGATGGCCGACGTCGCGGCCATCGCCGCCTCAGTCGAAATCTGCGCCGCAGAGATCGTCTCGGCGTTCGGTGCCGCCTCCAGAAACAGCACGTTGTCCACACTCGCTCGCTCGACGTCGCTGGCGTCGGAATAGAGCGTCGTGACGTCGACGAAGTCCCGGTCGTTATCGTCGAGAAACGCGTTGTTCAGATACCCGATAGCGGTATGCGGCAGCGAATGGCCCCGGCTGACACGCTTGTCGATGAACTCGTGGACGTCGTGGCGGAGTCGGTCCTGGAACGTGTCGTACTCGGGGTCGATCTCGGTGAACGATTCGAGATTGTAGGGCTGGAGATTCACGCCTAGGGGATAGCCGCGAGCTGAACCATCTGCGCCGACCCAGAGGCGGTCGTCCGAGAGGAAGTCCGCCCCGTTGCGGAGCAACGCCAAGAGCGTGTTCGTCTTGCCAGCGCCGCGCCAGGCCGGGAACAGCGTGGTCTGGCCGTCCAGTGTGACGCCGGAGGCGTGTATCAGCGCCTGTCCCTGTTCGACGCGTCGCCGGCGAATCTCGAACTCCATCGGGTAGATCGAGTAGAACGGCTCGAATCCTGGCGTCACGCGGATGTGCTCCCAACCCGGTTCGACCGCCATATAGTCCCCGCGGCTGTAGACGAGGAACTCCTCGCCGGTCCACCCGTAGTGGTCCGTCGGATCGCCGAGGACGGTCTCGGAGTCAATCTCCCCGGATGCCTCTTCGATGACGAGGTCGGGGTCACGGGACGGCGAATCGGTCAGGAACTGGTCGTACATCCGGCGGTACTGGGTCGATGTACGTCCACCGTCGCCGACGACGGCTACCAGCAGGTCGCCGAAAAAGTCGTAATAGCGACGTGTTCTGTGTCTTCCGGTCGCGCGTGAGTTACTGTTTGAGTGGGTCATATGTGCGTGCCTGTGGCGTCAGACGGTCCCACAGCCTCCCAGAAGGAAGCGTACCTCACGGAATGTCATTGTTAAATGGAACGTAGTGCGTTCCAGAGTAGATACCAGAAGACGGCGCTGACAGCCGCCGATCGAACTGGTCACAGCACTAGCCAGCCGGGCGTATAAGCGAGGCGTAAGACGGACCGTAGTCTTCGCCGATTCAACCAGAACGGTTTAGACCGAGCTTTCTGTACTCTGTGACGTGGTCCTGGGCGTTTCCGAGTCGGTAATCCAAACACTCGCGCTCGTGCCGGCAGAGTGGGTCGACCGGCAGTACGCCGTCTTCCTCTTCGCGGGCATTCTTCTGGCCGGAATCGGGACCGTCGTGGTGTTCGCCCTGGGTGTCGCCGCCTACGCGCGCCGCCGAGAGTTTCACTACCTGCTAATTACGCTCGCGCTCGGTGCGCTCGTCGTCCGGACGGGGGTCGGTCTCGCGACGGTGTACGGACTGGTGCCGATGACGATGCATCACCTGCTCGGTCACGCGCTCGACTTTCTCGTCTCCGGGCTCGTGCTGTACGCCGTCTACAGCACGCGGTGAGCGGTGAGAGCGATGAATCCCAGAGAGTGAGATTCGGCGACTGCGTTTTGTACGTCGGTTCGATAGCTTCGACGTCCAGTAATCGGAATCCGACGACGGCCATCTCGACTCACTACCTATGCAACACCAACGCCAGCGGATCGAACGCTACGTTACCGATCATCCCGGGACCCACTTCAGCGAACTCAGCCGTGAACTCGACCTGGCAGCGGGGCAAGTCCAGTATCACGTCCGGAAACTGTTGAAACGTGACACGCTCGTGCAGAAGCAACTGTACGGCCGGACGCACTACTACCCACCGACGTACGACGAGTGGGAACAGAGCGCGCTCGCGCTGCTCCGACGCGAGACGGCGCGGGAGATCCTCGTCACACTGTTAGAACACGGGCCGTCCCATCCCGACGAGGTGGCTGCGGTTGTCGGCGTCGCGAGGGCGACGCTCGAACACCACGTCGACCACCTCACTGAGCAAGAAATCGTCGAGAAGGAGTACGGCCGGAACAACCGCGTGACGCTCTCGGTCGTCGATCCCGAAGCGACGGCGGACCTGCTCGTCGCGATCGAGCCGTCGCTCCCCGACCGGCTGGTCGATCGGTTCGTCGTCCTCCTCGACGACATCTTCGGAGAGTGAACACGTCGCGGCGGTGCCTATTCTCCGGGAAAGTACGACCCACTACAACGGCTGGTAGTGCGGGAGACTGAACAGGTGCGGGACCGCGACGCCGAACAGACGTAATCCCGCGAGGAGCGTGTGTGCGCCCAAGACCAGAAAGACGGCCCCCAAGAGCCGGTGGACGAGTCGGCGGCGGCGCGATCCGATAGACTGGAACAGCGTCCCGTAGAGGAACAGCGCGGGGAAGGTTCCGAGCCCGAGTGCGGCGAGCGAAATCGCACCGAATGCGGGGTCGGCCTGGCTGAACGCGTAGAGGAACGCTGGGTACAAAAGCGGACACGGGAGAAACCCGTGGACGAACCCCAGCACGAAGATACGTTCGGAGCCGACCCACCGATCGATGCGGGGGGACAAGAACGTGTGAATCCGCCGAAACAGCCGGTCGAGGAGCGGGACGTGATCGACGATCGCCGTGCCACTCCCGGTGAGGTAGCCGACCCCCGCGGCGACGATAGTGAGCCCGACAGCGACGCCCGCGGCCGCACGGATCTCGTCGCCGAAGGGCACCGTCGTCGCGGCCGACGCGAACAGTAGACTCCCTAGCAGTCCGAACGCCGCGCCCAGAATCGTGTAGATCGTGACGCGCCCCGCGTTGAACAGCAGGTGCTGGCGGACCGCATACAGCGAGAGGAAGTCGTCGTCGCGGCCGCGGGGAGGTTCCTTAGCCCCGCCGGCGCGCCCGCCGTCGTCCATCCGGTCGGCGTACATCGACACGAGCGGTCCGCACATCCCGAGACAGTGGCCGGTGCCGAACAGGCCGACGAGCACGAACAGGCCGAGTTCGACCGTACGCGTCGTCGGCGGTTGCGCGCCCGGCGCGACGCAGGTCCCCCCGGTCTGCAGGAGCGCGTCAGCGATCACGCTTGCAGGACGGTCTCCAGATCCGACCACACGCGGTCGCCCGCCGGGTCGTTACCGGTGTAGGCCCGTTCGACGTAGCCATCGGCGTTCGCCAAGAGCAGGAGGCCGAGGTGGTTGTACATATACATACTGCTCTCGGTCTCGGTCGTCTTCTCGAAGGTGACGCCGTAGGTCTCCTGGACGACCTCCTTGGCGTGGTCGTGATCGTCGGGACGGAGGAAGTGCCAGTTGCCGGCGTCGAGATCGACATTCATCATCTCGGCGTACTCTTCGAGCCGCGCCGCGTCGTCGCGCTTGGGATCGAACGTGACGGGGAGAAACGTGACGTCGTCGCCGTAGCCGGCTTCGATGGCATTCGTCTGGACCTTCCGCATCGAGGAGATGAGGAACGGACAGACCGTGTTACAGTGACTGTAGAAGAACGTCATCACGACGGCGGTGTCGAGGTCGCCGACCGAGACGCTGCGATCAGTGGTGGCCGCCGGGAGGGTGACGTCCGGAAGTTCCTGGCCGTAGGCTGGATACGGGAGGTTCGCACTGCGGATGGTCTGATCCTCCGGCTTCCCGAGGGCGGTGTTCCCACCGCCGCCGAAGACGCTGGAAACCCCGCCGAGACAGCCAGCGCTCGCAGCGAGGCCAGCCCCGCCCGCCGTCGCAAGAAACGTGCGTCGTCGCATTGGATGCAACCACGGACTGTCCGAACAAAGGCCGTCTGGTACGTTCCTCGAATGCCGGAGAGAGACACTGTGACACGGTATCTGGGTTCTGCCGAATCGGGGCAGACCTGACAGAAGGCACTTATGTTGACCTGTAGACAGCAACGATATGAAACGTCGGAGATTTCTGACCACGTCAGGGATTTCCTGGCTCTTTCTCTCGGGGTGCCTCGCGAGAAGTCCCGGCCGTTCTCGGCAGTCCGATCCATCCGAAACGCCCACTGAAACCGCCCTCTCCGCTACGTCGTCTGCGGACACGACGGACGGGGAGCCGCCACCGATTATGGCGGGTGAGGGCCCCACTCGGGGCGAGAGCAGCGCTGAACTCGAAGCCGTGGAAGTTGAAGATGACGAGGAGGTAACGTACGTCGAGGACGAACACGCCGTCCGGTATGTCGCCGCGTGGCGACATACGAATCGCGACGAAGTCGACGAAGGCGAGCCGCCCGAACGTGAGCCCGTCTACGAGACGACGCCATTCGAGCAGTGGGCGAAGACGCAGTGTACCAGTGCCGCCGCACGAACGGCCGCCGAACACGTCAACGAGCAACTCGACACCGACGAGGTCGGTGGCGGCATCACGAGCGCTGTGGACGGACAAGACCTCGTCGCGGTCGTCTCGGTCCAGACGATCCTCGACCGAGACGGCGACCCAGTCAGTGAGACCTCAGTTACGTTCGATGCGCTCGTCGCAGCGACGCCCGCGAACGTTCGCGTAACGTACCGCTTGGACAGTCAAGAATACCAGCTGACCGTACTCGTGTACGCTCAGTACCGCGTACTCCAGCAGGAGTGACGCACGCCCGAGCTTGCAGAGAACTCGACGAAACTCCACTTCAGGGACCGTATTCGAGGAGACCGAGGACGACGAGCGCGAGCCCACTTAGTATCACGAAGAAAGCGGTTTCGCTTTGTCCGCGTCCGACTCCCACTGTTCTGCAGTTGGATAGTTGCGGATCGACAGCGGACGAGCGAGTGCATATGCCCCGGCGAGGACACACAGCACACCTGTCGCCTCGGTCAGTACCATAGCTGTCTGTGGGGCCGTAAGTTCCAACAGAGCTAGAAATACCATATCCAAATAATAGTTTCATTTATATGTGTGCCGATGGTCGAAGTAACGTATGGGTGGTTTTCAATTCCATCTGCCTCTTATTCTCATTGTGTTGGCAACCTCAGTTGGGGTACTGACAACAGCCTATGCTGCGTATTATCTCAACAGGTATGAGCGGACTAAACAGGTGGTGACGTTTACTGTCTTAGCAACAACGATAACGATATGGACATTTTTCGCCCTATTACAGTTGACTGCAACTACCTATGATCAGTCTTATTGGGCGTACAAAATGCTCCATTTCGGGTCGTTCACCACTGCACCTGCGGTGCTCTTGTACGGGCTCTCGATGGGAAACGCACGCAGATGGGTGAATTGGAAGACGGTCTCTGTTATCGTAGTATTGTTATCGCCGGTCTTTGTCTTGTTGTTCACCGATCCTACTCCCGCCCTTTTTGAAAATCCCCATCTTACGTCGTTTGGTGCGTTCTCGGTCATCAACCACGGGAACAGTCTCCTGTATATTTCGTATTTATCCGCGTTCTACATCATTGCGACAATCGGACTCTCCTACATTGTCTACCAGACGTGGTCTGACCAGAGTCTCAGTCCGAGTCAGACTGCGATCCTTGTCTCTGCTATCTTTGCTCCGATGCTGTTGTCCGTCGCACACACGTTCTCACTCCTTCCGTTCGAGACGCCAGGAACGATTTTGACACCTACCTCGTTTTCGGTGGGGATGGCAGGAGTTGGCTACGCAGCGTTCCGCTACGAGACCTTCGACACGAAGGCGCTAGCCCGCTCCCGAACAATCGAAAATATGCGCGAGGGGTATTTGCTTGTCGATACTGGGGGGAAAATTATCGATGCCAATCAGAGCGCTCGGTCATTGCTTGACGTTGAGACTCCACTTGCTGGGATGCAACTTTCCGATCTGTTCCCTACAAGAGACGGACGGGTACTGAGGGAGGTAAAGACCAGTCCATCGTTTGAAATGCAGGTCGAGACGGGGACCGAAACACAAACCCTTGAAATCTCTTCCTCTAATTTCACCACTCAGACTGACCAGACACTAGGTACATTATTGGTAATCCGAGATATCACGACACGCAAACAGGCCCAACAGCAATTGGAAGAGCAACGCAACAACCTTGAGTTGCTAAATCAGGTTTTGCGACACGACATCCGGAATGACCTGCAGGTAGTGGCTGGGTATGGCGACCTTCTGACAGACTATGTTGATGAGGACGGAGCTGAATATCTCACCACGCTACGGGAGAGCGCGAACCATTCAGTTGAGTTGACCAAGACAGCACGAGATATGGCCGACGTGATGCTCTCACGAGAAGATGCACAGCCACAGGGCCAAGTCAGCCTCCGCAACACGCTTGAGCAGGAACTTGAGACGGTCGAATCTGAGTATCCAGATGCACACGTCGTGGTCGAAGGGGCACTGCCAGCAGTGCAGGTCCAAGCCAACCAGATGTTGGATTCAGTATTCCGGAATCTCCTGTCGAATGCTGTCCAGCACAATGATAAAGAAGTCCCAGAGGTCTCGGTGTCGGCAACGACCCACGATATGAGAGCTGTCGTCCGCATTGCAGACAACGGCCCTGGAGTGCCTGACAGCCAGAAAGAAGAAATCTTCGGGGAGGGTGAAAAGGGGCTCGACAGCTCTGGGACGGGGCTTGGCCTCTACCTCGTCCAAGAGCTAGTCACTCACTACGGCGGTGAAGTCTGGGTCGAAGACAACAATCCAGAAGGTGCTGTGTTTGCCGTCGAATTGCCGCTGGCCGATACGTCATAACACACGAACTCATTCAGTTACCGATCAGCACACTCGCTCTAGTGGTTGCTCCTCATACTCAGGCCGTCAAAAACACCGTAACAGGCGTCCCGTGACAGTCTCGCCGAAAACTCACCAGAGCGCGTAGGCGGCGACGACGAGACCAGCGACAGTCCACCCAACTAATGAGAGCACACCGACGGCCGGTGTGATCGCGGCGGTCGCCTCGACAGTCGCCACGTCGAGGACGGTCGCGAAGACGAGCCCCCGATACGCGCCGCCGGGACCGAACGCGACGGCTGTCGGTAGGCTACCAACGCTGAGAACGCCCCGCTGCAGGGCCGCGAGCGACCCGACGTCGGCACCGACCGCCAGGACCGCCCAGAGGCCGAGCGCCAGGCCGACGGCGCTCTTGGCGCTGCGAGCGACCGCAGAGACGGCGAGTGCGCCGGCCAGCGCGGCGAGGCCCAGAAGCGTCGCGACGGCGACGAACCGAGCGAACAACAGCGGCGAGTCCGCACCGCGCTGGGCGGCGTAGATCGGCGATGTGCCGTTACCCGAGAGAACGACGAAGACGAGCGCCGGAAGCGCCGCGACTGCGACGCCGAGCGCGAGGATCACGCCGCGACCGAAGAACGTTCCCAGGACGATCGACGACCGTGACGGCGGCAGCGTGGCGTGAACGGCCAGTTCGCCGCGTTCCCGATCGGAGACGAACACGCGATAGCCGATCGCGAAGGCGAGGACGGGGACCAGCAGTTCGACCGGCGTGAGGAGGTCGACGACGGTCGGGACGTAGCCGGACGCGTGGCCGCCGCCGGCCCACGTGAATCCGAGCAGGAGGAGCGAGAAGCCGACGAAGAGGACGAGCGTGCCCCGGTTTCGCGTGACAGTCTTGACCTCGCGGCGGGCGATGGCGGCGACGTGGCCCCGGTCGAGAGCGAGTTCGCGGAGCGAGCCGACCGCGCTCACACGGGCTCACCACCGGTGTCGTGGGCGGGATCACGTGTCCGCCGGCCGCTCCGGACGGTCGTCTCACCGTCGACGGCGTCGTCGTAGGCTGTCGCGAACGCCGTTCCCTCGATCGGGAGCGCTCGGTCGGCCTGCAACCGCCCGCGGTCGAGAAGCAGCGCGCGGTCGGCGACGCTCTCGATAGTCGGCAGGTCGTGTGTGGCGACGACGACGCCGCAGTCCTCGTCGGCGAGCGTCGCACAGCTCTCGAAGACCCGTCTGGTCATCGTTCGATCGAGGCCGCTCGTGGGTTCGTCGAGGACGACGAGGTCGGGGTCGCCGACGCCCGCGACTGCGACACCGAGTAAGCGCAACATACCGCCGGAGAGCGCGCCGACGCGCCGGTCTGCGACGTGTGTCAAGCCGACCCGATCGAGCAACTCCTCGGGCGTGGGGCCGTCGCCGACGAGCGAATCGTAGTATCGAACCGTCTCGCCGACTGTCAGGTCCTCTCGGGGGCGGAACGACTGCGGGAGATAGCCCACCGCGTGCGTTCCCTCCGTCACCGGATACGCGACTGTGCCGCTCGTCGGGGTCGCGACGCCCGCAAGCGTCCGCAAGAAGGTCGACTTGCCGCCGCCGTTCGGCCCGACGACTGCCGTCACCGATCCCGGGTGGATCGACGCGGAGACGCCGGCGAGTGCCGACACGGGGCCGTACACGCAGGCGACGTTCGAGGCCGTCACGACTGGGTTGTCCGTCATCTATCGAAGTTCGTGGTCACGAGTGGGTCGTTCATCATACGCTGAGAGGCGTTCGTCATACGTTGAGAGTCATTTCGCGCGGCCGCCAGCAGGTCTGGGTTCACGGGTGCGGCGGCCGGCCGCTGG
>Ga0207719_100653_pt1 | contig 16220 bp, 18 predicted proteins | sample A23P1SouthBayCA_2_FD_187279 | JGI IMG/M metagenome (GOLD analysis project Ga0207719, IMG submission 187279) | Aerobic enrichment media microbial communities from Eden Landing Ponds, California, USA - A23 P3 (3) (SPAdes) | ecosystem: Environmental > Aquatic > Marine > Unclassified | place... | reverse complement strand
CGCGGACGACAACGCCGGCCGACTCTACGACGCGCCGCCCGACGAGCGCGATCGGTTCGGCCTCTACGTCCACCGCGACGGGGCCTACGTGGTCGAGATGCGCGACCGGCGCGGGCGGGTCGGTGCCGCCCGCGTCCGCCCGGAGCGGAGAAACCGGCGGGCCAGGGTGTCGACGCGGACCGGCAAGGGCTCCCTCGTCGAGTTCCTCGACCGGTACCTGGAGGACCTCGTCGAGGCAGTCCGCGGGGGGCTCGGGGAGCTGGGGTCCGGCGGCGGGTCGACGACGACAGCCGGGGCGACGACCGACGGACCGACGACCGACGGACCGACGACCGCAGCGACGACGACGGCCGAGCCGACCCCGACGGCCACGTACGCGGGGCCGCCCGGCGAGGTCGTTCGCGTCCTCGTGGCGGCCCGCCAGGCGATCCAGGCGGCACGGAAGGCGGTCGATAGCCGGGCCCCCGAGCGGGCCGACCGGCGGATCCGGCGAGCCAGGGAGCGACTCGACCGGGCTATCGCGGCCGTCGACGAGGAGAGCTTGCCGCCCCGAGTCCGGGACCTCCTCGCGCGTCGGCTGCCGGTCACGGACCGGTACACCGGTCTCGCGCTCGACGAGGGACTCTGACCGGAGCGTCCCGACACGACTTTCCCCCGGCCGACCGTCGGTGGCGACGATGGACGCCGAACGGACGGTCCAGGCGTATCTCGGTCACGGTCCGCGGCTGGTCCTGTTGCTCGTCGCCAACGGCCTGGCCTTCCTCGTCGGAGTGAGCTTCTACGTTCATTCGGACCCGTCCCTGCGGGAGCTACCGACCCTGCTGTACCCGCTGTTTGCGGACTCCCCGGCCGCGCTCGCCCTGGTCACGCTCTCGCTCGCGACGCTGTTGCCCAACCTCGGAGGGCGGGTCACAGAGACTCCCCAGAACCGGCCGCTCGCGTACCTCCACACCCTCGCGTTCGTCTGGCTCGTCAAATTCGGGCTGTGGACCGTCGTCGCCCTGAACCTCCGGCCGGACCTCTATGTCGGCTTCGCCGGCGCCGCGCTGTGGGACTACTGGGGGATCATGCTCACCCACGCCGGCTTCGTGATCGAGGCGGCCGTCCTCCCCGTCTTCGGGCGGACGACCCGGGGCGCGCTGGCCGTTGCCCTGGTCGCACTGCTGGTCAACGACGCCTTCGACTACGGCCTCGGCTACCACCCGCCGCTCAAGTACGACCCCGGCGTTCCCCTCGGGGCGCTCTCGGTTGGCCTGTCGGTCGTCGCCGTCGGCCTCGCGTCCCGGACGTTCCGGCGCCTCGACGCCGACGGATAAGGGGGCGCCGACGGGGTGACAAGGGTGCGACGACCCGCGAATGAGGGGACGGCGACCGGCGGCCGCGGGGAGGCAGCCTTTTCACCTCGCGTCGCTTACCTCAGGGTAATGGACTCCGCGGTGCTGCTCGACCTCCTTGGCAACGAGAACCGGCGGCGCATCCTCCGGTTGCTCTCGCAGAAGCCCTGCTACGTCACGGAGATCAGCGAATACCTCGGGGTCAGCCCCAAGGCGGTCATCGACCACCTCCGGAAACTGGAGGAGACGGGGCTGGTCGAGTCCCGGACCGACGACCAGCGCCGGAAGTACTTCCACATCTCGCGGAACCTCCGGCTGGAGGTGAACGTCTCGCCGTACGGGTTCGGCGCCAAAAGCGCCTACCCCCCGAGCCCGAGCCTGGACATGAACGGCCGGTGTCCGCACGTCACCATCGACCTGCCCCAGGACGGGGCGACGGAGGGCGTCGCCGACCTGGCGGAGGAACTCGGCCGACTCGAGGACCTGGAGAACGAACTGTCGCTGGCCCAGCGCTGGGTCCAGGGCCGCGTGACCGACGTCCTCGACCGGCTGAACGACCGGATCGGCGCCGACGCCGACAGCCGCTTTCTCGCGGACATCCTCGTCGCCATCGCCTCGGGCACCGACACCGTCGCCGGCATCTCCGCCGAGGTGGGCGCCCCCGAGGGCGCCGTCGAGGGGGCCCTCGAAACGCTCACCGAGCGGGGGCTGGTCCGCGAGGACGGCGACGGCTGGCGGATCGACTGACCCGATCCGTCCACCCGACTGCGTGGCGCTACACCTCGCGAGTCAGGCCGGCGCGCAGGTCCCGCCCGAAGTAGTAGCCGGCGACGGCGACGAGCAGCCCGGCGCCGACCCCGACGCCCGCGATAGCCGTCCCGTACTCGCCGAGCAGGCGCGCGGCAAAGAGTGGGAAGATCGAGGTGAGCGCGCTCAGGACGAACCCGCCGCCGGCGGCGATCGCCCCGGCTAGCCCGACTTCCAGGTAGCGCCGGCTCGAGCCGACCAGCCCGACCGCGAAGGCCGCAGCGAACAGGCCGACGAACTGGCCGAGGAAGCCGACGACCGGAACCGCGCTCCCCAGAAACAGCCCCGCGACCGACAGCAGCAGGACGGCCAGAAAGGATCGCGGCGAGAACAGGCGTCCGCCGCCCCGACCGGGGAGGCTCGGGAAGCCGGGCAGGCGTTCCCGGAGCCCACCGCTCCGGCCGCGGTCGGTGCTGGCCGCGTCGCCGCGGCGCTCGGTGGTCTCGGTCGCTCCGGACCCGGATCCCGAGTCGGTGCCGGTCCCGGCCCCAGTCCCCCCGGTCGACGTCGCCCCGACCTCGTCACCGGTCAGTTCCTCGACGTCGGAGAGGAGGTCGTCGACCGATCGGTCGCCGGCGTCGGCCCGCTCCGCCTCGTCCTCCCGTTGCATGGGCCTGGGTTGGAGCGGGACGGCCATGGCTCTTGTGCCCGGAGGGTCGGCCGGCCGCGCTATCGAGGCCCGCTTGCCCGAGCCAAACGGTTGGATTCAAGACTGCCCGTCCGAAAGGGACGGCCATGAATCCAGGCGATCGCGTCCGCGTCGAGCGTGCGGGCGTCGAAAACGAGGGGGTCCTGCTGCCGTCGACGACCCGCGAGCACCTCGTGATCAAACTCGCGGGCGGGTACAACGTGGGGATCGACCGCGAGGACGCCGACGTCGAGGTGCTCGAATCCGGTGCTCACGACATCGAGGGCGCCCAGGACGTCGAGGGCGTCTCCGAGATCGAGTTCGGCGACGACCTCCCGACCATCTCGTTGCTCTCGACGGGCGGGACCATCGCCTCGACCGTCGACTACCGGACCGGCGCGGTGACCGCACAGTTCACCGCCGAGGACGTGCTCCGGGCGGTCCCGGACCTGGCGGGGCGGGCGAACTACCGCGGCCGGGTCGTCGCCAACATCCTCTCGGAGAACATGGACCCGTCGATCTGGCAGGACCTCGCCCGCGCCATCCACGAGGAGATCGAGGCCGGCGCCGATGGGGTCGTCGTGATGCACGGCACCGACACGATGCAGTTCTCGGCGACCGCGATGGCGCTGATGGTCGACTCCCCGGTGCCGATCGTGTTCACGGGGAGCCAGCGCTCGGCCGACCGCCCCTCCTCGGACAACGTGATGAACGCCGTCTGCGCCGTCGAGGCGGCCACGAGCGACTGCTCGGAGGTGCTCGTCTGTATGCACGCAGAGAGCTCCGACACCGCGTGTGCGCTCCACCGGGGTACCCGCGTCCGAAAGAACCACACCTCGCGGCGGGACGCCTTCGAGACTGTCGGCGCCGAACCCCTGGGGACGGTCGACTACGACGACGGGACGGTGGCCTGGAACCGCGAGCCGACACCTCGTGGCGAGGGCGACCCCGCACTCCACCCCGACCTGAACGAGGCCGTCGACCTGCTGAAGTTCACCCCCGGCATGAACGTCGACCGCTACGCGAGTTTCCTGCAGGACGCGGATCTGGACGGCCTGATCGTCGAGGGGACCGGCCTCGGCCACGTCCACACCGACTTCATCCCGGTCATCGAGGACCTGGTCGACGACGGCGTCGTGGTCGCGATGACCTCCCAGTGTCTGGAGGGACGGGTCTGTGACCGGGTGTACGACACCGGCCGGGACCTGCTCGACGCCGGCGTCGTCGAGGCCGGTGACACTCTGCCCGGAACGGCGAAGGTGAAACTCATGTGGGCGCTCGAAAACGTCGCGGACCCCGAAGCCGCGATGGGCCGGTCGCTGGCGGGCGAACTGCAGCAGCGGTCGGTGCCCTGGGAGTAGGGTTCGTTCCCGGGTCGCCCGCGAACACCTCGATCTACGCCGTCGTGTAGTCCGCGGTCTTCCGCCGGTCGCCCCGGTACGGCACCGGCCCGACGGTCGCCTCGATCTCGATCTCCTCGTGGGGTTCGACCTGTGGCTTCTCGGAGTTCTCCTCGCCCCAGACGACCGTGACGGTCGTGCCCGGATCGCTCAGATCCTCGTCGACGATGCCCAGCGACATCATCTCGCCGACGTGGTCGCGGTAGCAGGGGAACTTCGAGACGCCGACCGTCTCGCCCGCGTGCTCGATGCGGTCGTACATCGACTGGGCGTAGTGGGGTCGGGGCAGGGAGAGGAACTTGGTCGTCGGCTCCGCGGCCAGCCCCTCGACGGCGGCGACGGTCTCCGACCAGTCCCAGATCAGCGTCACCTTGGTCCGTCCGCGTTCGACGGACTCCGCGCGGAGCGCCTCCTTCCCGACGAAGTCGCCGTCGAAGTCGATCAGGTCGCCGTAGCCGGCCTCGCGCGGGGTGAGGTAGTAGTCGGTGACGTCGTCGCCGGCGTAGCTTCCGCCGACCGAGAAGCGGGCCTCCCAGCTGTGGGCGCCGAGCCACTCCCGGAAGCCATCGAGGCCACCGTCGTCGCCGTAGATCGCAGGTAGCGGCGCCGGCAGCCAGCCGTTGACGTTGTTCGTCATGTAGGCCTTCATCCCCACCTGCCGGAGGTCGTGTGCCTCGCCGGCCGCCAGGATGGCCTCCCTGACCGCCTCGCCCTCCTCCCGGGGCCCGAACAGTTCGAGGCCGACCTCGCTGAGCATCCCGTGGCGCAGCGCGTTGACCTCGACGCCGTCGATGGTGACCGGCGCGAACTCGAAGAAGTCCACGTCGGGCAGGTCGCCCTCGATGGCCTCGCGCATGATCGCGAGCGCGTTCGGGCCCTGGACCTGGTAGCGGAAGCGCCGCGGGGGTCCCTGGCGGGTGAAGGCGTTGCCCTCGCGCTCGACGGCGACGTCGTAGTCGCCGGTCTCGACGTGGTACTGCACCCAGTCGATGGCCGGCGGCGTCCCGACCAGATCGAGGGTGCCGTCCCACAGGTGAAAGAGCACGGCGTCGCCGATGAGGTAGCCCTCGGGGTTGGCGGCGACGAACTGCTTTGCCTTGCCCGGTTCGAAGTCCGAGAAGTCGTTGACGCCCAGGTCGGCCACGACCTCGACCGCGTCCGGGCCGTCGAGAAAGAGGTCGATCATGTGCTGGGACTGGTCCATGAGCACGGCGCTCTCGGTCCAGGCCCGCTGTTCCTCGCGCCAGTTCGTGAACTCCGCGGGGATGTCGCCGCCGATGGGAAGCAGATCCCCGGGGGAGCGCCCCCGCGACCGGAGCCACGCCACCGGATCGTCGACCGCTCCCAGGACGTCGTCGAGCGAATCCGTCATTGTGTGTCAGTGGCAAGAGTAAGCCACCCAACAAATACGTTGCGGTGAGGGCGGCCACGGATCGGCACGGTGCGCCCGCGGAAGATTGAAATCGACCGGCCGGATACCGGGGGACGTGTACGCCGTCGTCGGTTGCGGGGAGTGTTCGACCCTCTGGCTGCTGGCGGACCCGCGGAGCCAGGAGTCGGCGGTCTGCCCGGGCTGTGGCCGGCGCCACCGGACGGAGGCGCTCCGCCGGCTGTTCGAGTCAGACGACCGCGAGGCCGCACGGGAAGCGCGGGCGGCGATGCTCGCCGAGCGGGACGGCCACGCCGAGGCCTTCGAGAACGTCGAGTCGGTCGCGGCGATGGAAGACCGGGTGGAGGAGGCGGGCGTGGACGACCGGGAGTACCTCGAAGCGGCGGGGATCGACGCCGACGCCGTCGCCGACGCCGGGAGGCGCGACCGGACGAGCCAGTCGCGCGACGAGGTGGTTCGCGAGGCGCTCCGGACCCTGGACCGGCCGACCGAGGACGAAGTGGTCGACTACGCGAGCGAGCGGGGGGTCGACGCCGACTTCGCCCGGGAGTTTCTGGACCGCCTCGTCAGGCGCGGCGAGGCGACCGGGGGCCGCGGCGGCTACCGGCTGCTGTGAGCCGGGCGTCCGCCGAGGAGCCGGGGTTCAAAGTGAGCCCAGCAACTCCAGGATCGTCAGCAGCGACGCCACGATGGCGAGCACCACCTTGAGCAGCCGGAGTCGACGGTACAGCGGCGTCTCCTCGGAGGCGCTGTCGTCCGGTGAGGTCGACGGTGGATCGAGCACGGGAACCAGCGGGCCGGAGCCCACGTCCACGACCGAGGGCCTGCACGGTGGTAAACGCGAGCCACACGCGGGCGGCGGAAGTGAAAGTGGGTCCGCCGAGCCGGACGAGCCCCGAGCGGGCGCACACTCTTGTACGAAGACGGGGCCAGACCCCCCAGTGGACGATGTGCGAGCCCGGGGCGTCACGCGGTCGTCGCACCCGCGTCGACCGGACGGGGTGGGGATCCCGCGCGCGGCGCCGCGTCCCGGGACTGCCGGCCACGGCGTCGCCTGCTCGCTCCCCGAGACGTAGCGACCGCGAGACCGGCTCGCTATCGGCCGAGCGATGCGTGCGCACTGGAGAGGTGCCGCGAGGCGAGCGCGGCCAGAAGCGAGAGTTCGCCGGCCAGCGCCCCGACGGCCACGGCTTCGGCGAGTGCGTCGGCGTTGCTGCCGGGCGGGTCGCCGCCGCCGGCCACCCCCAGGAGGTCGAGCACCTCCGCCTGCGTCGGGAGGGTCGTCCCGCCGCCGACGGTGCCGACCTCCAGGCTCGCGAGCGACACCGACGCGTAGAGGTCGCCGTCCCGCACCGAGGCGGTGGTGATCGCGTTCGCGCCCTCGACGACCTGGGCGGTGTCCTGGCCCGTCGCCAGGAACGTCGCCGCGACCACGTTGGCGACGTGGGCGTTGAAGCCGAGGCTGCCGGCCTTGGCGCTCCCGACGAGGTTCTTCCGGGTGTTGATCTCGGCGATGGCCTCCGGGGTGGTGTGGAGGCGGTCCTCGACGACCTCCCGCGGAACGGTCACGTCGGCGGTGACCGAGCGGCCGCGCCCCTCGACGGCGTTGATCGCGGCGGGCTTCTTGTCGGTACAGAGGTTGCCCGACAGCGCGACCAGCGACGCGTCCGTCTCGGCTTCGACCACCTCGGCCGCCTCGCGGGTGGCGATGGTGGCCATGTTCATCCCCATCGCGTCCTTCGTGTCGTAGCGGAACCGCAGGAACACGGAGTCGCCGACGACGTACGGGGTGACGTCGAGGAGTTCGCCGTGGCTCGTCGTCCCCTCGGCGGCCGCCCGGAGCGCGTCCTCGTTGTCGCGGGTCCAGGACGCGAGCGCCTCGGCGGCGGCGACGTCCGCGACGCGGAAGACGGGCGCGCGGGTCATACCGGACTTCGTCACCCGCGCGGTCGCGCCGCCGGCCCGGTCGAGCACCGAACAGCCGCGGTTGATGGAGGCCACGAGCGCCCCCTCGGTGGTCGCCAGCGGCAGGAACACCTCGCGCTCGGCGGCCGCCCCGCGGACGGTCACCGGCCCCGCGACGCCGAGGGGTATCTGGATCGCGCCGATCATGTTCTCGACGTTCGAGTCGGCCGCGTCGGCGTCGAAGGCGTACGATCCAACTGCGTCGAGGCCGGCGCCCGACCGCTCCTCGACCAGCAGTCGGCGGGCGCTCGCGGCGACGTCCGCGTCGGCGTGGTCCTCCAGTTCGTGGATGCGCAGGTCGCCGTCGCGAACCCGCTCTGCGAGTCGTTCGGGCGTGTCGGTCATGGCCCCCCGTTTTCGCCGGCGGTTCTAACTCTTACCGGTTCGGGGGTCGGCTTCGACCGTCGGTCGCTGGGCCGTCCGACCGATCTCCCCCGGGGCGACGGAACCGAAAAGGCGTTGCCCCTCGGCGGGCCACGTCCGGCAATGACGTTTTTCGATCGACTCCGCGAGCGGATCGAGCGCGTCGACAGCGTCGTCTCCGTCGGCCTCGACGCCGACCGCTCGCGCCTGCCGGCCCACCTCGACGACCACGACCTGCCCCGGTGGGCGTTCAACCGTCGCATCATCGACGCGACCCACGAGCACGCCGCCTGCTACAAGCCCAACGCGGCGTTCTACGAGGACGGTGACGGCTGGCGGGCGCTTCGCGAAACCATCGCCTACGCCCACGGCAAGGACGTCCCGGTGTTGCTCGACGCCAAGCGCGCCGACATCGGCAACACGACGCGCCAGTACGCCAAGCTGCTCGACGACGCCGACGCGATCACCGTCAACCCCTACATGGGGCGGGACTCCCTGGAACCGTTCCTGAGCCGGGCGGAGAAGGGCGTCTTCGTCCTCTGTCGGACCTCGAACCCCGGCGGCGAGGACCTCCAAGACCTCGAACTCGCCTCCGGCGAGCGGGTCTACGAGCGGGTCGCGGCGCTTGCGGACCTCTGGAACGCGAACGACAACGTCGGCCTCGTGGTCGGCGCGACCGCCCCCGAGGAACTCGCCGAGATCCGCGAGGGGGTGCCGGACCTCCCCTTCCTCGTCCCCGGAGTGGGCGCCCAGGGCGGCGACGCCGAAGCCGCGGTCGAACACGGACTCGCGGACGGCGTCGGCCTGGTGAACTCCTCCCGCGGGATCATCTTCGCCGGCGAAGGCGAAACCTTCGACCGGGCGGCCGGCGAGGCGGCAAAGCGCCTGAAAAAGCGGCTGAACCAGTACCGGTAAACCGACGGCACGGGCGCCCGCAGCCCCATCGGACCGCGCTCTTACCGCATCCGGTCCGAGGGGTCGACCGAATCCGGCGCGACGTCGCCGCCCCCGCGGATGGACGCGGCACACTCCGAACAGGCCCCCAGTCCGCGGTCGAAGTGTTCCGAGCAGACCTGGGCGCCGCACTGGTCACAGGTGTGGCTGGCGGGCCGGGACTCGCAGATCGAACAGACGGTTTCGAAGCTCATGGGCGACGTTGGTCCCGGTCGGCCTTCAACGTCGGGCCGTCACCTGCGTGCATCCCGGGTCGTCACCTCGTGGCCGCGACGGCTGTCCCCCGACGGGAGATCCGTCGACGGCGGGACGCTTACGGTTCTCGGCTCCCAATTCCGGCCGTGGACCGGGACAGACTACTGCTCGGACTCGCCGCGGTGTTCGTCGGGCTGACCACGGTGCTCGCCGTCGGCGCCCTCGCGAGCCAGCCGATTCTCCTCGCGGTCGCGGTCCCGTTCGGGGCCACGGCGTACGTCCTCTGGTATCACGCCACCGGACGGCTGGAGGAACGAGCCAGGGCCGAGGCCGAGGCCCGCGCCGGCGCCCGCACTCGCGGCACCGGTGCCGGCCCGCGGGGGGGAGCCAGGGACCCGCGGAGCCGGTTCGCGGGATCGACGGGACGCCGACCGGAAGGGGGCCGACGGCGAGCGGAGACGACGGCCGGCGCCGCCCCGCAGTCCGAGCCGGGCCCGACCCGGAAGGAAGCCTTCCGAACGCTCGGCGTCGATCCTGGAGCTGACGATGACGCGGTCAGACAGGCCTACCGGGAACGGGTCAAGGACGTCCACCCCGACACCGAGCGCGGCGACGAGGAGGCGTTCAAGCGAGTCAACCGGGCCTACGAGCGCCTCGTCGACGAGTGACGCCTGCGCTAGTGGGACCCCGCTCGAACTACCGAGCGCTCCCGAGAACACCCGTGATAAAGCGTGACACACCAACACGCGCCACGGAAAGGGTTTTCACATCGTCATTCCTAACCCCGCGCATGAGCGCCGATCGGGCCGCTCTTGAGCGGGCCCTCGAGCGCGGCGAAGAGGAAGGCGGTCACGTCGAGTTCAAGGAACGACTCTCGCGGGAGGTCCATCTCGCCGACGGACGACTGGAGAGCCTCGCCGCCCAGCTCAGACACCGGATCCTGTCGGGGGACGGCACCGCGACGTACGTCGTCGGCGTCACCGACGACGGCGGCATCGCCGGCATCCCGCCGGAGGCGTTCTCCGAGACGATGGACGTGCTGTCGCTGCTGGCCGAAGAGGCGAGCGCCCACATCGAGGACGTCGAGACGTGGGGCGTCGGGTCGGGGGCCGACCGTGGGCTCGTCGGCGTCGCCACGATCCGCGAGGGGTCGATGCTCGACGCCGACGACGAACACATCGTCGTGGGGACGGCCGGCCACGTCGACCACGGGAAGAGCACGCTCGTCGGCACGCTCGTCACCGGACAGGCCGACGACGGACAGGGCGGGACGCGATCGTTCCTCGACGTCCAGCCCCACGAGGTCGAGCGGGGGCTCTCGGCGGACCTGTCCTATGCCGTCTACGGCTTCGACGCGGACGGGCCGGTGCGGATGGACAACCCACACCGGAAAGCCGACCGGGCGCGCGTCGTCGAAGAGGCCGACCGCCTCGTCTCCTTCGTCGACACGGTCGGCCACGAGCCCTGGCTGCGGACGACCATCCGGGGGCTCGTCGGCCAGCGCCTTGACTACGGCCTGCTCACCGTCGCCGCCGACGACGGGCCGACCAAGACGACCCGGGAGCATCTCGGCATCCTGCTGGCGACGGACCTCCCGACGGTCGTCGCGATCACCAAGGTCGATCTGGTCGACGACGAGCGGCTCACGGAGGTCGAGCGCGAGGTCGAGCGACTGCTCCGGGACGTGGGTCGGACGCCGCTCTCGGTCGAGCGCCACGGCGTCGAGGCCGCCGTCGAGGAGGTCGGCGAGAGCGTCGTCCCGGTGTTCCGGACGAGCGCGGTGAGCGGCCGGGGGCTCGACGAGCTGGATCGGCTGTTCGACGCGCTCCCGAAGACCGACGCGCCGGAGGGCGACTTCCGGATGTACGTCGACCGCACCTATTCGGTCACGGGCGTCGGCGCGGTCGCCTCCGGAACGGTCTCCAGCGGCGCCGTCGAGGCCGGCGACGAACTGCTGCTCGGGCCGATGGCTGACGGCTCGTTCGCGGAAGTCGAGGCGCGCTCGATCGAGATGCACTACCACCGGGTCGACCGCGCGGAGGCCGGCCGGATCGTCGGCATCGCGCTCAAGGGCGTCCGCGAGGCCGACGTCGAGCGCGGGATGGTGCTGCTGCCCCGGAGCGCCGACCCCGACCCCGTCAGGTCCTTCGAGGCCGAGGTGATCGTCCTCAACCACCCAACCCGCATCCGCGACGGATACGAGCCGGTCGTCCACTTAGAGACCATCAGCGAGGCCGCCGTCTTCCACCCCGATGGCGGACGGCTCCTCCCCGGGGACACGGGCCGGGCCACGGTGGAGTTCAAGTTTCGGCCGTATCTGGTCGAGGAGGGCCAGCGGTTCGTCTTCCGCGAGGGCCGAAGCAAGGGCGTCGGCACCGTCACTGGCGTCAATCCCGAGTGAGCGGCCGGCGAGCCCCGCGTCGAAGTCCGGTCGTGCGACCGGACGGCGGCGACTCCAGAAGATTCAGAACGCTCGACCGCCAAGTCGGCGGGATGGCAGACTCAGCCCCCGAGAGCGACGACGCCTGGGCCGAGGCGCTGACGGACAACCGGGCGGAGAAGGACCGCTTTTTCGCCGATCACCCGCAGTCGCCGATCCCCCCCGAAGCCCGGGACGACTTCGACGGGCTGGAGTACTACCAGCCCGACCCGTCCTTCCGGGTCCAGGGCCGCCTCGACGTCCACGCCGAACCAGATCCGATCGACCTGGAGATGACCGAGGGCCAGCCCCGGCGATACCTGCAGGTGGCGACGCTTCGCTTCACGCTCAACGACGCCGAGCGGACGCTCGTGGGGCTTCGCCAGTCCGAGGACGAGGACGGCCTGTTCGTCCCCTTTACCGACGCGACGACCGGCGATGGGACCTACGGCCGCGGGCGGTACCTGGAGTTCGAGCCGACCGACGAACTGGTCGACGGGGGGACGATGACGCTCGATTTCAACCTCGCGTACAACCCCTTCTGTGCGTACAGCGAGACGTTCGCCTGCCCGCTCCCGCCGGCGGAAAACCACCTCGACGTGGCGGTCCGGGCCGGCGAGCGCGCCCCGCCGGAAACCGTAACGGCCATATCCGACGACTCCTGAGAGTCGAACATGGCAAGCATCGGAACCAAGGGACTGCTCGGCTTCGCACTCATGATCGTCGGTGTGCTGGGATTCGTTCCCGCCACCGGCGTCGAAACCGCGGCGGTGTTCAGGTGGGCGCTCGTCCCCGCAATCGTCCTGCTCGCGCTCGGGACGCTGCTGGTCGGAACCGGCTCGGAAGACATCCCGGTCTGACCGCCGGCGATCCGTTTTCGTTGCGCCACGTCGGCCAGCCGCAGCTACGGGTCGGGCTCTCTCGACGGGTCGTTGCCGGCGGTGACCCCCGACCCCCCAACGACTAAGCACCGCCGACCACTGACCCCGTGCATGGACAGCATCCCCTTCGGGGTCGCCCGGCTGGACGACATCATCGGCGGCGGGGCACCGCCGGGTAACGTCGTCCTGCTCTCGGGGGAACCGGGCGCCGGCGCGCGGGAGTTTCTCTACACCAGCGCGACGATGAACGCGCTGGGTCACGCCGACCCGGAGCTGTTCGACCTCTACTACGGCGACCTCCACGAGGGGGCGTCGCTGCCACCGGAGATCCACTACCTCTCCTTTACGTCCGACGAGGATTTTCTCCGCCGGGAGATGACCTACACCATGGACCGGGAGCTCGTCGAATCGGCGCTGGCACACATCGAGTTCCGGGACCTCTCTCCCGAGTACTTCCAGTTGAGCCCGGTTCCGCGGGAGTGGTACCTCGGCGAAACCACCAAGCTCCGCGACCTCGGCCGGCAGAACGAGCGGGAGTCGTTGCTCTCGGCGCTGGGGGAGTACCTCAACCGGAACGCCAGGGGGAACCTGGTCGTCATCGACTCGGTGACGGACCTGGTGGCGTCGATCTCCGACGAGATGGGGTGGGCCGACATCGCCGTGCTGATGAAGGGCCTGGCGAAGGCGGCCCACACCTGGGGCGGGCTGATCCTGCTGCTCGTCAGCACGGAGACCCTGACGGACACCCAGCACGGCCACGTGAACGACGCGGTCGACGGCACGTTCTCCTTCGAGTGGGAGACCGGCGGCTCGAAGCGCGCCCGGACGATGCACGTCCAGCAGTTCCGGGGCGTGCTCTCGCGGCTCGAAGCCGAGAACATCGTCCAGTTCGAGACAGAGGTCAACGAGGCGGGACTCGACATCAGCGACGTCCGGAAGATCCGCTGACGCGGCCGTCACCCCCGGGCGTGAGTCGTGTGCCACGGGGAGCCACGACTTTGCACAGGTCTGACAGAATGGAAACAATACTTAAGCGTCGGCCACACACCATTGATAACTGATGGCTGGGGAACGGGCGGAGGCCCTGCCGGACGACCTGCGTGACTGGGTCGAACGGAAGGCAACCGAACTGGATGCCACGCCCGAAGCGGTGCTGTCGCGGGCCGTCACCGCCTACCGGCTCGTCGACGACGAGGACGACCCGGATCCCGAAGAGCTCGACGGGCAACTGACCGACGTCCACGAGTCGATCGACGCCCTCGCCGGGCGGATCGACGCCCTCGAAGAAGACGTCGGGGAGTTCGGGCAGGTCGACGAGCGGATCGATACCCTCGACGACCGGGTCGGGGACCTCAAAGGGGACGTCGACGAGAAGATCCAGGACGTTCGCGAGCGCGTCGTACAGATCAAACGGGAGACGGACGCGAAGGCGTCGGAGGATCACGCCCACCCCGAACTGCGGGACGAACTGACGACCCAGGCCGGGGCGGTCGAGGGCGTCCAGGCGGAACTCGAAGCGCTCCAAGAGCGGATCGACGCGGGGTTCGAGAACTACGAGGACGTCCTCGACTATCTCACGGACGCGGCCGACGAACTCGACGAGAAGGTGACCCGTCTGGCGGGTGCCGTCGTGGACCTGCGCCACCGGGCCAACGACCTCGAAGCGGCCGCGGCCGAACGGGAGGCCGTCGCCGAAATCAAAGGCGAGGCCAACCGACTCGGGATCCGGCGGGCGGTCTGTGAGGATTGTGAGGGCGAGGTCGACATCGGTCTGCTGGCGGCAGCGCGGTGTCCACACTGCTCGACGCCGTTCGCGGACGTCGACCCGCCGTCCGGCTTTTTCGGCTCGGCGACCCTCGTTCCCGGGCGCCGCCCGGCGCTCGAAGGTGGCTCGGACGTGATCGACGACCCCGAGGAGCTGTTCGACGAAGGGGAAGAGGGGGAGGGCGGAGCAACCGATGACTGACGACGACCCGTGGACAGTGGAGGGGTCCTCCGACGACGAAAACGACGACCGCCAGGACGCCGACCCCTCGCCGGACGACGTCGATCCGCGGGACGCAGAGATTCCGATGGATGGGACCGATCAGCCGTCCGACGAGGATCGGACACACCGGGATCCGTTCGCGCCACGGGACACCTCGACGGGCAGGGGAGCCGATCCTGCCCCCGAGGCCGGGGAGCCAGCACGCGACGCGGGGCGGACTGCGGGCGAGTCGGGGGAGGGCGCGGTTGCCGATCCAGGCGACGACGGAGACGCACCGATGGCGGACCTGGCCCGCGAGGTGCGCGAACGGCGTCAGCGGCGCGAGCGCGACGACTCGACCGACCTGTTCGAGTCCGTCGACGTCGGCGAACTCGACAGCGAGGACGTCTGGGAGTCGCTCGCGAGCACCGACGCGGACTCCGCGGAGGAAAAGCGGGAAGCGGGGTCCGGGTCGGAGGCGGAGGCGAGGTCGGCCTCGACGGCCGGCACCGGCGTCGGCGTCGGGGCCACCGCAGAGCGGGTAAGCGGGAGTGGCGGCCGCCCGGAGTTCGTGGTGCCCAAATCGGACTACTGCGAGCAGTGTGCGTACCTCTCGGCGCCGCCCGACCTGGAATGCTCCTACGAGGGGTCGACGATCGTCGCCGTCGAGGACTCCGAGCGCTTCCGCGTCCGCGGGTGCCCGTTCGTCGACCGCGACCCCGACGATCCCACGGCGGGCCTCGCGCCGGAGGGGAACGACGAGGTCGGCAGCGACGCCGTCGGGGGCGACAGTGGCGACGGCGTCGCGGCGGACGCGGGTGCCACGGCGGACGCAGATGCGGACGCGGAGGCCACGGCGGACGCGGGAACTACGGCGAACGCCGATGCGGACGCGGGGGCCACGGCGGACGCCGACGCGGTCGATCCGTTCCTCGACCTCGACGACGACGAGTCGGTGCTGGACGGCGAGGCGCCCGATCCGACCATCGATCCGGAGTCGAACGGATCCGACGACCGGTAAGCCGGGGAGAGCCACGCCGACTAAGTAGCACAGCCCCCAACCCCCGGTATGCAGTTCTGCGACGCCTGCGGGTCGATGATGGTCTCCCGCGACGGCGAGATGGTCTGTCAGAACGACGACTGCGGCGCCACCGCCGACCGCGACGAGGAGCGCGCCGCGGAGTTCGTCTCCACGGAGACCCAGAGCGACGACGACCTGATCGAGACGAGCGAGGACGCCGGCTTCGAGGGGAAACCCACGGCCAGCGACGTGACCTGCGACGAATGTGGCCACGGCAAGGCGTGGTACACGATCAAGCAGACCGCCTCCGCCGACGAACCGCCGACGCGGTTTTTCAAATGTCAGGAGTGCGGGTATCGGTGGCGCGAGTACAACTGACCCACGTTCCGCGAAGGTCCCGGATCAGACGGCCTCCCGCAGGAACGACCCGACGGTTTCGCCCACCTGCCCCGCCCGCCCGACGAAGAAGTGATCGCCCGGAAGCGACGCGACCACGAAGCCGACTTCCCGCGCCACCTCGACGATCGGCTCCCAGTCGACGGTGTCGTCGCGCTCGCCGTAGACGACCTGGATGGGAAGAGAGTCGCCGTCGCTCTCGGCTGCGAGATGCTCGATCGCCGCCAGCGCGTCGAGGTGCTCGGTGATCTTCGGGGGCGGCGCGAGGACGCTGCAGGCCGTGATCGGGAGCCCCTCGCTCGCTTCACAGAGCGCGACGGCGCTGCCGAAGGAGTAGCCGAACAGTCCCACGCGGTCGTAGCGCTCGCGGGCCCACGCGACGGCGTTGCGGGCGTCGGCGCGTTCGCCCCGGCCCTCGTCCCAGTCCCCGTAGTCGAAGCGGAGGCAGTCGACCGGGTCGTCGCCGGCCGCGAGCGCGTCGCTGACGGCTCGCAGGCGCTC
>Ga0207719_100652_pt1 | contig 16222 bp, 12 predicted proteins | sample A23P1SouthBayCA_2_FD_187279 | JGI IMG/M metagenome (GOLD analysis project Ga0207719, IMG submission 187279) | Aerobic enrichment media microbial communities from Eden Landing Ponds, California, USA - A23 P3 (3) (SPAdes) | ecosystem: Environmental > Aquatic > Marine > Unclassified | place... | reverse complement strand
TGGCTTCGCCGCCCCCTGGTCGACCGCCCGGAAATCGCGGCCCGCCACGACGCCGTCGGGGAACTCGCCGACGCGACGCTCACGCGGGAGCGCCTGCGCGAGCGCCTGCGAGAGGTGTACGACCTCGAACGGCTGATCGGCCGCGTCTCGCGCGGCCGGGCCAACGCCCGCGACCTCCGGTCGCTCGCGACGACGCTGTCGGCGGTGCCGCCGCTGCGGGAGGCCCTCGCCGACGCCGACTGCGACCGCCTGTGCGAACTGCGCGAGCGCCTCGATCCCCTCGACGACGTCCGCGACCTCCTGGATCGGGCCATCGTCGCCGACCCGCCCCAGGAACTCACGGAGGGCGGCGTGATCAGGGAGGGGTTCGACGACGAACTCGACGACCTGCGGGCGACCGAACGCGAGGGTCGCGCGTGGGTCTCGGACCTGGAGGAGCAGGAGCGCGAGCGTACCGGCATCGACTCGCTGTCGGTCGGCCACAACCAGGTTCACGGCTACTACATCGAGGTGACGAACCCGAACCTGGACCGGGTCCCCGAGGACTACCAGCGTCGCCAGACGCTGAAAAACGCCGAGCGCTTCTACACGCCGGCACTGAAGCGCCGCGAGGACGAGATCCTCGGCGCCGCAGAACGGGCGGACACACTGGAGTACGAACTGTTCACCGATGTGCGCGACCGGGTCGCCGCCGAGGCCGAGCGGGTCCAGTCACTCGCTTCCGCGGTGGCGGAACTCGACGTGCTGGCGTCCCTGGCGACCGTCGCCGTCGAGCGCGACTACGTCCGGCCGACGCTCACGGACGAGGGTGGCATCCACATCGAGGCCGGGCGTCACCCCGTCGTCGAGCGCACCCAGGAGGCGTTCGTGCCAAACGACGCCGACCTCGACCGGGGCGAGATCGCGGTCGTGACCGGGCCCAACATGTCCGGGAAGTCGACGTACATGCGCCAGGTCGCGCTGATCGTCGTCCTCGCGCAGGCCGGCAGTTTCGTCCCGGCCGACGCGGCGACGCTCCCGGTCGTCGACCGGGTGTTCACCCGGGTGGGCGCCAGCGACGACATCGCCGGCGGTCAGTCGACGTTCATGCGCGAGATGGCCGAACTCACCGAGATCCTCCACGGCGCCACGGAGGACTCACTGGTCCTGCTCGACGAGGTCGGCCGTGGCACCTCGACGGTCGACGGTCTCGCCATCGCCTGGGCGACCGCCGAGTTCGTCGACAGCGAGGTCGGCGCGACGACGCTGTTTGCCACCCACTACCACGACCTGACGGCGCTGGCCGAGCGCCGCGAGCGCGTCACGAACCGCCACTTCTCGGCCGTCCGCAACGAGGGCGACGTGACCTTCCTCCACCGGGTCCAGTCAGGTCCCTCCTCGTCGTCGTACGGCGTCGAGGTCGCCCGCATGGCCGGCGTCCCCGACGCGGTCGTCGAGCGCGCCCGTACCCTCGTCGAGTCCGGTGTGCCGGTCGACGACGGTCAGGGGTCCACGGCGGACGCCGACTCGACCACGGCGGACGCCGAGTCGGCGGGCGACGACACGACCGCGGACGCCGCGGCGACGAACGGCCACGCGGCGGCCAACGGCGAGGCTCGGGCCGACGGCCGGGACCGCGCGGACGGCCACGCAGCGACCGACGACGGGGCCGCCCAGCCCTCCCTGGAGGCGTACGCCGGGGGGGAACCGGACCCCGAGTCCCTGTCCACCACGGGCGACCGCGCCGACGCGGACGCCCTCGCCGAGGTGGCCGCCGAGATCAGCGACCTCGACGTGGCCGAGACCACGCCGCTGGAGGCACTCAACGCCTTGCACGACCTCAAACGACGCCTCGATGACTGACCGACCAACCCCAGGTGACGCGGCGGACGGCGACGACCACCCCCACGACGACGGCGACGACGAGCGCCGGGAGCACGACGACCGGCGTCGCGAAGACGACCGGCACCGCGAGGGCGACGGCGATCAGGGCGGGGACCGCGACCGCGACTCGCCGGCGCCGGCGGTCGGCACGGCCGGGTCGGCCGATCCGGGGCCGGGCGGCGTCCGCCGCCTCGACGAGGACACCGTCGACCGGATCGCGGCCGGCGAGGTGGTCACCCGGCCGGCGGCGGTCGTCCGGGAACTGGTCGAGAACGCCCTCGACGCCGGCGCCGACCGGATCGAGGTGACGGTCCGGGGCGACGGCACGGATCTGCTCCGGGTCGCCGACGACGGCCGCGGGATGCCCGCCGAGGACGCCGCGCTCGCCGTCGAGCGCCACACGACGAGCAAGGTCGCCCCCGGCGACGCCGTCGAGCACGCCGACACCCTCGGCTTCCGCGGGGAGGCGCTGCCGAGCATCGCCGCCGTCTCCCGGTTCGAACTCGTCACGAACGACGGCGACGGCGCGGGCGTGAGCGTCCGGGTCACGGGCGGCGGCCCCGACGCCGACGTCGACACCTCGCCCGCGGGGCGGGCGCGGGGTACCACCGTCGAGGTCCGGGACCTGTTTTTCAACCGGCCGGCGCGCCGGAAGTCCCTGGCCGCAGAGCGGACGGAGTTCGCCCGCGTCTCCGCGACGGTCCAGCGGTACGCGCTGACCCGCCCGGACGTGGCCTTTACGCTGACCCACGACGGCCGCGAGACGCTGTCGACGCCCGGGTCGGGGCGGTTCGTCGACGCCGTGCTGGCGACCTACGACCGGCCGACCGCCAGCCGGTCGACGGCGTTCGACCACGAGACGACCCTCGACCTCGGCGACCGGTCGGTCCCGCTGCGGATCGCCGGCCTGCTCGTCTACCCGTCGATCACGCGGTCCCGCCGCGACCACGTCCACGTCGCGGTCAACGGCCGGGCGCTCACAGACGAGCGCCTGCGCCGTGCGGTGGTTGCGGGTTACAGCTCCCTGCTCCCCTCGGGCCGGGCGCCCATCGCCGTCGTGACGCTGTCGCTCCCGCCCGCGGTCGTCGATGCGAACGTCCACCCCGCCAAGGAGGAGGTCGCCTTCCTCGACGGGCCGGCGGTCGCAAACGCGGTCGAGGCCGCCGTCGGCGACGCGCTGTCGACGGCCGACCTCCGGCGCAGCGCCCGCGTCGCGACCGATCTCGACGGGTCGCTCGCGCCGCTCGACGGCGACTCGGCGTTCGAGGACGTCCGCGTGATCGGCCAGTTCCGCGGCACCTACCTGCTCTGTGAGGCCGACGACGACCTGCTGGTGATCGACCAGCACGCCGCCCACGAGCGGATCAACTACGAGCGCCTGCGGGCGGCGGTCGGCGACCCCGAGTCGGTCGCGCTCGACCCCCCCGAGACGGTGTCGCTCTCTCCCGCCGAGGCCGCGGTCGTCGAGGAGGCCGGCGACCTTCTTCGAGACGTTGGGTTCGACGTGGGGGCCTTCGGCGGCGGCACCTACCGCCTCCGGGCCGTGCCCGCGCCGCTCGGGCGACCCGCGGACGTCGGTGCTCTCCGGACGGCGCTGGATGCCGTCGCCGCCGGGGAGGACCCCGAGGACGCCCGCGAAGACCTGCTTGCCGAACTGGCCTGCCACCCGTCGCTGAAGGCCGGCGACGCGCTCTCGGCCGAGGACGCCGAACGTCTCGTCGACCGCCTCGGCGCCTGCGACCAGCCGTACGCCTGCCCGCACGGCCGTCCGACCGTGCTCTCGGTCGACGAGGCCACCTTCGCCGAGGGCTTCGAGCGCCACCCGCGGCGCGGCTGATCGGTCACGGCGGCCGCGACGGGGGTGCCGTCACCACTCCTTGCAGTCGGCACAGACGAACGCCCCGTCGTCGCGCCAGCGGCGTTCGACGGTCGCCCCGCAGTCGGCGCAGGCGCCGCCCTCGGGGTCCCAGCGGTAGGTCACCGCGGCGGGTTCTGCGTCCGCTGGCTCTTCGATCCCCTCATCGGCGCCCATCGCGTCGGCGGCGTCGCCAGGATCGTCGGCGTCGTCGGCATCGACAGTTCCGTCCGCGTCGGCGGCAGCTCCGTCCGCGTCGGCGGCAGCGCCAGCATCGTCGATTGCGGTCGTCGCCTCGGTGTCACCCTCGTCGACCGGTGATCCCGATTCGTCGGTCTCGGCCGTCGCCTCCGCACTGTCGGCGTCCCCGTCGCCGCCCAGAAAATCGTCGAGCGACCGGTTCTCGCCCATGGGTTTCCGTTCGTGGCCAGACCCTTAGCGGTGCCGAAGCCCCGTGACCCGTCCGCCGTCGACGGCGAATACCTCCTCTGCTATCGGCGTCGATATCTGGACTATTCTCCGACGCGGGGCTGAACGTCTATTCAGCTGTCAGAACAGCCATTCGACAGCGACCCCCGTCTGAAAATCATATTCGATAATTGAGGCCGTAGTATTAGGATGGTCGATTGTCTCGGGGTCGCACAACACCACGAATGCTCGACGCCATCGCACTCGACGGAGTACGGCTGCGCACGAAGCTGTTGATCGCGTTCGTCCTCGTTGCGCTACTGGTCGGCGTCACCGGGGCGGTGGGCTACACCGGCGTCGGGACCGTCGACGGGGAGGCGGACGACATGGCCCGGGGGGTGGAGAAAGTGGAGTACGCCGCCGACCTGGTGATCGCGCTGGAGCGACAGCAGGCGGCGGTCCTCGCGGCCCAGACGGGTGATTCCAATGCACGGCAGCGATTCAACGAACGAGTCAAGGAGTTCGATCAAGCGGCCGAGAACCTCGAGGCGACCGGCCTCAGCACGACCCAGGAGGAGCGGCTCTCGACGCTGCAGACGATGCACACGCGCTACGCCTCGCTCGCCGAGGAGTTCTTCGCCGCCAACCGCTTCGGCAACGACGATCGGGCCGACCAGAAGGTTCGGCAGATGGCCACGGTCCGCGACTCGATGGACAACACCGCGCGCGCCATCGAGTCGTCGGCCCGTGACGACGTCAATTCGCAGGCGACCACGATTCAGCAGACGACCCGGTCCACCCAGCAGCGAATCCTCGGCCTGACGGGGGTGGCACTCGTCGTCTCGGTCGGGCTCGGCTTGTTCGTCGCCCGCCGCATGTCGCGCTCGATCGAACGGCTCTCGACGGCCGCGACCGCGATCAGCAATGGCGACCTCGACGCCGACGTCGACGACCACACCGCAAACGACGAGATCGGCCGGCTGGTCGAGGCGTTCCAGGGGATGCAGCGCGACCTCCAGGCCATCTTCGACGACCTCGACGACGTGAGCCGGAACCTCAAGACGGGGACGCTCACCCAGGAGTTCGACACCGACTACCCGGGCACCTACGGCGAGGTCATGGGGAACCTGGACGAGGGGACCGACCGGCTCTCGACGAGTTTCGACCGGATCTCGGCCGCGTCGGCGGACCTCGAACGCGGTCGCCTCGATCGGCGCGTCGACGCCGACCTCCCGGGGACCTACGGGGACGTGCTCGCGGACTTCGAGAGCGGGCTGGCCGAACTGAGCCACAGCGTCGGCAGCGCCCGGACGATCGCTCGCGAGGTCGCCACCTCCAGCGAGGAGGTCTCGGCGAGCGCCGCCGAGATCGAGACCGCCGGCGAGGAGGTCGCCGGGTCGATCGAGGAGATCTCCCAGGGCACCGAGCAACAGAGCGAGACGCTCCAGGAGGTCGCGACCGAGATGACCGACATGTCCGCGACGGTCGAGGAGATCGCCTCCTCGGCCGAGGAGGTCGCCGGCACGGCCGAAGCCGCCGCCGAGCGGAGCGAGGCGGGCAAGGAACGTGCCTCGGCGGCGACCGCCGAGATCGAGGCCATCGAGGAACGCGCCGAGGCGGCCGCCGAGGGGATCGAGACCCTGGACGAGGAGGTCGAGGCGATCGGGGGGATCGTCGAGGTGATCACCGACATCGCCGAGCAGACCAACATGCTCGCGCTCAACGCCTCCATCGAGGCCGCCCGCGCGGGGGAGGCCGGCGACGGCTTCGGCGTCGTCGCCGACGAGATCAAGACGCTGGCCGAGGAGACCGCCGAGGAGACGACCGACATCGAGAACCGGATCGAGGCGGTCCAGACCACTACGGCCGAGGCCGTCGAGGACATCCGGGAGATGGCCGACCGCGTCGATCGCGGGACCGAGACGATCGAGGAGGCGATCGAGACCTTCGACGACATCGCCGAGGCCGTCGCGGACGCCGAAACCGGCATCCGCGGGATCAGCGACACCACCGACGACCAGGCCGCCTCCGCCGAGGAGGTCGTCGCGATGGTCGACCAGGTGGCAGGCGTCAGCCAGCAGACCGCCGCGGAGGCGTCGAACGTCTCGGCGGCGAGCGAGGAACAGACCGCCTCGCTGTCGGAGGCTTCACAGAACATCGAACACCTCTCTAGCCTCGCCGACCAGCTCCACGAGCAGGTCTCGGACTTCGCGGTCCGTGACGGCGACGAGGGGACGGCGGGGTCGGACGAACTCGCAGCGTCGCCCGACGAGGCCACCCCGGCTGCCGCCGACGGCGGGTTCGACTTCCCGGACGCCGCCCCTGACGGGACCCAGCGGGACTGAGGCGCCCTGTGACGCCAGTCGGGACCATGGCGTCGGTCCGACCTGGTGTCGCCCCGTTCGTTCTGTCAATGAGTAGTCATACTGTACTCGCGTCGACGAGGCGTGATGCCCGGCTTCGACGGCCGACGGGAGCCCCTAACCACCGACATCGTCCGTTATATTCCATAACATATATGTAGGGTAACTGGTCATTGAACGGCCGTATGTCACAGACTACCGATACACACGATGGCGGTGAAGACAGTGGTGGCACCGATGCGTCCCTGAAGGGGTGGGACAAGGGCGCGTTCTGGTATCCGACGCTTGACAGGCGTGGCGCTCTCCTCGGACTGTTTTTCGTCCTGTTGATCCTGCACTTCGACGAGATATTCGGGATCGCGGGGAGCACGGCGCTGGTGTTCGACTGGTTGCCTGCGACGATGGCCTACCACATCGGCATCAACGTCCTGCACGTGGCGTTCATGGTGCTGATCTACCTCAACTGGCCCGAGCCGACGGACAAGGACCTCGACCAGCCCGGGGTCGCCACCAGCGAGACGAGCGGCGAGATCTCCGGAACTGCCACCGTGGAGGGGGAGTGACCGATGGCCGTCGAAACTACGACCCTCGGCGTGGTCGTCATCTACCTGCTCGCCATCCTCGGCATCGGGGAGTACGCACGCCGGCGGACGTCGTTCGACCCGGAGGACTACTTCATGGCCTCCCGGTCGTTCGGGACGGTCGTCCTGCTGTTTGCCCTGCTGGCGACGAACATGTCGGCGTTCGTCATGGTCGGCATCCCCGGCATCACCTACTCCCTCGGCATCGGCGCCTACGGGTGGGGGAGCGTCTTCTTCCTCACCTTCCCGGTGGTGTTCGCCACGGTCGGCTACCGGCTCTGGCTCACGGGCAAGAAGTTCGGCCACGTCACCCCCGGTGATCTCTTCGATCACCGGTTCGACTCGGACCACCTCGGCACGTTCATCATGCTGCTCATGACGTTCTGGACGGTTCCGTACGTCGTCGCCGGCGCCCAGGGGGCCGGCAACCTCTTCCAGGGGCTGGCCGGCGTCCCCTACTGGGCCGGCGCTCTGATCGTCGTCGTCGTCGTGTTCGTCTACGTCAACATCGGCGGTATGCGCGGCACCGCCTGGACGAACACGTTCCAGGGGGCGGTGATGATCGTGTTCATCTGGACCCTCCTGGTCGCGCTCGCCAACGACTTCGGCGGGTTCGCCGCCGCCTCCAGTGCGACCCTCGAAGCCAACTCGGACCTGGCCTCCCGGCCCGGCGCCGCACCCGTGTACGGCTGGAAGTTCTACTTCAGTTGGATCATCGTCTTCGGCATCAACACGCTGGTGAACCCTCACATGTTCCAGCGGGTGCTCCCCGGGTTCAACATCGAGACGCTCAAGCGCGTCGCCGTGCTCTACCCCATCGGCCTGATGCTCGTCTGGATTCCGCCGAGCATCATCGGGTTCTGGGGCGCCGGGCAGGTCTCCGACATCCCTTCCCAGGACCTCATCCTCCCGGCCCTGGTCAACGGCAACTTCGGCCCGTTCGTCGGCGGGCTGGCGATGGCCGGCATCCTCGCGGCGCTGATGTCGACCATGGACGGCCAGTCGCTGTCGGTGTCGAACCTCTTCGAGCACGACCTGGTCGACTCCTACACCGACCTGAAGCCGCAACGTGAGGTGTGGCTCGCGCGCATATTCGTCGGGTTGATCCTGGCGGCAGCCTACGTGATGGCGTACCTCCGGCTCCAGACGATCGTTGGCATCTCGACGATCGCCTTCACCGGGTACGCCCTCCTGTTCCTCCCGCTGATGATCAGCCTCTACTGGCGCCGGGCCAACGAAGCGGCGGCCTGGGCCGGGCTGATCGTCGGCTTCATCGGCTTCTGGGCGTTCGAGATCGACCAGCTGACGTCGCTCCCGGCGCTGCCCGACGCCTGGACCTTCGGCTTCACGGCGATCGTGCCGCTGATGATCGTCCAGATCGTCGTCGTCGCGGTCGTGCCCTACTTCACGTCCCAGCCCCCGGCCGAGCGCGTCGACGAGTACTTCGAACTCTTCGACGGGATCTGGTAGTCGACCACGCGGCCCCGGTCCCGTCTCGGTCGCGTTCGGGACTCGACCGAGCGCGTTCGGTCGCGGGTCCCGGCGCCCGCGGATGCGACACGGTTTTGCCCCGCCCCGCGCAACCGTTGGCAAATGCTGAGCAGGCAGTACGTCCGGGAGAACCCCGACGTCGTCAGGGAGGCCCTCGACAAGAAGGGCGTCGACGACGTCGACCTTGACCGGATCCTGGAAGTCGACGAGGAGTGGCGAGAGCTCAAGGCGAAAGGCGACGACCTCCGCCACGAGCGCAACGAGGTGTCCCGGCGCATCGGCGAACTCAAACAGGAGGGCAACGACGAGGAGGCCGAGGAGGCCATCGAGCGATCCAGCGAACTCAAGACCGAACTGGAGCGCCTCGAGGAGCGGGCCGACGAACTGGAGGCCGAACTGGAGCAGTCGCTGCTCGAACTCCCGCAGGTGCCCGACGAGTCGGTGCCAGTCGGTATCGACGAGAGCGAGAACGTCGAGCGTCGCCGCGAGGGGTTCGACGACCTGCGCGAGTTGCCCGACGCCGTCGTCCCCCACTACGACCTCGGCGAGGACCTCGACATCCTCGACTTCGAGCGGGGCGCGAAGGTGACCGGCGGCGGCTTCTACTTCACCAAGGGCGAGGGTGCGATGCTCGAACACGCCCTCATCCAGTTCATGCTGGAGGTTCACCGCGAGCAGGGCTACACCGACCTGTTCCCGCCGATCCCGGTCAAGAGCCAGTCCATGGAGGGGACCGGACAGTTCCCGAAGTTCACCGAGGACGCCTACCGCGTCGGCGGGGCCAACGGGGACGACTACGACGACGACGACCTTTGGCTCTGTCCCACAGCGGAGGTGCCCGTCACCAACATGTACCGCGACGAGATCCTGCTCGACGACGACCTCCCGGTCAAACACCAGGCCTACACGCCGAACTTCCGCCGGGAGGCCGGCGAGCACGGGACCGAGACGCGGGGCATCGTCCGCGTCCACCAGTTCAACAAGGTCGAACTGGTCAACTTCGTGCGCCCGGAGGACTCCGCCGAGCGCTTCGAGGGGCTGCTCGACGAGGCCGAGGAAGTGCTCCGGCGCCTCGATCTTCCCTATCGGATCCTGGAGATGTGCACCGGCGACCTCGGGTTCACCCAGTCGAAGAAGTACGACATCGAGGTGTGGGCGCCGGGCGACGACATGGAGGATGGCCCCGAGGCGGGCGGTCGCTGGCTGGAGGTGTCGTCGGTGTCGAACTTCGAGGATTTCCAGGCCCGGCGCGCCGGTCTGCGCTACCGCCCCGAGCGCCACGAGGGCGCCGAGTACCTCCACACGCTCAACGGCTCCGGCCTCGCCGTGCCCCGGGTGATGGTCGCGATTCTGGAGTACTACCAGAACGAGGACGGCACCGTCACCGTCCCCGACCCCCTCCGGCCGTACATGGGCGGACGCGAGGTCATCGCCGGCCACGAACCGGTCGGCGAGAGCGCCGTCGGCGCCGGCCGCAAGGAGTGATCGATCTCGACCGGCCGTCACCGCCGGTCGCAGGTCTCACCGATCTCGACCGGCCGTTACCGCCGGTCGCAGGCCAACGCAGTTTGCTCGGTCGTCGACGGGCGTCAGTCGAGTTGTTCCCCCTGGCGTTCGGCTTCGAGCCGCTGGCAGCCGACGACCAGCGAATCCGGCAGGTTCGTGGCAGAGCCGTAGAGCGATTCGAACAGGACCGCAACCTCGTCGAACCGCGGGCCGCGTGACGCCACGAGGGGGTCCGTCCCCCACTCGACGAACCCCAGGTCGGCCAGAAGCGGGAGGTGCTTGTGCCGCAGGGCGCGCCTGGTCTCCTCAGGGTCGACGGGGACGTTCGGGTTCACCGCGTGCTCCGGGAGCGACACCGACTCTCCGGGTGGAGCGTCCAGCAGCGAGATGGCGATCTGGCGCCGCGGGTCGGCAGCCAGCGCTCTGAGCAGTTCGTCCCACCGTTCGATCACGTTCTTCGCGTTGTCGATGCGTACGGCGACCATTCGTGAACTCGTAGGTCGCGAAAAGGGTTAAATTTTCTTCATGAACGGGGGTGCAACACCCTCGGGGGTCCCGCCGGCCACGGTCGGTCGACCGCGCCGCGGCGCTCAGACGCCCAGTTCGTCGAGCACGCGTCGACACGCCGCCGGGACGCTCCGGGCCCGCGCGGTCGCGGTCGCGTAGCGGCGGAGCGGGTCGTCGAGCCGTCGGAGCCGCACCTCGCCCCGGTAGCGTGCGAAGTCCTCGTCGGCGAAGGCGACGGTCGTCGCCGCGTCCGCAAGCACCGGCCGGGCGAGCGCCGGGCGGGGGCTCTCGTCGAGGGCCGCACGGATCGCCTCGATCGCCCCGGAGCGCGCCTCGCGAACGCCAGCGGCGTCCTCGACCCCGAACCCATCCCCGTCCTCGATTCGCTCCCTGACCCGGTCGTACGCCAGGAAGGCGGTGAGCCCCTCGACCGCGGCCAGCACCGCCTTCGCCGGGCCGCTGGCGCGCTCGATTCTGCGCACCGCGTCCTCGGCGTCGTCGTGGAGTCGGTACCGGAGCCGCCACGTCTCGTCCTCTTCTGTCGGTTCGGGCGGCAGGTCCTCGCGCCGGGTCCGCAGTTCGCTCCCGACGGCCTCGGCCGCCGCCGAGAGCGTCTCGGCGACCGAGCCGGCGTCGGCCGGAAGCGACGACGCGTACCGGTCGTACAGGTACTGGCCGTCGTCGAGATACCCCCGGTCGGACTCCACGTGTTCGCCCCACTCGGCGACGGTCAGCAACTCCCCGTCGTCGCCGCGCGGCGGGCGATCGTCGGCCAGCGCGACGTCGAGGCTCCGCTCGACCCGTGCGTGGACCAGGGCCGCCCGGACCGGGTCGGTGCCGAGGTACTCGTGGCGCTCCCGGAACGACTCGGCGTCGGCCACCGTCTCCCGATCCTGACTCCGCAGGTCCTCCGCCGTCTTTTCCCCCTCGGCGAAGGCCCATCCCGCGGCGACGTACCGGGCCTGGGATCGCGCCTCGCGGAGCTGGCGGAGCGCGACGAACCGGCTCCGGGCCGCCCGTGCGTCCTCGACGCCCGACGTCGCGTCGGCCGCGGCCCCGAGGAGACGTTCCCTGACGTGGCCGTTCGGGACCTCCCGGGGGCCGAAGGGCACCGGGATCCCGTCGAGCAACTCCGTCACGCGCCGCACCCGCGACTGCAGCAGCGTCCGCTCTACGTCGACGGGGATCGTCTCCACGACGACCGGCGCGGCCCCGTCGTCCCTGGTGGGGTCCGGGAGTTCGGCGGCTCGCACGGTCTTGTCGCCCCCGTCGGAGACGCCGCCGAGCCCGCTACAGCCCGCGAGCAGCGCCGTCCCGGCGGCCGCGAGGACCCCTCGCCGCGACGCGGTCGGCGTCCCCATCAGCGCTCACCCCCGCTGGAGCCGTCCGAGCCGCCGGCGCTGCTCCCCGAACCGCTGCTGCCGGAGCCCTCCGCGCGAGCCCCCTGTGCGTCGCAGCGACCTCCCCCGCCGATGCTCGCGGAGAACGAGTTGACCGAGTCCGCGTCGAGCGCGACCGGCAGCCGGACGAGCCGTGACTCGAAGGCGATGGCGTCGGCCGTACACCGCTCGTCGTACGGCCGGAGTTCGCGGGTGTAGTCCGTCCGAACCTCGTGCGCACCCCAGCCGATCCGACAGAGCCGCAGTCGGAAGCACTGCTCGACCCTGACCGTCTCCAGGTACAGCGTCTCCGCGTCGAAGTCGGTCGCAGCGACGAAGGTCGCAACCGAGTCGCCGGCTCCGCTCCGGCTCTCGCTCTCGCTTCCACCGCCGCTTTCCCCCGCGTCTCCGCCGGTGTCGCTGTCGCTCCCGTCGCCGTCGACGTTCAGGACCGACGTCTCGTCGGCGTCGCCGACGCCGAGCCCCCGTGCCCCGTCTGCGTCGTCGAGCAGTTCGTTCGTGACCCGGGAGCCGCGACGCTCCCGCGGGTAGGCGTCGGCGTCCGCCCGGTCTGCGTCCGGGAGTTCGATCGGCGGACGACCGGACTCGTTCCGGAGCACCAGCGTCGCCGGTGCCGTCGTTCCGTCGGCCGTGGCCGGGGTCGCTCCCGCCGTCTCGGAGGACCGCGAGGAGTGGCTCGCCTCGCCGGCCAGGCCGGAACAGCCGGCCAGCCCGCCGGTCACAGCCGCCGCTACGTGGAGGACGCGTCGCCGCGTGTGGAGGACCATCGATGTTTCCGAAAGTCGACCCAGCGGTTCCAAAGGCTTTGTGGTCGGTCGCCGGACGTTTTCACGCGGTGGGAACCACCGACTGGATTGACGGTCGTCCCCCACGTCTCTCCATCTATGACCTTCGAACACACCCGCCGGCCGACGACGCGTCTCCTCGGTCGGACGGCCGCGGTTGTCGTCGTGGCACTGTTCACCCTGACGTTGCTGGCGGGGTTCCTCGGCGGCATGTGGCGGTTCGTCCTCGCCGGCGTGACCGGCCACGCCGGGCCGATGATGCACGGCGGGCTGGCGGGTCCGATGACCGGCGCCGGCTTCCAGATGGGGTTCGGTCTCCCCCTCGGAACCGTCGTCGCGCTCGCGCTGCCGGTCGCCGTGTTGCTCGGCGTCGCCTACCTCGGCTACCGGACGGTCGTCGGAACGACCGGCGAGGCCGCCACCGACCCGGCCCTGACGGAACTGCGGACCGCCTACGCCCGGGGTGACCTCACCGACGAGGAGTTCGAGGCTCGGCGCGAGCGACTCGAACACCCGGAGTAGCCGGGTCGCGTTCGCCCTGTCGGCTTGCCACGCCCTCCCTTCCGACCGTGAACGAGGCGCTTTTGCACGCCGCCGTCGTTGACACAGGCGTGGACCTGCACGTCCGGTACGAGGGCGACGACGACCCCGAGAAGTGTACGGCCCGGAAGCTGGCCCGCTTCGACCTCGTCGACCTCCACCGCTCCGACCGGGCGACGCCGTACGGCGTCGTCCTCAACCCCCACGCCGAGCGGGCACTCTCGCCCGCCGACGCCGACCACGACGCCCTGATCGCGCTGGACTGCTCGTGGGAATCGGCGGATGAGGCCCGCTTCTCGCTGCCCGGCGACCACCGGGCGCTCCCGTATCTTGTCGCCGCGAACCCCGTCAACTTCGGCCGGCCGCTGCGGCTGACGACCGTCGAGGCGCTCGCGGCGGCGCTCTGTGTGTTCGGCGAGCGCGACCGCGCGGAGGCCATCCTGGGGAAGTTCACCTGGGGGCACACGTTCCTCGAACTCAACGCGGAACCCTTGCGGCGCTACGCCGACTGTGCGGACTCGGCGGAGGTCGTCGCGGTCCAGCAGGAGTACCTCGACAGGGAACGGTCGGACGCCTGACCGGTCGGCGGCGACGACGCAGGAGCCGACCGCCGGCGACCGTTCAAATCGCCGTTTGATCTTCCGTGGTCGCTTTATCAGTGGCGGCACTCGAACCGACTGTATGCGTCCCCACGACCCGCCAGGCGCTCCCGCTCCGGGGTGCGCCACGGCCCTCCAGCCGAACTGTCCCGCGTCGACGACCCCCGTCGTACCGACAACCGCTGCCGCATCGCTCCCCACGAGGGGTGACCGCCCGTGACCCGCCGCGGAGTCGGCCTCGCACTCGCGCTGACTGCCGTGGCGCTGCTCGTGGCCGCCGCCGGTCCGGTCGCGGCGGCCGACGGCGACGCCGCCTTCGACGAGTCCGTCGTCGCCGTCGACGCCGGCGACACGGCCAACGTGACGGTACAGGTCGACGCCGGCGCGAACGCGACCGTCCACGTCGGCTCCGAGGCGGCGAACTTCCTCGCGACCACGACGGTGGTCGACGCCGACGGCGACGGCCGCGCGAGCCTGCTGCTCGACACCGGGGCGGCCGGCACCGACAACGCCTCGTCGTACCTCTCGGCCTCGTCGGGCGATGAACTGCGCGGGGCCGAGCAGGTCACCGGCCGGCTCGACGAGCCGATCGAGCCCGGGGACTACGACCTCGCGCTCGGCCCGCGTGACGACCCGGTCGACGTCGGGACGCTCTCTGTGCAGGCGAGCGGCAACTCGGCGGACCGACCCCCTCTCCCGGCCGACTCCGCCGATAGCGACGCGATCACGGTGCTGCCCTCCGAATCGCGGGTCGCCGTCGAACCGGAACCCAACCGGACGATCCGGGGCGAGGCCGACGTCGCGCCCGGCACCAACCTCAGCGTCCGGGCCGTCGCCGAGAGCGGGCGGAGTTACCTCCAGATCGACACCGTTCAGGTGAACGACTCCGGCGGGTTCGCGGCCACGCTGGACTTCGACGCGGCCACCCCCGGGTCGACGTTCACGCTGACGGTGTCCGGCCCCGACGACACCCGCGAGACGGTCCCCGGCCGCGTGAACGGTACGTGGTCGGCGGACTGGGACGAGACGGGGTCGACGGACGGTGACTCCGCCGACGGCGACGCCGACGGTGATTCCGCCGACGGCGACGTCGACGGGGGCTCCGAGGGGACCCCGTCGCTGCCGAGTGACAGCGCCGACAGCGACGCGATCACGGTGCTGCCCGCCGAGTCGAACCTCACCCTCGAAGCCGGGGTCGGCCGGGTCGTCAACGGCGAGACGACGCTGCCCCCCGGCACCGAACTGACGGTCCGAATGCGGGGCGTCGAGGGGCGGGCGTTCCTCCGGTCGCAGACGACCGACGTCAGCACCTTCGGCACCTTCGACGCCAGCTTCGACCTCGACGACATCCCGCCCGGGACGACGTTCGCCCTGTCGGTTCGGGGTCCCAACGGGACCGAGGAGACCGTTCCCGGCCGGGTGGTCGCCTGTGAGGCAGACTGCGAGCAGCCGGAGGCGACGCCGTTCCCGGTCGAAGGCTTCGGCGTCGTCGCCGTCGCGGAGACGACTCAGGGGCACACGGCGCGCATCCCGATCCGGCTCGACGACCGCGAGGCCGTCACGCTCGTCGTCGGCGGCGACGCGGTCAACTACCGGACGGGGATCACCGTCCGCGACGACGACGGCGACGGACGGGTCGTCGTCGCATTCGACACCGCGGCGGCCGGCGACGACGCCCCGACTCTCCGCGTCGTCTCCGAGGGCGATTCGGGCGAGATAGCCGTCGAGGAGCGGGACCTGTCGCGGCTGCTCGACGCCGCGGAGTACCCGCTCACCCTCTATGCGGGCGAGACGACCGACGGCGATCCGATCGACACCGGACGCCTGGTCGTCCACCAGTCGCCGCGGGCGGCCGGGACTGACGCGACCCGATCGAGCCCCGCACCGACCGCGACCCCGACCCCGTCCGCGGCGAGCGGCGGGTCGCCGAGCGGCGCCGGTGGCGGCCTCCTGGGCTCCCGGCTCGCGGGCGTCGTCGCGCTCGCCGCGGGCGGGCTCATCGCGCTCGTCGGCGCCGCACTCGTCCTCGGGCGGCGGTAGGCCGGCGTCCCGGCGCCGTCGAGGACACGACTTTTGATCGCGCGCGTCCGAGACGTTCGTATGCCCGACCGACTGCTGAAGATCAACGCCTACACGACCTTCGACATGCTGGACGGCACCGCCGAGGCCCACGAGTTCGAGGAGTCCGCCTACGCCGTGCTCAACGTGACGGCGCCGCGTGACGACCCCGACCACGTCTCCCTGGAACTCGAACTCGACAACACGGAACTCGACCACCTGCCCGCCCACGCCGACCGGGTCCGGCTGTCGGCCGCCGAGGCTCG
>Ga0207719_100651_pt1 | contig 16223 bp, 11 predicted proteins | sample A23P1SouthBayCA_2_FD_187279 | JGI IMG/M metagenome (GOLD analysis project Ga0207719, IMG submission 187279) | Aerobic enrichment media microbial communities from Eden Landing Ponds, California, USA - A23 P3 (3) (SPAdes) | ecosystem: Environmental > Aquatic > Marine > Unclassified | place... | reverse complement strand
GGTCGTCACCGAGGATGAACTGCGGACGCTGTTCGAGGAGAGCGACCCGTCGGCGTACATCGGCTACGCGCCGACCGGCGAGATGCACATCGGCCACTTCACGACGATGCGAAAGCTCGCGGACTTTCTGCGGGCCGGCGTCGACGTGACAGTTCTCATCGCTGACCTGCACGCCCACCTCGACGACAACAAGTCGCCGTTCGACCTACTTGACGCCCGCTCCGCCTACTACGAGACGGCCATCGAGGGCATGATTGAAGCAGCCGGCGCGGACCCCGACGACGTATCCTTCGTCCGCGGGACCGACTTCCAGCTCGACGAGGAGTACACGCTGGAGATGTACCGGATGGCCGCCGAGACGACCATCTCGCGCACGCAACGCGCCGCCAGCGAAGTGGTCCGCGAGTCCGAGAGCCCGAACCTCGGCGGGCTCATCTACCCGCTGATGCAGACGCTGGACGTGAAGGCGCTGGACGCCGACATCGCCTACGGCGGCGTCGACCAGCGCGGCATCTACATGCTCTCCCGCGAAATCCTCCCGAACCACGGCGGCGAGTCGCCGATTTGCCTGTTTGCCCCGCTGTTGTCGGGCCTTTCCGGCGGCAAGATGAGCGCCTCCGACGAAACGTCGAAGGTCAACCTCACAGACAGCCCCGACGAGGTCGACGAGAAGATCAACCAGGCGTACTGCCCGGCCGGCGAGGTCGAGGAGAACGGCGTGCTGGAATACCTCAATCACCTCGTCTTCCCGATCTTGGACGTCCGCGGCGAGTCCTTCGTCGTCGAGCGCCCCGAGGAGTACGGCGGCGACCTCACCTACGAGAGCTACGATGAGGTCGAGGCGGACTTCGTCAGCGGCGAACTCCACCCCGCCGACCTGAAGCCGTCCGCCGCCAGCGCGATCTCAGAGGTCATCGACCCAGTTCGGGAGCGACTTGCCGACGAGGAAGACCTACTCGCCGAGGCCTACCCCGAAAAGTACGGCGCGGAGTGACGCGGTCGCCCGATGCCACCCTCCGATTCGAGCGCCGACAACGATGAGCCGGCGCGCTCGCGGGCCGCCGTCCGCCGGACCTACGAGGACATCGGCGACCACTTCTCGAAGACCCGCGAATACGCCTGGCCGGAGGTCGAGTCGTTCGTCGACGAGTGCGGCAGTGTCGAGACGGCGCTCGATGTCGGCTGCGGCAACGGCCGCCACGCGGAACTGCTCGCCGGGGTCGCTGACCGCGTCGTCGGGCTCGACGCCAGCCGCGCACTTCTGCAAGCCGCGACCGACCGCGTCGGCGACAGCGTTGCGCTGCTGCAGGGCGATGCGACCCGGCTCCCGCTCGCTGCGGGGTCCGTTGACCTTGCAGTGTACGTTGCGACGCTGCATCACCTGCCGTCACAGTCCGCCCGTCGCGCCAGTCTGGACGAACTGGCCCGCGTGCTCGCGCCGGGCGCTCGGGCGCTCGTCAGCGCGTGGAGCACGGCTCACGACCGCTTCGACGCCGACCCCGACGCGGACGAGGGGTTCGACACGACGGTCGACTGGACGCTGCCCGGTGGGGAGACGGTCCCGCGGTTCTATCACATCTACGCGTCGGCCGAATTCGAGCGCGATGTCGCCGACAGCGCCCTCCGGCTAGTGTCGATGGAACTCTCAAGCGGCAACTGTTACGGGGTCGTCGAGCCAGAAGGGAAACGCACTTAATTGCCTTCCATCTATGGACGTGTACGTTCGCACTCGGGCGAAACACAGTCCATCTGGTCTGTGTCTGCACGAGTGAGCGGCGGTGGTGAGCAAATCCGCCTGATTTGCGAACGACGCCGCGAAGAAGCGAAGCAATGAGCGGCGGTGGTCTAGTGGTAGGACCTGAGCCTTCCAAGCTCATGGCCCGGGTTCAAATCCCGGTCGCCGCATTTTGCTTTATGATGAACTGGAGCGTCGGCTAATCGCAGTACCTCGGTGCGTTCACCTTGCTCGAAATGCGAAGTGCGGTGTGAGTTCATCATATAGCGTGATGGGGGTTCGGTCTGTCGTGCGATTACGAAAGCTCAGACTCAATCGGATATAATAAACAATTGGGTGTAGTCGACACTTACTGATACACCAGTTCTTGTTGATAATCCGACATGGTGTTTAATATAGGTCAATCCTGCGGTTAATACGCAGATGACTGAATTACCAACGGACGACTATAGGTCTCTCATAGAATCAGTAGCACTCGAACGAGATTCTGAAGCAGAGACTGAGTGGGTTGTAGACATGCGAAACGAACTACTGGACTTCGTTATCCGTGTTACTGTGACTGATGTAATTGATGGTGCGGTACCGTATCAAGATGAACAGATACTGATTAGGTCAATCAGAAAAGACCTCAAAATCCTATCTCAAAATCTTGCTGTGCGACGTGGTGATATATCCGAAGAAAACTATATCGATATACCGGACTATCATCAGGATAACGCTGGCCCAGAGTAGTTGACCATCCCCATAGGGAATACACCTGTGTGTAAATAACACCAAATATATTATACATCTGGGATAGATGCAGATACCGACCGTGACCGAGAAGTACAGTACGCAACCGCACTATACACAGTGAAAATCAAGTCAACGGGCTGGATTGGAGCAGTCAGATGTCCGACCGGCAGAAAGGGAGTAAATTCCGTAACTTTCAATGACTGTAGAAGACTTATCGAAGACGGTTCGGGAGCGCTTCTCTGAATTATCTGATTATGTGTGGGCAAGCGAATTTATGTGCTTCTAATTCTGATAATAGAATACATACATTTATCCGGCGAAATTTTGTCGTTCCTGTTATGATATCGGATGCCGATGAATTTCGAAAAGTGGCGGAAAACTTAATTGACCAGCTTGCGGCGAACGATAAACAAGCTCAGCACTTATCTGCTCAGATAGATGGACTGGAAAAATCACTACAGCATATTTCGAGTGAAGAAATAGTTACCGTTGCAAACGGACTCAAAATGATGATTCAGGCTATGCACCCCCCATCGACGGGCGAGACACAGTATCTGTTGACGTACCTCCGAATTATGGCTCAAGTCATTGGTGCCGAAATGATTGAAAGAGACAATATTAATAAGGAAAAATTGGACGGATATCAGCGTGGAGAATGGGAAATAGTAGACTTATAATGCCCAAAACTTCTGTAACAGACTTGAAAAGATGAACCGTGCCTAGATGACTCTGAATGTGTGCGGTATGAGTTTTGCTACGCGAAATCTATGCTGGCGAAAAAAGACAAACCGTGTTGGGCATTCTGAACGGTGTGATTGGAGAGATTAGCGAGTAACCAGAAACTATAGAACTAATAACTTCATTTCTTCGAATGTAATGTCTAATTCAAAAGAATATATTGAACACAGTGCAGATGGCCGACTAGCAACAGTATCGGCATGGGACTTGGATGATGACGACTACCCCATGACATGGAATATTAGCTATCTTAATTCATCGTTCTCAGAAATCGTGTCAACATATGACCTTTTACATAAATTCGAGGGCGTTGAAACACTGGTTGCCAAGCAGAATCCGCACCGTCGGGGATAGAATGTATATTTTGACTGTCAGGAAAAAGCTTACACAGGACGATTTCGAATCAGTGATTTAGAATTTGAGGAAGGCCAACGACACACCGTCCGCCGGGTCCTCAAAGAAATGGAGGAAATGGGATGGTTAAAACGAACAAGCGATACCGGGAAGACGTGGTACGCAGGCGACCTCGCTGAAGAGCACTTACGACTTAGCCCACGGGCTGAGTTACTGGCAGACCCGGACTTCGAGATATAGGAGATGCTGAGGCTATCGGACATTTCCATCTGCTAAGTCAACCTACATAAATGGAATTCCGGCGGTTGTTCCAGCAATCTCACAGGGACTATCCACTTGATGACAGCGGGAAGTGCCCGGAGATAACAGCGAAAGTCTGCTGGAGGAGTCGAACCAGACAGTAGTACAGTGGTCCACCACAGCGACCTTATCGCGTCTTTTTCTGCTGAGATACCAGACCTCTAAGAACTCGTCAAAGACTTTCACATCGTCGTCATTGAGGTCGTACACGTCACAAAGAATTACACCGTCAAGTTCGGCCTGCAACTCTTCTCGGTCTCCAACCCGTTCCATCTTTAGATTCTTGTTCAGTGAAAACCGGAAAGTGGGTTAGAAGCCTTCTATAATCCGATAATAGACAGTAGAGCAAGATACCAGAGTATATATGGGCTTTTTTCATTGAGTACTTTATGAGTCAAGCAATAGACTCGACAACTAGTATCGAACCCACTAATCACCCTCGCATCTTCCGGGCGAGTCCTGCATTTGAGCGGGGAGAACTGGAGGTTGCTGTTGATATTGCGGATGCTATTGACGACGAATGGCGTATCGTCATCACTATGGGGCCGTACCGCCCGCACAACATCCACTACGACCTTAAAACCGAAGACAATATTGTGCATCTGGACTTCTACAGTGTTCGCCCGGTTGGTGGGTACGACCTCACAAAGGTCATTTCGCATATCCAGTCCGGTATTGAACAGGCCGAGACTTTGTAGGGACAAAACAGAGGGACGTGATTCGCCGTGCCAATATAACGTCAGTCCACTCAGCCCAAATTTCCTTCTTCGTCGTTATAATCGCTCCTTGTACCATGCCTGCTTCTCGCCAATACTCAACCCTTCTGTAGGAATTTCTATGCTGACGCCAGTATCCTCAATCAGCGGAAGGAGTTCTTCGTAGTAGTCTTTGCCAGCGTGTATAACGAGCGTTACATCATCAGAGACCAGTCCTTCTCGTTCCATCTGTTCGGCCACCCTCTCAGCCCACTCTCGTCTCTTGGTAACTCCCTCGCCACTAAGCGTCTCGTCGTACGGTTCAATAGGGTCGCCGTCAGGGTCAATCAGGCCGTGCTTGGCTGAGAGTATCCACCAGTCGTTGTGATACTGTTCGGCATAAGCCCTCATTTTCTCGAAATAAGGGGATGTGTAGAGTTCCTTTGGTGAGGCTGGCTCTTCTTGCTTCGTCTTGACACAACTAACGAGGCCGATTTCTCTCATAATATGTTCTACTAATCATTCGCTTTGTATATGGATTTGACGAGAGCTTTCGCTGATAGATTCAGCGGTACTTTCACCGGATGTCCTTTGCGTTGGTGTGGTATTAGCGTATACGCGTACAGGCGCTTATTCCTCTATACATCAATAGTGATTCGGGCGACTCTATCTCGGGTTGTGAGTGGCTCGTAAGGTAGTGAAGTATTTTAACACCCGCCCAGAAATCCTCCCGGTATGCAAACTGGAAAATTGCTTGACCGGGTGGAATCAAATGCTATCGTCCTCCCTGAATTCCAACGTGAATTTGTCTGGAAACGGCAACAGGCCAAGGAACTGATGGATTCTCTATACAAGGGTTATCCCATCGGCGGTCTCCTTACGTGGGAAACGGAGAACCCACCCGAAATCAAGAACGATGCAATTGACGAGGAGAAACAAGCCCTTTTCGAAATTCTTCTTGACGGTCAACAGCGTCTGACCGTTCTCTATATGCTACTCAAAAATGAGATACCGCCGTACTACGATGAATCTGACATCGCGAACGACCCGCGTAAACTCTATTTCAACGTTGAGACCGGAGAGTTCCATTTCGAGAACAAGCGCGTCAGAGAAGGCACTCAGTGGGTGAAGGTTGTTGATTGCTTCACCGAATCTGTGAGTGCTATTTCAATTGCTCGAAGTGCGGCTGGTGACGATGACCCTGAGGAGGTACTCAAGATTTCTGAACGATACGAGAAACAACTCAAACAACTTCAGAACGTTACTACACACGATATTCCGGTGGAAACTCTTCCGAAAACTGCCGATATACATCAGGCCATAGAACTCTTCGATAAAATCAACTCACAGGGCACGCACCTCAGTGACGCCGAACTCGCTCTCGCCCACATGAGCGCCGAGTGGCCCCACATTCGGCGGCATATGAAGGACAAGCAGAATGACTTGGCAGAGAAGGGATTCGACTTTAACCTCAACTTCTACGTAAAGTGCATGATTGGGGCTATCACCCAGACAATGACTTACGAACAGGTCTATGATACCCCTCGAAAGACCTTAGAGGAGAAATGGGACAGTCTCGCAAAGGATGACGGCGTACTTGATTATGTTGTCAACGTTCTCCAGAACGAGGCGCACATCCCCAACTCGGACTACATCAACACGCGGGACGTTCTCATTCCCTTCATTGTCTATCTAGACAAGTCTGACCGTCAAATCACCCAACAGCAAAAGAAAGAGTTTATTCGCTGGTTGTACGCCGCGATGATGTGGACGCGCTATAGCGGGTCGTCCGACTCAACTGTCGAACACGACCTCTCTCTGCTGGATAACTCATCACCGACAGATGACTTGATGCAAGAAATCAAGAACGACCGGGGACGAATTGAAGTGCAGGCGTCCGACCTTCGAGGCCGAGGAAAACGCACTCGCCGGTTCTACAATATGGTTCGAATGGTTACCCGGGCAAACAGTCCAGTAGACTGGATGACTGGAGAACCACTAGTCGGAAGTTATGACCTCCATTCACACCACATTTTTCCAAAGAACCGTCTCTACGATAAATACGATTCTGGGAACTCAGCCCACAGGAAATTAGTCAACGAAATTGCCAATCGTGCCTTCCTTACCCCGGAAACGAATCAAAGACTGGGAGAGACACTGCCTGATGAGTACCTCCCAAAAGTCAAAGAACGGCACCCAGATGCTCTACCATCTCAATTCATTCCTGACAACAAGGAATTGTGGAAGGTTGAGAACTACGAGGATTTCCTTGCAAAACGACGAGAAAAACTCGCAACCGCCATCAACAACTACATGGACAGTTTAGTCACAGAAGGTGGTGAAGGTCCCGAGAAGGAGAGCGTTGAAGACCTGATTGCAGGAGGCGAGAACGCACGCGTTGAGTTCAAGGAAACTTTCCTCTACGATGTGTATCAAGACCAACCGAACAAGGACTTGAAAGCCGCCGTCGCTAAGGAAGTAGCGGCTTTCGCAAATTCAGGCGGCGGAGTTGTAATCATCGGCGTTGAGGACAATAATTTCGAGCCGGTTGGTATCGGACGTGACCTCAATCTAATGCAGGGCGGCAGGGATTCGTTCGAACTGCAACTTAACCGCGAAATATCTAATCGGCTCGGTAAGATGATGGCAACAGCCTACACTCACGTTACGTTCGAAGAAGTGGACGGAAACACTGTCTGTGTCGTTTGGGTTGATGACAGCCCAGACCCTGTGTATTTTGAAGAAGATAATGGAGAGAAATTTTACGCCCGGTCTGGGAGTTCGTCCGAGCCCCTCGGCATTCAAGACGCTAATCAGTATATCCAACAAAACTGGAGTTGACCACATACCCAACGCCGATTATTTCGAACTATTCTGTCGTAATATTATACTGCTGTAGATACCGTCCAGAGTATTTTTATTGTGGATTACCATAGATTGATGTGTCTTTAGTAACCTCACCAGTGTATGGCTCTCCAGCAGATTACGGCCGCTGACATTTCGGGTTGGGATTCTCTACAGGACATCGCAAACTCATTTGAGAAACGTGGACTCAAACCAAAGACGAATCTCGGTGAAGACCACCAACTTGTTCTACAACTCTCTGATGATGAATTCGTGGTACTGGTCGAAGCAGGACCGGGTGAATCAGCGACAGATTTCAAACCGGAGAACCGGGCACGCCACACGAACCTCGTGGCGACCAACGACTTTGAGAATTTTACGTTCCTCACACGTGTGCGAAGTTGGGAAGGCCAACAACACGGTCGCATCAAGCACCAGAAACTCTCGTTCAGCAAGGAGCAATTCCAGAGTGAGAGGGGCGAAAAGAACACTATCCTCCAGAAACTGAATTCTATAGAATACGGGTCGTCAACGGCCATATACGACACACTCTACGACACTCGGCAGGTCGTCAAAGAATTCTACCAGCAATTCGAGGACTTACGCACTGACCTCGTGCAGGAAGTCTCCGGCATCCCTGACGACCGTGGTGACGCGAAGCAGCGATACGTACAGGTCATCCTCGACCGGATGATTTTCCTCTACTTCATCCAAGAGAAGCGTCTGCTCGATGGCAATATCAACTATCTCCATGAGCGTCCTGACGAAATCGTAGATGAAGGATTCGTTGAAAAAGACTATGACCGGTATAGAGAATTCTACGAACCGCTGTTCTTTGATTATCTTGCCGAGGACAAACAGAGTCCGAAATATAAGAAACTCCCCTACCTCAATGGAGGCCTCTTTGCGAAGAATCCCATTGAGGAAGAGTTCGAGGCCGCCAAACTCGGGGACTCTGCGGAAGAGACCAACGAACTGTTTGACGATATTCTGGACTTCCTCTCTGATTGGAACTGGAACGTTGACGAGCGGCTCGACATCGTGGACCCGAAGAATCTCTCTCCAGCAGTTCTCGGGCATATCTTCGAGCAGACAGTCAACCAGAAGGAGATGGGCGCGTACTACACTCCCGAGGAAATTACGGGCTTCATGGCCCGCCGTACGGTCCATCCGTATCTCCTCGACCAACTGAACGAGGCCGTCGGCGCGTCCTACGACGAAATCGACGATGTGTTTGGATTCGTTGGAACTGATGCAGGTGGCGAGTCGATGGCGATAGCGGACGGCGGGATGATAACACAACAGGCACCGACAGAAAACGTAGAAGTCGGACACGTCGAGACGCTTTATAACGACATCCTGAAAGAGGCGAAACTCCTTGACCCTGCAGTTGGTAGCGGGGCGTTCCTGCTTGCAGGTCAGGAGGTGTTGCTTGACCTCTATATGCAGTGTATCGAGTTTTTCCAGCGTCTCGAAGATGAGGGTAAAGGCTGGGAACTGTCATCTCGGACCCGTGAGGAGTTGGACACTATCGCCTCGGGCAAAGGGAATGCGTCGCTGTACGCGAAGCGTACTATCATTCTGAACAACCTCTATGGTGTGGACATCGATGATGGTGCGGTAGAAATCTGCAAACTGCGGCTTTGGCTTTCGATGGTTGCAGACATTGAGGATGAGCCGGGCGAAGTTGAGCCGTTACCTAATATCGACTTTAATATCCGACAAGGGAATTCACTAATTGGGTTTGTTGATTCGATTGACCGTGATAAACTCAGAAAGGTATCCGAGGATGCTGCAGAAACCACGCTAGGAGACTGGAACCTCCAACAAAAGTTTGAGAGTATAAGTGATGCCATCGAAAATCATCGGCAAGCGACAACATCTGAGGAGGCAACTAAATGGAGAAAAGAGGCGGAAAACCTCATTGACACATACCGAGGAGACTTCAACTCTGAACTATTGAACAAATTCCACGAAGCGGGATTAAATCAGGTTTCATTAGACGACATCGCTAATTTTGACCCTCTACACTGGCCTTTAGAATTTCCGTATCTCTGGGATAACGGAAAATTCGATATAGTCATTGGGAATCCGCCGTGGGATGTCCTGACGGGAAGCAGGGACGATTTCTTCTCCCAATATGATGAAATATACCGACAGCGTACCCCTGATGAGAAGGATAGAATTCAAGAAGAGTTGCTTAAACAAGACGATGTGTCTGACAACTGGACCGAATATCAAGAGGAGATGGAGACTCGCGCCTCATTCTTTACAAATACTGATATTTACCGCTTACAATCTCCGAAAGTCGCAGGACAAACCAACACAAATGAAAACGACTTGTCAGCATTATTCCTAGAAAGAGTATTTGACCTCGCTTCTGAGGACAGTTACGTTGCTCAGGTCCTGCCGGGTAATATCTTCAATGGGATGGCTACAAAGGACCTGAGAGAGGAACTATTGGAGGAAAAATCAGTGACGGCGATGGTTGAGTTTGAAAATCAGGGCATCTTTAACGATATACATCACCAATACCGATTTGGTGTCACAGTCTGGAAGAACAGCGGAGAAAGCGAGTCCCTCTGGGGAATCTTTAACCAAACTGATGTGTCAATATTAAGGTCTCTAGAGGAGAATGCATTCGAGATTCCTAAACGGGTTCTGTTACAATATTCACCGGAAGCACGAATCTTCCCCTTAGTCACTAGTGCAAGGGAGGTAGAGGTTCTGGATAACATCCTTCAATATCCTCCGATAAGTGAGGACATTGGTGGGAAATGGAAGGCAATCGCTCATCGCGAACTAATACTTGCCTATGACTCCGACCGATTAATTGAGTCTGACGTTCCTGCAGGAGACTACCCAGTGTATGGAGGGGCAAATTTCTATCAGTATTCCCATGATTCATCGCATATTGATGACTTGGAAGAGCCAAAATTTTGGAGTTTAGAAGAAGATGACACGCCAGAAAAAAGTGCCAAGAAGAGGGTGAGAGAGAAGGCATTTAATAAAGGAAGCTTGAAAAAGGCAATATATAATACGTTTGATGGAGAAAAAACCTCTAAATCTCAGAAGGGGTTTGTTAACGACCTTCTTGAAGATAAGCGCGGCGAGCCTCTCTCCGAGAAGGACATCCGTTTGGACTGTAATGAATATCGAATAGTATTCAGAGATGTGACCAATTCTACAAATGAGCGGACTATGATTGCGTCTGTTCTACCTAAAGGAATAGTCTGTACCGATAGTGTACGCACTATCCAGCCCTTCAAGATAGAGGTCTCAGATGATGACCTCCAAGAGTATCCGCTACATAGCGCATATGAACGGGTCTTTACTGATAGGGAGTTGTTCGCGACACTTGGTCTGTTGAATAGCATCCCCTATGACTTCTTGATGCGAACAAAAGTGAGTTCACACATTCCCAAGTATAAATTTGAAGAATCGCAGGTTCCACGTCTGTCTAAAGGAGATGATTGGTTTGATTACATTTCAACACGTGCTTCGAAATTGAACTGCTATGGCGAAGCCTTCCAAGATATGCGGAAGCGTCTCGGTGGAATTACGCCGGTAACTGACCAAGAAGTAAGGATTCAAACGCAGGCGGAGATTGATGCCGCTTCTTTCCACGCTTACGAACTTCCTCGTCGCGATATGGAATATATTCTGAATACTTTCCATCGAGTATCCAACCCACGCGTCATGACGAGTGACTACTTTGATAGAGTGTTTGAAAACTACGACCTCCTAGCGACCGAAGGTCCTCACCAGTAAGACATAGGCTCACTAGGTTCAGGAGCCTACTACACCCCAGCAGATTAACCGGGCGTTCACCGCACTCTCTCCCACTAGCGTATCCTGATATTCCGTGGATGTCTCGATATTCTCTTCGAGAAACTCTTCGAGCGCTTCGAGGAACTCGGTAAGCGGCCAGTCCGGGAAGGAATCGTACTCCTCATGCTGACGGAACGTCTCGCGGAGAATCCGGTCTTCGTCGGTATTCCCAAGTTTCACTTCCTTCAACCGACTGTGGAGGTCGTCCGCCCACTCATCAATCGTCTCATAGTCCTCGTGCGAGCAGGTTTCGCCTCTGAACTTCGGCCTAATGTAGTGGGGGATAAAGTCAAGAATCGTCTCTTGCTCCTTCGAATAAGAATCTCCCTGCTTGAAAATGTGTTCTGTTTGTTTGCTCCGAATGGTCTCAAGCCGGGCACTGAGGACCTCTTCAATATCATCCCGATTCGCCAGCACGTGGTCTACGTTCCCCTCAACCGGCTCGCCCTCGACTGACGGACTGATGGAGAGTGTCCGTACCGACCGCTCCTTCACCTCGTCACTGAACGGCTTATAGTAGAACGCCCGCCGAACGCGCCCGAGGGGGGCATCCTCGTCATCGTCGTTGAACCACAGGTGGGCGAGCCCGAATATACCCGGTCGTGGCCCTTTCTCGTGGTTTACCGCGTTCGTGTACAGGAACTCCCGCTCTTCTGGTGGCTCATCAAAGAACTCCTCTGCATACTCGAAGTCCTCAGCCTCCAGCCCGTAATCCTCGTTCAGTTCACGCTTCAATAGGAAGCGGTCGTATGCCGCCTCCTCGTTACTCCCAGCGTTCCGTAGGAGCGGATTCTTTGAGGTGTCATCAAGTTCGTTCACGTCCTCAACCTCGCGCGACCGCCGCAGTGAGTCTTCTATTTCTTCGACTTCCAGCTCTCCAATGGTCTTCTGCGTATCGACACCAGCCTTCTCTAGAATTTCGTCTTCATTCGGGTCAAGGATGTTGTTCTCCTTCCCGACGATGAGCGCGATGTCGTTGATTTTCGCTTGCAGCCGCTTCAGCAACTTGATAGCCGCCTCGATGTCGCCGTCTGGGTAGAAGTTGTGGACGTGCTTTTCCGCCGTACTCCCAATTCGGTCGATTCGACCGACACGCTGGACGATACGCATCGGATTCCACGGGAGGTCGTAGTTCACCGCAACGTGAACGTCCTGCAGGTTCACACCCTCGCTGAGTGTGTCTGTCGCAACGACGTACTGAAGTTCGGTCTCATCGGACTCTGAAAGTGTACTCTGGTATCCTGACGCCTGTGGAGCAAACCGCTGGATGATGTCCTGCTTGTTCTCATCGCCACCCTTCACGACCGCGCTGTTCGCCGCAGTCAACGGCGAATCTGGGTTGTCCCGCAGCGTCCGATACACATAATCTGCGGTCCCTCGGTACTGCGTGAAGATGAGAACCTTCTGGTCGTGGTTCTGCAGCACATCTGCCATCCGGTCAATTTTCGGGTCGCGGAATTCCCGTAAGGTAAACACCGCTTCGTAGAAATCCCGTGTAGCTTCATCCACTTCCGACAGGTCACTCCTCGGGTACAGAACGGGATTCAGGTCTTCCTCGGGAACACTGGGAAGGACACCCGCGTTGTGGTTGTGGAGCCACTGACGAACCGTGACAGCGTGGTCGCTCACGTCATCGGCGTCGTGGGCTACATCCCCGATGAATTGTGTGAGGAAGTACGCGAGTAGGGTGAGGTCTTCGCGGATGTAGGTTTTCACCTCGCCTATCGTTGCGTCCGCGAGTTCGTTCTCTGTCTCGCTTTCGCTGCCATCGGCTCGGAGGGCCCCAGAGTCGAAGCCGAACTCTTCGAGCGTCTGTTCGAGGTCTTCGGTGGCGTCTTTCCCTTCAACGAAATCATCAAGCGTAGATGGATTTTCGCCATCCTGCACGGCCCGGAGCATTTCGATGTCCTCGTCATCAGGTAGCCCGTCCAGCAGCCCGAGCAGGCGACTTTCGCTCCGGTGCAAGGTCTCGATAGACTGGACAAACGCGTACGTCGAGGACTCCAGCCGCTTCAACAGGTTAAGTTTGTAGAGTGCTTTCAGCGTACTCCCTGCCTGCGGGTTTTTCACCGTGATGTGTGGGAGATGGAGAGCGTCCATCACATCAGGAAGCATCCGATATATGGGCTGATACGCTGGTGGTAGCGAGTACTGTTGCTTGTGGAGTTTCGGCGGCTGGAAACTCATCTCGAAGTCTTCACCGTCCTGAATTAGTTCCTTAACGTGCTTTCGCGTGCGCAGAACCATCACTTCGTTCAAGATATGTGAAATCTCCTCTGACTGGCGCTGCAACTGCTCAGTGAGTTCTTGTTGCCGCTGGTCCGAGACTTCCTCCTTCCCCGCAGCAATCTCCTTGCGCTCCTCGGAAAGGTCGATATATTCATCAAACGCATCGAAGTCGAGCGACGCCTTGTTCCGCAGTTCTTCGGGGCTCGTGAACAGGCTGATGAGGTTCTTCAGGTCGGTAGCACTGTTATTGATGGGCGTCGCAGTCAGCATAATCATCGTTTTCCCCCGCAGTTGCCGGAGGTTCGCGTGCCGACGGGTTCCTTTGTAGTCGTCGTCGTGGTCGGGCTGCGGACGCCACTTTCCGAAGTTACGGAACCGATGGGCCTCGTCGATTAGCAGCACGTCGAAGTCATCTCGTAGTTCCTGCACTTCCTCGTGGCTGTAGTTCTGGAACTTGCTGATGCTCATCACGTCGAGATGCGTGCCGTCCACTTCGATACCGAAGTAGGGATTTCCGTCCTCGTCAGTTCCATTTTCGAGGAGGTCTTTCCACTGGTCGGTGAGGTTCGCAGGGACAATGAGTAGACAGCGGTCGCCACGCTGTCGGTAGTCGTGGAGGAGTTCGCCGCCGATGAAGGACTTGCCGAGACCGACGGAATCGGAGACGATGCACCCATTGTATTGTGAGAGTTTCTCCCGGGCGCTCTCGTACCCGAGTTGTTGGAAGTAGTAGAGTGGGCTATCACGGGCGTTGACGTTCCCACTGAGTTCGTCGTAGGCGAGCAGTTTGTAGAGTTCGAAGGGTTCGAGATAAGTTCCTAGTTCCTCGTCTTCAGGACCGCCTCCGGGCTTCTGCTTCTTTTTTTGCTTCTCCTTCCACTCCTTATACTGGTCGCTGTTCTCGATAATGCGGATGATTTCTTCGCTGAATTCCTCAGCGTTGGCCCACTGGTTATCGTACCACTCTTCGAACTTCTGGGTCTGGTAGCGGTCTTGGCTAGTGAGATTGAGTTCGATGTTATTCCTGTGGCCGCTCGCTGAGAAGTTGGAAGAACCGACTATCGTGGCGCAAGCCCGTGTATCCTCACCGTCTGCCGTAGGCTCTTCATCGTCTTCCAGTGGGGCACGGAATGCTGCCCCTTTCGCATGGAAATATCCGTTCTCTGGATTCCGGACGCGAACCTCCACAAGTCCATCAGCGACAAACTCGCGGAGTCGATTGAGTCGCCCGAGTTGAGCGTTATTTAGATTCTCAATGTCATTTTTGACTTCCTGCTTGAAGGTTTCACGAAGGTTCTGCCCCTCCTCAATTTCGTCGGCTGTTTGCTGGTTTGTTTGCCGTCCCATTAGGAGCCGCAGCGGAGCGTGACCAAGGTCGTCAGGGTCAGCCAGATTATCTAAATCGTCCTTGTAGAGATTGAAACCCGACACATAGAAGTAGCCTGTTGCGATTCGTGCCTCTTCGATTTGTGGGAGAATCTTCTTATAAACCTCTTCGAGACTCGTATCACCGTTATCCACGAGAGGGGGGACAGATAACATCTGGTTGTTGCCACTTGTTGTCACCCTACCTTAGTCTTTGATGCAACTCCGTCGGCTGAGAATCGTTATCTTCGGAGACGACCACCGTTGCACTGGTCAACACCAATCTACGGTTCGCTGGCGTCATAGATATACAGAATCGGTACTTTTAAAATATCAATTTCGTGTAGTTTTATATGGGAAATAAAATTCCGCAATCGGTTGGCCGTCCCGTATCGTTGCAAAGCTACTCACTAATTGTGACCATCTGCAGAGTATCTGGTGCAAATGGACCTATCTGTTCAAAAGGAGTTAAGATTAGATGCTGAATCAGTCAAACTACGACCCAAAAGTAAGTCTCCCTATTGTTGCCGGCGAATATATGCAAGCTACCGGATTCCTGTATAAGTCAAAGTCACAGTTATATCTCGTGACAGCAAAACATAACATCTTACCGACTGATGTGCATATTTCGAATCCACGAACAGGAGGGAACCTTTGGGAAGTGGATACCGACTTTGCCGCCGATAGAATAGATATGTTCCTTCCAGATGGGACTGATTGGGCTTCTCACCGTTTGCTGTTGTCCGATATTCCCGAAGAGGGAATCGTCACGGCACCCGCTACTGATTCGATTGCACTCCAACTTCCACCGGATATTGCGACACATGACCTGACGGTGTTTTCGTCTGAAGACCTTGGCGAGAGTTCTGAGGAAGATGAATCGTTAGTCACCTTCGGGTACGGGACTGACTCTCTTCCGGCTAAAACAACGGACTATTCGGTGTCTCGTTTTCCTGACGAACTTCGTCCTCCTCAAGAATTAACGCTCTCAAATATGCCAGTGCCGAAAAATACGTTTGCTGGTCTTGATGGAGCATTTGGAATCGGACTCGATGAGAATCGAAGTGAAACTCAGAAATATAATGGACTCAGTGGAGCTCCAGTTCTTGGAGATGGACTTGTTGGCATTCACTCTGGCACCTCTGAGATTCCAGAGGCCGCCATAGAACAGGACCCCAGTCTCGCGAATACTGTCAAAATCAACTACTTTGGCACCCGATTTCTTCGGAAAGTGAGACACTGAACTCTAAGAAATCCAATCCATGCCAGTAAGGATATTAAATCAAATAAATGGCACTGTCTAGTTCTGGATTATCTCAGCTGGCGTTCGTCCGTCGAGTGCTTGGTTCGGTCGTTCGTGGTTGTAGTGGTGTCTGAAACGTCTGAGCCACTGTTTC
>Ga0207719_100649_pt1 | contig 16297 bp, 16 predicted proteins | sample A23P1SouthBayCA_2_FD_187279 | JGI IMG/M metagenome (GOLD analysis project Ga0207719, IMG submission 187279) | Aerobic enrichment media microbial communities from Eden Landing Ponds, California, USA - A23 P3 (3) (SPAdes) | ecosystem: Environmental > Aquatic > Marine > Unclassified | place... | reverse complement strand
GTCCACATGTCCACGGGTCTCGAGCACAACTCGCTGGGCCGCCGGACGGAGGACACGGACGTGCGCGTCGAGCAGGTCGACAAGCGCAACCGCAAGATAGACACCGCGCGCGAGGAGGAGGACTTCTCGGCCCGGGAGTACGGGAGCGAGGACGCCGACGCGCTCGTCATCTCGTGGGGTTCGAACGAGGGCGCGCTCGTCGAGGCGCTCGACCTGATGGACAGCGACGTGCGCTTCCTCTCCGTCCCCTACATCTTCCCGCGACCCGACCTGAGCGACGCCGTCGAGGACGCCGAGGACGTCATCGTCGTGGAGTGTAACGCGAACGGCCAGTTCGCGGACCTCATCGAACACGACACCCTCACGCGGGTCAACCGCATCAACAAGTACAACGGCATCCGCTACAAGGCGGACGAACTCGCGGAGAAAATTGACGCCGAACTCTCCCAGGAGGTACAAGCATGAGCTCCGACGTACGATTCACCGACTTCAAATCCGACAAACAGCCGACGTGGTGCCCCGGATGTGGGGACTTCGGCACGATGAACGGCATGATGAAAGCGCTCGCTGAGACCGGCAACCGCCCCGAGGACACGTTCGTCGTCGCGGGCATCGGCTGCTCCGGCAAAATCGGGACGTACATGCGCTCCTACGCGCTCCACGGCGTCCACGGCCGCGCGCTCCCGGTGGGCGCGGGCGTCAAACTCGCCAACCCCGACCTCGAAGTGATGGTCGCGGGCGGCGACGGCGACGGCTACTCCATCGGCGCGGGCCACTTCATGCACGCCGTCCGGCGCAACGTCGACATGACGTACGTCGTGATGGACAACCGCATCTACGGCCTGACGAAGGGGCAGTTCTCCCCGACTTCGCGTGAGGACTTCGAAACCTCGACGTCGCCCGAGGGGCCCAAGCAGTCGCCGGTCAACCCCCTCGCGCTCGCGCACGCCGCGGGCGGGAGCTTCATCGCGCAGTCCTTCTCCAGCGACGCGCTGCGCCACCAGGAAATCGTCCAGGAGGCCATCGAACACGACGGCTTCTCGCTGGTCAACACGTTCTCGCCGTGTGTCACGTTCAACGACGTGGACACGTACGACTACTTCCGCGACTCGCTCGTCGACCTCGGGGACGACGATTCCTACGACCCGACGGACAAGGAGCAGGCCGAGGAGAAGATTCTCGACTCGGAGACGGAGTACATGGGCGTCCTCTACCGCGACGAGGAAGCCAAGCCGTACTCGGAGTCCCACGGCGTCGAGGGCAACATGGCCGACATCCCCGACGGCGCGCCCGAGGACGCGATGGACCTCGTGAGAGAGTTCTACTAACGCAAGCCCTCCTCGGCGCGGGCACAGGACCCGCGCCTCGTCGCCCTTGCAGATTCCACCAGGCTGGCGCCTGTCGGCGCCAGCGCGGTTGTTCAGGAAGCGCTTTTCCGCCCCGCACAGCCCCGCCTCCGCGTCCGCGGCGCAGTTTCCGACTCGGAAACGCGTCAAAGCTATTAGTCCACACCGTGCCCTCCCGCCGATATGTCCCAGCAGAACCCGTTCGCAAACCCGCTCGTTAGATACGGCATCGGAGCCAGCGGTGCGGCGGTAATCGCTTTCGTCGCGTACAGCTACCTCGATGGAACGGCGCAACTCGCCGCCTACGGCGTCGCCCTCGTCGATTTGTTCATCACGCCGCAGCTTCTGAAACACGCCGGGGAGGCCTGAAACGACCGAGCGCTCGATGAACTGGTGCCGCCTCGGCTAGACCGTACTCGCCCTCCCTGGGGTCACCGTCTGGGCATCCCCTGTCCCGGGACGTGGCGAGTGGGTCAGCGTCCACGCGTAGCTGGGACTCCTGTTCGTGCTCTACTGGCAGTACTGACTGGGGACGTTCGAAGTTGTAGCTCGTCCCCGTTCAGCAAAACTGATTAGGGGAAGGCCACTTCGCATTGGGTATGACGGAGCGCTTTGACGTGGTAATCGCCGGCGCGGGACCCGCCGGCGCGCAGTGTGCTCGGGACCTCGCACGTCGGGAGTACGACGTCGTGTTGCTGGAGGCCGAGCCGGAGGAGGAGTTCCCGCGTCAGAGCAACAAATCGACGGCGGGGACGTTCCCCTCGATGATGTCGACGTTCGGGGTACCCGACGACGTGGTGATGAACTACACCGACGACGTCGTGCTCGAATCACCGAACGGGCATTTCGTCCAGGAGCAGGCCGGCGCCGTCCTCGAATTCGGGGACTTCAAGCGCTGGTTGGTCGCTGACGCCCGCGAGGCCGGCGCGGAGGTGCGCTTCGAGGCCCGGGTGAGCCGCCCGATAATGGAGGGCGGCGAAATCGCCGGCGTTCGCTACCGCGGCGACGAGGAGATTCGCGGCGACATAATCATCGACGCCACCGGACCCGCGGCCCCGCTCGCCAAGACGCTCGGCGTGAGCGACCTCAAGCGCAACAACCAGGCAATCGGCATCGAGTGGGAGATGGAGGGCGTCGACGTGAACCACGACGGCTACGCGGACCTCCGGGACGCGATGATGCTCCGCCTAGACCATGACCTCGCTCCCGGCGGCTACTCGTGGATATTCCACACCGGCGAGGACACCGCGAAGGTGGGGCTCTGTTACATCCAGAACGAGCGCTACCAGCAGTACGGAAAGGGCGACATGAGCATCGACGACTACCTCGACCACTGGCAGGAGACCGACCCGCGACTCCAGGGCGCCACCAGACTGGAGGGGAAACAACACCGCGGGTCCGCGCACATCCAGATGCCCGGCGAGATGAGCACGGACTCCTTTATGGCCATCGGAGACACCGTCCCGACGATAGACCCGCTGTGGGGCGAAGGGATTCATAAGTGTATGCGCTCGGGCCGCGTGGCGGCCGTCACGGCCGACAAATCGCTCACCCCCGACTCCCCGAACACGACGGCCGAGGACATGGCGGTGTACGACCAGCTCTGGCACGAGCGGGTCGCGCCGAACATGCGGACCCGGTTGGCGATGACCCAACTGCTGTATCTGGCCGACAACGAGCGCTACGACACGCTGATGACCGACCTGAACCGCCTCGGGGTGGACACGCTCGCGGACGCCAACGAGGGGAGCCCGTTCGCCGTCACGCGGCTCCTCCACTGGGACGACTTGCCGCTGCTCGTGGAGTTCGCGGAGGAACGCCTCAACGACGCCGGCGTCGATACGGGAACGCTGAGAAACCGCGTGTCGTCGCTCGTGAAGTCGCTCGGGAACTGACTGTACTGACTACCCGAACTTGCCGGTGATGTAGTCCTCGACGCGCTGGCTCTCCGGGTTCTCGAATATCTTCTGGGTGTCGTCGAACTCGACGAGCTCCCCGCCAGTGAGGAACACGGCCGTCTTATCCGAAATTCGGGCGGCCTGTTGCATGTTGTGCGTGACGATAACCACAGTGTACTCCTCGGCCAACTCCTCGATGAGGTCCTCTATCTGTGAGGTGGCGACGGGGTCGAGCGCGCTCGCCGGCTCGTCCATCAGGATGACCTCCGGGTCGGGCGCGATGGCGCGCGCGATACAGAGGCGCTGCTGTTGCCCGCCCGAGAGGTCGAGTCCCGAACTGTCGAGTTGGTCTTTCACCTCGTCCCACAGCGCCGCTCGCTTGAGCGACTGCTCGACGATGTCGTCGTAGTCGCCCTCGACGTCCTGTATTTCGAGGCCGTAGGCGACGTTGTCGTAGATGCTCTTCGGGAACGGGTTGGGCTTCTGGAACACCATTCCGACGCGACGGCGCAGGGCAACGGGGTCCACGTCGGCGTCGTACACGTTCTTTCCGCGGAGGTACAGGTCGCCCTCGACGCGCGCGGCGTCGATGCGGTCGTTCATCCGGTTGATACACCGGAGGAACGTCGACTTCCCACAGCCCGAGGGGCCTATCATCGCAGTGACCCGGTTTTCGGGGATTTCGAGCGTGATGTCGTCGAGCGCCTGGTCGTCGTCGTACCAGACGCTGACGCCCTCGGAGCGGACGACCGTCGAGGAGGGCGGAACAGCATCGCTGTCGTCGACGCTCTCGCTCACGTCGGTCTGAATCGCCATCCCGTCGTCGGTGGGGTCGTCCGTCCGTTCGGTGTCGCTCTGGGGTGTGTTGTTGCTCATGATTGTTGGTCGGGTTTACCCTTCATATCTGTTCCGTAGCACGATTGCGACCGAGTTCATACTGAGAAGCACGACGAGTAACACGACGACGCCGGCGGGCACCGCCTGCTGGTAGAACTCCTCGCTGGCGAACAGGCTCGCCCACGCGTACACCTGTAGCGGCATCGCGCTCACGCTCGACGTGAACTCCGAGGGGAGGTCGTACACGACGTTCGGGGCACCGATCATGATGAGCGGCGCCGTCTCCCCGATGGCCCGGCCGAGCGAGAGAATCGTCCCGGTCATGATGCCCGGGAAGGCCCGGGGCAACACGACGTTCTTGACAGTCTGCCAGCGCGTCGCACCCATCCCGTAGGACGCCTGTCTCGTCTCCTCGGGGACGCTCCGGATGGCCTCCCGCGAGGAGATGATGACGATGGGCAGGATGAGGAGCGCGAGCGTCGCGCCGCCCACCAACACGGTCCCCATCGGACGGCCGAGATACGTGACGAACACGCCGAGACCGAGAATGCCGTACACGACGGAGGGGACGCCGGCGAGGTTGGAGATGTTGACGTCGATGAAGCGGGTGAAGCGGTTGTCGGGCGCGTACTCCTCGAGGTACACCGCCGCGCCGACGCCGAGCGGGAAGGAGAGCGCGGCGACGGCCACCATCAGCAGAATCGAACCGCCGATGGCGGGGTAGAGACCAGCGTCGGCCGCGGTTCCGCTGTGGGCGTTCGTGAAGAACCCCCAGTCGACCCACGAGTCGGGCCCCGCGAAGGAGAGCACATCCACGACGGCGGCGCCCAGAAATGCGCCGCCGAGAACGGTGCCCGTGAACGCCAACCCGACCCGCTTCTCGGGGCGCTCGACGGCGGTGAGGGCGGCGTAGGAGGCCGTCGGGACGAAGGAAATGGCAGCGAGCACGGCGGCCGGGAGCGGGTCGATGCCCGCGAACGGCCCCACGAGCGCGATGACGCCGACGCCGAGGAACGCGGCGACGCCGGCGAACGCGCCACGGCGACGGCCGTGGCCGCGGGCAACCCGGAGGGCGACGAGGGCCGCCACGCCGCCGCCGAGCGTGAGCAGGATGATGATCCAGCCGATGATGGCGATGGGGAGGCTGAGGAGGATGCTGGGGATGAAATAGAAGGCGAGCGCCACCACGGCGCCCGAGGCGACGAGGCGGGCGACGAAGGGGAGGCGTTCATCAAGGCGCTCGAAGCCGACGACGGCGACGGCCGAGACAGCGAGCGCGAGCACGTACGCAAACCACGTCATCGGTGAGAGGATGTCGATGAACACCATCGCGGCGCCGCCGGCGAACATCAGGCTGACGAGGAGCGCGCCGACGGCCGTCGCGCCGAAGCCGAGCGCGGCGGGGTTTCGCCGGTAGATATACCTGCCGACGGCGGCGGTGGGGAGCACGAGTGTGAGGAAGAAGGTGAGATGCCACCCGGGGTCGGCGGTGAACGGCTGAATCGCCTGTGCGGTGACGTACACGAGCAACGCCCCAAGCATGACGATGCCGAACAGGGTGGCGGCGAGGATGAGATACCGGAACGCGACGCCGGCGGTTCGGCTGACTCGGCCGAACCCGTCGAGTTGCTGGGAGTCGGTGTCGGTTGCCATCTCAGTACTCCTCCCGGTAGCGTTGGGCGACGATGTCGCTGATGATGTTCATGACGAGCGTGATGAGGAACAACAGGAGGCCGATTGCGAAGATGCTCCGGTACGCGAGGCCGCCGCCGGTGACGTCGCCGGTGCGGAGCTGGACCATCGCGGCGGTCATCGGCAGCGCGCCCTCCAGATACACGCTGAGGTCGGGGTAGGGAATCGGCACGCCGAACACCGTGCCGACGCCGATGGGGTTGAGGAAGTTCGCCTGCGCCCCGGCGGCGATGGTGACGGCCATCGTCTCACCGATGGCCCGCGAGAGCGCGAGGATAAACGAGGAGAAGATTCCCGAGAGGGAGGCCGGGACGACGATGCCCGTCGACACGTCGAACTTCGTCGCGCCCATCCCGTAGCCGGCCTGTCGAAGGCTCTCGGGGACGGCGGACATGGCGTCCTCGCTGATGGAGGCCACCATCGGGATTATCATGATGCCGACGATGATGCTGGCCGAGAGAATGTTGAACGTGCCGATGGAGGGGAAGACGAGTTCGAGGACGGGCGTGAGGTAGACGAGCGCGAAGAAGCCGTACACGACCGTCGGCACGCCGGCGAGGACTTCAAGCGCCGGTTTCAGGACGGAGCGGGCGCGCTCGGTGGCGTACTCGCTGAGGTAGATGGCCGTCGCGACGCCGAGGGGGAGGGCGACGACGGCGGCGCCGAGCGTTATCAGAAGCGTCGCGGAGACGAGCGAGAGGACGCCGAACTGCTGGTTGTTGATTATCCACGTCGTCCCGGTGAGGAAGTCGACGACCGACGCCGTCGCGCCCTCGACGTTCATGAGCGGCGCCGTGATACTGAAGAACTTCGCCGCCTCCGTCGTGAGGAGCACGACGATGCTGAGGGTCGTAACGACCGAGAGGACGGCACAGAGGAAGAAAAACGACCGGGTGAGCAGCTCAACCGGTGCGTTCTCCGTGCGCTGTGTCAGGTCGTCGTGTATATCGTCTGTACTCATTGTGGCGTATATGTTTGAGACGGTTCCGCTACGACATGATGCTCGTTACCGCGAGAAAAACTCTTCGTTACGGGGGTCAGTTCCCGGCTTCCTCGATGGCGGTTTCGAGACGCTCGGACACCTTGGACTGCTGTTCGTCGCTCAGCGGGACGTAGCCGACCTCGTCAGCGACGATCTCCTGGTTGTTGGCTCGCTCGACCCAGAAGCGGGCGAAATCCGCGATGTGGTCCTCCGCGAGCGCGGACTTCGCGGGGTAGGTGAACAGCGGTCGCGAGAGGGGCGTGTACTCGCCCGTGCGCGCGGTATCCAGCGACGGTTTGACGGGGCCGTCGCCGTCGTCGATGCCCAGGGCCTTCACGCGGTCCTTGCTCTGGGAGTAGTACGCGAAGCCCAGATAGCCGATGGCGTTCTCGGAGCCCTCGACTCCCTGGATGATGTTCCGGTCCTGCTCGGTGGCGGAGTAGTCCTGGCGGTGGTCGCGCTCCTCGTCGCCGGCGTGGAGGACGGACTCGATGAAGTAGTCGTACGTGCCCGAGGCGTCCGTCGGCCCGTACAGTTCGATTTCCTGGTCGGGCCACTCGGAGTTCACGTCGCTCCACATCTCGGTTCCGTCGTCGTCCCATATCTGGGCGAGTTCCTCGACGGTCATGTTGTCGACCGGCGAATCGTTGTTGACGACGACGGTGAGCGCGTCCGTCGCGACGGTGAGCTCGACGGGTTCCACGTCGTTCTCCGCACACTGCGCCTCCTCCTCCTCCCGGATCGGACGCGAGGCGTTGTTGAAGTCGGTCTGTCCGGGGCAGAAGTAGTCCGCGAAGCCGCCGCCGGAGCCGGTCGAGTTGAGGTTCGTCGTCACGTTGTCGTTCTCCTCCTCGAAGCGCTCGGACATCGTCGCGGCCAGCGGGAACACCGTCGAACTGCCCGCGATGTCGATGACGTTCGTCTCGGACTCCTCCTCCGCGGAGGTACACCCGGCGAAGGCCGCCACGCCGGCGGCGCCAACGCCGGCGAGGAAGTCACGTCGTGAACGGCCATCAGTATCGTTGGGTTCTGCCATCGAGTGCTACTGAGGGGTAGTATAAACAAATACCCTGGTAATAGAACTATATAGACCTATATTCGTCACGGTTTAACAAATAGATGCGGACAGAGACAGAGGAAGACAGGAGGGGAGAAATCGATGCGATATTCGCCTTAAATCGCCGCAGTACCGTGTTTCTCATCTGGAGGCGAACGGGAGAAAGGTGGTGTTCAACGGGGGTCGTTAGATACGTATTCGCTCGATTTGCGCGCTCATGTGCGCCGATAGATGGCCAACTATTCTATGAATATATAGATACCAAAGCGCTTATTGAGGGATGTTGGCAAGCACTGGTATGGAGTCCCGCAAGGTGCAGATGACGGGTGGGTCGACGTTCACCGTTTCGATACCCAAGACGTGGGCGCGCGAGAACGACGTGAGCGCGGGCGACGAGGTGGAGTTCTACGACGACGACGACTCCCTGTTGCTCCTCCCTGCGGGCACGACGGAGCACCTGGAGGGGACGCTCGACGTGAGCGGCCTCGAAGGCGAGGACCTCCGGCGGGGCGTGATGACGATGTACGTCAGCGGGTTCGACGTACTTCGACTGGAGGCCGACCGCATCAGTTCGAGCCAGCGGCGGGTCATCCGGAACGCGACACAGGGGCTCGTGGGGCTCGAAGTCCTAGAGGAGACGAGCGACGAGGTGGTCATCCAGGACCTCCTCGATTCCTCGGAGCTCTCGATTCACAACGCGGTGCGCCGGATGCGGCTCATCTCCCTGTCGATGCTCAGCGACGCCGTCGACGCGCTCGTGGAGAACGACGAGGACATCGCACGGGACGTCGTGGAGCGCGACGACGACGTGGACCGCCTCTGGTTCGTCGTCTCGCGCATCTTCCGGGGGACGCTGCGCTCCCCGCAGGCGGCCCAGGAAGTCGGCGTCACCCGCGAGACGTGTTTCGACTATCACTCCAGCGCGCGCCAACTCGAACGCATCGCGGACCACGCGACGAAGATCGCACACATCGGCATGGAGATGGACGACGTGCCCGAGGGCGTCGCGGAGGCGCTCATCGACCTGCGCGGCGACGCGCTGGCCGTCATCGAGACGGGGATGGACGCCCTCGTCGAGGACGACCCGGACCGCGCGACGACGCTCGCGAACGACGCGCGCGCGGACGTGCTCGAAATCGACGAACACGCCCGCCACATCAACGAACTCCTCCGCGAGTTGGACGCCGAGCAGGCCCAACACCTCTCTTTGGTCGTCGACTCCCTCTCCCGGAGCGCCGACTACGGCGGCAACATCGCTGAGACGGCGCTCCAGAACGCCGCGCCCCGGCCGAGCGTCTGATTTCGGGGTGTAAACGGCGTCGCAGGTACGCACAGTTCCTGCGAGATGTGAAATCTCTTTAAGGGCCAACGTCCTACGCGACGCTGATGACGGAGTTCCCCGACTACCTCGACGTCGACTACACCGACGGCGAGGGCGAGAACCCAGAGGACTACCCGACGCTGAACGACAAAATCGAGAAGGCCATCGAGGTCACCCGAATCGGGCTCGAACAGTACGAGAACCCGGTCGTGATGTGGACCGGCGGCAAGGACTCCACGCTCACGCTGTACTTCGTGAAGGAGGTCGCTGACCGCTTCGACCTCGAAGTCCCGCCCGTCGTCTTCATCGACCACTACCAGCACTTCGACGAGCTCATCGACTTCGTCGAGCACTGGGCCGAGGAGTGGGACCTCGAAGTCATCTGGGCGCGCAACGACGACGTCGGGGAGTACGTCGAGGAACACGACCTCGAACCCGGCGACGACATCGACATCTCTGGGCTCTCCGAGCACAACCAGCACCACGTCCGGAACATCCTCGAATACGAGGAGGACACCTTCCCGTTCCTGCTCGACACGTACGTCGGCAACCACCTCCTGAAGACGGTGGCGCTCAACGACGCCATCGAGGCGCACGACGTGGACGGCATCCTCTCGGGCGTCCGCTGGGACGAACAGGAGGCCCGCGCGGACGAGACGTTCTTCTCGCCGCGCCACGACCCGGACATCTACCCGCCCCACGACCGCATCCAGCCGATTCTCCAGTTCGACGAGCGCGCCGTCTGGGACACGTTCTGGAACTTCGTCGTGCCGGACACCGTCGAGGGCTACCCCGAGGACGGTTACGTCCCGCAGAGCGCGGACGACCTGCCGGAGGGCATCGAGAAGGAGGACATCCCCGTCTCACCGAAGTACTTCGCCGGGTTCCGCTCGCTGGGCTCGGAGATCTCGACCGAGAAGTCCGAGGAGGAGCCGGCGTGGCTCCAGGACCTCGAAACGACCACCGAGCGCGCCGGCCGCGCCCAGGACAAGGAGGACCTCATGGAGCGCCTCCGCGACCTGGGCTACATGTAACGTCGGAGAAGTTCCCCCGTTTTCCGAGCGTATTTTTCGGTCGTACGGCGGCCCGGACTCGCGAACGGAGACGTCAGTAGATGAGTGAGTCGTCGTTCTCGACCATGTACAGCGTGCGCGCGGCGATGTTGACGGCGTGGTCACCGACGCGCTCCAAGTCCCGAATCGTGAGCAGCAGACGCGAGACGTCCTGCATCAGCGCCTCCACCTCGTCCTCGCTGTCGGGGGTGGTGTCCTCGAACTCCCGCTCGATGAGGTCGCGCACGACGAGTTCGGACGCCTCCCGGCAGAGCGTGTCGATGTCGTCGTCGCGCTCGGAGATGTCGAAACACGCCGCGGCGTCCTCGTCGGCGTAGGCGGCCATCGCGCGCTCTATCATCGCGGCGACCTCCTCACCGATGGACTGCACGTCCACGTCGGGGAACACGTCGGCGTTGGCGTCCTTGGCGTACTGGCCGAGGTTCGTCGCGAGGTCCGCGATGCGTTCGAGGTCCGTGATTATCTTGAACGTCGCGGCGATGAAGCGCAGGTCGCCCGCGACGGGCTGTTGGAGCGCGAGCAGGTCGACGCACTGCTGTTCGAGTTCGAGGTACATGTCGTTGACCTCGCCGTCGCCCTCGATGACCTCCTCAGCGAGTTCCACGTCCTTTTGCTTGAGCGCGTCGAGCCCCAGACGGAGGCGTTCGAGGACGACCTCGCTCATGTAGAGGACGTCCTCGCGAAGCGTGTCCAGTTGGGCCTGGTACTCCTGTCGTGGCATACCGACAGGTAACGCGAGGGGCGTGTTGTAGTTTTGGGGTCGTTGGGTCCGCGCGTCCGGGGATGCGTCCGCTGGACGCGGGACCGTCGAGCGGGGCGCTCCGGGGGTCAAAAAGCGGCGCGTGCCGCGTGAGAAGTCAGTCGGAGATGTACTGGTTGTTGCGCCAGTCGATGCCGTCGTCGGCGTTCGCGCTGGGGTCCTCGACGACCTCCACCGTCGCGGGGCGAGCGTCGCCCTCCACGATGCGCGTGGCGTCCAGGTCGTCGTCCACCTCAGCGATGGCGGTGAGTTCGCCGCGCTCGGCGTGGCTGGCGAGGTCACAGAGCACGAGGAACATCTCGTACTGGAGGGCGGTGTTCTGGAGGACGGCCTCGCGGTCGCCTTTGAACCCGGCCATCTCGACCAGTTCGGAGGGCGGTTCCTCCTCCTCCTCCTCGGGGCGGCCCCACTGGGGCTTGCTCGGCTCCTCCTGGATGCGGACCTCCGAGACGGTGGCCTTCAGCTGGGCCGTCGGCGTGTACTTGCCGATGTCCTCCTCCTCGGAGACGGCGCTCAACACGAGCGTGTTGTTCCGGCGGACGACCTCCACGTCGTCGACGCCCTCGGGGTACTCGGGGTCGGCGTCGAAGTACTCGTGGAGCGTTTCGAGGGGCACTTCGAGCGTCGAGTGGAGACGGAACACCCGATTGCTCATGCCTCGGCCCCCAGCTCGGCGGCCAGTTCGCCGCGCTCGTCGAGTTCCGCGAGCACGTCGCTCCCGCCGACGAACTCGCCGTTCACGAAGGTCTGCGGTATCGTTTCCCACCCACTACGTTCGTCGAGCGCCATCCGGTACTCGTCGAGGGCGTCGAGTACGTCCACGGTTTCGAACTCCTCGCGGTGCTGGCCGATGAGGCCGAGCGCGCGGCGCGAGTACCCACACTGGGGCATGAGTTCGGTGCCCTTCATGAAGAGGACAACCTCGTTTTGCGAGATGGCGGTGTCGACACGCTCCTGGACCTCGTCGGGAGAGAGGTCCGCGGTTCGGTCGAACGACATACCACTTTGTAGGGGCGTTCGGTTAAAGAGGCTTCCGCTGGGCGGCGCTACGTCCCGTCACCGACGCGGATGACTTCGAGCAGCGAAAACACGGGGACGCCATCGATGTCGTCGATGCCTCGCTTGTCCGCTAGCACGGCACACGCGACGGGCTCGCCGCCGGCGTCGCGCACCGCGTCCACCGTCTCGCCCAGCGTCGTGCCCGAGGTGACGGTGTCGTCGACGACGTAGCACGCCCGCTCGTCGATACCGGCGAAGTTCCGAGAGAACCCGCCGCTGTACGACTCGATGTCGCCCTCCTCCCACTGGTGTTTGCGGGGCGCGTACGTCGCGAGGCTCGTGTCGAGTTCCCGGGAGACGACTGTCGCGAGGGGGACGCCGGCCTTCTCGATGCCGACCGTTATCCCGGCGTCTCCCGGTCCAGTGAGCAGGTCCGCGAGCGCCGAGCCGACGGCCGAGAGCCGGAAGGAGTCGCGGCCGACGGCCGACCAGTCGACGTGGATGTCGTGGGGGCCGCCGTCGCTCGGGGCCGAGGCGGCGGCGTCCGCGTCGCCCGTTCCCTCCGCTGTGTCCTCGTTCGGGCCGTCGGCGCGTTCGACCAGCCACGACGCCGTCTCGCGGGAGACGTTGAGTTCGTCCGCCACCTCCCCGTGGGAGAGCCCCCGGCGCGCGAGCGCCGCGGCGCTCTCCGTGAGGCTGTCGACGTCTTTCATACCTCGGATTCGTCGGGCAGTTTTATATTCGTACCGGCGCCCCCCGGAACCGTTATTTTCGCGGAAGCGAAGGGAGGGAACGTGACCCGGAACGCACCGGACCCGGGCGAGGCGGACCCGCTCGGACTCCACGGCGTCGTAGCGCCGACTATCACCGCGTTCAACGAGGACGAGTCGGTGAACGCCACGCGGACGGCGCGACACGCGCGATTCGTCGTCGAGCGCGGAGTACACGCCGTCTTTCCGCTGGGTACGAGCGGCGAGTTCGCCCTGCTTACCCCCGAGGAGCGCGAGCGGGTCGTGGCGGCCGTCGTCGACGAGATAGGCGGCGACGCGCCCGTCATCGCCGGCGTCGGGGCCGAGGGAACCCACGAGACGGTCCAGCACGCGGTCCACGCCGCGGAGGCTGGCGCGGACGGCCTCGTGGTCGTCACTCCGTACTACTACCCCGTCGACGAACAGGGCGCTCTCGACCACTACCGGCGCGTCGCGGACGCCGTCGACCTCCCCATCTACGTGTATCACATCCCCTCGAAGACGGGCAATTCTCTCTCCCGGGAGACGGTGACGCGCCTGGCGGCCATCGGGAACGTCGTCGGCCTGAAGGACTCCAGCAAGGACGTGCCCTTCCTCGGACAGGCCATCGACGACAACCCGCAGTTGACGTTTATGTCCGGGTCGGACTCGCTGCTGGTTCCCGGCCTCGATTTGGGCTGTTCGGGGCTCGTCTCGGCGGTCGCGAACGCCTTCCCCGAACTGGTGGTCGAACTGTACGACGCCTACGACGCCGGCGACGAGGAACGCGCTCGCGAACTCCAGAGCACGGTGTACGACGTGCGCGACGCTCTCAAGGACGGACCGTACATGGCCGGCGTGAAGACGGCGCTCGACCTCCGTGGGTTCGAGGCGGGCCCGCTCCGAAGCCCGCTCCGTCGGATGGGCCCCGAGCAGGAGGCGACGCTAGAGGGTGCGCTGTCGGACCTCGACCTCCTGTGAGCGGGTCCGGCGGCGAGCGAGCGGGGGGCGGGCACCGACGAAACCTTTAGTCGCGGGGGCGCGAGCGTCGAGACGTGCCCGTAAACTACGCGCAGTTGAGCGACCCGAACGCCCACTACACGATGCGGGACCTCTCCGCGGAGACGATGGGCGTCACGGCCGACCGGGGCGAGCGGAGCGTCGAAATCACCGACGTTCAGACGACCATCGTCGACGGCAACTACCCGTGGACGCTCGTCCGCGTGTACACCGACGCGGGCGTCGCCGGCACCGGCGAGTCGTACTGGGGCGTCGGTGAGCCCGAAATCATCGACCGCCTGACGCCGTTCCTCGTCGGGGAGAACCCCCTCGACATCGACCGCCTCTACGAGCATCTCGTCCAGAAGATGTCCGGCGAGGGCTCCATCAGCGGGAAGGTCGTCTCCGCGATTTCGGGCATCGAAACCGCGCTCCACGACGTGGCCGGAAAGCTGCTCGACGTGCCCGCCTACCAGCTCCTCGGGGGGAAGTACCGCGACGAGGTCCGGGTGTACTGCGACTGTCACGCCGGCGACGAGTCCGAACCGGCCTCGAACGCGCGGGAGGCCGAGCGGGTCGTCTCCGAGTTGGACTACGACGCCCTGAAGTTCGACCTGGACGTGCCCTCCGGCCACGAGAAGGACCGCGCGAACCGCCACATGCGCGGCCCCGAAATCGAACACAAGGCCGAAATCGTCCGGGAGGTGTGCGAGACGGTGGGCGACCGGGCCGACGTGGCTTTCGACTGTCACTGGTCGTACTCCGCGAGCTCCGCGAAGCGCCTCCTCCGCGAGGTGGAGGACCTCGACGTGTGGTGGATAGAGGACCCGATTCCGCCGGAGAACCACGACGTTCAACGCGAGGTCACCCACTCATCGACGACGCCCGTCGCCGTCGGGGAGAACGTCTATCGCACGCACGGGAACCGACAGCTCATCGAGGAGCAGGCGACCGACATCCTCGCGCCCGACCTCCCGAAGGTCGGCGGGATGCGCGAGACGCAGAAAATCGCGCACATGGCGGACCTCTACTACACGCCCATCGCGATGCACAACGTCGCGTCGCCCATCGGCACGATGGCGTCGGCGCAGGTGGCGGCCACGATTCCGAACGCGTTGGCCGTCGAGTTCCACTCCTACCAGCTCGGCTGGTGGGAGGCGCTGGTCGAGGAGGACAACCTCATCGAGGGAGGGCGGCTGACGGTGCCCGAGCGACCTGGCCTCGGTCTAACGCTCGATATGGACGCCGTTGCCGAGCACATGGTCGACGGCGAAGAACTGTTCGACGAGGCGTCGGAGGCGGCCTGAGACAGGCGCGGAGCCGACCGGGAGCGACCGCCAGGGTTCTCGTTTTGCGAACTTCTCTTTTCGAAAATCGAACTGCCGTGGGTGATAGTGCGAAAGGGTTATCCTTCCGACGCCCCCATTTTCAGACGACCTAACTGTATGGCTACGCTCGAACTCCAGAACCTACACGCGGAAGTCGCAGAAGAGGACGGCGAGAAGATTCTCCGGGGTGTCGACCTCGAGGTTAACTCGGGCGAGATTCACGCCCTGATGGGGCCGAACGGCTCCGGGAAGTCGACGACGGCGAAGGTTATCGCCGGCCACCCCGCCTACGAGGTGACCGAGGGGAAAGTGTTTCTCACCATCGAGGACGACGACTTCGAGGGCGCCGAAACCCTCGATGAGTCGGAGCGGACGTGGGACATCCTCAACCTCGAACCCAACGAGCGCGCCGCGCTCGGCGTGTTCCTCGCCTTCCAGTACCCCGCCGAAATCGAGGGCGTCACGATGGTGAACTTCCTCCGCACCGCGCTCAACGCGAAACTCGACGAGCGCAACGAACTCCTCTTCGAGGAAGAGGGAGACGAGGAAGAAGCGGAGGAGGAAGACGCGGGCTACGAGAACTCCCCGATGGAGGGGCCCGCCGACGAGGGCGAAATCGGCGTCGGCGAGTTTCAGGAGCTACTCCAGGAGAAGATGGAGCAACTCGACATCGACGAGTCGTTCGCCCGCCGCTATCTCAACGCCGGCTTCTCCGGCGGCGAGAAGAAGCAGAACGAGGTGCTCCAGGCCGCCATCCTCGAACCGTCCATCGCCGTGCTCGACGAGATCGACTCCGGGCTGGACATCGACCGTCTCCAGGACGTTGCGGACGGCATCAACGCCTTGCGCGACGACGTTGGCACCGGCATTCTCCAGATTACCCACTACCAGCGCATCCTCGACTACGTCGAACCCGACCGGGTTCACATCATGCTCGACGGTGAAGTCGTGCTGGAGGGCGACGCCGAACTCGCCGCGAAACTCGAGGACAAGGGGTACGACTGGGTCCGAGAGGAAGTGTACGAGACGGCGTAGAGTCCGACAGACCGCACCCCAATCAAAATATGAGTTCCGACGACAACCTACAAGACACCGACACCGAGGCCCGCTTCGAGTTCAAAAAGGAGCAGTCCTCGGCCTTCGAGTCGGGCACCGGCCTGACCGAGGAGACGATTCGTCTCATCTCCGAGGACAAGGACGAGCCCGACTGGATGCTCGAACGGCGCCTCCGCGCGCTCGAACAGTACCACGAGATGCCGATGCCGACGGACTGGCCG
>Ga0207719_100647_pt1 | contig 16314 bp, 12 predicted proteins | sample A23P1SouthBayCA_2_FD_187279 | JGI IMG/M metagenome (GOLD analysis project Ga0207719, IMG submission 187279) | Aerobic enrichment media microbial communities from Eden Landing Ponds, California, USA - A23 P3 (3) (SPAdes) | ecosystem: Environmental > Aquatic > Marine > Unclassified | place... | reverse complement strand
GGATCGGGTCGAGCCGGGCCGAGCCGATCAAGGCCTCACAGCCGCTGCACGCCACGCTCATCGCCGTGCTCGTCCTGGGGGAGGTCGTCACGCCCGGGCACATGCTGGCGATGCTGGCCATCGTCGCCGGGGTCGCGATGATCACCTACGAGCACGGCCGCTCGTCGAACGGCGGGGGCGACGCGAGCTACGTCGGGGTGGCGTTCCCGGTCGTGGCCGCCATCTTCTTCGGGCTGGAGCCGACCCTCGCGAAACTCGGGTTCGCCGAGGGCGCGGCGGTCCTGACCGGCCTGACGGTCAAGACGGTCACCGCGGGCGTGGGCTTTATGGCCTACGTGTGGTGGAAGCGGGGGCTCCCCCGGGCGGGCGACTTCGACCGCGGGGAACTCCCCTGGCACGTCGCGGCCGGGGTGGCGAACACCACGTTCATGCTGGCCTACTACGGGGCGCTGGAACTCGAACGGGTGTCGGTCGTCGTGCCGCTGGTGCAGTCGAGCCCCCTCCTGGTCATCGTGCTCTCGATGCTGTTCGTCAGCGACGACCTCGAACGGGTCACCCCCCGGCTGATCGTCGGTGCCCTCGTCGCCGTCGCCGGCGCCGTCGGCGTCACGCTGCTCAGCTAGGCGGTCAGTAGTACGAGAGGCCGGGATCGGCGCTGATCGCCTGGCCCGTCATGATTCCGCTGTCGGGGCCAGCGAGGAAGGCAACGACGCCGGCGATGTCCTCGGGTTCGACCACCCGCTGCAGGTCCTGTTTCGCGACGTACTCCTCCAGGTACTCCTCGCCGGCCTGCTGGGAGGCCTCGGACCAGGTGAACCCGGGCATGACCGCGTTGACCCTGATCCCGAGGTCGCCGATCTCGGTGGCCATCGCACGGGTCATCGCGAGCACCGCCCCCTTCGAGGCGACGTAGTGCAGAAAGCCCGGCACACCCAGCGTCACCACCGAGGAGGCGATGTTGACGATGCTCCCCCCGTCGTCGAACCGGTCGAGGGCGTGTTTCGAGGCGAGGAAGGTCCCCTTGGTGTTGACCGCGAGCACCGTGTCCCACTCGTCGGCGGAGATCTCGTCGAAGCGCTTCTTGTCGGTCACGAGCGGCGCGTAGTAGGCCGCGTTGTTCACGAGGACGTCCAGGTCGAGGCCCTCGAAGGCCGCCCGCATCGCGTCCTCGTCGGTCACGTCGCCCTCGCGGAACTCGGCACTCCCGCCGGCCGACTCGATCGAGGCGACCGTCTCCGTCCCGTCGGCGATGTCGACGACCACGACGTGGGCGCCGTCGGCCGCGAGTCGCTCGGCGATGGCCCGGCCGATGCCGGTCGCCCCGCCCGTCACGACCGCGGTCTGTCCGTCGAGTGTGGTCATGTCGCCGGCTTCGACAGCGGGGGGTAAAACGGTTGTCCACCCGCGGCGGCCGCGGGAGGGACACACAGCTCCGTCACTGGGCGCCGGCGCCGGCCTCGACCGTCGAGGCGACGTCCTCCCGCCAGTCGAACAGTACCTTCTCCAGGGGGTTGAACACCCCGTACTCGATGACGAGCATCACGATCACGAACAGCAGGAGATACTTCAACACTCCCGTCATCGAGAGCCGCGACATGTTCTCCTGGATGAGAAATCCGATCCCCGTGTCGGAGATCACGACCTCCGCGAGGACGATGACCTTCCAGGCCACGGAGAACGCAAAGCGGATCGCCGAGAAGATCTCCGGGAGGATCGACGGAAGCAGGACGCGACGATAGACCCGCAAGTTCGAGACGTCGAACGACCCCGACATCTTCAGGAGGTCGGAGTCGATGTCCTCGATGCCGCTCTGGATCATGTCAGCGATAAAGGGCGCCGTGATGACGGCCGTCGCCACCATGGGCGTCAGGTCGCTCGTCCCGAAGGCCATGGCGGTGAAGATGATCAACAGGAGCCCGGGGATCGCCATCCCGACGAGGACGTACGGCCGGAACGCCTTCCGCCAGAAGGTGCTCACCCCGAGCAGTCCGCCGAAGAGGACGCCCACGACGATGGACGCGCCGAATCCATAGAGGATGCGTTGCATCGAGGCGACGAAGTGGACGACCCACTCCCCCGACAGCAACACCTCGTAGATCGCGACGGCGACGAGCATCGGCGACGAGAGCACCACCGTCATGTCGAAGAGTCGTGCGATGGCCTCCCACAGCACCAGAAACAGGACGATGGCCTCGACGAAGACCACCGCCCGGTTCCCGAACAACGGCCCGACGACCCGTCCACCGCGTTCTTCCAGGCTCATGGCGTCTTAGAGGTTCTTGAGGTCCTCGCGGGTCATGAACGTGAGGTAGTCCTCCCACCCCGACGGGATCTGCCCCAGGTCCTCCATGTCCGAGACCAGGCTCCGTTTGGCCTCGATGTTCTCCTCCGAATTGCCCACCGGGGGTTCGGCGAGCAACGGCTGGCCGCCGGCTCCGTTCTCCCCTTTCACGACGAGGTCGAGAATCCACTGGGCCTGTGCTTCGTTGTTCACGTTGAGCATCTCGTGCATGTCCGGATCGGCGGCCAGTTCGTCCACGTTGTCGTGGATGTACTGGATCCCGTCGTTCCACATGTCGAGCCAGCTGATCGCGGCCTCGGGTTCCTCCCTGACGAACTCCTCGCGGCCGACGATGCTCGCCAGGGGTCCGACCCCGGCGTCGATCTCCCGGAGCTTCGGAGCCAGCCAGAACAGCGGCTTGATCTCGCCGGCCTCCAGTTCCGGCGCCCCGGCGGAGGTCCCGGCGAAGATGGCCATCTGGAGTTCGTCGCGCATCATCAGCTTGGGCATCGTGCCGTAGTCGGTCGTCTGGACGCTGAAGTCCCCGCCCTGCGAGAGGTCGTGCCCGTACTCGTCGCGCATGATGATCTGTGCGTACGGCAGGCTACCGGAGGCCCACGAGTCGATGGCGAGCGTTCCGCCCTCCTCGACGATCTTGTCGATCGAAGCGGCGACGCTGCCGGTGGTCTCGGGATCGTACGGGCCGCCGGCCTTGACGTGCAGCCCCTGAATGACGCTCTCGATCTCACCCAGGGAGACGGTGCTGACCTGCTGTTCGGCCCCGAGCCTGGCCGCCTCGACGTAGCTGAACGAGTCCAGCTGGACCTGGTTGGACGCGTACAGCGTCACGTCCTCGAAGGTCAGTTGGATGTTGAAGTCGTAGCCCTTGTCCTCCCACAGTTCCTGCATCCCGCCGGTGTCGCGTACGTGGTTGAGCGCGATCTCGATGGGGAGCCCGACCGGAACCGCCGCGGTGTTGACCGTTGTCAGTTCCCCGGACCCGCCGTCGCCGCCCTCTGTGGTGTCCCCGTCGCTTCCATCGCTGCCGCCGTCGCTTCCGTCGCTTCCATCGCTGCCACCGTCGCTTCCGTCGCTTCCGTCGCTGCCGCCGTCGCCGTCGCCGCCATCGCCGCCGGTACACCCCGCGAGCGCGGCAAGGGCTGCGCTGGATCCGGCCACCTTGATGAACTGTCTCCGGTCGAAGGTGCCGCCCACCTTCCGCTTTGGAATGTTATCGCGTGACATACGGAGAGGAAGTGAATGGTGAGGTCGTATAAATCTACCGGAGTCCTACATCATTGATCACGACGCACCCCGGGTAACCGAGACATCTCTGTTGGGCCCAGGCGCCCGAAACCGGTCGTCCCTGGGCCGCCCGAGGACCTCCCGTCACCCTCCCAAGCAGAAGACTTAATGTCACGGTCGATTAGTTCCAATCCAGATCATGCGACCTGTTCTCGTGAGTCAGTCCTTTTCCATCCCCTTGGAAGCGTCCGGCAATCACGACACGGAGTGTGCCGCCTGTCGGAGGTGCTGAGTCGATGGCCAGCGAGGAACGAACGGTCCCACTCCCGGACGCCCAAAACCCCCTCCTGGGTCGGGCCTACAACGAGTGGCTCCCCCGCATCATCGGTATCGGGTTGGGCCTGGGGGCGTGGTTCTGGATCGCTGCCACGTTCCCCGAGGGGCTGTTGCCGGGGCCGGTCTCGACGGGCACCGCCCTGTACGAACTGATCGAGAGCGGCCCCGTCTGGGAGCACCTGTGGGCGACGCTCTCGCGGTCGCTGATCGGGTTCGCCGGCGCGTCGGTCCTCGGCGTGATCGTCGGCGTCCTGATGGGACTGTCCAACTTCGGCGAACGGTTCAGCACCCCGTACGTGATCATCGGCCTCTCGATTCCCGGGATCGCGTGGGCGGCCATCTGGACCATCATGACCGGGCTCGGCGGGCAGGCAGCGATCCTCGCGACGATCGTCACCGTGTTCCCGTACGTCACGCTGAACGTCTGGAAGGGCGTCGAGAACATCGATCCCGACCTGCTCCGGATGAGCCGGTCGTTCGACATCTCGCGCGGGCGCCTGCTCAAGCGGATGGTGCTGCCGAGCGTCGCGCCGGCGCTGTTCACCGCTGGCCGGTTCGGACTCGCCATCTCCTGGAAGGTCGAGACCGCGGCCGAACTGTTCGCCACCAGCAACGGGATCGGCAAGCGCGCCTTCGAGACGTTCACCCGCTTCCAGTACAGCCGCACCATGGCGTGGGCGGCCCTGTTCGTGGTCGTCATCATCCTCTTCGAGTTCGTCGTCTTCCGACCGCTCGAACGGAAGGTGTTCGAGTACCGCCAGGACGCCGACTTCGACGTCCTGAACTGACGGGCCCGGGCGGCTCCCGAACCCCTCCCGATCCCGGCCCGGACCCGCCGGCCGAACTTTTATCGCAGCGGGCGAGGTGTGACGGATCATGAAAGTTCACGAGGCCATCCGCAGGTTCCTCGTCGCCGAGGGCGTCGACACCGCCTTCTCGTTTCTCTCGGACGCGACGGTGGAGATGGTGGCGAACCTCCAGGAGGCGACCGACGACCCGCTCGACGTGGTCGAGGCCCGTCACGAGCAGGCCGCGGTCGCGATGGCGGACGGCTACGCCCGCGCGACCGATTCGGTCGGCGTCGTCGTCGTGGGTCGGGGGCCGGCCATCGCCCAGACGGGGACCGCGCTGACGACGGCCCGGAAAGCCGACTCCAAGGTACTGGTCCTCGTCGCGACGACGTCGCGGCGAACGGCGACCGACCCCCTGAACAAGGAATTCCGGCAGCGGTCGTTCCTGGAGACCCTACTCGACGACGTGCTCGCCGTCCCCGACGACGAGGTGCTGGTCCCCCGGTTCGCCGAGGCGTTCCGCCGCCTCCACGACGGCGGCGGACCCGTGGCCGTCGAACTCCCGGCGGACCTCATCGCCGCCGAGACCGACCACGCCGACGACTGGGCGGCGAGCACCATCGGCTCGTCCCGGACCACTGCCGGCGGAACGCGGTTCGAGCCCGATCCGTCGGCGGTCGACGCCGCGGCGGAGCGGCTCCTGGCGGCGGACCCGTCCGTCCCGACCACGATCCTCGCGGGTAGAGGCGCGGTGCGAGCCGACGCGGGCGACGCCATCGAAACGCTGGCCGAACGGACGGACGCACTGCTCGCGACGACGCTCCAGGCCCAGGGGTACTTCTCGGAACACCCGTTCTCGCTCGGCTTCGTGGGCGGGTTCGGCTCGCCCGTCGCCAACGAGTATCTGCGTCGGAGCGACACCGTCGTCGCGGTGGGCTGTAGCCTGAACGAGCACACGACCGACCGCGGTCGGCTCCTCGACGACAGCACGGTCGTGCAGATCGACGCCGACCCCGGGGCGATCGAGCGCCACACCCGGGTCGACCTCGGCGTCGTCGGCGACGCCGCCGACGCCGTCGAGGCGCTCGTCGCGGAACTGGACCGCAGGGACGCCGACGCGACGAGCGGCGTCCGGAGCGAGGAGGTACGGCGACGCATCGCCGAGGCCGCACCGTTCCCGGAGCGGGAGTTCGAGGTCGCCCCGGACCGGGTGGACCCGCGCGAGGTCGTGACCGGGCTGGATGCGATCCTGCCCGAGGACCGGCTGGTGGTCACGGACACGGGCCATTTCATGGCGTGGATCTTCGACGGCGTCACGGTCGCGGACCCCGCGGACTACATGTGGACCTCCGACTTCGGGTCGGTCGGCCTGGGGGGACCGATGGGGTACGGCGCCGCCCGCGCCGTCGAGGACCGGACGCCGATCGTCTTCTGTGGGGACGGCGGGTTCATGATGTCGCTCCAGGAACTGGACACGGCGGTGCGCGAGGGGCTGTCGACGGTCGTGGTGGTCATGAACGACGGCGGCCTCGGGGCGGAGTACCAGCGACTGTACCACGACGACGAGCCGACCGCCGCCGCCGAGATCGAGTCGCCGGACCTGGCGGCGGTCGCGGACGATTTCGGCGCGACCGGGCTGGAGATCCGGTCGGAGCGCGACCTCGAACGCGCCGAGGACCTCCTCGACGGCGGCGTGACCGGGCCGGTCGTGCTCGACTGCAAGATCGACCGCGACGTCTACCACCGGTTCTTCGACGACCACGCCTGACCGCGCCGCGGACGTGACGCCCGCAGTCCCCCAATGGCTTGGCGTCGACAGCCCCATGGCGGGCGTCGATAGCCCCGCCCGGGCGTCGGCCGTCGTCCCGGTCGAACGTTTATTACGGTCCGTGAAGACAGTGACTGTGTGACGCGGGTACGAATCACAGAGTACCTCGAGGTTGACCTCGAGACGGAGACGTGGGTCTGTGGGAACTGTGACGAACGGATCACCGACGCCGCCGACAACTACAAGACTGGCTGTCGGGTCGCGGAGCGCGATCCGACGACGGTCCACAAGCCGGAGATCGACGGCGAGTACACGTTCGCACCGGACCCCGAGTGGTGTCGCATCGTCGAGTTCTACTGCCCGGGCTGTGGGACGATGCTCGAAAACGAGTATCTGCCGCCGGGCCATCCCATCACTCACGACGTCGACCCGGACATAGAACGGCTCCGTGAGCGCGCCGGGGAGTCCTGACCATGGGGTCGTCGGACTCCGGGATCACCATCGACGTGGACATCGGCGGGACGTTCACCGACTGCTTCGTCCACCACGAGGGGGAGGTGGCGATCGGCAAGGCCGAGACGACCGAGCACGAACTCTCCCAGGGGTTCATGACCGCGGTCGAGCGCGCGGCGGCCGACCTCGGGCTCGGCCGATCGGAGATCCTCGGCGCCGTCGACACGGTGCGGTACTCGACGACCGTCGCGCTCAACAACCTCATCGAGCGCGAGGGAACCACGCTTGGGCTGCTGGTGCGGGAGGGGTTCGAGGACACGATCTACATCGGCCGCGGCTCCCAGTGGGCCGACGGACTCCGCCTCGACGAGCAGCGAAACGTCGCCCGGGCCGCAAAGCCGGAGCCGCTGGTCCCCGAAGAGATGACCGTCGGCGTGAGAGAGCGGATCGACGCCGACGGCGAGATCGTCCAGCCCCTCGACGAGGAGCACCTCAGACAGCAGATCCGCTATCTCGTCGACGAGGGCGCCCGCGCCTTCGTCGTCAGCCTGCTGTGGTCGTTCCGGAACCCGGTCCACGAGCGGCGGGTGCGCGAGATCATCGAGGAAGAGTACCCCGACTCCTACCTGGGGAGCGCCCCCGTCTTTCTCTCCTCGGAGGTGTCGAAAAAACGCGGCGAGTACGAGCGCACGATGACCACGGTCCTGAACGCGTACCTCCACCGGTCGATGATCGACGAACTGTACGGGGTCAGCGACGAACTCCGCGAGGACGGCTACCGGAACCCGCTGTTGATGATCCACAACACCGGCGGCTCGGCGGAAATGTTCCGGACGGCCGCCATCGACACGTTCAACAGCGGCCCCGTCGCGGCGATGATCGGGAGCCGGCACCTCGGTTCCGAGTACGGCTTCGACGACGTCATCACGGCGGACATGGGGGGGACGAGCTTCGACCTCTCCCTGGTCCAGGGGGAGTCGTCGCGATCCTACGACCTCGACCCCGTCGTCGATCGGTGGCGCGTCCACACCCCGATGCTGGAGACGAAGTCCATCGGCGCCGGCGGCGGCTCGATCGCCTCGATCAACGAGGAGTTGGACGACCGCATCGAGGTCGGCCCCGAGAGCGCCGGGGCCAACCCCGGGCCGGCCTGCTACAACCAGGGCGGCCGCGAGCCGACGGTGACCGACGCCGACGTGGTGCTCGGCTACATCGACCCCGACAGCTTCCACGACGGCGAAAAGCGCCTGAGCGAGCGCCAGGCCGAGCGGGCCATCGAGCGCAAGATCGCCCGCCAGCTCGACGTCGACGTCGTGGAGGCGGCGAGCCTCATCCGGCGGATCGCGGACGCGAACATGGGGAACACGATCTACAAGGAGGCGGCGCTCCGCGGCCAGGACCCACGGGAGTCCGTCGTCTTCGCGATCGGGGGCGCGGGGCCGACCCACGCCGAGGGGTTCGCCCGACACGCCGACGTCGACACCGTCGTCACGTTCCCCTACGCCTCGGTATTCTCGGCCTACGGGTCGAGCGTCATGGACACGATGCACGTCTACGAGTACTCCGAGAACCTGGCGCTGATCCACCCGGAGACGCTCGATCCCCTGGCCGAGCGCGACCGGTTCAACGACGTCGTGACGGATCTGCGCGAGGAGGCGTTCCGCGACCTGAAAGGGGAGGGGTACGAGCCGGGGGAGATCAGCCTGGAACTCGAACTCGACGCGAAGTACGGCGGGCAACTCGACGTCCTCCGGGTCCCGTCGCCGCATCTGTTCCTCGACACCGACGACGACGTCCGCGACGTGGCCGAGACGTTCGAGGGGCAGTACCGCGACGCCTACGGCCCCATCTCGATGATGCCCGAGACCGGCATCGAGATCGAGAACATCGTGCTGAAGGCGACCGCGCCCCGGGAGACGGGGACCCTGCCGACGTACCCCGGGGCGGGGCAGGATCCGTCGGCGGCCCACCGCGGCGAGCGCGAGGTCTACTGGAACGGGATCGAGGCGTTCCAGGCCACGGACGTCTACGAGCAAGCGAGCCTGGCGCCGGAGAACGTGATCGAGGGACCGGCGATCATCGAGGGGGCAAACACCACCATCGCGATCCCGCCGGCCGGGACCTACCGGCTCGACGAACACCGGATCGGGACGCTGCGCCTGGAGTGACTCCCGGGCACGCCGAATTTTATCACCTCAGAGGCCAACAACGGGGTATGGCATCCACCGATCCGATGGACGTCGTGTCGCCGGAGACGACCGCACTCCTCGTCGTCGACGTCCAGAAGGCGTTTGCCGCCGAGTCCAGTCCGCTCGTCGACGCCGGGGTCGACCTCTCGGCGGCGATCGAGACCGTCCCCGACGTCGCGACGCTGATCGAAACCGCACGCGCGGCCGGACTCACGGTCGCGTTCACCCGCTCGCTCCGTCGCGCCGACGACGCGGACGCCCCCCAGACCGTCTACGACGTGGTGCCGAAGGTGCTCCGCGGCAGCGAGCCGATCTGCCGTCGCGGGAGCGACGACGCCGACTACGTCGACGGCGTCGAACCGCGGGACGACGAGTACGAGGTCGAGAAGGTCCGGTACGACGCCTTCCACAACACGCCGCTCGACTACTACCTCGGGAGCGCGGGCGTCGACACGGTGCTCGTCTGCGGGTTCGCGACGAACGTCTGCGTCGAGGGGACCGCCCGCGGCGCCCACGAACGCGGGTACGACGTGGTCCTCGTCGAGGACTGCTGTGCGGCGTTCTCGCCGGAGCAACACGAGTCCGGCGTCCGGAACGCCGAACTGCTCCTCGGGGACACGACGACCCTCGACGCGGTGCGGGAGACGCTGTCTGCGAGCCACGCGACGCAGTGACGGTCGGAGCGAGAGGCCGTCGGCGACGCGGCCCGGCGCAGGCTATAAACGTGTGAACAGTCAACACGACCCTACCCCGAATTCATGTTCGACTACACGGAGACAAAAGGAAAACTCCTGGACTGGCTGCGACCCGAGCCGCCGACCGCCGCCGAGGAGGCGGCCGCCACGAAGATCGGTCACGGCGACTACGAGATCTACACCCACAAGATCGACACGGCGCTCGACGAGGCCCGGACCGACTTCGTGCGGACGGCGGTGTCGACGATGGCGAAGTCGGGGGACCTCGTGGTGAGCCTCCACAACGCCTCGGGCGACACCGTCGCCGCCAGCTGCGGGACGTACCTTCACGCGCCGATCGCCCAGTTGCCGGTCAAGTTCATGATCGATCGGTACGTCGATTCGGACGCCTCGCTCGCGATCGAACCCGGCGACATCTTCTACGCGAACGAGGCGCTGACGGGCGGCCTGCACAACCCGGACCAGATGGCGGTGATGCCGATCTTCAGCGACGACGAACAGCTCGTCGGCTGGGGAGCGGCGGCGCTGCATCAGGCAGAGACGGGGGCGATCGAACCCGGGGGGATGCCGAACAGCGCCCAGACCCGGTACGACGAGGGGATGCGCCTGACCCCGATCAAGATCGCCGAGGACTACGAGATCCGCCCGGACCTCATGGACATGATGGTCAACTTCGTCTCCCGGTCGCCGCGCACCCAGGAGATCGACGTCCGGGCACGGTGTACCGCCGTCGACAAACTCCGGAAGCGAGTCAAGGAGATCGTCGACGAGACCAGCACGGAGTTCGTCGGCGGGTTGTTCCGGCGGATGATTGACACCGCCTCGAACACGGCCAGGGACCGCGTGTCGTCGTGGCGGGACGGCACCTACCGGTCCGTCGGCTTTTTCGACACGGTCGGCAACGAGGAGACCCTGATGAAACTCTCGCTCGAACTCCGCAAGGAGGGCGAGCAGGTGACGGTCGATTTCACCGGAACCTCGCCGGAGGCCGGCTCGTACAACACCTTCGGGCACGGCGTCGCCGGCTTCCTCGGGAGCTGTCTCTACCCGTACGTGTTCCACGATATCCCGGTCTCGACGGGCGCGTTCGACCCGTTCCGGTTCGAGCTTCCGGAGGGGACCGTCGTCAACGCGAACCCGGAGGCGTCGGTCGCCAACTGCGTGTTCCCGGGCCGGGCGATCGTCGGCCTGTTCCACACCGCCTTCACGAAACTGCTGTACCAGACGGATCCCGAACGCATCGCCGCGAGCCCCTCCCCCCAGTCGGGCGCGGGCCAGTTCACCGGGATCAATCAGCACGGGGTCCGGGAGAGCAACGTCATCACGTACCCGCTGAACACCGACGGTCAGGGCGCCCGTCCGGACATGGACGGGATGGACGCCCACGGCTTCTTCTACGGGCCGTGGGGGAAATCGGCAAACGCCGAGGCCGACGAGGAGTCGCGGATGCTGCTCGGCCACACCCGATCGTTGCACCGGGACACCTGCGGCTTCGGGAAGTACCGCGGCGGCTGTGGCACCCAGGCGATCGACGTGGTGGTGGCCGACGAGCCGATCCAGGTGAGCCACAACGGGAACGGGACGCGGATCCCGCTGTCGAGCGGCGTCTTCGGCGGCTACTCGCCGACCGCACTGTTCGGAGTTCACATCACCGACTCGGACATCCTCGATCAACTCGAGGAGGGCAGGGCCCCGCCGACGGACATCCGGGAGTTACTCTCCGAGCGGGCCCTCGACGGCGAGTACGAGTTCGCCCCGATGAACCGCGGGGAGACCAACGAGATGGAGGAGGGGGACATCATCGTGAACATCAACTTCGGCGCGCCGGGGATCGGCGACCCGATCGACCGCGACCCCGAGGCCGTCGCGAGCGACGTGAGGGAGGGTCAGGTGTCCGAGTGGGCGGCCGAGAACGTCTTCGGCGTGGAGGTCGACGACGGGACGGCCGACGAGGCAGCGACTGCCGAGAGACGGGAGGCGATCCGCGAGCGACGCCTCGAACGCAGCAGCTCCTTCGAGGAGTTCCAGTCCGAGTGGGAACAGAAGCGACCGCCCGAGGAGGCGCTCGAACATTACGGCGAGTGGCCCCAAGCCACGGACGACGGGCGGGAGACGCTCGTCGGGAACTGACCGGGACGACCGTCGAGTATTCTCGAAGCGACGGCCGGACGCTGACCGGGACGACAGTCGGTGAGCGTCGAAGTGCGGCCGCAAACGGCGTCAGTCGATCGAGTGGAACAGCTCCAGGGCCTCCTCGCGGACCTTGAGGAACTCCTCGGAGTCGACCGAGCGCGGCCGCTCGATGTCGATGTGGTAGTCGTTGTAGATCCTGCCGTCCCCGAGCATCAGGATGCGGTCGGAGAGTTCGATCGCCTCCGTGATGTCGTGGGTGACGAAAAACACCGTCTTGCCGAGTTGCTGCCAGATGTCGAGCAGTTCCTTGCGGAGTTCCTCGGCGGTGATCTCGTCCAGGTTCGAGAACGGCTCGTCCATCAGCAGGATCTCGGGATCGATCGAGAGCGCCCGCGCGATGCCGACTCGCTGGCGCTGACCCCCGGAGAGCTGACTCGGGTACTTGTCGTAATGTCCCTCGAGCCCCACCAGATCGAGGTACTGTTGGGCGATCTCGTCGGTGTAGTCCGGGTTGTCCTCGTGGACGTACTCGATGTTCTCGTTGGCCGTGTTCCAGGGCAACAGCCGCGGCGACTGGAAGACGTGGCCGAGCGTGACGTCGGACCCGTCGGGCGTCTCGAAGTCGACCTCGCCGACCGTCGGATCGAGGACGCCGCTGATGATGTTCAACAGCGTCGACTTCCCGCTTCCGGACTTCCCGATGAGCGTCACGAACGTCCCCGGCTCGATCTCGAAGTTCAGATCCTCGAAGACGAGTTCGTGGCCCTGCTGGGTGTCGAACTCCTTGGCCAGCTGCGAGACCGTAATCGAGCCGGCCGTGGACGAATCGACCGGGTCTGACGCGTCCAGTTCCTCCTGCGGTTCCGAACTCATCGGCCCCCCTCCGGTACTGAAGATGATGTGGTGACGTGTCCCATGACAGCTCAGTGTTCCATGGAGAGTTACTTGGGTGTTTTGGCCCCACACCCCGGCCGCGCCGGTACAGTTTTATTCACACGGTAACGTACTGCACGTAGGAGCGATACGCCAGTGACGAACACCGACACACCGGCGGCGTCCGTCAACGCCGCCGAACGGTTTCTACGCTCGTTTCGGCGCCACGGCGTCGATCGGATCTTCGCCAACCTCGGGACCGACCACACGCCGCTGCTGGAGGCGGCCGCGGCGATCCGGCAGGCCGGCGAGGGTGATCAGATCCCCGACATCGTCTCCTGCCCACACGAGTTCGCGGCGATGAGTGCAGCCCACGGGTACGCCGCGGCGACCGGTGACCCACAGGTCGTGCTGGTCCACGTGGACGTCGGCACCCAGAACCTCGGCGCGGCGATGCACAACGCCCACCGCGCCGGCGCACCGGTGTTCGTGCTCGCCGGCCTCGCGCCCGTGACCGACGCCGGCCACGCGGGAGCGCGCAATCACCCCGTGCACTACTTCCAGGACGTGTTCGACCAGCCGGGGATCGTCCGCGAGTACTGCCGCTGGGTCGACGAGTTCCGGCTCCCCAGCGACCCGGCCGAGACCGTCCGCCGCGGCCTGGAACGCGCCACCGCCTCGCCGCCGGGGCCGGTGTACGTCGCGGCCACGCGGGAGGCCCTCAGCGCCCCCGTCGAGCCCTCGCGGGCGGGAGCGTCCTCCCCGGGGACGCGCACCGGGGTCGGACCGGGCGGGGCCGACGACGACGAGGTGGCGTCGCTCGCCGCCCACGTCGGCGCGGCCGACCGACCGCTCGTGATCACCAGCGACCTCGGCCGAGTCCCGGCCGAAAAACGGGTCGGGGCGCTCGTGACGTTCGCGGAGACGGTGGGCGCGGGGGTCGTCGAACAGACGCCGACGACGCTATCCTTTCCCCGCGATCACCCCCAGCACGTCGGCTACGACCCCGTGGCGGCGATCGAGCGGGCCGACCTCGTCGTGCTGGCCGAAAGCGACGTGCCGTGGATTCCGGCGGAAGACGTCGCCGTCGACGCCCCCGTCGTCCAGATCGACCCGACGCCGACGAAACCGACCTACCCGCGCTGGCCCTTCCGGGTCGACGAGACGGTCCAGGCCGACGCGGCGACGACCCTCGGCGCGGTCGCCGACCGCCTCGACGCCGACGGCGGGAGCGCCGGGCGGACGTTCTGGCGGACGGTCGCCGCCGAGCGGCGAGCGGCGGCCGAAGAGCGGATCGAGGCCCACGAGTCTGCTGGCCGGCTCACGCCGGCGGTGCTGTCGGCGGCGCTCGACGGCGTCGTCGACGAGGACACGGTCGTCGTCGAGGACGCCGTCACCAGCCGGCCGGCGATCATGGCCCAGCTGTCGCTCTCGGAGCCAGGGAGCTACCTGTGGAAGGGGGGCGCGGGCCTCGGCTGGGCCGGCGGCGCGGCCGTGGGCGCGAAGCTCGCACGGCCCGACAGCCGGGTCCTGACGCTGGTCGGCGACGGCTCGTACCTCTTTGCCAACCCCTCGGCCTGCGCGTTACTCGCCGCCGAGTACGACGCGCCGACGCTCACGGTGGTGTACGACAACGGGGGGTGGAACGCCGTCGAGGGCGCCACCGCGGCGCAGTACCCGGACGGTGCGGCCGTCGCGGACGCGGTGCCCGAGAGCCGCTTCGAGACGACGATGGACCTGTCGGCGCCGGCGGAAATCGTCGACGCGCACACGCGGGTCGTCAGCGATCCGGACGCGCTTCCCGGGGCGCTGGCCGACGCCGCGGACGCCGTCGACGCCGGGACGCCCGCGGTGCTGGACGTGAAAGTCGAGCGGCCGTAGCCGTCCGGGCGGCGACCCGAACGGGTGACCGCCGGCTCAATCCTCGCCGAACGTGCCGACGTCGGCGCTGATCGTCTTCAACTGGGTGTAATGTTCGACGGCCTGCATCCCCTTCTCGCGGCCGAGGCCGCTTTTCTTGTAGCCGCCGAAGGGGGTCTGTGGCGTCGACCCCATGTACTGGTTTATCATCACGCTGCCGGCCTCGACGCCGTTGGCGACGCGGTGGGCCCGATCCATCGTGTTCGTCCAGACGGTCGCGTACAGGCCGTACTCGGTGTCGTTGGCGCGGCGGATCGCCTCAGCCTCGTCCGAGAACGAGTAGAGGTTGATTACGGGGCCGAACACCTCCTCGCAGGAGATGGGCGCGTCGTCGGCCGCGCCCTCGACGATCGTCGGCGCGTAGAAGTTGCCGTCGCGGTCGAGGCGGTGGCCGCCGGTGAGTGCGGTGGCGCCGTTCTCGACCGCCCGGCTCACGTAGTCGTCGATCTCGTCGACGGCGTCGGCCGAGATCACCGGCCCGAGGTCCGGATCCTCCGGCCCGGGGCCGATCGAGAGCGACTCGACGGCTTCGACGTATCGGTCGCGGAACTCCGCGTAGACGTCCTCGTGGACGAACACGCGCGTGGTGGCGAAACACACCTGCCCGTTGATCAGCGTCATCGCCGTCAGCGCCCCGTCGAGGGCGTCGTCGAGGTCGGCGTCCTCGAAGACGATGGCGGGGCTCTTGCCGCCGAGTTCGAGCACGGTCGGGATCACCCGATCCATCGCCGCCTTGCCGACGATCTGTCCGGTCGAGACCGACCCGGTGAAGGTGATCTGGTCGACCCGCTCGTCGGTCGTCAGCGCCTCTCCGGTGTCGACCCGTCCGGGGACGACGTTGAACAGGCCCTCGGGGAGTCCCGCCTCGGTCGCGACCTCCGCGAGTTTCAGGATGATCCCCGGCGCGAGCGGGGACGGCTTGACGACGACCGCGTTCCCGGCCGCAAGCGCCGGGGCGACGCCGCGAAAGCATAACAACGCCGGCGCGTTCCAGGGGACGATCTGCGCGCTCACGCCGACGGGGTCGCGCCTGGTGAACGCCTGCTGTGAGGGCGACGTCGACACCGACTCGCCCTCGATCTTGTCGGTCATGCCCGCGTAGTAGTCGACGTAGTCGACGGCGCTGCCGACCAGCAGCCGCGACTGACTGATCGGCCGGCCGTTCTCCCGCGTGACGAGTTCGGCCAGTTCGTCGACGTGGTCCTCCAGGGCGCGGGAAACGTCGCGCATGATCCGCCCGCGCTCGATCGGGTCGGTCGCCGCCCACTCGGCCTGGGCCGCCCGCGCCGAGTCGAGGGCCGCGTCCACCCCGTCCGGGCCGGCATCGGCGACCAGTGCCACCGAATCACCGGTCGAGGGGTCCGCGACCGTGAACGTCTCGTCGGCGTCCCGGTAGCTGCCGCCGACGTACATCCCCCGCTGTTCGAGTCGCTCCTGGGACATACGCCCACCTACTCCCGGAACTGGCATTAGCCTTTGCCAGCCCGACCTGCCGGGGTGTGCCACCGACGCCCGCCGATCCCCCCGCGGACGGGCAACCACGACGACCGGTCCCCGGCCACACGTCATTGCCCCGACCACGCAGTCGTTGCCCCCCCGACCACGCAGTCGTTGCCCCCCGATCACGCAG
>Ga0207719_100645_pt1 | contig 16432 bp, 12 predicted proteins | sample A23P1SouthBayCA_2_FD_187279 | JGI IMG/M metagenome (GOLD analysis project Ga0207719, IMG submission 187279) | Aerobic enrichment media microbial communities from Eden Landing Ponds, California, USA - A23 P3 (3) (SPAdes) | ecosystem: Environmental > Aquatic > Marine > Unclassified | place... | reverse complement strand
GGCGGGGGCGAGCCGTTCGTTCGCCCGGACATGCTCGAACTGCTGGAGGAGCTGACGGCCCGGAACATCTCGACCTGTGTCAGCACGAACGGCACCCAGCTAGACGAGGCCACCCTCGACAGGGTCGAGGCGATGGACCCCCTCTTTTTGCAGGTGAGCATGGACGGCCTGCGCACCGAGAACGACGCCATCCGCGGCGAGGGAGTCTACGACCAGGTCGTCGACGCGCTCGAACGCCTGGAGGACCGGGACATCGGCACGACGGTCAACACCGTCGTCACCCGGGGGAACGTCTACGACCTCCCCGAGATCTACGACCTCGCGGAGGCCCACGGCGCCGGCCTGCGGCTGAACCGCTTCCGCCCGAGCGGTCGCGGCGAGGACGCCTGGGACGAGTTCCGCCTGGAGGAAGAGCAGATCCGCTACCTCCACGAGTGGCTGGAGGACAAGCCCGACGTCCGGACGGGCGACTCCTTCTTCTACCTCAACGCCCTCGGCGAGGTGCGCAACAACACGCTCAAGCAGTGTGGCGCCGGCTCGCTGACCTGCCTGGTCGACCCGGTCGGCGACGTGTTCCCCTGTGCGTTCACCCAGTGGGACCACCTCGCCTCGGGCAACGTCCGCGAGGACGGCTTCCAGACCGCCTGGGACGAGATCGCGTCACTGCGGAGTCAGATCGACGACCACGAGGGCTGTCCCGCGGTGGCGATGGGCAGTTCCGATCCGAACGGCGAGGACCCTCAGCTTCGCGCGATCCTCTCGGGGGACTGACCGGCCCCGATGGGTCGCCCCGGCGCATCGACTTCTTCCGACCCGGCGGCCGCACACACCCCCGGCGAATATCGCCTCCGTGACGACATCCGGCTTGCCGGCTCGGTTCTCGTCTCCCTCCGACCCCTGACCGCGACGCGGCTCAACGACTCCGCGGCCGCCGTCGTCCGGGCGCTCGGTGGAACGTTCCGGTCGCCGGCGGCGGTCGCACGCGACGTCGGCGGTTCCGCTGACGCCGAAGACGTCGACGCAGACGGCCAAACTGGCGCGAGCGTCGACGCTGACGACGTCGCGACGCTCCTCGACGGCCTCCACGACCGTGGCTACCTGGAGTGGCGCCCCGCCCGCGACCCCGACCACCGACCCCCCGTCTCGGTCGTCGTCACCGTCCGGAACGACCGGGACGCGCTCGCGGGCTGTCTGGACGCCCTGGCCGCGCTGTCGTATCCCGACTACGAGGTGCTCGTCGTCGACGACGGCTCGACGGACGGCACGCGGGAAGCGGCGGCGACCCACGCGCTCGCCGCGGCGGGACGGCTCCGGGTCGTCGAGGTCGGCGACCCGGACGACCCGCTCGGCATCGGCGCCTCGCGCAACCGCGGCGTGCGCGCGGCCGCCCACGACGTCGTCGCCTTCACCGACGCCGACTGCCGTCCGCGCGCCGACTGGCTCGCGGACCTGGTCCCCTGTCTGGCGGCACACGACCTCGTCGGCGGCCGGATCCGCCCCGCGGGCGAGGACGCCGCGAGCGTCTACGAGGGGATCAACTCCTCGCTCGACATGGGGCCGCGGGCCGCCCGGATCGACCCCGGCGGCGAGGCGCCGTACCTCGCGACGGCGAACCTCGTCGGGCGCCGCGCCGTCTTCGAGGCGGTTCCTTTCCCGGACCGCAACGTCGCCGAGGACGTCGCGGTGTGCTGGGGGGCCCTGGAGGCCGGCTTCGACGTCGTGTACACGCCACGGGGTGTCGTCGAACACGACTACCGGTCGGACCTCGCGGCCTTCGCCGCACGCCGGGCGACCTACGGCGCCTCCGAGGCGCTGTTGGCGGCCGAGCGCGGCCGCGGCCAGGGCGGCTCGGTCCCGGTGTCGACGGTCGCGCTCTCGCTCGCCGTCGTCGCCCTCGTCGCGCTCGCGGCGCCGGCGCTGTCGACGGCCGCGGCCGCGCTGGTCGCCGTCCCCCTCGGCCTTCTCGCGGCCGTCCGGGGCGCGGGACTGTGGCGTCGGCTGCGCCGCCTCTCGCCGGCCGTCGGGGTCCGCGACGTCGCCGAAAGCTGGGGGCGGGGACGGCTGTCGGGCGCCTACGCCGTGGCGCGCGAGACGACGCGCTACTACGCCGTGGGCCTCGTCCTGCTGGGGGGCGCCACCGTGGCAGTCGGCGTGCTCGGGGAGGTGCCGGGCGCCCGGCGGGTCGGCTTCGGCGTCCTCACTGCGACGCTCGTCGCCGTCGTGCTTCCGCTCGCCGTCGAGTACCGCATCCACGATCCCGACGTGTCGCTCGCGGGCTACGCGCGCTACTACCTCGCGGATCACCTGGGCTACCAGCGCGGCGTCTACCGTGGTGCCCTGGCCCACCGGACCGTGGCCCATCTCGACCCGCGCGGTCGCTTCCGGCTGGCCGGCCCCGGCAGTCGGGGCGTTCGAACCGTCTCCTCGCGGCTCCTCGGATCGCGGACGGGGCCGGACGCGTCGAACTCGGCTCCGTGACCCGATCCGACGCAGCGACAATTGTCCGGACCCGACGACCGGAGTCGGCCGTTCAGAGCAGCTCGCGGCGCTTGAGGTACTCGACCGCCCGCTCTGCGGCCTCCTCGGGCGGCGCCTCGATCCGCTCGCCGGCGCCGCCGCCGCCCTCGCTCCCACGGCCGAGCATACGGTAGATCCGTTCCTCGACGGTTCCCGTGCGCGGCGGGCGGCCGCGGCCCCATCGCTCGTTCGGCGTGACGGTTTCGACGGTGGCTCCCCCGACGCTCATCGAGAACCGCGACTCGCCGGGCGCGACGGCTTCCAGGTCGACGGTTTCGATCTCGGCCCGGCGCCCCGCGATGACGGTGTCCATCGGGGCCCGATCCGGGTCGGTGTAGCCGGCGTCGACGCCGAACACCGCGGGCGTCCTCGCGGCGACCGCCTCTTGGCGCCCGACCGCCAGTTTCCGCTGGAGTGCCAGTTCGTCGTCGCCGACGTCGACGGCGACGTCCAGGTTCTCGGCGCCGAATTCGGTCACTCGCGTGACGCTCGGCCAGTCGAGTCTGGCGGCGGCCACGCCGGCGACCTCGCTGCCGGACAGCGACGACGCCTCGCCGACGAACACCGCGTCGGCTCCCTCGCGGGCCGCGAGGCGCGCGAGAACCGTGGCGTACTTCTCGCCGACGACGTCCTCGATCGGGTCGAAGGCGACCCGGACGCCCCGGTCGGCGCCCCGTTCGAGTGCCGAGCGGACGCAGGACTGTGCCGTCTCCCCGCCGATGCCGACCGCTGTCACCTCGCTCGCGACGTCGAGTGCCGCCTCCAGGGCCACGCGATCGTCGATCGAGAGCCCCTGGCGGTAGGGCTTCGCGCTCCCGTCGTCGTCGACGATGCGGTGTGCCTCCGGCCGCGCCGTGACCAGAGTCTTCATGCAGTCGTCCTCCCGTTTGTGGCTGCGGCGACCATCACCCGAAGTCGAACTCGACGCCCTTGCCGCCCTCTGCCTTCGACCACGACACCGCCCCCTTGTCGGGGTCGTTGGCACAGAACACCATGCAGGCGCCACACTCCACGCAGGGCTCGTAGGCGAAGTAGATGCCGCCCTCCTGGTCCTCCTGGTAGTCGAAACACTGCGCGGGACAGAGATGCAGACAGGGCTTGTCCTCGCAGTCGACGCACTCCTCGTTGTTCACCGTGATGTGGGCGTCCTCGCTCACGTTCCACTCGACGGATTCGAGGCTGTCCTGGACGCTCATCGGGCGAGCCCTCCGTCCGGTGTCGATCGGCCGACTCCGTTCGTCCTCGGTGCCGGGCGCGAAATCATCGTGATCGGGTGATCGGCTGCCACGGTCTTTGCTCTTTGGGTCGCCGGCCGCGCGGTGACGCCGTCCGACGGCCTACAGCGACCGCAGGCCCCGGAAGCCGTCGCGCAGCAGGTCGAGCGGACCGGCGTCGCTCCGGCGGAACGCGCGGTAGGCCTGTCGCCACGTCAGGCCGTCGGCGTCAGTCTCGGCCGAGAACATCGACCGCAGCGTCTCGGTCGCGACGCCGGGGTAGGCGCCGTACATCCGCTCGTTGTGGAGGAACTCCGGCAGGTGGCGGTGCTGTTTCATCTCCGCCATCACGTAGGAGTCGTCGAGGCCCCGGTCGTACCGTCGCCCGAACGCGTCCCACTTTCCGTCGGCCGCACAGTCGGCGGCGGCCTCGGCGGCGACCAGCCCGCTCTTGATGCCGTAGTCGAGGCCGCGGAAGGTGTACCCCTTGTTGAGCACGAGGCCGGCGGCGTCGCCGACGAGGGCGACCCGTCGATCCTGTCGGTCCGGCAGCGTGTCGTAGGAGTGTTCGGGCACGAGGATCCCCTGGTACTCCTGGAGGCTGTCGCCCCGCACCAGCGGCCGGACGCTGTCGAGTTCCATGAACTCTTCGAGCAGGCCGTACAGGGGCGTCCCGGCGTCGCCGTACCCCTCGTCGCCGACCGTCCGGAGCGTCCCCAGGCCGCCGACCGCGCCGACCGAGATGTACTCCTCGAAGGTGTAGATGAAGTAGCCGACCGTCGGCACCCCCTCGGGAAAGCCCGTGTACACGTAGGCCGCCCCCTCGTCGGGCGCGAGGTTGAACCGCTCGTCGATGGTGTCCCGCCCGACGTCGATCACCTTCTTGACCGACAGCGCCATGTCGTCGTTGCGCATCGTCCGCTGGATGCCCGTCTTGCGCCCGACGGTGGTGTTCACGCCGTCGGCGCCGATCACGGCCCGACAGGGGAGGTCGCCGTTCTCCCGGTCGGTGTGGACGATCGCCCGGTCGGCCTCCTGGGTGACGTCCCGCACCGTCGTCTCCGGCAGGAAGACGACCCCCTCCTCGACGGCGCGGTCGACGAACCAGCCGTCGAACTTGCCGAGCATCAGCGTGTAGTTGGGCTCGTCCCGGAGTTCACCGTCCCGGAAGCCGACCGCCACCTCGGCGTCGCCGTGGAGCAGGCGGATGTTGTGCTCGACGACCTGGCGCTCCAGCGGCGCCTCCTCCGGGAACTCCGGCACGAGGTCCGCGAGCACCTCGCCGTACAGCACCCCGCCGGTGACGTTTTTCATCCCCGGCTGGGTAGCGCGCTCGACGAGTGCGACCTCGAACCCCTCGGTCGCCAGCTTGTACGCCGCCGCCGTGCCGGCCCGGCCCGCGCCGACGACCACCACGTCGAACTTGACGTCGGTCATTCCGTCACCTCCGCTCCCCCGGCGTCGGCGTCGACGTCGGCGACTGCGTCGTCGCCGTTGGTCGCCTCGCGGATCGCCGCCGCCAGGGCCGGGCCGTACTCGTAGACGTCGCCGACGATGCCGACGTCGGCGAACTCGAAGATGCGCGCCTCGGGGTCGGAGTTGATCGGGATCAGGCAGTCGGCGTTCACCGACCGGGTGTGGTACGGATCGCCCGAGATGGCACAGGGGACGTACAGCTCGACGTCGATTTCCTTGCCGGTGACCCCGATCTGGCGGTCGTAGGCCACCCAGCCGTCGTCGGACGGCGGACGGGAGGCCCCGACGGCCGCGCCGGCGGCGTCCGCAAGCTCCTCGATCACCTCGAATCCATCGGGGTCGCCCAGGCCGCGTCCCCCGGCGACGATGCGGCGCGCCTTCGAGAGGTCGCTCTCGGGCACCTCGACGGTTTCGAGGTGCCGCAACCCGTCGTCGGCCCCGTCGATTGCGACCTCGACGGTCCGGACCTCGGGGGACCGGTCGGCGGGCGTCGCCGGCGTTCCCAGTGCCTCGCTGTCGAGGCTGACCACCGCAGGCTCCCGGTCGAAGGAGAGCTCTGCGTACGCGCGGCCGTTGTAGGCCGGCCGCCCGGCGAGCAGGTCGCCCTCCCGGACGCGGAGCAGACAGTCGGTGACACAGCCCGCGCGCAGGCGACTCGCCGTCGCCGCGGCCAGGTCGGCGCCGTCGGGCGTGTCCGGCAGGAGGACGGCTCGCGCGTCCGCGGCCACGTCAGCGAGCGCCGCGGCGCGACCGCGCACGCCCGCCGCGCCCGCGGTGAACGTCCCGTCCTCGGGGACGAGCCGAACGACCTCGTCGGCCTCGCTCGCCGGGAGGTCCTCCGGGTCGGTGACGCCGTCGAAGGCGACGACGATCACCTCGGGCCTGCCTCCGCTCTCCTCGCCGTCGGTGCCCTCGGCGTCACCGGCGGCGTCGGTTGTGCCACGCTGTTCGTCGGTTCCTCCGTCGGCCAGTTCCGCGGCCAGGCGACGCGCCTCCTCGACGACGGCTGCGTCCTCCGGGCCGGGAACGGCGAGTAGCGCTCCTGTCATCGGTGGTCCCTCTGCCCCCCTCGTCGCCGTGTGCGGTCCGTCGCTGCCGGCCCGATGCCGGCGCTCATCCCGGTGCGTCGTTCGATCCCCGTCATGCTGTCAGCTCCCGGGCCAGCATCTCGCCGTCGTAGATCGCCTTGTCGATCAGGCGTGGCGCGATGCAGTCCCCGATGCGGTGGATCGATTCTTCCTCGAATCCGGCCTCCGCGAGCGCCCCGCCGAGCCCGGAGCGGGCCTCGCGGCGCTCGGCGACGACCAGCGAGTCGGCCTCGTGGATGCTCACCTCCTCGGAGTAGACGTTGAGCACCTGGGCGCCGCCGTCCTCGAAGCCGACGACGGTGCTGTGGGTCTCCAGGTCGACGTCGTGTTCGTACAGCGTCTCCAAAAATGGGGGAACGTTCGTTCCCTCCATCTGGTCGCCGGGGTGGAACGACGCGGTCACGAACGTGACGTCGTGGTCGTTCTCCGCGAGGTACTCCGCGACGCTGACGCCGGCGGAGTGCTTGTTGTTGTCGAGGACGACCACCCGGTCGCCGACCGCTTCGCCCTGGAGCACGTCCCACGAGCGGTGGACGTCCGGCCCGCCCAGGTCGGGGCTGCGCTCGCGGGCGCCGGTGGCGACGACCACCTCGTCCCAGGCCGCCGGATCGACCGTCTCGGGGGTCACCTCGGTGCCGGTCTCGACGGTTACGTCGCGGGCCTTGAGCTGGTTCGTCAGGTTCCGCACCGCGTCGCCGAACTCCGTGCGGGAGTCGACCTGCGTGGCGATGTTCGACTGGCCACCCAGCCGATCCTCCCGTTCGCGCAGCGTCACCTCGTGGCCGAGGTCGGCCGCGGTCACCGCGAAGGACAGCCCCGCGGGGCCGCCGCCGACGACGAGCACCCGCCGCCCGGCGTAGCCCGGGTCGACGTCCTCGACGTGGGGAATCTTCGTCTCGCGGCCCGAGCGCGGCGTCTGGATGCAGCCGACGTGGCCCTTCGTGTGGATTCCGCCGAGGCAGTTCTGGTTGCAGGCGATGCAGTGGGTGACCTCCTCCTCCTCGCCGCGGCGGACCTTCCGGACGGTGTCGGCGTCGGCGATGAGCTGTCGGCACATCCCGACGAAGTCGGCCTGGCCCTCCTCGAGGAGGTCGTTTGCCTTCGTGAGGTCGTTGATCCGCCCCGCGGCGATCACGGGGACGTCGACCAGTTCGCGCGCGGCGCCGTAGTACTCGGAGGTGTACCCGAGCGGCGCGTGCATCGGTGCGTCCGTGATGTGGAGCTTCGAGATGGTGGCGATGTCCGAGTCGATGAAATCGAGGCTCGGGTGGAGGCGCCGGATCACCTCGACTGCGTAGTCGTAGTCGTAGCCGCCCTCCTCCATCTCGTCCAGGGTCAGCCGAATGCCGACGGGGAACTCCTCGCCGACCCGGTCGCGGATCGCCTCGATTACCTCGTTGACCAGGCGGACCCGGTTGTCGATCGACCCCCCGTAGCGGTCCTCGCGCCTGTTGTACTTCGGCGAGAGGAACTGCCGGAGGATGCCGTCGTGGCCGGCCTTGAGTTCGATCCCGTCGAGGTCGCCCTGTTTGACGTGTTCGGCGGTCTTGGCGAAGCCGAGTTTGATCTCCTCGATGTCCTCGCGCTCCATCCGCTTTGGCATCTCGTAGCCGTATTCGGAGGGCACCGCCGACGGTGCCCACGTCTCGCGCATGGCGTGTTCGCCGGTGTCCTCCCCGCCGGTGTGCTGGAGCTGGGCGAACACCTTGGTGCCGTGGCGGTGACACGCCTCGGCGATCATCCGGAGTCGCGGCACGACCTCCGGGTCGTACCCCGAGGCGTACATCGGGTTCGAGGCGCTCGGGTGGACGAGCATGCTCGACGGGCCGACGATCAGCCCGACGCCGCCGCGGGCCCGGGCCTCGTAGTAGGCCGCGTCGCGCTCGGTCGGCAGCCCGTCCTCGGCGAACCCGGTCTCGTGGGCGAGAAACACCGTGCGGTTCGGGACGGTCACTGACCCGATCTGTCGCGGTGTGAAGAGCATGTCCGGCATAGGTTGTCGTCCGTGATCGTCTAGCGACCCTTATGGGAGGTGTAATAAAGATGTATCGCCACGGACGCCACGCTTATTGCCGACCGGCGGTCAGGGTTCGCCAGCACGGCGGCCCCCTCGGGGTACCCGTCGTTTTCGAACGATGCCAACTTACGACTTCGCCGGACGGGTCGCCTTCGTGACGGGCGCGGCCCGCGGCCAGGGACGCTCGCACGCCCGACTGTACGCCCGCCACGGCGCAGACGTCGTCGTCACCGACATCTGTGCCGACATCGAGACCAGCCCCTACGATCTCGGCACCCGGGCCGACCTCGACGAGACCGCCGACCTCGTCGAGGGGGAGGGGAGCGAGGCGCTGGCGCTCGAACTCGACGTGCGCGACGAGGCGGCGGTCGAGGCTGCCGTCGAGGCGGCCCTCGATCGGTTCGGTCGCATCGACTTCCTGGCGAACAACGCCGGCATCTGGAACGCGACCGACCTGATCGAGATGGACCGAACGCGGTGGACCCAGTTGCTGGAGACGAACCTGACCGGGACCTGGCTCTGTGCGAAACACGTCGGCCGCCACTTCGTCGACCGGGGCGAGGGTGGCCGCATCGTCTCGACGGCGTCGACGGCGGGCGTCGTCGGCGCCCGCGGTGCGGGCCACTACGCCGCCTCGAAACACGGCGTCGTCGGCCTGACGAAGTCGCTCGCGCTCGAACTCGGAGCACACGGCGTGACCGTCAACTGCGTCGCGCCGACCGGCGTCGACACCCCGATGATCGACGGGATGCTCGACGCGGTCGGCGAGGAGCCGATGTCCGCAATCTCAGAGGTGAGCGGCCCGATGAACGTCATCGACGAACAGCTCATCCAGCCCGAGGACGTGAGCGAGGCGGTGCTGTGGCTCTCCTCGGACGCCGCCCGCTACGTCACCGGCGTCGTCCTCCCCGTCGACGCCGGCATGACCGCGAAGTGAGGCCCGGACCGGCTCCCCGTCGCACTCAGAGCCGCCGCGCGAGTCGTTCCCCGTCGAAGTACGCCCGGTCGAGTTTGCGCGGCGCGACCGCGTCGCCGATCCGGTAGACGTCGTCGCGGCGCTCGTCGAGTTCGAGGTACAGCGACTCCTCGGCCCGCCGGCGCCCCGCGACGACGACGGTGTCCGGTTCCCGGGTCGTCGTCTCGCCGGTGAGGGTGTTGTGCAGCGTGACGACCCCGTCGGCGTCGACGGCGTCGACGGCGTGGTTGCCGGTGAACTCCGCCCCCTGGGCCTGGAGCGCGGCGACGAACCCCGGGAGGTTCGGCTGCTCGGTCCGGAACCCCGGGTAGTGGTCCGTCGCCACCATCTCGACGGCGTCGGCCCGCCCCAGGAGTTCCAGCCCGGTCTGCATCGTGATTACCCAGCGGTTCTCGTCGACCAGCAGGACGTCCTCGCCGACGGCTTCGCCCTCCAGTACCTCGGCGGCGCCGACGACGTCGCCCTCGAACCGTTCGGCGCCGGGATCGGGACGGCTCGCACCCGTCGCGACCACCACGGCGTCCCACTCGCGCCCGACGTCGTCGGCACTCACCGGGGCGTCGAGTTCGACGGTCACGCCCGCCTCGCGGGCGGCCGCGGCGAGGTCCTCGGCGGCCCGCCCGAGCGGTTCGAGGACGCCCTCTGCGGCCAGGTTCAGCTGTCCGCCCAGCGAGTCAGTCGCCTCCCGCAGCGTCACGTCGTGGCCGCGCTCGGCCGCGATCGACGCAAAGCGGAGCCCCGCGGCGCCCCCGCCGACGACCAGCACCCGCTGGGGGAGCGCGGCTGGCTCGACCGCCGACAGCGCGGCGAACTCGGTCTCCCTGCCGGTCCGCGGGTTCACCACGCACTCGACGTGGCCGCCGTGTGCGTGGCCGTAGACGCCTTCGAGGCACTTCTGGTTGCACTGGATGCACCGGTCGAAGCGCTCGCCCTCGGCGGCGTTCCCGAGCGTCTCGGCGTCGGCGAGCAGTTGCCGGGTGAAGCTCACGAACTCGACGCCGGCGTCGAACAGGGCGTCGGCGTCCTCGACGGTGGTGAACGGCAGCCGACCCATCACGGGCACGTCGACCGCGTCGACGGTCGTCTCGATCGGACCGAGGAGGTCCGGCGCCCCGACCGCCAGGCCCGCGTGGGTCCGGTCGTAGGTGGCGTGGGTCCCCACCGTACACGAGAGGTAGTCGAACCCCTCGATCGCGTCGAGGATCGCCGGCACGTCCTCGAACCCGTAGCCGCCGTACTCCAGTTCCGCCAGCGAGAGGTGCAGGCCCACCGGCCCCGGGGCGCGGTCGGAGACCGCCGCGACGGTCTCGTTGACGAACCGGGCTCTGGCCTCCCAGTCGCCGCCGTAGGCGTCCTCCCTGGCGTTGTACCGGGGCGAGAGGAACTGCCGCAAAATCGAGAAGGGGCCGGCGGCCAGTTCCACGCCGTCGAAGCCGGCGGCCGCCAGGTTGTCGGCGGCGTCGGCGAACCCCTCGACGATCTCCTCGATTTCGTCCCGGCTCATCGTCTTGGGCATCTCGTAGGCGGCGTCGGAAGGCGACGCGGAGGGCGCAAGCTGGGGCTGCATCTCCCACTCGCCGTCCGCCTCGGCACCCGTGTGGGTGAGTTGCCCGAAGATCCGCGCGTCGTGCTCGTGGACGGCGTCGACGATCCGCTCCAGGGCGGGGACGACCTCGGGGTCGTACGCGTCGACGAAGGCCGGATCGCTGGCCGACGGGTGGGCTAGCATCTCGACCGGTCCGACGACCGCGCCCGCACCCCCCTCGGCGCGGGCCGCGAGGTGGGCCGCGAGTTCCTCGGTCGGACGACCGTCGTCGATGAACCGGGTGCGGACCGGCCGGAAGACGCCCCGGTTCCGGACGGACAGGTCCCCGATCTTCCCCTCCGCGTACAGGCTCATACCCTCGGCTATCGAACGGATTCACTTGAACCTAGCGGGGGCGTCCGACCGCCGTGGCACGACCGACGCCGCGCGGCGACCGCCGCCCGGGGTGATTACAGCCATACGTGTGTAAACGGTTTCACGTTCCGTACAGTCGGGTTTAACGAGGCGTTATCGGACCCGCCCGCACTGCCGCAAAAAACCGATCGTCGCGTTCGCTCCTCAGTCGTCGGCGCTGGCGGCGGCGCCGCCGACCTGGGCGTCGGAAACCGTCCCGTCGTCGTTCCAGCCCCTGAGCTCGTAGTACTCGTCGAGGGCCTCCTGGAAGGAGGGGAGTTCGTAGGGCATGTCCTCGTCGTCCGCGCGGGTCATGCCGCGCTTGTTGTTGAAGTGGCGTTCGAGTTCGACGACGCGGGCGCCGACCGCCGTGAACTCCTCCTTCTCGGCGTCGAGCAGCGTCTCCAGGCGCTCGTCCGAGAGGTAATCCGAGCCGAAGGCACAGTAGATGGCGCTGTCGCGCACGGCGTTCTGGTTCTCCAGTTCGATCAGCGCCTGGGGCTTGCCCTCAAGGCCCTCGGGATCGACCTCGCCGGCGTATTCGAGCGACAGCATGCTCCCGTAGAGGTGGTCGGCGCCGCGGTTCGACACGGCGTAGGACAGCCCCTGGCCGTTGAGGACGCGCCCGTCGTGGGCGGCGAACTCCAGGCCCTTCATCGACCAGTTCTCGACGCCGAGCTCCTCGTGGGCGCGATCGATACCCTCGGCGAGGGTGTCGCCGTCGCCCTCGCGGTAGGCGATCTTCTCCACCAGTTCCTCGACCAGTTCGGTGTTGCCGAACTCATCGTTGGCCGCGAGGTAGGCGGAGACGACGACGCCCGCGCTGACGGTGTCCATGCCGAACTGGTCACACTGCTCGTTGGAGTTCATTACCGAGACGAGGTCGTCGATGCCGGCGTTCGAGCCGAAGGAGTAGATGGTCTCGAACTCGGGGCCCTCGGTTTCGAGGCCGCTTTCCTCGTCGCGGGTGGGCAGTTTGCAGGCGAAGGCACACATCGAGCAGGCGCCTTTCTTGTACTTTTTCTCCTCGACGGCGTCGCCGTCGATCTTGTCGGCGCCCTCGAAGTGCTGCTCGCTGAAGTACCGCGTCGGCAGGGAGAACTCCGCGTTGATGAAGGCAGTGCCGCCGGCGGTACCCTGACGCTTCATGGGGTCGTCCGACGTGGCGGCGTCGCGGTGGACGTCGCCCTGGATCTCGTCGATGTCGATGTCGGGGCGGGAGTCGCCCTCGAAGGAGACGGTCTTGACGTTCTTCGAGCCGAGGATGGCACCGAGGCCGCCGCGGCCGAACGCGCGGGAGTCGTAGGTCATCACCGAGGCAAAGCGGACCTCGTTGTCACCGGCGGGGCCGACGGTGATGAGGTTCTCGTCTTCGAGGCCGTGGCGGGCCTCCATCTCCTCGGTGACGTTGGAGACGGTCTCCTCTTCGAGTTCGGGGACCTCCTCGAACTCGACGCCGTCGTCGGTGACGTGGATCGCCAGCACCTCGTCGCTTTGGCCGACGATTTCGACGGCGCTGTAGCCGGTGTCCGCGAAGTTACGGGAGACGTATCCGCCGGCGTTCGAGGACAGCAGGCCGCCGGTGAGCGGGGAGAGGCCCGTCATGTTCATCCGGCCGGTGAAGCTCATCTGGGACTGCTGGAACGGGCCGGAGGTGATGTAGGCGCGGTTCTCCGGTCCCAGCGGGTCCGCGTCGTACGGGATGCGGTCGTGGGCGAGTTTCGTCGCCACGCCCCGGCCGCCGATGAACCCTTCGAGGACGTCGTCGATGGTCTCTGTCGTCGCCGTCCGCTCGGAGACGTCGATGGTAAGGAGTGGGCCTTTAGCGTGAAGCATACTAGAATGTCAGCAACGAACGCCAAAAAAGGTACGGGCTCCGGCGGTTCCGTATTATATCTTGCGGTCGTGTGATCGAAATCGATTACGTATAGGTGAACGTATGTTGTTTTGTTGCCGATACCGGTTACCCCCTCCTGCCCGGATCGGCGGGTGCTCCCCCGAAGGGTACCTTTATGAGGCGCCTGTGACACGTCGACCCTATGGAAGTACTCCACACGGCACTCGACGTGACGGACATGGAGAGCCAACTCGACTTCTACACCGAACTGCTCGGCCTGGAAGTGACCCAGGAGGCAGAGATGGACGGCCAGCGGATGGTCTGGGTCGGCGGCGACGAGGGGGGCGAACTCCAGTTCCTCGAAGCCGACGAGCACGCCGACCCCGCCGGCATCGACCACCTCGCGGTCGCCACCGACGACCTCGACGCGACGATCGAGGAGGCCACCGCCGAGTGGGGGAGCGACCTCGTGGTGGAACCACAGGAGATCCCCGGCGAGGCGCGTCTGGCGTTCGTCTCCGATCCCGAGGGCTACAGCGTCGAACTCATCCAGCACCTCGACTGACCGAGGGACCGCCGGTGTCGACCGGCGGGGTGGTCGACTGATTCGACCCACGCGGGTCACCGGCCACGACCTCACGGAGAAACCTTTTTGCTCGCGCTGGCGGAACGTCGAGTACTCACCGTGACCCACGACCTCATCATCATCGGGACGGGACCGGCCGGCCTGGCCGCCGGGTCCCACGCCGGTCGCAGCGGCCTCGACACCCTGTATCTGGAGAAGGACTCCGTCGGTGGAGAGCTGGTAAACCGCCACGACGTCCGGTGGTTCCCGGGCTTCCCCGACGGCATCTCGGGGACCGACCTCAGACAGCGGATGGTCGAGGGCGCCGAGCGGTATGACCCCGAGGTCACGCTGGCGACCGTCGAAGGTATCGACCCGGGCGAGGGCGACGAGCCACACGCCGTCCGGACCGAGAACTCGACCTACGAGACCGAGGCCGTCATCGTCGCCACCGGCGGCGAGGAGGCCGAACTCGGCGTCCCGGGCGAGGACGAGTACGAGGGCCGCGGGGTGTTCTACTGCTCGGCCTGCGACGGCCCGCTGTACCGCGACGACAGGGTCGCCGTCGTCGGCGGGGACAACCGCGCCGTCGTTGACGCCATCTACCTGACCGAGTTCGCCTCCGAAGTGCTCCTCTTTACGGAGGCCGACGACCTCGACGCCGACGCCGCCATCCGCGAGGAGGCCGCCGACACCGAGGACCTCGAAATCCGGCGCGGTACCCGGGTGGCCGAGGTGCTCGGCACCGACGGCCTGGTCGACGGGATTCGGATCGTCGACCCGTCCGGCGACGAGGAGACGGTCGCCGTCGACGGGGTCAACGTCAACGTCGGGAGCGAGCCCAACACCGGCTTCGTCGCGGACACCCTGGAACTGACCGACGAGGACCTCGTCGTCGTCGACCAGAAGATGGAGACCTCGGTCCCCGGCATCTTCGCGGCCGGCGACGTCCGCGAGGACAGCCCCCTGGAGATCGCCGCGGCCGTCGGCGACGGCATCACCGCCGTCGAGGCCGCAAAGCGCTCGCTCTGACCGGGCAACACAGCCGGTGTCGACGAGGACCGTCGCGACCGGTCGGCGGTCGCTCCGGACGCCCGCACAGTCCCCGTTCGCTCCGGTCCCACAGCGGTCAATCCGGTGACGGGACACGCTTCGACTGCGTGGGATTCAGCGGTATATTTATTGTCCGTACGCATTCAGGCCTAGGTAGAATCATGAAGGTAGAAACGGCGTTCGTTACGGATCCGGAGCTGGAAGACCGGTACGAGTCGCACGGAAACGTCGCCGTCGAGGAAGTCGAACTCGACGAGCCCAAAGACCACGAGGTACTCATCGACATCGAGGCCTGTGGGGTCTGTCACAGCGACTGGCACGTCGCCTCCGGCGACGCGCCGATGCGACACTACCCGGCGGCCATCGGCCACGAGGCCGCGGGCACAGTCGAGCAGGTCGGCGACGCAGTGACCCACGTCGAGGAGGGCGACAGCATCGTCACCTCGTACATCCCCTGCTGTGGGAAGTGTGAGCCCTGTTCCCAGGGCTACCAGGAACTGTGCGTCCGCGGCCAGTACCTGGAGAAGGGGCCGATGATGGACGGCACCTTCCGGTACCACCGCCAGGAGACCGACGAGGACATCGGGCAGTTCGTCCTGCTCGGCGTCTTCTCGGAGAAGGCGGTCGTCCACAAGGACTCCGTGGTGCCGGTGATGGACCACTACCCCGCCGAGGCGGCGTGTCTGACCGGCTGTGGCGTCGCGACGGGCTTCGGTGCGGCGGCCAACCGCGCCGACATCGACGCCGGCGCGACGACCGTCCACTTCGGCTTCGGCGGCGTCGGCGCCAGCGCGGTCCAGGGCGCGAAGATCTCCGGTGCCGACGACATCATCGTCGTCGAGCCGAAGGATCAGCGCCGCGAGTGGGCCGAGGAGATGGGTGCGACCCGGACCGTCGATCCCGACGAGGAGGACGTCCTCGAAGTCGTAGACGACATCACCTGGGGGCAGATGGCCGACCACTCCTTCATCACGGTCGACGTGACCAGCGCCGAGACGATCGGCACGGCGCTGAACACCGTCGGTGGCCGCGGCGAGACGGTCATGGTCGCCGTCGCCCCGGGCGAGACCGACACCATCGACTTCCAGGGCCACGGCGCCGGCTCCGTCCTCGGCATGGAGAAGGAGCTCAAGGGCACCATCTACGGCGGCTGGAGCCCCAACTACGCCATCCCGAATCTGCTGCGGATGTACGACAACGGCACGCTGCCGCTCGACGATTTCGTGTCGAAGACCTACGACCTCGACGGGATCAACGACGCCTTCGACGACATGCTGAAGGGCAACATCATCCGCGGCGTCGTCAAGCCGTAGTCCGGTCTCCGGTCCACGGAGACTGCGGTGCGGGACACCGCGGCGACTCCTCTACGTCTTTTCTCGTGAACACCGGGGAGCGACAGCCACGGACTTCGGCTAGGGGCGGGACGACCGCGGCTCAGTTCCCGGGCCCGGCGGTGAGGAGGCTGGTCGCCGTACGGCCGGAACAACGCGACCGCCGGTCGGCGCTACTCGTCGTCACGGACTTCGACGAGGTCGGTCTTGTACTCGCCCGGGGGGAGGTCGTCTTCGCCGACCACCGTGGGGTCGACCCGGACTTTGAGTTGGGCGCGAACCTCGTCGATGACCTCCTCGATCAGTTCGGTCTCGGAGCGGCCGGTGCCCGGTTTCGCCGCGAACTCGATCTCGATCGGGTCCTCGAAGTGGACCTTGTCGGCGTCGGGGACGATCACGCGCAGGCGCGGGGCGACGCC
>Ga0207719_100644_pt1 | contig 16435 bp, 15 predicted proteins | sample A23P1SouthBayCA_2_FD_187279 | JGI IMG/M metagenome (GOLD analysis project Ga0207719, IMG submission 187279) | Aerobic enrichment media microbial communities from Eden Landing Ponds, California, USA - A23 P3 (3) (SPAdes) | ecosystem: Environmental > Aquatic > Marine > Unclassified | place... | reverse complement strand
CCCGCCAGGCCGCCGGCGATGAGGCCGAGGTTGAACGGCACGCCGAAGACGTCGCCGGCGACGGCGACGCTACCGCCGACGACCGCCGCGACGAGTTTTGGCCGCGTAGTGACGGCGGGGACGAGGAGGCTCAAGAACACCAGCGGGACGGCGAACTCCAGCCCCCACGAGTCGGGGACGCGCGCGCCGACGACGATCCCCAGGACGGTACAACACTGCCAGACGACCCACAGCGACACCGCGACGCCGAGGTAGTAGTCGCGCCGCTCGGTGGAATCGAGGTCGCGGTCCGTATAGCGCGCGATCGAGAGCGCGTACGCCTGATCGGTGAGGACGTACGAACAGAGGGACTTCCACCAGGTTCGGAGCGGCCGGAAGTGCGGCGCGATCGACGCGGAGTACATCACCATCCGGAGGTTGATCACGAGTCCGGTGACGAGGACGACCAGCAGTTCGGCGTTGCTCCCCAGCAAGTCGATAGCGGCCAGCTGTGAGGCCCCCGCGAAGACGACGACCGACAGCCCGACGGCCTGCAGCGGCGTCAGTCCGGCGTCGATGGCGGCCGCGCCCGCAACGAGCCCGAACGGGGCGATCCCGATCAGAATCGGCGCTGCGTCGCGGACGCCGCGGCGCATCTCTGGGGGGAGCGGTACGCGGGACACGACAGAGTGCTCCGAGCGGGGTCATTAAACCGGTACCGTTTCGCCGCTCCGGACGGCGTCGGTGCGCGGCCGCCCTCGGCTCGCTGGGACCTCACGTGCGACACCACTAACTACCTCTCCCCAGTAAGAAGCGGTATGTCGAACGACGCGCAGTCGCAGGCCGGGACGGCCGAGGGGCAAGGCCCCGTCGAAATCTCTATCGACGTCGCCCGGCAGTTAGAAGAAAAGCGAGCGGAACTCTTCGAGGAGTTCGGTATCCGCGATCAGTTCCCGTCGCCGGTGCTCTCGGAGGCGCGCTCGCGCACCGAAGGCATCCAAGACGAGATCGAAGACGAACTCGACGAGCGCGAGGACCTCCGCGATCTGACGACCTGGACGACGGACCCCATCGACGCCCAGGACTTCGACGACGCCCTCAGCATCCGCGAGAACGAGGAGACGTACACGCTGTGGGTCCACATCGCCGACGTGACCCACTACGTCCACCCGGAGTCCGAAATGTGGAACGAAGCCGTCGAGCGCGGGAACACGGTCTATCTCCCCGGCTACACGATCCATATGCTCCCGCCGGTTCTCGCGGAGACAGTCTGTTCTCTGGTCCCCGAGGAAGACCGCCTCGCACACACCGTGGAGATGGAGATCAACAAAGAGACGCTCTCCTTCGAGGAGGTCGACATCTACAAGTCCGTCATCCACTCCAACGAGCGGCTGACCTACACGCAGTGTGAAAATCGCCTCGACGACCCCGAGGCGCCGCTCCACGGGGAGAACGCACTCGTCTACGAACTCGCCGATCAGCTCCACGAACAGCGGAAAGAGGACGGTTCCCTCGTCTTGAATCCGAGTCGCGACCGCGCCCACACGATCATCGAGGAGTGTATGCTGAAGGCCAACAAGGCCGTCACGCACGAACTGATGTGGAACCGCGGCGTCGAGGCGATGTACCGTGTCCACCCGCAGCCGACCCCGGATCAGTGGGACGAGGCGCTCCGCGAGATCACCGAACTCGACGGCGTGAACATCTCCGGAGCCTCCTGGGACGACCCCCGAAAGGCCGTCAACGACGCCCTGGAGAACTCAGACTCGCGAGCGCTCAACAAGATCCAGCGGGCGGTGCTGAAGGTGATGCCGCGCGCGAAGTACATGAACGACCCCTTCGGCGGTCACTACGCCCTCAACTTCGACATCTACGGGCACTTCACCTCACCCATCCGGCGACTGTCGGACCTCATCAACCACTGGATCGTCCACGAGAACGACGTCCCCGAGGACTTAGTCGAACTGTGCGACCGCGCGTCCGAACGCCAGAAAGACGGCGAGACGGCCGAACGGCTCTACAAACAGTTCCTCGAAGAGGTGCATCTGGACCCACACGCCGTCAACAACCGCGGCGTGGTCACTGTCGACGACGACGGGAGCGTGGTCAACGAAGAAGGGCTTCCGCCCGAGCGGATCGATCTGCGGGACGAGTAAGCGTCTCCGACCGCGCGGCCGGGCCGCTTACTGCTTTTTGTGCGTAAAGAGAAGTACCTCGTCCTCGTGTGTCGTTACGCAGAGATCGAGCAGCATACTGAGTTCGAGGCTGTTGTACTCGTCCTCGCAGATGACCAGATCGTCGAACGGGTCACCGCACGCGGGACAGGCGATACTCACAGTGTTCCGATACGTCGTCACCCCGCCCGCCGACTCGTGCGGCGTCAGCGACGAAGTGAGTTCGTCGTACTCGCTGTCCTCCATCGTCCCCACGAACGAGGTGATCCTTCATAATTCTACTCCTCGCGGCGGGAAGGAGAGGTGAAAAACTCCGCGACGCGGGCGACCCGTGGTGAGATGGCTTCGAGACCGGCCTCGTTACTCGGCGATCGGCAGTTCGACCACGAAGACCGCACCCTCCGGGTCGTTGTCTTCGACCCAGACGTCGCCGCCGTAGGTGTCGACCAGCGTCTGGACGAGATACAGACCGAGGCCCGTCCCGCTGCTCTCGAGGCCTTTCTCGCCCTTGCCGAAGATGGCTTCCTTCTGGGATTCGGGCACGCCCCGCCCGTTGTCCGCGACGCGGACCTGCACCACCTCGGCGTCGTCGTCGACGGTCGCCGAGACAGTCACCTCGGGCACCTCCTTGTCGTTGTGCTGAACGGCGTTCGTCAGGAGGTTCCTGAAAACCGAGCCGAGAATGCCGTTTGCCAGCACCCGCACCTCCGGAACCGGGCCCTTGGTAGTGACGACGGCGTCGGTCTCGGATGTGAGATTGCTGAGTTCGCTTTCGAGTGCGGCGCGGAGGCTCACCGGCCTGCGCTCGCTCTCGTCTGTGAGCATCACCTCTGCCATATCCCGCGCGGTCTGGGTGAGTTCGACCGCGTGGGCGGAGCTTTCGCGGATCTTCTGGATGTACTCGCGCTCTTCGTTCGTCTCCGCGTCGTCGAGTTCCGCTTCGCGGAGTTCCAAGAGCAAGTCCGCGTAGGCGGTCACCAACTGGAGGTCATTTCGGATGTCGTGACGGACCACCTGATTCAGGGTATCGAGGTTGTCGCGTTGCTCGCGCAGGCGCTGTTCGTACTCGTTGCGGTCGGTGATGTCGATGTACACGCCGAACTGGTGGGTGACGTCGCCGTCGTGTTCGATCGGGGCCGACCGGAAGAGAAAGTCCCGGACGCCGTCGCGGGCCTCACGCCGCACTTCGCGCGTCAACCGCCGGCCGTCCGCTGCTCTCTCGTCGAGCAGTTCGGCCTCCGTCAGGGCGTCCCCGTCGGCGGGCACGATGAGGTCGTTGATGTCTTGGCCGATCGCTGCCTCGGCGTCGTAGCCAAACGTCGTCTCGAACGCCGCGTTGACGTCGCAGAGGATCGCTCCGCCGTCGGTGAGTTCGACGGTGACGATCGGCTCCGGGACGCCTTCGAACAACGCCTCGAAACGGTCGCGTTCGCGTCTGAGTTCGCGCTCGCGCTCCCGGCGCTCGGCGCGCGACTGGGCGAGCGCGTTGCTGAGTTGGTTGAATCCGTGCTCGACGTGCTGCCACTCGTCGGTGTCGTCGAGGTCGACTGTGGTGCCGTACTGCTCGTCTTCGAGCGCCTGAAAGCCGCCCAACAGTCGCGTGAGTTGCTGGATACTCTGCCGGTAGATCCACCACCCGAACCCGAAGAGGATGCTGAGAACCGCCAGAAGCGACCCGATCTGCACGAACGTCACCATCTGGATTGTCGATTCCACTTCCGAGCGGTCCTCGCGCACGCTGACCATCCAACCCGTCTCCGAGACGGTTACGTTGTGCACGAAGTCAGTGCTCGTCGGCGAGCCGCTGGCAAAGATTCGCGTCCCGTCCCGCGAGTAGAGCCGCAAGCACTCCTCTCCGTCGAGCGTCGACGCGAACCGGGAGAAGAACTCATCTTCCGAGAGGTGAAACACGGCGTTCAGCGTGCCGACGACGCGGCCGTCACGGTAGATCGGCGCACTGACTGTGATGATGTGGTTGCCGGATTCGGCTTCGACCGGGTCGCTGACGTACGTCGTCCCGTTCATTGCACGCTGGAAGTACTCGCGGTCGCCGAACTCCGATCCGACGAGTTCCCGACGCGTCTCCGGAGAGACGTCGGAGACGATGTTCGTCATCGTCCCGTTGGCTGCGATGACTGACGCACCCGAGAATCCCGACCGATTCACGAACCTCGCTAGGGCCTGCTGTTGTGCGGTGCTCCCGTGGTCTCCGATGGCCGAATTCGCGGCCGCGACAGAGACGGTTCGCTCCAGCGCCGTGAACTGCTTTTGGAGCTCCGAGCTGACGTGTTCGGCCGACCGCTGGACCTCCATCTCCTCGTGCGCGTACAGCGTGTCTTTGTACTGCTGAAACCCGACAAAGACGGCTCCCGAGAGGATGATCCCGACGATCAGTATCGAGAGCAAGAACGCACGCTTGATCTTCACTACCTCCCAGCATTGGACCCGGAGAATTGAATGTACTGATTCACCGCTGACGGGTTTCGGCGTTCGAAGGGTGCTGGCGGGCGTCTCCACAACCCTGGCTGATGGCGGCCGTCCCGACGCCGACGAGGAGGCCTGCTGCGTGGCCGACGTTGATGCTCGCGGGAGATCGGAGGAGCACGGCGGTGAGAACCTCGACGCCGACGAGTCCGGCGGCACAGACGCCGAACAAAAGCGCGAGGAGTTCGAGGTCGGTCACTCGCCCGTGCTGTGGGACGTGCACTAAGGCGAACCCGGCGGCAGCGAAGACGACGCCGCTGATGCCGTAGACGGCGACATTCGGATCTGATCCGAAGGCGATTCCCCAGCCGGCCAGCGCCATAATCGACCCAGCAGCCGCCAGAAGTGCCATCGCGGCGAATCGGATCTTCGAGAGGTGTGCCTCCGCGATCCGCCCGAACACGAACAGCGTGAGGACGTTGGGGACGACGTGGGCTAATCCACCGTGGAGTAACGGGGACAGCGGCCAGGCGAGCCACGGCGCGCGGAGATACACGTAGTTTGTGGTGACGAACACCGACGGCGCGTCCCACAGGACTGTCTGGAAGGCTTGGAGCGCATAGACTGCGCACACCGCCACCGTGAGGAAGTCCGTGATCGGAGCGGACAGCGAACGGTGTTGGGCGAGGACCGGCCGCACCCCGTTGGCGAAGGGCGTGAGCAGATTCGTCACCGAGACGCGCCGCATCGTCTGTACGTCGAACGCGAATCGCTATGAGTGCTTGGGCGAGCGCTCAGGTCGCTCGCGTAGATTTTATATACGAACGCGCGGCCAGCCCCGCCGTGACGTGGTGTTCGCCCCGCGCCGAGTCGCGGTCGTCCGGCACACCGGCGCGGGAGCGGTCGACCGGAGGTAATGCATCCTCTCCCACCGATCCCGGTCGAGGAGCGGCGTGCCGGCTGTTCGCCCCAGTGTACGGTCGTCTGCACTCACCAGTCGACCCGTCGGATTCTTGTCGCCCCAGCGTGAGGCTCGGACGTGCGACTCGTCCAGGTGATGGTCCCGACCGGGAAGCGAGAGGCCGTACTCGACGTTCTCGACGAGGAGGACGTCGATTACGCCGTTTCCGACGAGACCAGCGGCCGCGATTACACCGCCGTCGTCACGTTCCCGCTCCCGACGGCGGCCGTCGAACCAGTGTTGGACCAACTGCGGGGCGTCGGTATCGAGCGGGACGCCTACACTGTCGTCGTCCAGGCCGAGACCGTCGTGTCCGATCGGTTCGAGGCGCTCGAAGAACGCTACGAGGCAGAAGAAGAAGAGAACGGCAACGGCGACCGGATCGCCCGCGAGGAACTCGTCGCGCGAGCCGACGAGATGGCGCCTACGGTCCGGCCGTACGTGCTGATGACCGCCGTCAGCGCCGTCGTCGCGACCGCTGGCCTGCTCCTCGACTCGCCCGCCGTCGTCGTCGGCTCGATGGTCATCGCGCCGCTGATCGGCCCAGCGATGGCTGCGAGCGTCGGTACCGTCGTCGACGACCGTGACCTCGCCATCCGCGGCGTCAAGCTTCAGGCACTCGGCGGCGGCCTCGCGATCGCCGCCGCGGCGCTCTTCGCCGTGCTGTTGCGACTGACGAACGTGGTCCCGCTCACGGCCGAGGAGGTGTTCGCGATCGGTGAGGTCAGAGAGCGTCTCGCTCCCGACGTCCTGTCGCTCGTGATCGCGCTCGGGGCAGGCGCTGCGGGTGCGGTCTCGCTCGCCTCGGGCGTCTCTTCGGCGCTCGTCGGCGTGATGATCGCCGCTGCCTTGGTCCCACCGACCGCAGTCGTCGGCATCGGCATCGCGTGGGGCGAGCCGCAGTCAGTCGTTGGATCCGCGGTGCTCGTGCTCGTGAACATCCTCGCGATCAATCTCGTCGCGCTCGTCGTGCTCTGGCGGTTAGGTTACCGGCCGAAGCTCTGGTTCCGCGAGGAGGAGGCCCGATCGACGACGATACAGCGGATCGCGGTGCTCGCGGCAGTCCTCTTGCTTCTCACGGGGATGCTCGGCGCGTTCACATACAGCTCCTATCGGACGAACGACTTCGAGAAAGACGCGACAGCAGCGATCGAAGCCGAACTGCCGCCGGAAGCGATGCTCTTAGATCTCGAAGTGACCTACGAGGGCTTTCCGCTCCAGACGCCGCAGACGATCGTCGTGACCGTCGGCCACCCACCGTCAGCGTCGCCGCCGCCGGTCGCCACGGCAATACGCGACCGCGTTTCGGCGCTCGCTCCGGATCCGATCGGGCCGTTCGGCCGCGAGGAGATCCGCGTCGAGATCCGCTACATCGGCGTCGATCGCGCGACAGCGTAGCCAACTCCGTCACGGAGCCCCGGATGCCACCGGAGTAAGATGCGCCAAATTCATACTGTCGGCTGTACCTATTTCAAGAGATTCGCGACCCCGGGGTCGCGACGTTCTTCACAGACGTACAGCCGACAGTATCAGCGTTAAAGGCTCAAAGAGTTCCTTGCGCCAAGCGCGCGTTCAATAGCCGAGCGAACGAACGGGAGTGTATGAACCGTCGAATCGGGTTCACAGCAGTCCTCGTTGCAGCGCTCGTCCTCCTCGCCGGATGTAGCGGACCCCTCCAGTCCACGACGACCGACGCGGCACCGACCGGAGGCGCAGCCGACGGCACAGCGGCTGGAGACGTGACACGAACGATCTCGACGACCGGCACCGGCGAGGTGTCGGCGGACGCCGATCGAGCAGTGGTGACGGTCGCAGTCACCGCTCGCGCCGACACGGCCGAGGCGGCCCGTAGCGCAGTCGCCGAGAACGCGACGCGGATGCGCGACGCGCTCCGCGACGCCGGGATCGACGACGAGTCGGTGACGACCGCGTCCTACCGACTCCAGCCCTACTACGCGGACGTCGACCGCAGGACTGGTGAGCGAGACGTCGCCGGCTACGAGGCCGTCCACGCGTACCGGATCGAAACGACACCCGACGCCGCCGGGACTGTCGTCGATACCGCCGTCGGCAACGGCGCCAGCGAGGTCTACGGCGTGCAGTTCACGCTCAGTGCGGAGACACGAGCCGAACTCCGCGAGCAGGCACTCGAACGCGCGATGAACGCCGCCCGGGCCGATGCTGACGCGATTGCCGCCGCAGCCAATCTCTCCGTGACGGGCGTCCAGTCCGCGTCGACCGGCGGTGACTACGGCCCCGTCTACGCAGTCCGTGAGACCGCGGCCGACGCAGGTGGCGCGCCGACGCAGTTCGACGCCGGGTCGGTCACTGTCACGGCGCGAGTCGACGTGACGTACATCGCCGCGTAAGTCACGCCGAGGTCAGACGATCAGAAAGAGAACCGCGACGCCGCTGAGAACGACGACACCGAGAACGACCGCGACGAGTCGTCCCAATCGGTACGTACCGAGAAACAGCGCGAGCACCGCCTTGACGAACGTGTTGGCGATCGCCGCGATGACGATCCCTGTCGTCGCGACCTCGGTCGAGACGGTACCTTCGGCAGCGAGTCGGCTCAGAGTGATCGTCATCGCGTCCACGTCGGCGAGCCCGGAGAAAAACGCCGTCGCGTACACGCCGGACGCGCCCAGCCACTCGTTGGCGGACTCGGAAACGAGAAGCACGACCGCGAAGACGGCGCCGAAAACGAGCGCCGGTTGCAGTCGAAACGGATTCTTGAGTTCGTCGACCTCGACGGTCTCGGTGGTGGCCGTCCACCAGTAGAGGAACGCTGCCGAGACGGCCCCGACAGCCGTCATCACTCCCAGGGGTAGCGCGACGCTTGGGAGCAATTGAGGGTTGACGACAGACACCTCGACGAGAGCGCGGGGGAACATCACGACCGACGCGGTGACGACCGCAAAGCCACAGATGCGGTACAGCGTCTCGTTTTCGGCCGTCTTGCCCGCCATCGAGACCGTCGTCGCCGTCGAGGAGACGAATCCGCCGATAACGCCGGTGAGTGCGATGCCACGCTCCGGCCCCAAGAAGCGACCGAGCAGATACGCGACGAACCCGAGGCCGCTGACGAAGACGACCATCAGCCAGACGAACCGCGGATTGAGGCCGTAGAGTGCGTCCACCGATCGATCGGGGAGCGCCGGGAGGACGACTAACGCGACGAGGATGAACTTCGCTGACGCTCGCCGTTCGTGTTCCTCGATCCGGTCGGCGAACGTGTGGATGGGTTCTTTCACCGAGAGGAGGATCGTGACGACCCCGCCAACGACGACCGCGAGCGTCGCACCGCGATCGGAGTGCATCGTCATCGCGCCCAGAAGCGTCGTGAGCAACGCCGCAACGAGGGTTGTCAGCCCGATGTCCCCCTCGTACCAGACCTTCGCGCCGTATGCGACGGTGAGCGGGACGATGAGGAGACCGAGTGCGACCGGGAAAGTACTGCGGAAGAAAGTGAAGACGAGCGCCCCATAGAGTGCAAACAACGGGAACGTTCGACTCCCCGCGAACTTGCCGCCGGATTCACTCTGTTCGCGTTCGAGGCCGACGAGTGCGCCGAGACCGAGCGCGACTAGGAGACGCCAGAGGACGTCGACAAAGGGAGCAGTAAGCGGATCAAACATCAGTCACACGTACTCGGACCTGTCACCCCCAGTGAAGAAAGTAATTCGGGACTACTCCTGTCGCGACGGCGGGATGTCGGGCTCCCAACCGACCGCCTCGACCGCCGCGTCGAGCACCTCGTCGACTCCTTCGCCGGTCTCGACGCTCATCTGGAGGTCCGCCTCGACGTCCCGCGAGCGGTCACACTTGTTGTTGACAGTGAGGACGGGGACATCGCGTTCGCGGAACCGCTCGGCGACAGCGTCGCGGAGTTCCAACTGCGCGTCCAGTGGGTAACCACACGCCGCGCTGGCATCGAGGACGAAAACGACCGCATCCGCGAGATGTTCGATCGCGCTCACGGCCTGCCGCTCGATGTCGTTACGCTCGTCCTCGGGTCGATCGAGCAGGCCCGGCGTGTCGATGATCTGATACCGGACCCGGTCGCGCTCGAAGTGTCCGACGTGGACGCCTTTTGTCGTGAACGGATAGCGGGCGATCTCGTTTTTCGCGCGGGTGACGCCGTTGACGAACGACGACTTGCCGACGTTAGGATAGCCGGCGACGACGATCGCCGGTTCGTCCGGTCGGATGTCGGGGAGCGTCTTCAGCGCGTCGCGGGCCTCGCCGATCCGTTCGAGGTCGTCTGCGACTTCCTCGACGACGTCTGCCATCCGCGCGAACGCCTGTTTGCGGTGCTTGCGTGCCGTTTCAGGATCGGTCTTGCGGAGCTTCGGTTGGTACTCGCGGCGGAGTTCGGCGATCTGCCGACTCGCCCACGTCACCTCCGAGAGGCTCTGGCGGAGTTCGTCGACGTCGACGATCGCGTCCGCGAGTTCGTAGTAGAAGGGATCGACCGTGCCGAAGTCGGGCCACTGCGTGACGACGTTCTCGAGGTTGTCCGAGAGGATCGACGAGGCCGTCTGCAGCATCGACTGCTGGGCCTCGAGCCCGGACTTCGCGCGCCCCGCGCGGGCCGCCCGCGAGAACGCCTTGTCGAGAAGTTCCTCCGACCGGGGCGTCGTCGGAAGGGACTCGAAAATCATATGCGGTCCGTACTCGGCCGAACCGTAAAAGCGCGTCCGTTCGGCCCTGTCACAGGGCGTGCGGCGACGTTGTCGCGAACGAGGCCCTAAGAGCGAGTCGGTGGACACCCGCCGACGTTTTGTCGCTCGGAAGCGTGGACGGGAGTATGAACACAGACTGGCGTGCCGTCGGCATCGGCTTCCTCGTGATGCTCATCGTCGGCGCGGTCGGCCTCTCGCTCCCGTTCGTCGGCCAGATCGGCGCGGGCCTGGTCGGCGGGTTCGTCGCGGGCTATCTGGCCGGCGGCGTCGGGAACGGCGCGTGGAACGGGCTAATCGCTGGTTCGATCTCAGGCATCGTGCTCTCTGTGCTCGCCGCGACGATTGGCGGTCTGCTCGGCCTCGCCGGCGGTCCGCTGGGCGGATTCCTCGGCGGTGCGGGCGTCTTCATCGTCGGAGTCGTCCTCACGGTGTTGTTTGCCATCGACAGCGCGATCGGCGGGGCGATCGGTGGCCTGATCAGCGGGTAGTTATAGGGATTATCGTAAGTCTCCATAGATTTCTCGCCGGACGATACGGCGAGAATCTCCGAACAGTTACGATAATCCTATTAGACGGTCTCTGAAGCCCGAACTACTCGCCTTCGGCCCGGTCGAGATACTCCTGCTGGACGGCGACGACCTCCGAGGAGTCCTCGCAGTCGGCGTACCGCCGGAGCGGTTCCTCGTTCAGCTCCAGGAAGGTGTGGCCCCACGTGAACTTCGAGAGCAACTGCTCGGCCCGCTCGCGGCGGCCGAAGATTACGAGTCCGGCGGCGAGCGCCTCGACGGTCGTCAGTTGCATCGGCCGCCCGAAGTTGACCGGGTTCGCGGCCACGAGGTACGGGAGCGCGCGGTGTTCGCCGGGGAGTGAGAAGCGAGCCTCCCCCGCAGATTCCCACGAGCAGTCGAGCGCGACGAGCGGGCCCGCGTCGGCGTCTGCAGGCGAGAGCGCACGCTCGGCGTGGGGGTTCAAGACGACGCCGTACGGCGTCGCGCGGTCGGAGCGGTGGAGTTCCACGAGATCGAAGCGCGCGAGCTTTCGGGCCGTGCACTTGTCGGGGTCGTCGTCGCCCTCGTAGCGCACGTGAAGCACCTCGGCAGCGTCGTCCGGTGCAGCGTCCGCAGCGTCGACAGTCACGTCACATACGATGAGCGCAGCGGAGAAAAGGCGTTCGTCACGGCCGCGACGTCGCGGGGGTCAGGCCTCTCGTGGTCCACCGTCTGTCGCCTGCATCTCGACAGTGCCGTCTGCCGACACGCGGACGGTGTGGCCCGCGACAGTGAAGACGACGCGCGCGTCGTCGCCGTCGACGGACGCGAGGAACTGCTCGGCGCGTTCGGTGTCGGCGGCGGTGTAGAGCGGCGCGCCGTCCCAGCAGCCGCTCTCACCGAGCGCGGCGACGATCGTCGCATCGAGTTCCTGCGTGCCCCCGAAGTCGTGACGGGCGATCAACTCCCAGTCGGTCGCGCCCCGTCTGCGTCCGGACCGATCGGTCATAGCAGGGACTACCGCTGTCGATCCCAAGAAACGGCGCGACGGTGCGTCCGGATTTAGCCCAGTTCAGCCGGGTGTCGACGTTAACGAGACGTTATGACGCCCGAAAACGGACAATCGAGGCTAGTTCGGTCGCAGATGGCCGGTTACTCGCGCTTGCCAGCGCCGACGGCCGACTCGCCGACCGGTTCGTGGCCCTCGATGACCTCGGTGCCGCCCATATACGGACGGAGCGGCTCGGGGACGGTCACGGTGCCGTCGTCGTTCTGGTAGTATTCGAGGATGGCGACCATCACGCGGGGTATTGCGAGCCCCGAACCGTTCAGCGTGTGGAGGTAGTCGGCCGATTCGTGGCGTTCGGGGCGGTAGCGCAGGCCGGCTCGGCGCGCCTGGAACGCGCCGAAGTTCGAGACAGAGGAGACTTCGAGCCAGCGGCCGCCTTCTGTGGGGCCGTCTTCCATATCGTCGCCGGGCGCCCACACTTCGAGGTCGTACTTCTTCCGCTGGGTGAAGCCGAGGTCGCCCGTACACATCTCCAGGATGCGGTACGGGAGTTCGAGTCGGCGGAGGACCTCCTCGGCCTCGTCGACGAGGCCCTCGAAGCGCTCCTCGCTCTCGTCGGGTCGGACGAAGTTCACCATCTCGACTTTGTTGAACTGGTGGACGCGAACGATACCGCGGGTTTCGGTGCCGTGTTCGCCCGCCTCCCGCCGGAAGTTCGGCGTGTACGCCTGCACTTTCAGCGGAAGGTCGTCGTCGAGGAGGATCTCGTCGCGGTACATGTTCGTCACCGGCACCTCCGCGGTCGGGCAGAGCCAGAGGTCGTCGTCGTCCCAGGGGTCCTCGTTCGCACCGCCGATGCGGTAGGCGTCCTCGGTGAACTTCGGGAACTGGCCGGTGCCGATCATCGACCGGGAGTTGACCGGGATCGGCGGGAAGACGTCGGTGTAGCCCTGCTCGCGGTGGACGTCGAGCATAAACTGGACTAGGGCGTGTTCGAGCCGCGCGCCGTCGCCCTTCGTGAAGTAGAACCCGCCACCGGCCACTTTCGCGCCGCGCTGGAAGTCGAGGATCTCCAGTTCCTCGCCGAGGTCGTAGTGAGGGACGACCTCCTCGGGGAGGCTCCGCAGGTCGTCGAATCCCTCGCGGCGGCGTTCGACGTTCTCGGACTCGTCGTCGCCGATCGGGACGTCGTCGTCGGGGATCTGGGGAATCTCTAGGAGCGCCGCTTCGAGTTCGGCTTCGAGTTCGTCGGCGCGTTCCTCGATCTCTTCGAGTTCCGCTTTCAGCTCCTGGGAGCGCTCGATGGCTTCCTGGGCCTCCTCCTCCTCGCCTTCGGCCTTCAGATCGCCGATCTTCGAGGAGATCTGGTTGCGTTCGTGACGCAGGTCGTCGCCGCGCTGTTTGAGTTCCCGCCACTCCTCGTCGATTGCGAGGACGGAGTCGAGATCGACGTCCTCGACGCCTTTCTGTTCCAGGGCCGCGCGAACCGCCTCGGGGTTCTCACGGAGGAACTGTCTCCCGATCATACCAGTCGATTCTTCGGGACCCGGCAAAACCGTGTCGCATCCACGAGCGGCGTCGAGCGGGGGTTCGATCTGTGAATCTGCCGGATGGACGGATCGCTACCGGGGGTGTACAACGAAAAGACACATACCCGAGGACGGAGTGAACCCAGATATGTCGAATTGGCTCCGTCGACGGTTCACCGACGCGTACGAGCGAATGCTCCGGCGACAGCTCGACGTGGCGCCGACCCACGTCGCGATCATCCAGGACGGGAATCGCCGGTACGCCCGTGAACGCGGCGACGACGCCCCCGACGGGCACCGCGAGGGAGCGAAGACCACAGAGCGCGTCCTGGAGTGGTGCGACGACCTCGGGATCGAGGAGCTGACGCTGTACGCCTTCTCGACGGAGAACTTCGAGCGCCCCGACGAGGAGCTGGAGCCGCTCTTCGATCTGCTGGAGTCGAAACTCTACGAGTTCGCCGACTCCGACCGCGTCCACGAGAACGGCGTTCGGATCGGCGCGATCGGCGACGTCGACGAACTCCCCGAGCGCGTCCGCGACGCCGTCGACTACGCGGAGTCGCGAACGGCTGACTACGACCAGCTTCGGCTCAACATCGCGCTCGCGTACGGCGGCCGTTCGGAACTGCTCGGCGCAGCCAGAGAAGTCGCCCGCGAGGTCGCCGACGGCGACCTCGACCCCGAAGACGTCGACGTCGACGCCGTCGAGCGGCGGCTCGCGAAACACACCACGCGGGACGTCGACCTGATCATCCGGACCGGCGGCGACGAGCGGACCTCGAACTTCCTGCCGTGGCACGCCAACGGAAACGAGGCCGCCGTCTACTTCTGTGCGCCCTACTGGCCGGAGTTTTCGAAGGTCGACTTCCTGCGCGGCCTCCGCACGTACGAGTCGCGCGAGCAGTCCTGGCGGCAGTCGCGAACGGAACGCGCGGTCGCGCTCCTCCGCGCCGTCACCGAGACCGAACTCGCCGACGCGAAGGCGGTCGCCACGCGGCTCCGGGGGCAACTTCCCTCCGCAGGCGCGCGCGAGGTATCCGCCGAACTGGAGCGCCAGCGTGGGTCCGAGCCGGTCGAACGCGCCGACTGACGGCCGAATCGACGCACGATCAGCGGTCGGCCGACGCGCAGTCAGCGACCGAACCGTCGCTGCCGATTCTGGTAGTCGAGAACGGCCCTGAGGTAGTCCCGGCGGCGGAAATCACGCCAGTTCACGTCGGTGAAGTACAGTTCCGAGTAGACGGACTGCCAGATGAGAAAGTCCGAGAGCCGCTCGGCGCCGGTCTTGATGAGGAGGTCGGGTTCGTCGTCGAAGACGAGTCGGTCCTCGATCTGTTCGGCGTCGACCGACTCGGGATCGAGGTCGCCCGCGTCGACCGATTCGGCGATGCCCTGCACGGCGGCGGCGAACTCGCGCTTTCCTCCCAGGCCGATGTTGATCCGGATCGGTGCGTCGGCGCGTTCGGTGTCGCCCGGCCCGCGGACGGCGACCGGACGGGGGCCGTCGACGGTCCGCAGTTCGCGTTCCAGCGTCGGCACGACGGCCTCGTCGAGGACGCTCACCGAAATCGTGACGCGCTCGGCGCCGTACTCGAAGGCCCACCCGAGAAACTCCGAGAGCGTCTCGTAGGCGCCTTGCTCTAAGAGGTCGCGCTCGGTGATCACGACAGCGACGTGTGCGGGCGGGTCGGCGTCGTGGAGTCGGTGGCGGAGGGCGAGATAGCGATCGTACAGTCCCACGCGAGAGCGTGCGCCCCGGAGCGATATATGCCTCCGGGTTCGCCCGCAACGCGGATTGGAGTATAGCAATTAATGATGTTTGAGTAAGCCCTATTATGTTTAAGTATGCACGGTGATTTGCGGATAAATCGCGGAAGCAAATAGGAATGCGAACGATAGTGAATCAATTTGAATTTACGCGAATAGCAATTCGGGGGACCCACGCCCGATGAACCCACTCGGGGAGGTGCTGCAGCGACCGCTGTTGCGGTATCTGCTGCGTCCGGTAGCGGCTTTTGGAGGCGTCGTCGCGGTCGGCGTCGCCGGGTTCAGTTCGCTCGGCGGCATCGGCATCGTCGACGCGCTCTTTTGGTTGCTGGACCCGACGAGCATCGAACTCCACTTTCAGGCGCACGAGGGGCCGGAGACGCTGGTGAAAGGATACGCGGTCGTCGTGCTGTCAGGACTCGTCGTCGCCGGATTGTGGATCGGCGAGACGGTCTTCTCGGCCGCGTTCGGCGGACAGATTCAGACGGAGCTGAAAGAGATGCAAATCGAACGGACGGTCGACGAGTTGCACGGGCACATCATCATTTGCGGATACGGGACGTTCGGGAAGACGGTCGCTCAATCGATGCAGGACGCCGAAACGGACGTCGTCGTGATCGAGCAGGAGGACGCGCCGTTCCAGCGCGCGCTCGACGACGAGATCCTCGCGATCCAGGGCGACGCGCGGCGCGAGGAGACCCTGACCGATGCCGGCGTCAAGCAGGCCTCGACCGTCGTCGGCGCGATCGACGACTCGAACGCGAACATCCAGATCGCGATGGCCGCGAGCCAGATCGCGCCGACCGTGCGACTGGTCGTTCGGGTCGGCGACGAGATGTACGAACCGCTCGCGCGCCGCGCCGGAGCCGACGAGGTGATCATCCCGGAAATCGCGAGCGCCGAACAGGTGACGACGACACTCTAACGGGTTCAAGCCGGCGTAACGGCCGCGACATCGACGCCGTCCCACACCCGATGTCGGGAGGGTTAAGTGCGCGTCGGGGGTATCCGGGGGTGTGCAATCGACGCTCCGGCGGGCGAGCGGGTTCGCCCTGGTGGGGACGATGGCGGTTGCCGCGCCGGTGCTCGGCCGGGCGGCGTTCGTCCCGTTCGCCGCCGTCGCGCTCTTTGCGGCGTTCGTGATCACGGACGGCCCGCTGTTCGAGTTGTTCGCCCGCCCCAGCGACAGACGGGAGGGGCGGCTGAACGGGCTCGCCGGCTTCGCGCTGGCGGCCGCCGGACTCGCAATTCTCGCGACCGAAATCGGACTCCCGGTCCCGCTGTTCGTCGCCGCCGTGTTAGTCCTCGCGTACGGAAACCTCGGCAAGCGGCTCGTCGCCGAAACCTCCGACGAGCCGTTCCTCGGAGCTGCCGGGTTCGTGATCGGCGGGAGCGTCGCCGGCGTCGCCGGACAGG